>Ga0126371_10000464_pt1 | contig 33153 bp, 26 predicted proteins | sample PanSoiMetaPlot_4_FD_110145 | JGI IMG/M metagenome (GOLD analysis project Ga0126371, IMG submission 110145) | Tropical forest soil microbial communities from Panama - MetaG Plot_4 | ecosystem: Environmental > Terrestrial > Soil > Tropical forest > Bulk soil | place: Panama | collected 2016-02-17 | reverse complement strand
TCGGCGGCCGTCAGTGACGCGAACGCGGTGGGATCGAACTGCGGCTGCTCCCCCACGGTGGCGACGAGCTGCCCGGTGCGGTCGACCAGGAGGGCGCACCGCGCGTTGGACTCGCGCAGGAACGCCTGCAAGTGCGTCTGGATCTGTTTGAAGTCGTTCTCGGAGAACGACCAGCTCGCCGCACCCGTCATCACACCCCTCGGGTCAGTCCGTCATCTCCCGCCGCGCCGACAGCGCCTGGGCAATCGTGACGCCGTCCGCGTACTCCAGATCACCACCCACCGGCAGTCCGCGCGCGATCCGCGTCACCCGCACGCCCGTGGGCGCCAGGAGCTGCTGCAGCCAGGTGGCGGTCACATCCCCTTCCATCGAGGGGTTGGTCGCCACGATCACTTCGCGGACGCCGTGGCCGTCATGCCCGTTGCTCACCCGGGCCAGTAACGAATCGCCGTTCAGGTCCTCAGGCCCCACGCCGTCGAGGGGTGACATCCGCCCCCCCAACACGTGGTAGCGGCCCCGGTACCGGCCCGCGCGCTCGATCGCGTTCGCGTCGGCCGCCTCTTCGACTACACAGAGCACGGTGTCGTCGCGTCGCGGATCCGCGCAGATGCCGCACGGATCCTGGTCCGAGAGCGTGCCGCAGGTGCCGCAGGCCCGCACCTGCTCCCGCACCCGCCGGATCGCGTCGGCCAGCCGGCCGGCGTCATCGGCAGGTTGCTTCAAAAGATGAAACGTGAGTCGCTGCGCGGTTTTTCGTCCAATCCCGGGGAGCTTGGACAGCTCCGTCACGAGATCATCAATAGCTGACACGGTGCCTTACGACGGCAGCTGGAACGGAAACGGCAACCCTGGAGCCAATTTCTTGACTTCGGCCTGTGCGAGCTCGGCCGCTCGTTTCTGCGCCTCCGATACCGCCGCGAGCACGAGATCTTCGAGCATCTCGACGTCGCCCTGCTTTACGGCTTCAGGGTCGATCCGGACCGCCCGAATCCGCCCCTGCCCGTCCGCGGTGACCTGCACGATCCCCCCACCCGCGGAAGCTGTTACCGTCTGCTGAGCGAGCTGAGTCTGTATCTCCGACAACCGGCCCTGCGCCTGCTGCGCGATCTGAAGCAGGCTGGATAAATCCGCCATACGTCGAAAGTTACCCCTCGTCTAATGGTGTTGCAAGCTATTCCAGTATCTCCAGATCCAGCGCGTCCACCGCCGCCGACAACGTCGGGTCCTTCGCCCGCAGCACTCGCAACCGCTCGGCGTTGGCCGTGGCCTCGGTCAAACGCGCGGGGCCCGTCGTCTGGTTCCCCACCGGGGCCGGCGCGGCGGCCGACACCAGATCAATACGCACCGGTCCGGAGAAGTGGGGCTCGAGCAACCGGGTGATCGACTCACGCTTCCGTTCGATCCCGTCGCGATGGGCAGCGGCAATACGAAGCACCACCACCCCCTCGCGCACCGCCGAGATCTCGCTGTCGGCGAGCAGGGTCGGCAGGAGGGGCGACGTGAAACGGCTCTGCTCCACGACGCCGGGCCACAGGTCGCGCACCCGTTCGAGTGTGAGTGCCCCGCGCTCCACCGCCGTTGACGACGCACGAGCGGGGACCGGCGCGGCGGGTGCAGCGGCAGGCGCAGAATCGCGCATCTCGGCCGGCCGGCCCGAGGGGGCCGGTGCGGGCGCGGGCGCCGGTCCGCGACGCGGCGGCGCAGCCGGCGCCCCGGGGTCGCCCAGGGCGCGAATCACCTCAGCCAACTGCACCGTCTGATCGAGCAACGCCCAACGGAGCAACAGCAGCTCGACCACCAGACGCTGGTTTCCGGAATGCCGGATCTGTCCCTCGGATTCAGCGAGCATGGCGAGGAGCCGTACCACGTCGCCCGTCGAGAACTGGGGTGCGTGCGACTTGAGGGTGGCGACCATGGTCTCGGTGAGCCCATCCGGCTCGCCGCCGACGCTGAGCAAAAGGACCGCGCGAAGCGCTTCCCCCGCCCCGGCCACGAACTCCTCGAGACTCGCGCCCGCTTCGAGCAGGCGGTCGACCAGCGCGAAGGCCCCCTTGGCATCGTGTTCCGCGATGATGCGCAGGAGCTCCCCATACCGCTCATCGGGAATGAGTCCCAGGACGTCGCGCACGCGCGCGGCCGTGACGGCGCCGGAGCCGAACGACAGCACCTGGTCGAGGAGCGACAGCGCATCCCGCATCCCGCCGTCGGCACTGCGGGCGATGAGATGCAGGGCGTCGTCGTCGGCCTTCAACTTCTCCTGCGACAGGACATGCTTGAGACGGTCCACGATGGCGTGTGGACCGATGCGGCGGAAATCGAAGCGCTGCACCCGGGACAGTACCGGGGCCGCCGCCTGGGCGATTTTCTGGGGATCAGTGGTGGCGAAAACGAAGACGACCCCCGCGGGCGGCTCTTCGAGGACTTTGAGGAGCGCGTTCCAGGCCTCGCGGGTGAGCATATGCGCTTCGTCGACGATGTAGACCTTGCGCCGGTTATCCGCGGACGCCGCGTACATCGCGCGCTCACGGAGGTCACGAGCGTCGTCGACGCCGCGGTTCGACGCGGCATCCAGCTCTACGACGTCGAGGTTGGCGGCGCCGGTCCAGATCCGGGAGCAGGACTCGCACTTGCCGCAGGGCTCGCCGTCCTTGGCGTTAGGGCAATTCAGGGCCATCGCGAGCACGCGGGCGGCGGTGGTCTTCCCCACGCCCCGGGGGCCCGTGAACAGATAGCCGTGCGCGGCACGCTCTGAGGCCACGGCTCCGCGCAGGGCGGCGGCGACGTGATCCTGAGCGACCAGATCCGCGAATTGAGTGGGACGGTATTTCCGGGCGAGCGCGATCATCTCTGCCGGGAATCTAACAGGGGTTGGGGCTCGAAGCTGCGACGGTCCATCCGGCCCCAGCGCCTCCTCCCGACCACGAATTCCCAGTACGCCTGCAGCTTGAACACCGCAAGGACCTGCCGGTACCCCGCGTTCTCCAGCAGACCAAAGAGCATGAGCTTGAGCAGGTCACTCCAGCCGGGATAGCGGCGGAAGCTGATCTCCTCCAGGAACACCGACGCGACGGACAGGAACACACCGACGAGCACCGCGACCAGGAAGAACTTCACGAAGAAGGCGCCGTTCAGGAGTCCGGTCACCGCGCCCACTATGACGGTGAGGTACCCGATGCCTTCGATCAACGGCCCGAGGGCCTCGAAGACCAGGTAGTACGGGAGCACCACCATGCCGATGATCCCGTAGCGCGGGTTCAGAAACATGCGGCGGTGCCGCACGATGCTCTGCAGCATTCCGCGGTGCCAGCGATTCCGCTGCCGGCGCAGGTCCCGCCACCGTTCCGGCACCTGCGTCCAGCACACCGGGTCGGGGACGAACACAATGCGGTATGGGAGGCCTTTGGCGCGCCGGTACTGGTGCATGGCGAGCACCAGCTCGAGGTCCTCGGTATCGGTGGTCCCGTCATAGCCGCCGACGTCGATCACCGCCGCCTTGCGATAGACGCCGAACGCGCCCGAGATGAGCGGCAACGCCTGCAGCGCGCTCCAGCCGAGCCGGCCACCGAGAAAGGCGCGGAGGTATTCGACGACCTGGAAGATCGGGAGGGGCCGCCGCGGGATCGCGATGCGGGTCACCCGCCCGTCCTTCACCGTACAGCCGTTCACGCAACGGACGATTCCGCCCACCGCGATGGTTTCGTCGGGGAATTCCATGAACGGCTTCACGGCCTTGAGCAGCGCGTCCTCTTCGATCACGGAGTCCGCATCCATGGAACAGAACAACGGATAGCGCGAGAGGTTGATGCCGATGTTCAGCGCGTCCGGTTTTCCCCCGCGCTCCTTGTCCACCACGGTGAGTCCCGGGACCAGCGGGGACGCGTACACGCCCCGCAGTGGCTTGGTGGGCAGACTCCGCTTGAACACGCGGTCCACCCGGCGCAGCTCGTAGGCGTCGAGCAGCCGTTCGAGGGTGTGATCCGTGGATCCGTCGTTGATGACGATGATCTCGAACTGCGGATAGTTGAGCATCCGCAGAGAGCGGATGGTGTCGACGATCGTGTTTTCTTCGTTGTGCGCCGGGACGAGGAGCGAGATCGGCAGCGTCAGGTCGGACCGGAGGATCTGCTGGTAGTCCGAGAAAAACGTCCGTTTGAGGAAGCGAACCACTTCGACCAATGAGATCAGGAAGAGAAGCAGGTACGACAGATTGAGGGCGAGGAAGTACACCAGGATGAAGTCCCCGAACCAGGCGATGGCATGCGCGATCCAGCCCAGGATCACGCGCTGACCACCTGCGCCTGGAGCAGCGTCCCCACCTCACGCCGGACCTCGGCATCCGGATGGCGGGCGGCGATGTCCTGGAGCAAATCCGTCCTTCCAAGTGTCACCAGCCGTCGCAACACCGTCCGCGCCTCGCGCCGGTCGTCCTCGTTCCCTTCTCCCAGACGCGCGAGCAGGGCGTCCAGCACACCCGCTTCCTGGAGCATCCAGGCCGCCTTGTGCGCGGCGAACGCGTCGTTGCCTTCCAGCGCGACCATCAGGGCCCGGCGTCCAGCCTCGCCTTTGCCCCGCAGAGACTCAGCGGCGTTGGCGCGTACCCACCACTCGGGATCCGACAGGGCACGGCGCAGCGGCTCGACGGAGTCGTCGCCGGCGATGCGTCCCAGTGCCTTGGCGGACATCGCCCGCACCGGCCACTCCGGGTCCGCGAGCGCCTCGATCAGCGCCTGCGTCACGGCCGGGTGCCCGATCAACCCGAGGGAGTTCGCGGCCCGGGCCCGGGCGTTCGCATCGGCGTCCGACAGAAGACCGCGGAGGAGCGAGAGCGAGAGATGCGAGCGCAGGCGGCCGAGAATGTCGATTGCCGGCACGCGCGCGGCCTGCGGCAGCCGCGGGAACGCCTCGAGCAACGGTTCGACGGCAGAGGCGCCGAGCCCCGCGAGAATGTCGGCGATCCGGAGGGTCGCCCAGCGGTCGGTGGCCTTGAGAGCGGCGATGAGCGTTTCGACCGCCTCCAGTCCCCCGATGGCTCCCAGCGCCTTCGCCGCGCGGAGTCGCACTTCCGGCACCGGGTCGTCCATGAGCCGGACCAGATCATGCACCGCGGATCTCGCCAGCATCCGCCCCAGCTTCTCGGCGCCATCCACACGCACCCACCAGCGGCGATGCGTGAGCTGGCGATGCGCCTGGGCGACGAACCCCAGCTGCTCGAACGCCAGAGCCAGCCGCGCCTGGGCGTGCCCCTTGAGCGAGCGGATGTGATCGAGGAGCAGCCATTCGACGACGCGCCGTTCCCACCGCTTCAGCGGTGTGGGCACGAAGTCCGTGATCTGTCCTTCGGAGCCGTTGGCGTACGCGACGATGGACGGGAGGAGGAGGGCGCGGCGCCGGCGCTCATAGCCATCTCGAATCTCGCGCAGGGCCTTGGTGACCAGGACGACCGAAAAGACCAGAAGGAAAAGGCCGCTCAGAGCCCCCAGGAGAACACCGACGAACTCCTGCATCCGCTCAGGACCGCGCGACCTTGGTGCGCGTGAGAACCTTCCGCACCCGCGCCAGGAGCTCGCGGGCGTAGAACGGCTTGATCAGAAAATCCTCCGCCCCCTGATCGAGCGCGCGGACAATGTCGTCTTCCCCGCCCTGGGTCGACAGGACGAGCACCGGAATCTCGCGGGTGGACGGATCGTCCCGAAGGTGGTGGAGCACTTCGAATCCGGATGCATACGGCATGATGAGATCGAGGAGGATGACGTCGGGCAATTCCGCCTTGGCGGTGTTGACGCCGGCGGCACCATCGGCCGACAGGAGCACCTCGTGCCCGTCAGCCTTGAGGACCGCGCTCAAGAACTGGCGGATAGCCGCGTCGTCGTCGATGGACAAAATGCGTCCGCCGCGACTGGGGGAGTCGGTGACTTCGGAGAGCAAGGGCGCCATTGAGTGAAAGTGCCCCAGGCACCCCGCAACGACATTCGGCCTCGTTCAGCGCTGCTCCCTGCGGGGGCCTGACGCGGTTCACGAGCGACTGCCCTGCGGACCTGGGGCGCGAGAAATCTATCCCCGCCCTCTATGCCGCGTCAGTGACCAACGACCACCGTGAGGTTCGAGAAGATTCCGGAGCCCTGAACGGCCAGCTGGGCGCTTCCCTGTCCGCGGGCCTTCACGGACAGCGTGCCGGCGACAGTGTCGCCACCCAGGCGCTCGACACGCACGATCCCCTCATCGCCAGAAAGGGATTGCAGGCCCACGAGCGCCACGGGGTTGCCGAACTCATCGGTAGCGACCACCCGCACCGTAGCGCTGGTATCCGGGGCGAGGTGCAGAGTATCCCCGATCGCGCTCGCCCCGAGGTGGAATTCCAGCCGCGATGGCGAGGCGGCGGTGGGATAGAGCGTCGCCGAGCGGAAAATCTGACCGATTGCGGCTCGGATCACACTTTTTCCGGCCGTATGGCCAAAGACGACATTGACGCGGATGTGCCCCGCCGCGTCGGTCGCCGGAGACTCAGGGCGCAACTGCGCGTTGTCCGCCGAGAAGATGACGCGGGCCTGCGGGATCGCCTTACCGTTGGCGTCCTTCACCTCGAATACGAGAGGAACGGCGGCCGGGATCCCCACTACGCCCCGCTGCCCGGTCCCCTCCACGAACCCCGTCTTGTCCGGCGAGGGGTCAGGCCCCGAAGCGGGCTGCGCGGGAGGCTGAGCGCTTGCAACGGGTGTTGGTGTGGGGGCCGCCGTACCACCGGAGTTGACCGGAGACGGTGAAGGGGAGGACGGAATCGGCGCGGGGGAAACCGGGGCCGTCGCGCGCCCGGAGGACTTCCGGACGCCGCGACGGACGCAGCGGTCGATGCGGGCCATGACCGCGGTGTCGGCACCGAGAGCCTGGAAATTCCGGCGGTCGCGCGTCGACGGCACGAACGTGAGGCAATCTCTGCCGATACGCGTCGCGACACTGCTCGGCGCGGTCCCGGAGGCGAGCAGCCGGATGATGTCGGTCGCACGCAGCGGCTGTGCGGCCGGCCCCTGGGCCGACACTGGCGCCGCGAGGAACACGAGGGCCAGGAGCACGCGGCTCATGGGCGGCCGCATCCGGAGCTCTCGAACGTGGCCTCGACGGAGTCCGCGCTCGATGACAGCTGCTGGTCGCGGGCGGCGCGCTGCGCGTCGAGCGTCACATTCTGCTGCCGCTGATTGTACGTGGTCCAGAAATCCTCCATCGAGACCAGTGCCGAGTCCATCGGCGCGCAGTCCGAGGCCAGGCCGCCGAAGCGCAGCGCGCGGTCCCCAAACCGTGAGATGGCCTGCGAGAGGGAATCACTGGCGACGTCGAGCCGCACCGTCGCCGAATCGACGGTCGCCGGCTTCGCAACCGGAGCCGGCGCGGGTGGCTTCGATGCGAACTGTCGCACCAGCGGACTCCACGGATACTCCCACCCCGGCGTCGGGCGCAGGAACAGATACCAGTAACCCGCTCCGCCGAGGAGCGCGAGAATCACGACCCCCAGGATGATCCGTCCCTTCCACGACGTCGATTCCTCGGCGTACAGCTTGCCGACCGTCGGACGGCGGGTGCTTGGCCGCACGGGCGTCGACGTGCGCTCCGGTTGACGCACCGGCTGGAGATTCGGCATCGACTGACCGCCCGACCGTCGGGGCGGCGGTGGCGCGGGAGACGCCGCCGGCGTCGGTGCGATCGACGACTCGAGCTCCAGTGCGTCCGCTGCCTTCCGTGACGGCGGCGCGATCGGCGGCGGCGCGAGTGGTGCCTCTTCCGGTTCTGGGGACGGAGGAGGAGGTGGCGGTGGCGGCGGTTTCGGCGCCGGTGGCGGCGGCTTCGGGGCCGGCGGTGGCGGTTTGGGTGCCGGCGGAGGCGGAGCCGGAGGTGCCGCGGCGGCAGGTGCCTGCGGCTTCGGCAGCGGTGCCTGCGGTGGCAACTTGGGCTGCGGCGGTGCCGGCGTCGCCGGCTTGGGCGGCGGTCCGATTCGCGTCGGCGTCGCCTTCGCGGGTGCACTCGCGCCCGCCCGGCTGGCCGTCGCCTCGTCGGTCCCGAAGTTCTTCCATGGCAAGATCGAACGTTTGCCGCGTGTCGAGATCGTCGCCTCGTCCAGCAGCTCGTAGAACGGCAGCGGCGTCGTGGTCCACCCGGGCGCACCGGAACGGCGGAAAAATCCCGCGACGTGGTCGGCGCCCTGCACGCCGAGTACCAGGGCCGTGTGCCACGGGGAGGTGAAGTAGCCCTCCTGCGCCTGCACGTCTTCCGGCGCGAGGGACAGCGGCAGACCGGGGTGACTGTGATACCAGCCGATGAGCTGGCCTTCGATTTTCTTCAGCTCACCCTGGATGCGGTCCCAGAGCCGCTGAACCACGATGGCCGTCTTGTCCCCATAGATCGGCTGATTCAGACGGATGGTGGAGTCGACGACCGCGTAGCGAACCTTGCTGGTCGGACATTCGAAGAGATCGCCCGCGAGGAATCCGAACACCGCCTGGTCGGGAGGGACGGCGGCGAAATGATCGGCGAGCGCGGTCAGTGCCTTCTGATCGATGAAGATGGGATACGCGCCGCCGGGCGTCCGCCGCACCGTCCCCTGGAGAATCGGATTCCAGAGGATCGCGCGCGCGGTCGGCAGCACCTGGGGGAGGTGCGGCACGCTCGGCGTGGGGCGTCCGGTCATGCGAGCACCCTGGCGACGATTCCCGCCGCACGCTCGACATCCGCACGCGAGACGTCGAGATGGGTGATGAAGCGGAGGCGTCGGGGGCCGAAGTCCGAGCAGAGCACGCCCGCGGACTCAAGCGCCGCGACCGCCCGGTCCGCGGCGTCCTGCTCCCGCACCAAGTCCACCATCACGATGTTGGAATCGGGAGGCACCGGCCGCAGGGCCTGATTCTCCGCGACGATTCCGGCGAACGCCTTCGCATTCGCGTGATCCTCGGCGAGGCGGGACAGATTGACATCGAGCGCATGGAGGCCCGCAGCCGCAAGAATCCCTGACTGCCGCATGCCGCCCCCCAGCCGCTTCCGGATCTCCCACGCTTCCGCGCGTCGTCCGGCGTCGAACGCGAGACACGATCCCACGGGGCACCCGAGGCCTTTGGAGAGGCTCACCATGACGGTCGCCACCCCTGCCGTGAGCGTCGACAACTTCTGATTCAGCGCCGCGGCCGCATTCCAGAGCCGGGCCCCATCGAGATGGACGGGCAAATGACGCTCCGCGGCGAGCGCCGTGATCGCCGTCAGCCGGTCGAGCGGCAGGACCCGCCCCCCGGCTGCGTTATGCGTGTTCTCGAGGGCGATCGCGCTGACGCGGGGAACGTGCGGTGACGGCGGCCGCAGGGCGCCCCGTACGAGCTCCGCGGACAGGAGGCCGTCCGGCGTGGCCACCGGACGGATCTGCACGCCGGCGAGGAGGGCCACACCAGCGACCTCGTAGTGCACGAGGTGCGCGTCGGCCTCGAGCACGAGCTCCGTTCCCGGCGTGGTGCACATCGCGATGCCGGTCATATTCGCCTGCGTGCCCGAGGGGAAAAAGAGCGCATCCCCCTTCCCGAGGAGCTCCGCGACGCGCTGCTCGAGGCGCCGCGTCGTCGGATCGCCGTCCAGCACGTCGTCGCCGACCTCAGCCTCGGCCATCGCCCGCCGCATCGCGGTCGACGGCTTGGTGACCGTGTCGGAACGGAGATCGATCCCGCTCATACCAGCCGCACCCGCTGGGCCCGCCGCATGCGCACCAGATCGTACGTCTCGGCCACTTCGCCCCCCAGCAGGAAGACGAACGCCGTGTAGTAGATCCACAGCAGGAAGAGGAAGAAGGCGATGATGTTCGCGTCCGTCGCCACGCGATCCAGCGTCACGAACCGCGTCAGGTACAGGGCGTAGGCCCGTTTGGCGACCTCGAAGGCCAGCGCGCAGAACGCGGCAGCAACCAGCGCGGTGCGCCAGTGAATGCGGCGGCTCGGCAAGACTTTGAAGACGAGGAAAAACAGGATGGTGCTGAATCCGAAGGCGGTCACTTCGACCCCGAAGCGCCAGGACCAGAGCAGCCAGAACGAGTCGATCATGGTTCCGGCGCTCCGGACCTCGTAAGCGGGCAGCAGGGCGTTGCCCACCACCAGGGCCGCGGTCGTCAGCATGATCGCCAGATCGGTGCCTTTCGCGACCGGCCAGGGGCGGACCTCCTCGGTGTCGAACACCTCGTTCAGCGCGATCCGCAGACCGGAGAAAAACCGGGCTGCAAACCAGATGAACAACGGCAATCCGTAGAGCGTGAGGCGGCCGCGTTGGGCTACGATGCCGCCCAGAGCCCGCTCGACCTGCTCGAAAATGTCCACGCCCCGTCCCGTCGGTCCGCCCGGGAGAAACCGCTGCAGGAGCTGATGCACCGTGACCTGATGCGCCGTGATCTGGTGCTGCACCAGATAGCCGACCACCGCGAGCGCGAGCGCCGCGAACGGGATGGCGGTGAGCAGCAGGTCGAACGACAGCCCGCTCGCCAGAAACGGCACGTTGTCTTCGAACGCCGCCTGAAAGGTGCGGCGCACCATGCCCACGAACGATTGGTGCCACCCACCTTCGACCTTCACGCGAGCGGCGTATCCGCTGTCCCCGATCCCGGCAGTGCCCGCGTCGACGCCGTCCGGCCGGCGCTCCTGGCCGCCCGCGCCGCGGTGAGACGCCGCCGGAGATTCTCCCGCGGAGACGCATCGGCTTCCTCCGCCGCCATCACCGTCCGCAGCTCGTCGACGATTTCTCCCAGGTCCTCACGGAGCTGGCCCGCGCGTTTGCCCACTTTCGCGCGGATCTTCGATCCCGACTCCGGCGCGAAGAGCGCGCCGAGGGCCGCGCCGATGGCGAGCCCGACGAGAAACGGGCCGACCGCCGAACGACCGTCCCGATCGTCCCGGCCGTCGCGGCCTTCTTCGTCGCTCACTCCCCCGCCTCGAGGTCGTCAGGGGCCGCGACTGCCGCCGTGCGCGGCGCCGTGTGAGTGTCGAGCGGCGGCTTCACGAACCGGTCCGTCGCCGCACGGGTGTTCCCCACCCGCAGCTGCTCGAAGAGGAAGGAGAACATCTTCTCGAGATCGGCGCCGATCGCCTGGCGCACGTCCGCCGGAAGATCCCAGAACTTTTTCTTGAAGGGACCGATCGCCTTCTTGCGGCTCTTGTAGATGAACTGCTCTTCGGTGTCCCCCTTCTTCCACTCGTCCTTGCACTCCGCCTTCACCCACGCGTTCACTTCGGCCTTGAGCGCGGCGGGAAGCCTGGGGTGATCGAACACCATCGTCTGGAAATTCGTGGCGAGGTGAATCTCCACGGCTTCACAGAGGGGGAAGTTGCCGAACGCGTCGGACGGCAACGTGGACGCGCCATGCTGCACGGCGCCGCCGAGGCCGTAGACCGAACGTGCTTCCTGGGAGAGCTCCTTCAGCGCCGCGAGATCGAGCTGCACCTTGGCGATCGTGCCGTCGGGGAGGACCACGCCGCCATGACTCGTGCCCGTCTGCACCGAGATCTTGCTGATCCCGTGCTTCACGCCGAGATGATGGCGCGTGCGTTCGTAGCCGCCCATGAACGCCTTGAGCTCGTGCACATCCGAATTCTTGCCGCCCACTTCCCCGATCTCGGCACCGACCGAGATGGTGACGCCCTTCGGCTCGCGGTGGCGGATGTACTGCGTCAGCTCCGCTGCCCGCTCGAAATTGACGCGCTGCTGTTCGTCGAGGGTTTTCTGCGAGAGGTCGACGAGCGTCGACGTGTCCACGTCGATGTTGTAGAACCCCGCGTGAATCTCTTCGTCGATCAGGGCCTGGATGGCCGAGATCTCGGTGGCGGGATCCGTCGCGTACTTTTTCGCGTTGACCTGGACGTGATCGCCCTGGATGAAGATCGGGTGGTCGAAACCCTCGCGGAGCGCGGCCGCGGTGATCACCGCGACATACTCTGCGGGACGCTGCTCGGTGTACCCGATCTCGCTCCGCGCGATCTCGCAGATCACGGCGCCGACGTCCATCCGCACCGCGGCGCGGAAGATCGCGCGGGCGGTGTCGTAGCCCATCATGCGGACGTTGATGGCGGGCGTGGTGAATGCCGAGACTTCCCCCCGCCCCCGAGCGAGGTACAGCTCGTGGATCGAAGCGGGGCGAGCCCCGGCCTGCTGCCCGATCTCCCAGATCAGCCAGCGCGCCTGCTCGCGGGTCCCCTGGTCCCCGAAGACCGCGTCCCGAACCAGTTTGTCCGTCGCATCGCTCCGCCGTACTGAGGGCGACGCGAAGCGGCGCAGGACGTCCTGAGCCTCGTCAGCCATCCGTAAACCTCCCGTATCCTTGAATTTAGGACTCGTCTACGTCGATGAAAAGACCGTCGTAGGCGGGGGCGATGCCTGCAGGCAGCGAAGCGGCCAACTCCGCGTGCGGGGTTTCGTGGGTGAGGTGTGTGAAGTAGGTGCGCCGGGCGCCGATCGCCTGGGCCGCCGCCACCGCCTCCGGGATCGAAAGGTGGAGCGGATGCGGACGCGACAGGAGCGCCGAGAGGACCAGCACGTCGAGACCGCGCAGACGCTGCCGCGCTTCCTCCGGGATTTCCTTCACGTCGGTCACATACGCCACGCGGCCGATGCGAAACCCGAGCACCTGCTGCCGGCCATGCGGGAACGCCAGCGGCTCGACGTCGAAACCGGCGATGCGGACTGGGACGCCCGGCGTGAACGGCCGCGCGACGAGCTCGGGCTTCGACGTCCCCACGGGCGCCTTCGACTCGAGATCGAAAATGTACGGGAACTTCGCACCGAGCTCCGCCAGGGTTTCGCGCGAGCCGTACGCCTCGAGGGGAGCCTGCTGCTTGACCGTGAACGCGCGCAGATCGTCGATGCCGTGCACGTGATCCGCATGCGCGTGCGTGAAGAGCACCGCGTCGAGGCGGTCGATGCCGGCGCCGACCAGCTGGAGCCGGAGCTCCGGTGGCGTGTCGATGAGAATCCGGCGCTCGCCGTCCGCGAGCAGTGCCGCGGTCCGGCCGCGGCGGTCCTTTGGATCAGTCGAGGTGCAGGTCCGGCAGTGACAACCGATCTGCGGGACCCCGAAGCTGGTCCCGGTACCGAGGAGAGTCAGCCGCACTCAGACTTCCTCGACCTTGATCAGGTTGGTCGAACCGGAGACTTCCCACGGAACTCCGGCGGTCATCACGATGCGGTCGCCGGGACGCGCGTACTCGCGCTTGAGGATGAGGTCGCGCACCACCGCCAGCATCGCGTCGTAGCCGGGGACGCGGTCCACGAGCACCGGCGTGACGCCCCAGACCAGCGCCAGCTGCCGGTAGGTGTGCTTCACCGTCGTGACCGCGAGAATCGGCGGCGCGGGACGCATCGCGGCGACCTTGCGCGCCGTGAACCCACCGGACGTGAGCGTCACGATGAGCGGGGTGCGGAGAAGCCGTGCGACCGCCGACGTACCCTGCGCGATCGCGTCTTCGACGGTGACGTTCTCACGCGCGGAAAGCCGCTGCTCCTGACGGGGCGGCAAGTGCCGCTCCATCTCGCGGATGATGCGGTCCATCGCGCGGACGGCCTCCACCGGGTATTCCCCCGCGGCGGTTTCCGCCGAGAGCATCACCGCGTCGGTGCCGTCGAGAATCGCGTTGGCGACATCGGACGCCTCGGCGCGCGTCGGGCGCGGGGCATGCACCATCGACTCGAGCATCTGCGTCGCCGTGATCACCGGCTTCCCGACCGCATTCGCATCCCGGATCAGGCGCTTCTGGACGAGCGGCACTTCTTCGAACGGCAGCTCCACGCCCAGATCGCCGCGGGCGACCATCACCGCGTCGCAGGCGTTGAGGATGCGCGGCAGGTCGTCGAGCGCCGTGGCCTTTTCGATCTTCGCGACGAGCTTCATCTCGGACGGCACGAGGAGCCGCAACTCCGCCAGGTCGTCAGCGCGACGCACGAACGAGAGCGCGAGGAAGTCGGCGCCATGCTGCACCGCGTGGGCGACATCCTCGCGGTCCTTGTCGGTGAGCGCAGGCGCACTGACCTGGAGTCCGGGAAGGTTCATGCCCTTGTGACTCGTCAGCGTGCCGCCGTCGACGACGCGCGCATGCACGCGCGGCGCCGCCACCTTCGTGACTTCCACCGACAGCAGCCCGTCGTTCAGGAGGATGCGCGCGCCCACGCGCGCGTCGGTGGCCAGCTCGTCGTAGGTCGTCGGAATCTCTGAGCCCTTCGCGACGTCCTCGGGTGCGAAGACCACATCCGATCCGGGCACGAGCTCGATCGGCGCCTTCAGTTCGCCGACGCGGATGCGGGGACCCTGCAGGTCGACGAGAATCGCGATCGCCAGCCCACGCTGCTCGGCGATCTTGCGGACGGACTTCATCCACTGCCCCCGCACTTCCGGCGTGCCGTGCGAGGCGTTGACGCGCACGACGTTGACGCCGGCGTCGAGCAGCTGGCCGATCGATTCGTCCGACTGCGTGGCCGGACCCAGGGTGGCGACGATCTTGGTGCGTCGAATCACGGTTCCTCCCGGACGGGAAGATATCCCCCCTGAGGCCGGGAAGCCCCGCCGTTCGACCAGAGGGCCTACGCCCGCCATACCGTCTCCCCACCGACCACCGTCAGCTTCGCCTCGGCGGACCGGAACGCCCCCCCATCGCCGCCAACCCCCCGCAGCGCCGGCTCGGACCAGGCGACCAGATCCGCCACCTGACCGGGCGCGAGGGTGCCGCCCATTCCGCCTCGTCCCGCCGCCACCCAGGCGGCCGCCGTGTACGCGTGAAGGACTTCATCGAACGGGAGCTTCTCGGTCGGTCGCCAGCCACTCGCCGGCGCCCCATCCCGGCCGATGCGGTCAAGGGCCGCGTACACGCCGTCCCGCGGATCGATGGTCTCGACCGGCACATCGCTGCCGAACACCAACGCGGTCCCCGCCGACCGGAGAGAACGGAACGCATAGGCACCCACGCCGCGGTCTCCCCAGTGCCTGTCCACCAGAGGAATATCGGTAAGGAGGTGGGCCGGCTGCATCGAGGCGACGATCCCCGCGCGGGCGGCGCGTTGCAGATCGGCCGGATGCACCAGCTGGAAGTGCTCGATGCGGTGCGCGATCGCGACGCGCGGGAGAGCTTCGATGATGTCCAGGGCCCGGCGGACAGCCGCGTCCCCGATGGCGTGGACCGTCGCGGCGATGCCGCCCTGCGCCGCCCGGGTCAGGGCCTCGCGGGCGTCCAGCTCCGACATGAGCGCGATGCCACGATCATTCGACCCCTCGTATGGCTCGAGGAGCAGCGCCGTCTGGCTTCCGAGAGCACCGTCGAGAAACAACTTTACCCCGCCCGTTACCAGCCACTCGGACCCCCAGCCACTTCGCAGTCCCACACGGAGCGCCGAGTCGAGCCCGTCGGCCGGCAGGTGAGAAAGCACTCGAAGTCGGAGGGCCCCCTCCTGCTCGAGCCGCTGGAACGCAGTCAGCGCATCGGCCCCCTCGACGTTCTGGATTCCCGTCACCCCCAACTGATGGGTGGCCGCCTGAGCCGCCCGGACCGCCTCCACCACCCGGTCTCGCCCCACCTTGGGGAGGTGCCGGTGCACGAGCCGCACCGCGTGTTCGAGGAGCAGGCCCGTGGGCTCACCAGCGGCATCGCGAACGATCCGGCCCCCTTCGGGGTCCCGGGTGCTGCGATCGATGCCACACCGGGCCAAGGCGACCGAGTTGACCCAGAGCGAGTGGACGTCATGGGAGTCGAACGCAGCTGGCGTGTTCGGGAGAACCTGGTCGAGGGCCTCGCGGGTGGGAGGAGCCTCCCAGCCGTTGGGATCGAACCCCTGTCCCTGGATCCACTCGTCGGTGACTACCCCCTTGGCGGCCCTGGCAACAGCCTCGGCGCGCGTCCGGCACCCGTTCAGGCTCACCCGCTGACGCCCAATGGCCCACTCGACGAAGTGGGTGTGGCCGTCCACGAATCCGGGGGTGACCAGGCAGTCCGGAAGTTCTATGAGCGTGGGTGGTGGACCGCCGGCGACGGTGGCCGCGGCGCGAACGTCGGCGAACGTACCGGCCGCTTCGATTTTCCCCCCGCGCCACCACAGAGTATCGGCAGCGACCCCTGCCGACATGACCTTTTTTGCCCGGAGGAGGGTGGATGGAGGGGTCGGAGCTTGGGTTTTCAACATTCCTTCCAGATTGGCGAGGTGTGGATAAGTCAGAGTTTAGGTGCTGGTTTCCTGACCACCACGATCGGCCGACGGTGTGGCTGGTAAGTGATTATTTCAAAACAGTGTGTGGCGGCGGCGTTCACCTGGTTTCTCACGCCGCATGGCTCTGCATACGCCTGCATAAACATACGCACACGTGAATAGAGCTACCGCAGGACCTCGATGGTACGCCCTTCCAGCCTGCGGCGGTACTCCTGGAGCACGTGAATGGTCCGTTGGATGGCGGTGGCGGGCATGCCTTCGATGGTGCGGGCCGAAAGACGGCGCTCGAGCTGGCCCACCCGCAAGAGCACTTCGAGGCCATGGCGGGTGAGGGTCACCCGGACTCCCCTGTCGTCGTCCTGGTCCGGTGTGGTCTCCACAAGGCCCTTCGCCTCGAGTCGCTGAATGAACGTCGTCGCGGCCGCCCGCGTGATCCCCAGCGCCTCGGCGACCTCCCGGGGCCTGATCCCGTCCGGGCCACCCTGATCGACCGCGTAGAGGGCCGTGTGGGCCCGATGCGTGAGCCCGTAGGTGCGGAAGGCTCGGTCCCCTGCCCGCTCCACAGCCGACTGGGCCGCGGTCAGGGCGTCGGTGAGCTGCAACGCCAACTCAGAACGATCGCTCACGCGGCTCCCCCAGCACTGACCGAGTCACCGACTTGGCGGTCTTCGCGCCCGGCTTAGCGACACCCGCCCTCACCGTTTGTTAACATGTTGACTGTTAATATATAAACGATCTGTAGACTCCCGCAAGTCCCCGCCCCGCCTAGATTGTCGAGGCCCATGCTCAAAGTCAGCGGTCTCACCCGCCTGTACGACCAGCTCGTCGCGGTCGAGGATTTGTCGTTTTCGGTAGCGCCCGGAGAGGTGCTGGGACTCGTCGGACCGAACGGCGCCGGGAAGACCACCACCCTGCGGTCCCTCTGCGGGGTCATCCAGCCGACGCGGGGGACCATCGAAATCGGAGGGGTGGATTTGGGGCGGGACCCGGTCCGGGCCAAGAACCAGATCGCCTTCATGCCGGACGAGCCCCACCTGTTCGACTACCTCACCGTCGAAGAGCACCTCCGATTCACCGCCCGGCTGTACAAGGCCACCGCTGCCGAGGACCGGATCCCTGCCCTGCTGACGGAGCTGGAGCTGTCCGAAAAGGCTTCCGCCCTCCCGACCGAGCTGTCCCGCGGGATGCGCCAGAAACTGGTGATCGCCTGCGGCCTGATCCATGACCCGAAGGCCCTGGTGTTCGACGAACCCCTGACCGGGTTGGACCCGGCAGGCATCCGGCGGATGAAGCAGACCATCGTGGACCGCGCCCGTCAGGGCGCGGCTGTCCTCCTGTCCTCCCACCTGCTCCACCTGGTCGAAGAGATCTGCACCCGGGTCCTGATCCTCCAACGGGGCCGGATGGTGGCCATCGGGACCATCACGGAGATCCTCGCCGGCCGCCCCGACCTCCAGGGGAAGAGCCTCGAGGACATCTTCCTCGCCCTCACCGGGACGACTTAGGGGACGGGGTGATTGCCGCGGCGCTGTACCTCAGCCGGCGGACCTGGGCCAACTCCCTCCGGGTGCGATTGAAGCGGCTCCGCCAGCCGAAATACATGGCCGGCTTTTCAGCGGGGCTGTTCTACCTGTGGTTCATGTTCCTCCGCCCCGGCGGGGCCGTCAGCGCGCTCAACCTGCTGGAGCGGGAGTCGCAAGAGACGGTCGCGATTCTCTTCCTTGGCGCCATCCTGGTCCTGAATTGGGCCATGCAGACCAGCGAAACCCCGTTTCCCTTCACCCTGGCCGAGACGCAGTTCCTGTTCGCGGCGCCCATGACGCGCCGGCAGGTCCTGCTCTTCAAGATCTTCCGCTCCCAGATGGGGCTCGTCATCTCGGCCGTGGTCACCGTGTTCCTGTTCCGTCGTGGTGCCTGGAGCCTCGCGACGGTGATCCACGCCGTGGGCCTCTGGCTCGGGTACGCCGTCCTGAACCTCAACGGCGCGGGCATGGGGCTGCTGCGCCTCTCTCTGGCGCAGTACGGGGTGGCGGGCGCGAAACGCCGCATCGGGACGCTCGCGGTGTTCGCGTGTGCCGCGGGAGCCATCTGGTGGGTCGGGCGACAGCAGGTCCCGGTGATATCGGCGGCGTTCGACACGGGATGGCGCGCGGGGTTCGCCGCGCTGACGCAGGTCCTGCACGCCGGTGGAGGCGCCATCCTGTCCTGGCCTCTGCGCGCGGTGGTTGACCCATTCCTGGCCCGCACCCCCGGCGAGCTGCTCTCGGCGCTACCCGCGGGGCTCCTGGTGCTCGGCATCCACGTGTGGTGGGTGGTGGGCTCGTCCATCGCCTTCGAGGAGGCGGCCACCGACCACGCCCAGCGCACCGCGAAGCGCATCGCGTCCATCCGCGCGGGCCGCGGGTGGACGGAGCCGCGGTCGAGCCGGAGCAAGCCCCTCACGTCCGCCGCGCTCGACCTCCGGGGGTCCGCCGCGGGCGCCATCGTCTGGAAGAACCGCCTCGGCATCAAGCGCGAGTTCACCATCCGCTCGCTGGTTCTCGTGGGCATCGCGACGGTCGCCGGGGTCATGTCCCTGCGGGGTGCGCGGCTCTCGTCCGCCGATCTCCTCGGTGCGTTTCTCCTCTTCGGCGCCGGGATGGTCACGCTCCTCGGTCCCCTCGCGCTGCGCTTCGACCTCCGCCGCGACCTGGAGATGCTAGAGGTGCTGAAGACCTATCCCGTGCGGGGACGCACCGTGGTGACGGGAGAGGTGGGTGCCCTCGTCCTGGTCCTGTCGCTCGTCGCCGGCGGGCTCACGACGGCCGCGTTCCTGCTCACGATCCCCAACGACTCATTGCCACCGCTCGTCGACCGGCTGGCCATCCTCGTCAGCGCGCTCTCCGGGATCCCGGCCGTGATCGCCGTCTTCGTCCTGGTGCAGAACACGTCGGTGCTGCTCTTCCCCGCGTGGGTGACGGTGGGTCCGCAGCGGGCCGTCGGCCTCGAGGCGACCGGTCAACGGCTTCTGCTGACCATCGGATCTCTCATCGCGCTGGTCGTGGCGCTGGTGCCCGCGGCGGCGCTGTTCGGCCTGGTGATGTGGTTGAGCGATTCGCTGGTCGGCGGGCCCTGGTCGGTGGCGCTGGGTGCGATCACTGGTGCGGCGACGGTGGGTGCGGAGTGCTGGCTGGCGGTGCAACTGCTGGGCGGCGTGTTCGACCGGATGGATCCCTCGTCAGCGGGAATCCCGACGGCCTAGCAAAGCTCCGTCCAGTCGACCTCGGACGTCGCATTGCAGCGGTCGCACTTGAGATCGTGCGGACGTCCCGTAAAATCCTGACGCTCGGAACACTTGGGGCACACGGCGTAGGTGGTCACGAGGTCACGCCCCTGCCCGCCCAGCGTGGGCCGCAGGACGCCGGTGCGCACCACGATGCTCCAGCGCTTCGGCTCTTCCTGACGCACGCGCACGTCGTGGAGCGAGAGTCTGATGCGGCGGTTTTGCACCGCCACCACCACGGACTCTTCTCCGACCGCTTCCACGATCGGGTACCACGCGCCGCGCCGGAGTGTGTCAGCAATCCGGTCGGTGCACCGGGCCCAGCCAAGTTGTGCCATTGAGTGCCCTCTCCCGTCGCAAGAAGATACTCCTTTCCACTAGATTCCGTTATGCGACCGATCGGCCGACTGATCCTCCTGCAAGTCCAGCGCACCACCCTCAAAACCGGCGTCAAACCGGACCGGACCTACGATCCGGCACCCCTGCTACACGTACCGCGCGCGGCGGTGAGTCCTGACGGCGTGATGGGCTGGAGTGACCGGGACGCCTGGGTGGTCGACATCCATCACCGCGCCCACCCCAGCACCAAGAACGGCGACGGCGTGCATGGCGTCTCGGTCGGATTCACGTCCCACTACGAGGCGATGCGGGACCGGTTCGGCGATATCATGACGGTGGGGTGCGCCGGCGAGAACATGATCGCCGAGACCGACACGATGATCACCTGGGAAGCAATCGCGCGCGGGCTCGTCATCACCGGCACCGATGGAACCGAGAAGGTCCGGCTGACGGCGTTGAAGGCCGCCGAGCCGTGCCGGCCCTTCACGGCGTGGGCGCAGGGGAGGCAGGTCGAGTCGAAAGTGCTCAAGGAGAATCTGCAGTTTCTCCAGGACGGGATGCGGGGCTTTTATCTGCAGGCGGAGAGCAGCGCCTTCGTCGAACCTGGAGACATCCTCAGCGCCATGTGAAAAAAAAGGGAGCTTCTCTCGAAGCTCCCTTTCGTTTCCTGAATCCTTTCCTGCTAGCTCAACTCATCCCAGGCTACCGCTGCGCGCTGATGGCAACGGTCGCACACCAAATCCGCGGGACGCATCTCAAAACCTTGGCGGTGCCGGCACGCGGGACAGACGCCGTAGGTGAGCGGGAAGTCCCGGTTGAGCCGGCGCATGGTGGCGGGCTCGCAGTGCACCACGCTCCAGCGCTCGGGTGGATGATATCGAAGCTCGAGGAAGCGACGATCGACCGGCACGTTCTGCCGGTTGACGTCCAGTACGACGATGCTCGAGGTGGACACTCTCACGACGGGGTACCAGGCACCCCGTCGAAGTGCGTACGCGCCGGAGGGACCGACGCGGGCCCAACCCTTCGGTTGGAGCCGGGTGGGGGCTATCGCTGTCATTCCCGAGATTTAACTGACGGTGCCGCCTGGCGTTGTGACAAACCTCACAATTTCTTGAGGCTCAGCCGCACTCACTGAAGCCGCAGACGTGGCATTTGGCGCACCCCTCGATGAACGCGAGCTGCGAGCCGCAATCCGGGCAGGCGCCGATGAAGTCCTGCGCCCCCTCTCCTTCCCGCTGTCCGAGGGTCCCCTCGGCGCCGGTGATCACTTCGCGCGCGGGGACGACGGCCGGGCCCGCCGAGCCGGCGAGCAGCTCCTGCTGAATGCCGTGCTTCTCGTTCATCCACTTCTCGATCGCGATGCCGATGGCATCCGGAACGGACAGGACCTTGTTCGGCCCGAGCCCCACCACGCGGTCCGACGAGATGCCGCGCAGCTGGCGGTGGATCTCCTTCATCGGAATGCCGGAACGGAGCGAGAGCGAAATGAGGCGGCCCATCGCTTCGACGTCGGCCATGATCGGCGCGCCGGCCTTGCCGAGTGACGCGAAGACCTCGAAGGCCTGACCCTTGTCGTCTTCGGTGATGGTGACGTACATGGTGCCCAGCGGCGTCTCGACCCGGCGCGTGGCGCCGCGGAGGAGATCGGGGCGCGAGCGCTTGGCGCGGCGCTGGAGGTTCTCGGCCTCGGCGTCGTGCAGCTGCGCGCGGGTCCGCTCGAGCTCAGCCTCGAGCTCCGCGATGCGGCCGGCGGTCTCGGCGACTTCGGCCCGCGAGGCTTCCACGGGAGCCGCCGAACCAGACTCGGTAGCATGCTCCTGTACCTTCTTGGCCGTCGTGCCCGTCGAGAGCACCTGGCCCTCGCGCGCGCCGTCGCGATACACGGTTACGCCCTTGCAGCCGAGCTTGAATGCGTCGCGGTAGATCTTCTCGACGTACTCCTCAGTGGCGTCATGCGAGAAATTGCAGGTCTTGGAGATCGCCGAATCGGTGAACTCCTGGAAAGCGGCCTGCATCTGGATGTGCCATTCCGGCGTTACGTCGTGCGCGGTCACGAAGGTCCGCTGCCACTTGGCCGGCACTTCGTCGAAGTGGATGTGCCCCGCCTCCGCGATCCTCTGCATCAGGTCTTCAGAGTACCAGCCTTCACGCTTGGCGACGGCGACGAACTGCTCGTTGACGTCGGGCATCAGCGCACCGGCCTGGTTCCGCAGGAACGCCACGGCGAAGAGCGGCTCGATCCCGGACGAGCACCCCGAAATGATCGAGATGGTGCCGGTCGGGGCAACGGTCGTCAGGTTGCAGTTCCGGAGCTTCCGCATCGGGCGGATCCGCTCGCCCTTGGAGCCGCGGGCGCAGGTCGCGTCCGGTCCCCAGATCGACTTGTCCCACTCCGCGAATGGGCCACGCTGCGTCGCGAGCTTCTCGGACGCCACGAGGGACTCTTCCTCGATGAACGCCATCATCTTCTTGCCGAGCGCGACACCCTCCTCGGAGTTATACGGGATCCCGAGCTCGACCAGGAGGTCGGCCCATCCCATCACGCCCAGCCCGACGCGCCGGATCCGCTTGGCGAGATCGTCGATCTCGGGCAGCGGGTACTTGTTCGCGTCGATGACGTTGTCGAGGAAGTGCGTGCAGAGGTGGACCACCGTGCGCAGGCGGTCCCAGTCCACGTCCCCGTTCTTGACGAAGAGGCCGAGGTTGATCGAGCCCAGGTTGCAGACGTCGTAGGGCAGGAGCGGCTGCTCGCCACACGGGTTGGTCGCCTCGTAGCTGCCGAGGTGCGGGACCGGGTTGTAGTAGTTGGCGCGGTCGATGAAGTACACACCCGGCTCACCGGTCTGCCACGCGCCGTGCACGATCTTGCGGAAGACTTCACGCGCGTCGAGCTGCCCGACGACCTTCTTCGACTTCGGGTGGATCAGGTCGTACTTGGAGCCCGCCTCCACCGCCTGCATGAACGCGTCGGTCACGGCGACCGAGATGTTGAAGTTGGTCACCTGTGTGAGGTCTTCCTTGCAGGTGATGAACTCCATGATGTCGGGATGGTCGACGCGCAGGATGCCCATATTGGCGCCCCGCCGCGTGCCGCCCTGCTTCACGACGTCGGTAGACGCGTCATACAGCTTCATGAACGAGACCGGCCCCGACGCGACACCCATGGTGGAGCGGACGACGTCGTTCTTGGGGCGGAGGCGTGAGAAGGAGAAGCCGGTGCCGCCACCGGACTGATGCACCAGCGCCATGGAGCGCAGGGTGTCGTAGATCCCGCTCTTCCCGTTCGAGAGGGCGTCCTCCACCGGGAGCACGAAGCAGGCGGACAGCTGGCCGAGGGGGCGCCCGGCGTTCATCAGGGTGGGCGAATTCGGCATCCAGACCCGCGTCGCCATCAGCTCGAAGAAGGTCTCCGCCACGGCGGCCACGGCCTTCTCCGAAGCGCCGTACTTGGCGTCGGGAGCGGCGATGGTACGGGCCACGCGCCAGAAAAGGTCTTCCGCCTTCTCTGTCGGCTTGCCGGCGTCGTCCTTGACGAGATACCGTTTCTCGAGAACGGTGAGGGCGTTGGCGCTCAGGTCGAGCGCACCTTTACGGGAATTGGAAGCAGTCATGCGGGCTCATCCCTCACGGTAAGAGCGTTACACAGAGCCTTGGGCGCTGAGAAGGTTGATGGCGGCGTGCGCTCGGTGGAATCAGAAGCGCGGAGGCCCAAGGTAGGTGGGTCCATCCGCCGGAGCAAGCTCTCACAACACCTTCGACGACATCGCGGGTCTTGACAATCAACATCACAAATCTGTCTTACGGATTTTTCAGAAGCGGAAATGCTCCGCTCCGATGACGTACCGCCTCCGCAACATAGTGTTCCCACGTGCCCTGAATGCGGGCAGTGAGTGTCTTGTCTACTTGCCTCACAACGCGGCCCGGCACCCCCATCACCAGTGAGCCGGGCGGGATCACCATCCCCTCGCGTACCACCGCACCCGCGGCGATCACACTCCCCGTCCCCACCACCACGTCGTTCAACAAAATGCTGCCCATGCCGATCAAACAGTCATCCTCAATGGTGCACCCGTGGACGATCGCGCGGTGCCCGATCCCCACGCGCGCTCCGATCCGGGCGGGCTTCCCTTCATCTACATGAACAATCGTACCGTCCTGGACGTTCGAGCACTCCCCGACCACGATCGGAGCCATGTCACCGCGCAAGACGCACCCGTACCAGACGCTGGACTTGGCTTCCAGCGTGACGTCCCCCAGCACGACCGCGCCGGGAGCGATGTACGAGGACGGGTGGAAGCTCAGTTCTGCCTTCTGGGGACGAATTGCTGCTGGATCCAGGCGTCCACGGTCGCACCCGACTTCATCGCGGGCGTCCACTGCATGCTCTTGGCCATCTCGACCGCGCGGCTGGTGATGCTGTCGACGTCCGAGGCCATCACGGTCCGGACCTCGAGCGTGGTCCCTTCCGGGGAGACGTGGACCGCCAGGATCACGCGCCGGGGCACCTCGGTGGCGTCGGCAGGAAGATTGATGAAAGGGGCCACGGTCGGTGACGGCGGCGTGTCGTAGCAAGCCTTCCCCCGGTTGTACTCGGGGCCCGGCTCGGCACAAATCACCGCCAGGGACTGGGTCGGGGTCGGCTTGGGTTTCGGTGCATCGGCGGTACCCGCCCCCGTTGTCCCTGGGGCATGCGTGGTATCGTGCTTCGTCGTGTCGGTGGCCGGGGCCGCTCCGGCCAACGCGGTGGAATCCCTGGCGTGCGAGGTATCCACCGGGATCACCGGGACCGCCTTCGACAGCAGGCGGCTGATGAGGCCCTGCTGGATCCCGAAGTACCACACCGCTCCCCCGAGCACGAGCAAGACTGTCACGAAGATCGCGAGCCCACCCACCGTCGACTTGGGTTTCTCGCTTTCGGCCGGGGTGGATGCGGGCTCCCGGCCGGTCAGGCCCGCGGTGACGCGCGGCGAGGCGATCGACGGCATGGCCCGGGTCGCGGCGGTCGAGATCCCCGTGGCTACATACCCCCCGGCGTCCACCGCCTCCACCATCTGCTCGGCCGTCTGGAACCGCTCCTCCGGCACCTTGGCCATCATCTTTTTGACGATTTCGAAGATGTGGCGGTGCTCGTCGGTCTTCAGGTCCGGCGTGGGCAAGGCCTCCATGATGTGCTTGTAGCCGATCGAGAAGCTGTCTTCCCCGTCGAACGGCACCGCCCCGGTGAGGCAGACGTAGGCGACCACGCCGAGGGAGTAGATGTCGGAGCGGCCATCCAGGGGCTGCGCGCGGGCCTGTTCGGGACTCATGTAGTGCGGGGTCCCGATGGCCATGCCGGTGCCGGTGAGCTTGCCGCCGCTCGCGGCCTTGGCGATGCCGAAGTCGGTCACCACCGCCTGCCCGAGATCGTCGAACATGATGTTGTCGGGCTTCACGTCGCGATGGACGATGTCGCTCTTGTGCGCGTAGCCCAGCGCGCGCCCGACCTCGGTCAGGATGCGGCGGATGTCGGCGGGCGGCAGGGCGCCCCGCTGGTTGAGCACGGTCGAGAGCGGCTTCCCGCGCAGGAACTTCATGACGAAGTAGATCACCCGCCCCGACTTGCCGACGCGGTAGATGGGGATGATCCCGGGGTGCTCAAGTTTGGCGGACGTGCGCGCTTCCCGCTGGAAGCGTTCGACGAACTCCTTGTCGAATGCGAGGGAGAACGGCAGCACCTTGATGGCCACGTCCCGTTCGAGCTGCTTTTCGCGGGCCTTGAAGACGATGGCCATGCCCCCGCGCCCCAGCTCGTCGAGGATTTCGTACTCCTCTTTCAGCTGGTCGCGGACCAGGTCGATTTCGGTGACTTCCTGCTGACCGGTATTGATGGCATGGACCGGAGTCGTGGCGGTGAGGTCCAGGCCGCAGGATTTACAGAACTTCGCGTTGTCTTCGTTCTGAGTGCCGCAGCGGGAGCAGTACATCCCATCTCCGCAAGGAGTGCCGGAAAATTAGGGCGCGGCGCGAGGGAGTGTCAATCAGTTGGCGGAAACCACCTCGAAATGTCGGACCCGCGTCAGCACCTTGCCGGTCGCGGGATCGGTGATGCGGAGGGTCAGATCGTAACTGCCGTTCGGGACATCGCGCAGCCCGACGGTGCGGTGCACGCGGGTGACGGGACCGGTGGCCGCCGCATCGAACTCGAGTTGCACGGGCGGGTGATTCCCGCCGAACAACCGCCGGATGGCACCGAAGATCGACCCGCCGCCCTTCCGCTCGACCTTCACCTGCGTGTGATACGAGGCACCCGCCGCCAGCCCATACACCTCGTAGTACAGCTGGGCTTCCCCACCGGCGGCGAACCGGTCGAGCGGATTCACGTACACGGTGTCACCCTGGTCCTCCCACGACAGCCCGCCGGTCTTCCCCAGCACCAGATCCGACAACGCGAAGGCGCGGCCATCGAGTGGCGCGACGGTGAGCGTGTCGGTGGCCACGGAGCCCGCGACGCCATCGCGCGACTCGATCAGCAGGCGGTAGCGATAGTCGCCCGCTGGAACGGGCAACTCGACCTGGCCCGTCAGGTACGACGGACTCCGGAGGGTCTGCGAAGCGCCGAAGATCCGGACCGTATCGACCTTCGCGATCAGGCTGTCCGAGAGGGTCGAGACATAGAGTCGGAACCGCAGCGGATACAGGACACCGGAGGCTGCGCCGACCGGCGTGAGATGGTCCGCGGGAATCGCGAACACCAGATGCAACGTCTGCCGCGCCGTGGAATCGGCGGAGCCTACGAGATACCCCTCGACTCCCGGATCCAGCGGGCGCTCGAACCGGAGATGGTTGTCGTCGGTGGTGGTCCCGATCCCGATCGAATACGTGCCCCGCTGGCGGTCTTCGGCGATCGCCGGCAGGAAGTTCGAGGTGGTCACCGTGTTCCCGATCCGCTCGTAGGTCGGGCCGAACGTGGACCGCGACGCGAACAGCGCCCGCACCAGGCCGCTCGTGTCCCCCGCCAACTGCAGCCGCTGGCGGTCCTGGAAACTGAGCGCATCGGTCAGACTCTCGACGAGCTTGAAGTCCTGCACGTCGCCGCGGGAGACGAAGTGGAAAATCAGATCGCCGTCGGGACGTCCGTAGAGCCAGCTCTCGTTCGGCTCCACACCGGAGGCCGCGGCACCCCCCGAGCCCGAGAACGCGCTGACCTTGTCGGGACGCCCCAGGCGCATGTAGATCACACCCCGGTCGTCCATCTGATCCTGCGGGCTGCGGTAGACTTCGGTGAAATCGTAATGGCGGTGGACGCTCACCAGCCCGAATGACCGCATCGCGTAGAACCACCGACGGTAATGTTCGGCGAGCCGGGCACCGGGCTGCTGCACATCGGCGACGTCCCGCTTGGCCCAGAACTCCTTCAGCCAGTTGGCGCGCGCCGCGCTGGTCCGCAGACTGTCGAACGCGGTGAGCTCCTGGGGCGTCGCGATCCAGCTGAAGTCGGTCCGGTACATCCGGATCGCGCTGACCGACCCCGCGGCCCGCGCGCCCGCGAAGTAATCGGCGTGGCCGATGCTGTCGCGGTGTGTGTAGTAGTCGGTCCGCGCCAGCTCGAGCAACCCGACGCCGGAGTCCCCGCCATCGGCGAGGTACGTCTCGAACGCGGCGCGCGCGGAATCCCCTTCTCCCACTTCCCGCTCGATCCGGCCCCGGGCCATCTGGAAGGCCGGGTTGCCATGCGCGGTGGCCGCCGCTTCGCGAGCCACCTTCAACGCGACGTCCGTCTCCGCGCGGACTCGTTGCCGCAGCGCGGTCTCTACGAGCTCGATCACCGGTTCGGCGAACGTGGGATCGGCGGCTGCGGCCTTCGAGTACGCGTTGATCGCTTTGGACAAGTGATCGAGGTGCAAGAACTGCTTGAGGTTTTCCGCCGCGATCGACGAGTGCGCGCCGATCGCCAGCTCCGAGCGGCCGATCCCGAACCAGGGATAGGGCCAATCCGGTTTCAGCTCGGAGGCCCACTCGAATTCGCCGGCCGCGTCGTCATAGTGATGACTCTCCTTCGCGAGCTCACCCAGCCGATAGGCGATGAAGCCGAGCCGGATATGAATGATGGGATCATCGCGATTGACCTTGGCGACCGCGATCGTGGACGCCTCGAGCTGCTTCAGCGCGGCGGAATCGGAGGTGGTCTCCAGTGAGTCACGGAGACGTTCAATCGCCGCGCGTTGGTCGGGAGACTGGGCGGCGGCGACGGTAGTCGCCGTGACGACGAGGACGACCGACAGGACCAGGAGTCTCATGCCTCCTTCTTTATACCCCGCGGCGCCCGGACGTTCTTGGCTCGGCGAATGGTCGCCGAAATCGGACCAGTAATTCTTCCGGCGCGCCGAATGGCGCCGCCTCAGAAGTTCGATCAGAAATCCGAGGAAAAGGCGACGTACACTTGCGCGCGGCGTTGAGCGCCCGCCGGCGGAGTCGTCATGGGCTCCGCCACGCCGAGTCGCAAGGCGAGCGGCACGTCATAGCTCACCGTCAGATTCGCGGCGAGCTCCGCACCCCCCGACCAGAGCCGCGTGAGTTGCGGTCGTCCACCCGGTCCCCAGGCATCCCCGGCGTCGGCAAAGGGACGCAAGCTGAGCTTGTCCGCTCCCACGGGCAGACGGCCGAGCGAACGACCCACCAACACCAGCGGAATCCGCAGCTCCGCCGTTGCTGTAGCAGCCCTGCGGTCCACTAATGCATCCCCGCTGTATCCCCGCACGGGGAAATCCCGGACGCCTCCCACCGACTGGCCGAACCCCAGATCGTACGTCCCCGACGAAACGCCTCCCACGCCCAGGGTGCGGAGCAGCGGGCCATTGGTCTCCCCGGCACCGAAGCGCAACACCAGCACGGGCGGCGCAAAGCCCGGTCCCGGCAGGGCCGCATAGAGGGCGACCACGCTCCGGTACTCGTCGGCGAAGAGCGGCGATCCCTGCTGGTTCCGGCGCCGGTAGGTGACCGCCCAGCTGAACCCATTCTGCGGCGAGACCGAGAGCGTCCCCGACGAGTTGTGCGCGATGGCGAGTGTGACCGATCCGCCGATCTGATCACGACTCTTGCAGCCGGTGCACACGGTCACGAGCGCCGTGTCGGGAGTCGCCACGTAATCGGCCCGCTCGAACTCCGCCGCGATCCGGAGATCGACGGCGGTACGCCAGCGCTCGTACCGGACCGTGGCGCCAAGGTCGGCATCCTGCGCCAGCTTCGAGACGACGGTACCCCCCGCGGTCACGCCGATATTGGACCACGCCGTCGAGACGTCCGCATCGAAGACCGGCTGCGGCAGGAGATCGGCGACCACCGCGAGCTCACCGCGGAATCGCACGGGCGAGACCGAGGCCATGCCGATCGCGGCGTACGACCAGCGGCCGAGCGCATCAGCGCCCGCGGTCACGGCTCCCCCGAAGCGCCCCGAAGGCCCTGCATCGAAGAAGACCGGGAGCCAGAAGTGCGGCGCGAGCGAAGGCCAGGCCGTGTATCCCGTCTCACGGATCGGAACGGGAGGCGCGCTGTCGAATGGCGCTGCCGGCGGCACGGCCCCGAGGTTCCCTCCGTTCTTGACCGGCGCGCTCACCAACGTCCATCCATCGGCGCGCAGCGACGTGTACGCGATTCGTCCTCCCGGCACCATCGCCGGTGACCGGGCGCCGAGGGGCTCGGCGGTTATGGCCGTGGCAGCGGTCGAGTCATTCCAGCGATAGACCTGCGGGAAGCCGGACGCGTCGGAAACGAAGAGCAGCGTATCACCCCACCACGCGAGACCCGATACGAGAGACGATCCTTCGCTGAGCACAGACACAGAGTCGGGCGCCGCCCAGGGCCAGCGCACCAGCTGCCAGTGTCCGTTGCGATGCCGGGTCGCCGCGACCCAGCGCCGGTCCACCGAGGGTACGACGTCACCCCATTCGGTACCCGCAGTGTCCCGGATCTCGGGGAGTGTCGGATGATTGCCGTCCGGAGACACCTGTATGGTGACGAGCGCGCCACCGCCCCCGCGCGGCTCGGTGATACGCGCGCCATGCGTGAGTCGGGTCCATGAGCCGTCGGGGTCCCAGCGATAGAGGTCGCTGCGAATCCGGTTGGGACCGGTGAGATCGAGCTGGGCCACCATGACCGTATCGCCGACCCAGTCATAGCTCACCCCCGCATTCACGTAGTGCCTTCGCGTTTCCTTCCAGGTCCGCGCGTCCGCCATGATGATCTGGCGCGGGCCGCGCCCGTCATCCCGCAGCCACACCACCCAGCGTCGATCAGGTGAGACGCGCGGGACCGGCTCACTGAACAGTCCGCGCTCGAGAATCGTGCCCGACGTTCCCGCCGGAGTGGCCGGCCGCGTATCGACACTCCACGCCGAGTCGAGATCCGCACCGGATGCCCCTCGGAGCGGACGTCCGACCCGATAGGGGATCCACTGCCCCGCCGATCGCTCGACGAAGCGCGGGATGACGGAGTCACCGAGGGCGTCCGCGATGGAACGGAAGAAGCGCGATCCGTAGGCGTAGGGGACGTAACCGTCCGCCCACCGCGTGAACAACAACGCATCGGCGCGAGGCCGCGACGCCGAGTCGCTCGCATCGGCGGCGAGCACTTCGGTGTGAAAGCTCCCTCGCACCCGGCCACCGGTCGTGAACTTCGACTCGTAGTAGACCGCCAACCCTTCCGTCACCCAGCTCGGCTGATACTCCTCCGGAAAAAGCCCCGGCGCCCGCCCGAAGACGGTCTGCATCACGCCCCACACGCCGCGGGTGCGGTCAAGGTGAAAGACGTGCGTCAGCTCGTGCTGGGAAACGAGCCGCAGCCAATCGTCGTATTGGGCGAGCGCGGGATCGGTGGCCGGTGGAGCCAGGAAGAGCGTGATCCGGTCGGTGGGAAAGACCGTGGTCAGGCCATTCGCCCCGTCGAAATCGTCGGAGAGGGTGATGTCCACGGTTTCGCGCGGGGGATGCAGCTCCGTGGTCAGGAGGCCGTACGCTCGTTCTGCCTCGCGGGCCTCCCGGAGTGCGACCTCCCGGTAGCTCGGTCGGAAGTGAATCCGGAAGTGCGGTGTGTGGAGGGTGCGCCAAATGCCCGAGGGCTCGACCTGGGCAACGCCAGATCGCGCGAGGACGAGTACCACAAGCGCGCAGAGCCCGGCGCTTCGCATAGACGCGCAAAGTACGCCGGGCGGTTTGGAGCCGCCACAATTTGCCGAATCCGTTGGGGCATCTTAACTTGAGCGTCCTGTGGAGCGCCCCCGGTGACCAGCTGCCCCTACTGCGGCCGCGCTAACGACGCGGCAGCGGCGTTTTGTATGGACTGTGGCAAGCCGCTCACCAAGGCGGCGGCCCAGGCGCGCGCGCGGACGTCTGCAGCAGCCGGAGTCTCACCTGCAGGCGGCACACCCAGCCCAGTCTCGCCCGCAACACCGCTCCCGCATCCTTCGATGGCTCCACTCGCCGCTACCCGCGCGTCAGACGCGGTGGCTCCGGACGCGCATGATGGCCCAGTCCAAACTGGCTGTCCGTTCTGTGGGAAGGCCGTCTCTGGAGGAACTCCGTTCTGCCCGCACTGCGGCCGCCGGCTGTCGGCTCCCGGCTCAGGGCCGGCGTGTGCCCGCTGCGGCTCACCGGTGGACCCCGGGGTCGCGTTCTGCGCCACGTGCGGGGCGCCGGTCTCGTCGACGCCGATCCTCCAGCGTCCGTCATCCCAGCCATCCGCCCGGACCGACTTCACGTTCTATCTGAATCTCCTGGATGAAGGCGGAAAGCCGATCCAGCGGTACGAGCGGCGGGCCATGGATACGGGCATCGGCCGCCAGGATGGCGACATCCGTTTCCCGGACGACCAGTTCCTCTCTCCGCTGCACGCGCGCATCACCTGGGAGCAGGACCAGCTCATGCTTCGCGACCTGGGGAGCCGGAATGGCACCTGGGTCTTTTTTGACGAGCCCCACAAGCTGGTCGACGGCGACCTGCTCCTCATCGGCTCGCAGATGATCCGCTTCCGCCGGCTCGGCTACCCGGGACCGCACCCGCCCGACGCCGATGCCACCAAGCGCATGGGCTCCCTTATTCCCTCGGCCGACATTGCGTCCCTCACGCAGCTCCGTTCCGACGGCAGCGCGCGCGACGTGATCCAGCTGTCGCCGGGCCGGGACGTGCGCATCGGGCGCGAAGAGGGTGACTGGGTGTTCCCGTACGACCCGTCGATGAGCGGCAAGCACGCGGTGGTTCGTTCCGAGGACGCCGACTTCATCGTGATCGACGACGGCAGCCGCAACGGCATCGCGCGCGCGGCGCGCGGGGCCGTTCCCCTCACCGGCGGATCGCGCATCCTGGTCGGCGACAAGCTCCTGCGGATCGAGCTCGCGTGAAAATCTGCCCCGTCTGCTCCACCGAATTCCCCAACGATCAGAAGTTCTGCCCCAACGACGGGAGCGTGCTGCGCGGCGCCGCCCCGACCTCCGACCTCGTCGGCCAGGTGATCGCGGAGCGCTATCACGTCGTGAAGAAGCTGGGTGAAGGCGGGATGGGCCAGGTGTATCTCGCCGAGCACGTGAAGATGGGCCGGCGGAGCGCCATCAAGGTGATGAATCCGTCGATGACGCACGACCCGGACGCGGTGGCACGGTTCAACCGCGAAGCCGCGAACGCGAGCCGCATCACGCATCCGAACGTCTGCGCCGTCTACGACTTCGGTGAAACGCCCGACGGGCTCATCTACCTCGCGATGGAGTTCATCGAGGGCGAGCCCCTGACCGACCTGATCGAGCGCGAAGGCGCGCTCAAGGTCGGACGCGCGGTGAAGATCTTCCAGCAGACCGCGGATGCCCTGCAGGCCGCGCACGATCTCGGCATCGTGCACCGCGACCTGAAGCCCGACAACATCATGCTCGCGAAGGGCCGCGATGGCGCCGACGTGGTGAAGGTGGTGGACTTCGGCATCGCGAAGGCCGTCGGCGGCGACGAGGCGGGCCAGAAGGTCACGAAGACCGGACTGGTGGTCGGCACCCCCGAATTCATGAGCCCCGAGCAGCTGTCCGGGGACAAGGTGGATGGCCGGAGCGATCTCTATTCGCTGGCCCTGGTGCTCTACCGGATGCTGACGGGCACCCTGCCCTTCCAGGCAACGTCGGTGCAGGAAACGATGATCAAGCGGCTCACCGACGAGCCCACCAAGTTGGCGGTCTCGCGCCCCGATCTCACGTTCCCGCCCAAGCTGCAGGGTGTCCTCGATCACGCCCTGACCCGGACTCCGAACGAGCGTTATCAGAGCGTGGCGGAGTTTTCGGCGGATGTGGTCAAGGCCGTCGGCGGCGGGACGGCAGCACTGGCGATGGATACCGAAGGCCGGACGCAGGTGAT
>Ga0126371_10000463_pt1 | contig 33165 bp, 29 predicted proteins | sample PanSoiMetaPlot_4_FD_110145 | JGI IMG/M metagenome (GOLD analysis project Ga0126371, IMG submission 110145) | Tropical forest soil microbial communities from Panama - MetaG Plot_4 | ecosystem: Environmental > Terrestrial > Soil > Tropical forest > Bulk soil | place: Panama | collected 2016-02-17 | reverse complement strand
GCTCGCATTTTGCGGGCGCCGAGCTTGCGCGCACCCTGCGACGCTAATTCCGCCGCCGCGCCATCTCCGTTTGGCGCGGCGGTTTACGTTATCATAAGTACGCCTTTACGCGCATGATCCTAATCAGGCATCACCGAGCTGTGATCGGAGCCGCCGCTCTGCTGACGATTGGCGGTTTGGCGGCGCAGCAGACAGGGGCCGGAAGTCTCGAGGTGCTGCCGCTGCGCTCGAACTTTTACATGATCGCCAGCGCGGGCGGCAATATCGGGTTTCAAATCGGCGCCGATGGTGTGGTCGTGGTCGACTCCGGTTCCGCTGCGAGCGCGGACGCCGTGCTCGCAGCCATCCGAAGAGTCGCGGCACAACCGATCCGCTACATCATCAATACCAGTGCTGATCCGGATCATGTGGGGGGCAACGCCGCCATTGCCAAAGCCGGACAGACGCTGTTCACGCAAAGCGGTGGGGCGGGCGTGGCTGCCGATTTCCTGGGAGGCGGCGCTTCCATCCTTTCCGCCGAACAAGTCCTGACGCGCATGAGCGGGTCGACCGGCAAACCTTCCCCCTTTCCGCTGGCCGCGTGGCCCACCGAAACCTTCAATCAACCGCGCAAGTACATGTACCTCAATGACGAGGGCATCGAAGTCTTCCGTCAGCCGGCGGCGCACACCGATGGCGATGCGATTGTCTTCTTCCGCCGCTCCGATGTCATCGTGGCCGGCGATGTCCTGGACACCACGCGATTCCCCGTCATCGATACCGCCAAGGGCGGCAGCATCGCGGGAGAAATCGCAGCTTTGCAGAAACTCGTCGACACCGCGATCCCGTCCGTGCCGATTGTCTCCCGCGAAGCGGGCACGCTCATCGTTCCCGGGCATGGCCGCATCTGCGATCAGCTCGATGTGGTGGAGTACCGCGACATGGTGACCATCATCCGCGATCGCGTCCGCGAGCTGATGAAGCAGGGGCTCACGCTGGACCAGATTAAGGCGGCCGCGCCGGCGCGAGGCTATACGCGCCGGTACGGATCGAACACAGGTCCGTGGACCACCAACGACTTCATCGAGGCGATTTATCGCACCATGAACCATAGAGGGCAATGAAACTCTTCGTCGCCGCAATCGCCGCCATCTGTGCGCTCGCCGCGCAGCCCCGCCCCACCGGCTCGCCAAAGTCTTCCGCGCCGATCGATATCACCGGCTACTGGGTGGCGTTTGTGACCGAAGACTGGCGTTTCCGAATGATCACTCCTCGCAAAGGCGATTACCAGGCCGTCCCCATGACCCAAGAAGCCCGCAAGGTCGCCGATGCATGGGACCCTACGGCCGATGAGACTTCCGGCAATCAGTGCAAGGCGTATGGCGCCCCCGCCCTCATGCGCGTGCCGGCCCGGTTTCATATTTCCTGGCAGGATGACAACACGTTGAAGGTCGAGAGCGATGCCGGAATGCAGACCCGGTTCTTCCGATTTCAAGCGTCGCCAACGTCCGGAGAGCGGACTTGGCAAGGCATCTCGGTTGCGGAGTGGCAATTGCCTTCATCGCTGAAGGTCGCAACCGCCAATCTGCGCGCGGGATATCTGCGCAAGAACGGAGTTCCGTACAGCGAGAATGCCGCCGTCACCGAATACTACGATGTAGCGCCGCTCGTCGGCAGCGGCCAGGCACTGTTGGTCACAACCATCGTCGACGATCCGAAATATCTCGCGCAGCCGTTCATCACCAGTTCGCAATTCAAGAAGGAGGCTGACGGTTCGAAATGGGACCCGACACCGTGCACCGCCAGATGATTCGCTTCGTTCCGGCGCTGCTCGCCGTCATTGCTTTGTGCCTGCTGACCTGCCGGACGGCCGAGGCGCAGGCGGAGATCACCGGCTCCTGGGCGGCACGCAATCACGAGGTCCTGGCGGGCGACGGCCTGCCGGTTGATTTCACGGGAATCCCGCTCAATGAAGAGGGCCGGATTCGCGCGCTGACTTACTCCGAGTCACAGCTCTCGATGATCGAACGCCAGTGCCAGGGATGGCCGGCCTTTTATATTGTGCAAGGCCCGTTCGGCTTGAAGATTTGGAGCGACAGCGACCCGGTCAAAGGCAATGTGATCTCCTATACCATCGGCGCGTGGGAAGATCGGGCGCCGCTGACGATTTGGATGGACGGGCGCCCGCATCCGTCCCAATATGCCGAGCACACCCGCGCTGGCTTCACCACGGGAAAATGGGAAGGCAACACCCTGGTCACCTACACGACCCACATGAAGGCCGGCTTCCTGCGGAAGACCGGCGCACCGTCCAGCGATGAAGCCACCATGACGACGCGCTTCTACCGGCACGGCGACGTCCTCACGGTTCTCGCCGTCATCGAAGATCCCATTTACCTTGCGGAACCCTGGATACTCTCCCGCAGCTTTCAGTTGAGCGCGACGCCACTCTCCCCCACCGGGCCGCCCTGTGTCACGGCGTACGAAGCCAGTGTCGGCGAAACCGCCCCGCACTACGATCCCGACAAGAATCCCTTTGTCGACGAAATGACCAAAAGATACGGTGTTCCCCGCGAGGCCGCCACCGGCAACCCCGAGACACTGTATCCCGAGTACCGAAAGAAGATTCACCAAGAGACTCGTTAATTCCCTGAAATCTGGTGATGAACCTTACAGCTTGACTGCGCGCCAACCCCTGTCTTCAACTTCTATACCCAGGGAATCAGGTGCTCCGGAAGAGCCTGGGAATTCGTGCATAGCAGTAACAGACAGTCACTACGGCAAATCTGATAGCAAGTCGATTGGTCGATGCGTATACTTGATCCGAGACCGCGAGCGCCATTGGAGAATTTGTGATCAACACATACGAGATCGATCCGCTGCAGGATGTGCGCTGGCTTCCACTGTTGACCCGGCACAGTCACTCCACGGTGTTCCATACGCCGGCGTGGCTTTCCGCGCTGAAACAGACTTATGGGTACGCCGTCTCCGCACTCACGACCTCCGCGCCCGGTGAAGACTTAAAGAACGCCGTTGTGTTCTGCCGTGTCCAGAGCTGGCTGACGGGAAGGCGTGTGGTGTCCGTACCGTTCGCCGATCATTGCACACCGCTCGTAAACAGGGCTGAGGAGTTCGAGTGCCTGTTGTCCACTCTACAGCGTGAATGCGAAGGCCGGAAACGGAGTTACATCGAAATCCGGTCGGTTAGCGATCGACGCGAGAGAGCTCGGGGATTTTCGGAATCCGGACGGTTTCATCTGCACCGGCTCGACCTGCGTCCCAGCCTGGACGAGCTGTTTAATGGCTTGCATCCGAGTTGCATTCGGCGCCGTCTGGCGCGGGCACTCAAGGAACGATTCGTGTACGAGGAAGGAAGATCAGAAGATCTTCTGCAGAAGTTCTATCAACTGGCGATATTGACCCGGCGAAGACAATACCTGCCGCCGCAACCGCTGGCTTGGTTCCGAAACCTGATTCGCTCTCTGGGCGAGCAGTTGAAGCTTCGCGTGATTTCTCTCTCCGGGAAGCCGGCCGCGGCAATCATGACGATCCAGTTTCAGCGTACGATGACGTACAAATATGGTTTTTCCGACAGCAGGTTCCACCCGCTTGGCAGCATGCAACTCCTCTTGTGGAAGGCCATTGAAGAAGCCAAGACCGCAGAATTATCCGAGTTCGACATGGGCCGCACGGATTGGACGAATGAGGGCCTGGCCACTTTCAAGGATCGATGGGGGTGCCGGCGTTTCAACATTACGCACCTTCGATACCCGGCGATCACCACTCGGCTCGAGAGAGCCAGCCTCCGGACGAGCTTGGCCAAGCCGCTGTTCGCGTGGGCGCCGGACACTATATTGACGGTAGCCGGCAACCTTCTTTACCGTCACATGGCGTGAACCTGCGGGGACTGAACGCTAGCTCCGCAGTCGCAGCAGGAACCAGATCATCCCAAAAGCCAGCAATCCGCAAGCCGACACCTGCAAGGGGCGGAGAGCGCGTGCGACACGGCTGAGGCGGGCGAATGCGAACCCGATCGCGGCGGTTGCCAGGACTTGAGCAAACGCCGCGCCCGACAGCACCAGCGCAGGCCGGTAGCCGGTGGATTGCAGAAACAAATGGAAGTAGAGGCCGTGGAACGCTCCGAGCACGGCCGCGATGAGCCAGCGCATGCCGGCTTTGGGTAGCAGCAGAATCTCCACCGCCAGGTAAGCCACCGTCAGCGCAGTGGCCGCCTCGACGAAGCGCGGCGCCGGCTGCCAGCCTAAATGCGGCGCGGTCCAGACGGATACGGCCTGGCCGGCGAGAAACATCGCGGTCAGCACCAGCAGTTCCTTGACGCTGCGGCCTGCTAACACCAGGGCCGCGAGAAACAGAATCTGCACGGGGCCGCCCCAGGCCCGTATGAAACCGCCGCCGGACTGAGTAATAGCGGTTTCAAGCGGAGTGGGCGGGCGGAAGCGCAGCGTGGCGCGCGAAAAGGACAGGTCGAACACGGCCTGATCGTTCTTACCGTCCATGTACGCGCGCAGCAGGTGCACATGATTGGGGACGGTAATCGAATGAAACGTGCAAGTCACATCGATGCGCTCGGGCGGGGCGGCGAACTGATAATCGGCGGTGCAGAAATAGGTAGCGGCGGGTTCATCGGACCTGCAATCGGAGGCAAGCAGCCGCGCGGCGCGGCCGCCGCTTGAAAAATGGATGTTTTGGAAAATCGAACGGCTGGGATCACGCATGTGCGTCAGCTCGTAGAGAGGCATGCGCAGCTCATAGTGGCCGCGATCTCCAGTGACGGTCAGGTCCCCGGAACTGATGCTCATCACGTGCCCAAAAGCGGGAGAGACCAGAAGAACCAGCGAGAGGGCGCGGTTCATGCGGCGCTTCCGGGCGTGACTTTGGTCGCGACTTCAGATCCTGAAGAGAACTGTGCGCCGATCCGCGTCTTGCGGATCCGGATATAGACAACCCGAATCAGGGCCAGCACGGGTACCGAGAGGAACGTGCCTGGAATACCGGCGATCTCGGCGCCGGCAAAAACACCGAACAGCACCAGCAAGGGATGGAGTTCCACGCCCTGCCCCATAAGATGCGGAGACAGGATGTAATCCTGAAACACACGATAAGCCAGCAGAAACACGAGCACGGCCAGCGCGTGGGATCCGGAAAGCAGCGCGACCATGAAAATGATCGCGCCGGCGACCAGCGGGCCGACCATGGGTATAACTTCCAGCATGCCTGCCAGCGCGGCCAGCAACACTCCATAAGGCACGCTCAGAATGGAAAAGAAAATCGCGTACGCGGTGAACGCCGCCAACGCCAGCAAGGTCAGCGCCCGGATGTAGCTGGCCAGCATCAAATTGACATCGGCCAGCACGTCATCGAGCACGGCACGGCGCTGCACATCGGCGACCATGTCCAGAACATGCTGGCGCATGACGTGCCCATCTTTGAGAAAGAAGAAGCCGAGGATCGGGATAATCACCACAAAGATCAAGTTACTGGCGACAGTAAGGGCTTTCAGGCCGGCGCCGGGCAGCGCGGAAATGAGGTTGTTGGAACTCTGTACGATTTCTTGGCGAATCCAAGCGACGACCTGATCCTGGATCGAGGTTGTGCCGGGCGCCTGTTGGGAAGCCGGCTTGAGCCAGGCGGACGACATCTCGGGAAGCCTCTTGGAGAGACTATTGGCTTCCTCGACCACACGCGAACCGATTTGGATTCCCGCGAGCACGACAATCCCCATGAAAATGATGTAGGCGAGTGCCAGGGCCGGAGTGCGTGTGCGGTTGCCGGGTAGAAACCGGTCGAGGAGACTGACCAGCGGGGCGAGCAGATAGGCGAACAGCAAGGCCAGAATAAAAATGAACAACGTCGAGCGGACCAGGTAAAGCAGACTGAGCAACAACAGAATGAGAGCGGCGGTCCAGGTGTAGCTCGCGGCGCGGCGGTCGATCCCCAGCATTCGTTGAGCCAATTCTACCCCGGATCTGCGCTCATGCCATAATGTGATCACTTGAGGAGCACCGGTGACGTGAGCACCGGCGTTAGGAAGGAGTAACCTCATGCCGGATTTTACATTCACGCGACGAGCGGCGCTGCTGGGCGCTGCCGCTTTCCCCGTGGTACGCGCGGCGGTCGCGCAGGGGCGGTCCCGCCAGGTCGTGATCTCGAGCGCCAATGGTGTGGCGGCTTGCGCCAAGGCGCTGGAGGTGATCCGCGCGGGCGGCGACACGCTGGACGCGGTGATCGAAGGGGTCAATATCGTGGAGCTCGATCCCAAGGACAATAGCGTCGGCTATGGCGGGCTTCCCAACGAAGACGGTGTAGTGGAACTGGATGCCAGCGTGATGCACGGGCCGACCCGGCGGGGAGGAGCAGTGGCTTCTATTCGCGGCATCAAGACACCGTCGAAAATCGCCAAGCTCGTCATGGAAGACACCGATCATATGATGCTGGTCGGCGAGGGGGCGCTGCGGTTCGCCAAGGACCACGGATTTCCCGAGGAAGACCTGCTGACCGACCAATCACGCTTGTCGTGGCTGGTGTGGAAGCGGTCGCTCAAAGATGCACAGGGGCATAACAACTGGGGGCCCGGGTTGGATGCGCCGCCGACGGCGCGAAAAACCGCGCAGTTAGAAAAGCTGAGGCAGGAGTTTCCGCAAACCAGCAGAGAGATGCTGGCACTCGCGTGGGATCACGCGACTAACCCGCCGCACGGCACCATCAACTGTCTTGCGCTGAACGAAAAGGGCGAGATCTCGGGCGTCACAACCACGAGCGGGCTGGCCTGGAAGATTGCGGGGCGCGTCGGCGACTCGCCCATTCTCGGCGCCGGCCTCTACGTCGATCAGGACGTGGGCGCGGCCGGATCTACGGGCCGCGGCGAAGAGAACATCCGCATCGTGGGCGCGCACACGATCGTAGAGAATATGCGGAAGGGTATGTCTCCGAAAGACGCGGCGTTGGACGCGCTCAAGCGCGTGGCGCGCAACTTCGATAACGACCGAAAGCGGCTGGAAGCTATCGACCTGAACTTTTACGCACTGCGCAAGGACGGCGAGTACACCGGCGCCTCGCTGTGGAACCGGCGGGCGTCGGGCGCGGCCCAGTTCGTCGTGGCCACAGCTGATGGGCCGAGCCACCGCGAGAACTCGGCTTATCTGTTCGAGCGGTAGGTTGAGACGCCCGCAGGCTGCTCATTTTCTCATCAGCAGGGCCAGTCCGCGAGCAAACGAGAGCCAAATCACGGCTTGACATTTGCTGGTTTCGGGCACATATTTGAGTTGGGAACGGGTTCTTTCCGTTCTCCGGACCCTTTTCTCCGAAGAGGGTGTTGGCGGCTTCCCGATGAGGGAAGACCGCTTGCAAGGAGGAAGTGCATAGAACCAGTCCACTGCAAGGGGCGGCTACCGGCTTCCTTGGCTGACCAGCCGTGAGTTCTGACGCGTCGTAGAAAGCACTAGTTTGACGCCGCGGTGTTATACCGCTTGTCGGTCCGGCTCACGATCTTGGCGATGACAGGAGGGGCAGGCGGCCGCCCTTACGTTGTCCTCTTTCCAATCCCCGCTCCACTTCCGATACACTGGTCTTTCTTCGGCAACTGTGAATAGCGTCGAGTTCCATGGTGTCTCCAAATGCTATGCGATTTACGATACGCCCGGAGACCGTCTCAAGGAGTTGGTGACGCTGCACCGACGAAAGCGACACCGGGATTTCTGGGCACTGCGCGACGTCAGCTTTCAGGTCCGGCGCGGCGAGACCTTCTGCATTATCGGCGAGAACGGATCTGGCAAGAGCACGCTGCTGCAGTTGGTGGCCGGAATCCTGCAGCCCACCTCGGGAGCGATCGGCGTGCACGGGCGGGTGGCGGCGCTGCTCGAACTCGGCGCCGGCTTTAACCCGGAATTCAGCGGTCGCGCCAACGTCTACCTCAATGGCGCGATTCTCGGTCTCACCACGCGCCAGATGGACGAGCGCTACGACGAAATCGAGAGCTTTGCCGATATCGGTGATTTCATCAATCAGCCGGTGAAAACATATTCGAGCGGCATGGTGGTCCGGCTGGCGTTCGCGGTGGCAATCCATGTCGACCCGGAAATCCTGCTGGTCGACGAAGCCCTGGCGGTAGGAGATGCCGGTTTCCGCCAGCGCTCGATGCGGAAAGTTCATGAGCTGCGGACCCGCGGCGTCACCATCGTCTTCGTCAGCCACGCGGTGGGCGACGTAAAAGCGATCGGTGACCGCGCGCTCTGGCTAGATCACGGACGGCTGGCGGATCTCGGCGATCCCGGCCAGGTGGTCGGCAACTATCTGGCGGCGATGGCGGAAAAGGATTCCAGCTATCAGCGGCGGCAAGGCGGTGCTCGTGCGGGACTGCACCCCGAGACCGCCGGGGTGCCGGAAGTGGCGCGCACAATTCCCAATATCGATCACCGCCATGGCGACGGGCGCGCGGAAGTACTGGGAATTGCGGTTCTGAACGAACACGGCCAGCCCTTGCATGTGATTGAACCCGAGTCGCGGATCCTGGTCCGCATCAGCGCGCGCGCGAAGGACGATGTGGACCGGCCGCTGGTCGGATTCCTGATCCGCAACCAACTGGGAATCGATTTCGCCGGAACCAGCACCGCGCGCGAAGGCTTGGATCTCGAGCCCATGCGGGCCGGCGAAATCGTGACGGTCGATTTCTATCTCGACGTGCCGGAACTCTACCCGGCGGCGTTCTCTTTTTCCCCCTCAATTGCCGATGGCACTCTCTCCGAGTCGAAGATTTGCGATTGGATCGATAACGCCGTCGCCCTGCAAATGGAACGATCGCCGAATCTGGTTTATGGGTACGTTCATTTCCCCTGCCGCATTGAGGTGAACGCGCGTCTCCACACTGCCAGTGAGGCAGTTCCCCTGGTGGAGAATCCCCGTGCCTGAGTTCACCGGCGAGCGTGTGATCCCGGGCGAGGTGGATGCCGATTTGCTGAACGAGCACATGGCGCGGTACACGTTTGCCGCGCGGCTGGCGGCCGGGAAGCGCGTGCTCGACGCGGGGTGCGGCGCCGGCTACGGTTCGGCGGAACTGGCGCGCATTGCCGGGCTGGTGGTGGGAGCCGATATCGCCACTGAGGCCGTGGACTTCGCGCGCGCGCACTATCGGTCGCGCAATCTGCGATTCGAGCAGGCTTCCTGCACCGCCCTGCCGCATTGCGACGCCAGTTTCGATCTGGTGGTGGCGTTTGAAGTCATCGAGCACCTCGCCGACTGGCGCGCGCTGCTATTCGAAGCGCGGCGGCTGCTCGCGCCAGGAGGCCAGTTTATCGTCTCCACGCCGAACCGCCTGTATTACACCGAGTCGCGCGGCGTTCACGGAGCCAATCCCTTCCACGTGCACGAATTCGATTTCGAGGAATTTCGCGGCGCGCTGGCCGCGGTATTCCCGCACGTGGTGCTCTTTCTGGAGAATCACGTGGAGGGGGTCGCATTCCAGCCCTGTCGAGCCGGCAATACTTCGGAAGTACGAGTGGATGCCCGCGAGGCCGATCCTGGCGACTCCCACTTTTTTGTCGCGGTCTGCGCCCACCAGCCGCAGGTCGGCAATCCGACTTTCGTGTATGTACCGAAGGCGGCCAATGTGCTGCGCGAGCGCGAGCGGCACATCGCCCTGCTGGAGCAGGAGATGGAGACGAAGAACGCGTGGCTCGCCCAAGCCCAGGCCGAGCATGAGAAGCTCCTTGATCTTCACCGGCAACTCGCAGAAGAACTGAACCGAAGCAATGCGTGGGCGGAATCTTTGGACCGCGAACTTGGCGAGCGGCGAGGACGAATCGTAGAGTTGCAAGAGGAGTTGACGCGCGAACAGGCAAACGGGGAGAAAGTGGCCGAGGGCTATGCGGCCAAGGTCCGGGAATTGGAGGCCGACATCCTCTCCAAGGTGCAGTGGGCACGTGATATCGACGCGCGCCTGACCGCCGAAATAGAGGGACTGAGGAAGGATCTTGACGACCGCGCGGCGGCGGTGCTGCAACTGGAAGCGCAAGTCGCCGGGTATCGCTCCTCACGTTGGGTTAAACTCGGTCGCAGCTTCGGGCTCGGTCCGAACCAGTCTTCCCGTTAACATGTCCTTCCTCACGCGGCTCTTGCGCGCGCTGCCGCTGCTACTGCTATCGCCGGTATTGGTGATCATCGCGCTCCTGACGCTGCTGGTAAGCGACCTTTGCGGCCGCCGTCGCGCCGCGACCGCCTTCACGCCGGCCCGCGCATCTTCCGCGTCGGTCGTCATCCCGAACTGGAACGGCAAAGACCTTCTGGAGAAATATCTTCCTTCGGTGATCGAAGCTGCCACGCGTGAGCCCGATAACGAAGTGATTGTGGTCGATAACGGCTCGACCGACGGCAGCGTGGAATTCCTGCGCGCGGCGTTCCCGTCGGTGCGCGTGATTGCGCTCGCGGAAAACCGCGGCTTCGGCGGTGGATCCAACGAGGGATTCCGGCAAGCCCGCAACGATATCGTCGTCCTGTTGAACAGCGATATGCGGGTGGCCGCTGATTTTCTGCCGCCGTTGCTCGAAGGCTTCAGCGACCCAGGCGTCTTCGCTATCTCGTGCCAGATTTTCTTCAGCGATCCCACGCGGGTGCGCGAGGAAACCGGGCTGACACAAGGTTGGTGGCAGGACGGCGGCCTGAAAGTGCGCCACCGCATCGACCCCGAGGTTGACGATCTATTTCCCTGCTTTTACGGAGGCGGCGGCTCTTGCGCCTTTGACCGGAGGAAGTTTCTGGCGTTGGGCGGTTTCGATTCGCTGCTGGCGCCGTTCTACCTGGAGGACACTGATCTGGGCTACCAAGCCTGGAAAAACGGGTGGAAAGTCCTCTACCAGCCGCGGAGCGTTGTGTATCACGAGCATCGGGGCACCATCGGCAAAAGATTCTCCGAAGCGCAAATCCAGGCGGTCCTCAAAAAGAACTACCTCTTGTTTGCGTGGAAGAACATTCACGAGACGCCGCGCCTGCTGTCGCATTTCCTGTTGAGCTGGGCCGGCGCGGTGCTGAGCGTGCTGTTCGGCGATGCACCCGGCCGGCCAAACTTGATGGCGCTGGGGCGTGCATTCCGCAGCCTTCCCCGCGCTGTAAACTCCCGGCGCCGGGCGCGGAGGCTGGCCCAGATTTCCGACACCGAGGCGTTCCTGCGCCCACTCGGTGGCTACTATCGCGACCGCTTCGCAGAGATCGCAGCCACGCCCGATCGTTTGCGTGTCCTGTTCGTTTCTCCTTATCCGATCTGTCCGCCGGTGCACGGCGGCGGCGTCTTCATGTATCACACGCTGCGGGAACTGGTGAAGCATGCCGAAGTGCACGTGGTCGAACTACTGGAATCGCCGGAACAGGCGCCGCTCAATGAAGAACTGCGTGAGTTCTGCGCCTCGGCCGAATGGATCGTGCGGCCGAGCGGGAAGGCGGCGGGCATCGGGTCGCTGTTGCCGTACGCGGTGCGCGAGTTTGCCAACGATGACGTGGAGTGGTTGATCCACCGCCAGATTTACAGGCGCCAGATTGACGTGATACAGATCGAATACACGCCGATGGCGCAGTACGGAGGTGGATACGGGCGCATTGTGACGGCGCTGTTCGAGCACGACGTGTATTTTCAATCGATCCGCCGCGGCCTCGGGCACTGGCCGGGGGTGCTGGCCGAATTCAAAGCACGCGTCGAGTATCTCCGCGCGCTGCGATATGAACTCGGAGTCCTGTCCCGTTTTGACCAGGTGCAAGTCTGCACGCCAGCGAACCGGGAATACCTGCTCTCGTTCGCGCCGCGTCTGGAGCCACGGCTGCAGGACGGTCTTCGCGCTGGAATCGACACCGGGCGCTATGAGTTCCAGGCTTGCGGCCGCGAGCCGTTCACTATGCTTTTCGTCGGTAGCTTCCGTCATGACCCGAACCGAGTCGCCGTCGATTGGTTCGTCCACTCGGTGCTGCCCCTGATTCGCGAGCGCCAGCCGGAGGCGCGGCTGATCGTAGCCGGCTCCGACCCACCTCCGCCTCACGTGTACGGGGATCAGTCCGGCGCGCTCCAAATGCTCGGCTATGTGGATGACATCCGCGCGCCCCTGGCCCGGTACGCAGTCTTCGTCTGTCCGGTCCTGAGCGGGTCCGGCGTCCGGGTGAAGCTGCTGGAAGCATTCGCAGCGGGCATTCCGGTTGTCTCGACGCGCGTCGGCGCGGAGGGTTTGGCTGCGAATGACGGAGAATTCTGCGCACTGGCCGACGATCCGGTTGCGTTCGCCGATCGTGTGCTGGCGCTATGGGAGAATCCGCACATCGCCGCCGGAATGATAGAGCGCGCGCGTGCCGAAGTGGAAGCGAACTGGGACATGGCCCTTCTCACGCAGCGCCTGGTCGAGGGCTATCGGCAGATGGCGAAAGAAAAGCGGCCGGCTGCCGATGGCTCGCCACGCCTATAGCATCGCCTGAATGAACGTCAGGTCCTGGAGAAAGAACTTGCGCTCTTCGGCGCGCACCAGAGGCGGAATCGCTGCCTCACCAATTTCCCGGATCGTCCTGGTGTTCTCCCGCCCGCCAACGTTTCTCCAGTAGAGAGATACATCCTTTTCCTTTTCCGTCAGCGACTGCGACAGCCAGTCGATGAAGAAGGACTGGTGCCAGCGCGCTAACGCCTTATCGGTCTCGACGCTTCGAAAGCGGTCGGGAAGCCCCCGGTCATAGCGGCTCGTTTCCGGATTCCATAAGCCCGCTATATAGATCAAGCGTCCAAACAAAGACGGGGTTTGCAGTACCAGTTCATATAGTTCGACAACAGAGTTAGTATGACCGACCATGATCCTGCAACTGTCGTAAGTGGCAAGTATAAATTAGGGAGTCAGTAAATACAATGGAATTGCTGAAAGAGTCCATTACTTGGCTAACCATGGTTAACTCATTGGCTTAGTAAGAACAAACAAGAGACAGCTCCTGACAGTGGCTGTCCGGGAAAGCCGTGCTGCCGAACAGGTGCGGCTGGACACGGAATCGCGAGCACCCGGAGCGGTTAGGCGGACTCGATCACCAGCGCTTGCCTCGAGCCTTCGACGATTACTTCACCGCGCAGTTTCGGGACACCATTCACCAGCAGCGAGCCCCTGCGGTCGAACTCGACTCCAAGGTCGACGAGGTCGCCCTCTTTCAAATTGAGCAGATCACTGAGGCGGATTCGGGCGCCCACGAGCGCGCAGTCCACATCCAGCCGCAGTTCGGCGGAGAGCTTCTGCTTGATCGACGCTTCGTTTTCCGGCGACACAGTCCGTTTGGTAGTGGACTGCTGGTCGAACTTGTGCCGCAGCATCTTCAAAGTAAGAGACGGGATCGCCAGGTTCACTTTGCCGGTTTTGTCTCCAATCCGCAACTCCATGGCAATTACAACCACGGCTTCGTTGCGGGAGATGCGATTGGATAGCAGCGGTTCGGTCTCCACACAGTCGAAGGCGAATCCGATCGAAGCGATCGGCTTCCAGGCCTCGGACAGATCGTGAGGGATGATGCGGAAGAATCCCTCCAGCATTCCCTTCTCGATATCCGTGAGTTCGCGGTCCAGTTCGGAATCGATCTTACCGTTGCCACCGAGCACATGATCGAGAATCGGGGCCAGTAGAGAGTGATTGACTTCGGCAGCGGCGTACCCTTCGTACGGCAGCATGCTGAGATAGACAATGCAGGTGGGCGACTGCATTCGCGCGGAAAACTCTCCGAACGAGAATTGCTCCACCGAGATCACGCTGCCTGAAACGAATGACCGCAAGGTGAGGGACAAACTCTGAGTGAGCAGGCGGACGAAAGATTCGTGCAGGACCTGGATGAGGTTCAGTTGGGAATTCGGCAGCCGGTTGGAGTGGCGAAAATCGAAGGGCGTTATGCTGCTATCGGAACCCAGTACGTCGTCCCGCTCCGCGCCCTGCAAGTCCTCGTCCGGCTCCGGTGCGGGGGACGCCTTTCGCGCGCTATCGTCCTGATTTGTCATTGGCGACTTTGGAGACCACTCTTAATCCGTATTGCCCCTTCATAATGACCAGCCTTCCGCGAGCGGTGACCTTTCCATTGGCTACTAGAGAAGCCAGTTCGTCACCCGATTTTCCCAGCTCGATAATCGAGCCAACCGTCATTTTGAAGACGTCCTTCAGCAACAGGCGCGCATGGCCTAGGCTGACATGGACATTCAGCGGCATGTCGGCAACCGATTCGGGCAGTGCGCCGGCGGTTCTCATGGGTTGGTTGGTGGATTCGGTGGGTTCCATAACTTTTCAGATCGTTCCTTTGGCAGGAGCATCGGTCAGATCGAGGTCTGTAATTCGCATCGCCAGCGCACCATCGACAATCACCACCTCGGCGGTTGCCAACAGCAGGTTCCCGACGAATACGTCAAAGGTTTCGCCCGCTGCGCGATCGAGAGCAACGATGCTGCCGGGCTCCAGCTTAGCGATCGCCTCCAATGTGATCGGCCGGCAGCCCAGCCGTACTTCGATCGGTACCGGCACGTCCGCGAACGAGTCCGTGTCCAACAAATTGCCAGCGAGGTCCATGCTAAGTATGTTCCGGACCGATTCAGCACTTGAAATTCCAATCCTTCGCCGGCGTAACTGGCTGTGGCGGCAAAAAGTTCCGCCAGTTTATGGGGCTCTTCAACTTGACACGTCAAGAGTTTGACAGCCATTTCCGCGGCAAGCCGGCCGGGTAAGACGATGGGGAAATTCGGAATTGCCGGAAGGAACTCGAGTTGCTTAGAATCGGCCTTGCATGGCGACTCCTCAGGGAGCACTGACTCCTCCTGCACCTACACGGGCCGTGGCACACGAGCCTGACACCGAAATTCTGGTGTCGGGCAAGCGCAAAGCGGCGATCTTCATGACCACTCTGGGCGACGAAGCTAGCGCTGCGATCCTACGGCAGCTCACCGAAGAACAGGTACATGACATCACGCGGGAGATCAGTACTCTCGGCCGGATGTCACACGGGGAACGGGAGACCGTCATGAAGGAGTTTCTGGTGACGGCGGAGAACCCGTCGGCGGCCGCGGCCGGCGGCGTCGAGTATGCCACTTCCGTCCTGCTGGCGGCGTTTGGGCCGGAAACCGGCAAGCGCATGGCGGAACGCCTGCTGCGTTCGGTCGGCTCGGATTCGGCGAATATCGACACGCTGCGCAAGGCCGACGCCCAACAACTGGCGAAGGTGGTGCAGCGTGAGCATCCCCAGACTCTCGCCCTGATTCTTTGCAATCTCGACACCTCGAAAGCCGCCCGCGTGCTCAGCGAATTGCCTGAGAAACTGCGGCCGCAAGTGGCGCGGCGGATGGCCGCTCTCGATCAAGTCTCTCCCGACGTCACGAACCGGCTGGCCAAGATCATCGGCTCCAAACTGCGCGTCGTGGGTGAATCGAACCTCGAATCCTTCGGCGGCGTGCGCACGGTAGCCGAATTGTTGAACCGTATCGATCCCACCACCAGTGAGGACATCCTCAAAGAGATCACGAACGACGATCCGACTTTGGGACACGAAATCCGGCAGATCATGTTCGTCTTTGACGATCTGCTAAATATCGCCCAGGACGCCCTGCGGAAACTGCTGGGCAAGGTGGACCGCAAGGTCCTCACGCTAGCTCTCAAAGGCAGCAGCCCTCAGATCAAAAAACATTTTATGGGGGCGATGTCGCAACGCGCCGGAGAAATGCTCACCGAAGATATGCAGGCTCTGGGGCCGGTCCGTATCAAGGACGTCCAGAACGCCCAACAAGCTCTGATCGCGACAGCGCGCCAGATGGCCGAGGCGGGCGAGATCAGCCTTACAGCCGGCCTCGAGGAGTTCGTCGATTAGGCCTCGTCCTGCTTGACTCTCGCTCAGGAGCCCTTCAGATAGGGGAGGATTTCCAGCTCCAGCGCGATCAGGGAAATGCTGACATCACGAATGAAAAAGTAGAGCGAACCGATCAGCGCCACCAGGCACAGCCCAAAAGACGGCACGGAAACGTAGTCGGCCCGGACACGCAAGACCTGCGCCGCGAACAGGGAAAACACCGTCAACCCAACGAACAGAATGCTGATCGAACTTAGAATGATCGCCAGTCTGAGAATCCTGGCACGCCGGTAGAGAATCTGCAACTCCTCCACGATCAGGCCGCGCCGCTCCGATTCTACCGTGCCTTCCAGATCCCTGGTCAGCTCGCGGGCCCGGTCAATCACGCGGCTGTACCGGTTCGTCATACTCAACAACAGCAAGCCGACGCCGGAGATGACGATCACCGGCGCAATCGACGCCGACAAGATGCCGACGAGCTGAGTTATCGGAGTTTCGGCCAAACTACATTATTTCGTGGCGCACTTCGCTAAAGAGTGATCGTTGCTTTTATAGCAGTTGCCCGTGTCGTTCAGGCTCTTGGCCATCTCCGCCTTATCGGAACTCATTTTGGTGTGACAGGTGTTGCAGGCTTTCTTTTCCTTCTTCGCATATTCGGGGGTTCCGTATACCGAAGAAGTGCACACCACAAAACCAGCGAGCAGAACGGCACAGGGTGCCAGCAACTTTAAGCGCATGCTTATCACTCCACGAAAAGAATTTGGGATCTTTCGATCCCTTCAACCCTATTATCTTCCAAGATCGGAGCCGCGGAGATCTCTAGGCGGTGGAAGGTGAAGATTTCTTCATGCGCGGAGCAGGCTGCTTCGAACCCGAGCCGCAAGAACCCGAGCCGCAAGTGGCAACCGCGGTTCCGTTGTTGATATCATCGTTTCACTCTCAGCCAGAGATCCCCCGCTGCGGGGCAGGAGATGAACATGGACGAAGCGATCAGCCGGAGAGAAACGCTGCGGAAAGGTTTGGCGACCGCGAGCTTGTTGGCGATGGTGCCGGAATGGGCGGTTCCCGCCCTGGCGGAAGGTGAAACCGACGTTCCCTTCACCGACATTCCCCCAACCTTCAAACCCGATCCGAATGCTCCGAACCGGCAGCTGGATATCCGCAAGATCGACGGGCTGATTACGCCCACCAACCAGTTCTTCAACACTCAACACTTCAACAAGCCGGAGATCGACCCCAACACGTACCGCCTGAAATTCACCGGTATGGTGAACAAGCCCACGGAATTCTCCCTGAACGATCTCCGCGCAATGAAATCGACTGAGATCGTGAACGGCTACGAGTGCTCCGGCAACAGCGCACGCGCCATGGAAAGTTTGTGCTCGAACGGCCGCTTCACCGGCGTGCGGTTGCATTCGATTCTAAAGCAGCTCGGAATCCATCCCAAGGCGCGCGAAGTCGTGTTCATGGGCACCGACCGCGGGCCGCTCGACATCGTCTTCCGGCAGCAGACCTACAAACTCGAGCAGCAGTTCGGCCGCAGCATGACGCTGGAAAACGCCTTGAAACCGGACGTGCTGGTGGCGTATTCACTGAACGGTGAACCCCTGCCCCGCAATCAGGGCTTCCCGGTCAGGCTCATTGTGCCGGGCTGGTACGGCGTAGCCAACGTCAAATGGCTTTCGGAAGTGCACCTTCAGGAAGACCGGTATCTCGGCAACTACCAGGCGCGCTGGTACCGCACGTTGCGCGGAATGGGCGGCACCGGCGAGGACAATGATCCGCAGACCCAGTGGATCGAGACTGAAGTCACCCGCATGCACATCAAATCGGTGATCGCGCGGGTGAAAAAGACGAGTGGCGGACACCAGATTTTCGGATTCGTCTTAAATGATGGCAGTCCGGTGAAGTCGGTGGAAGTTCAGATCGACGGCGGTTCCTGGCTGTCGGCCAAGATGGACAAATCCAATACCCAGTACTCGTGGAAGTTGTTCACTTGTGACTGGCAGGGCGCCACTCCGGGTGAGCATACGATTGTTTCGCGCGCCGCTGACGCCAACGGCGTGGAGCAGCCCACAGCCGCTGATTTGAAGCGCAAGAAGACGTTCCTCGAAGACAACGCGCAGTTCCCGCGCAAGGTCATGATTTCCTAGTGCGGGGCTCGGCAGCCCTCCATCCGGATCTCTCCGGGCGGGTGGCCGTGGTCACCGGCGCGAGCCGCGGCATTGGCAAAAGCCTGGCGCTGCGACTGGCGCGCGAAGGCGCGGCGGTGACGGTCGCCGCGAAAAGCGAACAATCTACCGACCGCTTGCCGGGCAGCATTCACGAAACAGCCGAGGCGATCCGCGCGGTGGGCGGCCGCGCCCTTGCAATTGCCGCCGACGTCCGCGACGAAGCGTCCATCCGCAACATGGTCGACCGCACGATCGCGGAATTCGGGCGGCTCGATATTCTGGTCAACAACGCCGGAGCCATCTGGGCACAGCGAATTCTGGATACCCCGCCCAAGCGCTTTGATCTCATGATGGGGATCAATGTGCGCGCGGCTTACATCGCCTCCTATTTCGCGTTGCCGCACATGATCAAACGGCAATGGGGCCACATACTGAACATGTGCCCACGGTTGTCAGCCACAGCCTCGCCGGGCAAGGTCGCCTATATGATCTCAAAGCTCGGGATGGCGCAGCTTGCGATCGGGCTGGCTGTCGAGCACGAAGCCGACAATATCGCCGCGAACAGCCTCTGGCCGCGCACCATCATCGAGAGCCAGGCATCGATCAACTGGGGGATGGCGGACCGGTCGCAATGGCGCACGCCGGAAATCGTCTGTGATGCCTCGCTTGCCATCTTCGCGCAGGAACCCCGGGCATGCACGGGCCGGCAATGGATCGACGAAGAAGCGCTCGCGGAGCTTGCCGGCGTCACCGACTTCGATCGGTACTGGTGCGAGGGACGTCCTCCGGCCAACCCAATCTATATTGACAGCTGGTAACTCTTTTGAGCCACCGCGAATTTCATGGCCTCCGCGGGCATCAGCCATCCCAGACGGCGTGGAATCGGTGTTTAGTACCATAAGCCCCGCCAAAAAAGTACCGTTTCAGCGGTTTAGCCCTGTGAAGCTCCTACGCAACTACGGTACTCTAGCATCAACTGCTGTCTCGGTTGCAACAGAAATGCAGAAGAGAATGCCGGAACTCGATGCCGTCCGGGCCATCGCAGTTCTGATCGTGATCATCCACAACGCTCCGGACAAATATCCGTATTCGTTGGTTGAGCGGTTAGCAGCCAGCGGGTGGATGGGCGTGGACCTGTTCTTTGTCCTGTCGGGTTTCCTGATCACAGGAATTTTGCTCGATTCCCAAGAATCGCGGGATTACTTCAGGAATTTTTACGCGCGGCGCTGTTTGCGGATTTGGCCGTTGTATTATTTGCTGCTTGTCTGCCTGTTCGTAGCGGTTCCCTTGATGTCCTCGCGGGAATCCGCGCTGATCTTTTCGGCGCGATCGTCGCCCTGGTGGGCGTTTCCCCTATTTCTCCAAAATTTCTTAGTGTCGAGACCGGCCGGGGCCGTGGGTCTTCTCGGCGTTACGTGGTCGTTAGCCGTGGAGGAACAGTTTTATCTGGTCTGGCCCTGGGTGGTGCGCTACTGCTCCGTAAAGCAGTTGCGGCGAATCTCGGTCGCCGTGATTTGCCTGTCCCCGCTGCTGCGGCTGTACTTGTCCTCTCACGGCGTAGACATTTATTCCAACCTGTTTTGCCGATTGGACGGGTTGATGGCTGGCGGGCTGCTCGCTTTGCTGGCGCGTTCCACCAGCTTTCAGGGCTCGAAATTCACGCGCGCGGCGTGGGGTTGCCTGCTGGTGTCGGCGCCGCTGGCGGTATGGGTGGATGCGCCGGCTAACCGGTGGTTTGTCCACTCGCTGGCGGCTTTGGCGGCCGTCTCCTTTGTCTACCTCACCCTGTACTGCGGCCAAGATTGGTTCCGGGCGATTTTGACGAATCGATTCCTCGTGTATGCCGGAACGATCAGCTACGGGCTCTATCTCCTCCACAAGATTCCGTTTGATGTCGCGAAATTGCTGGGATGGCCGGACAATCCATTGCTCGTGACACCGATCGTATTCGCGGTCACGTTCGGTTTGGCCTCGCTATCCTGGAAACTGTGGGAACGGCCGTTCCTTGCGCTCAAGAGCAAGTTCCCCGCGACCAGTGCGTCAGAGAGCGCCGGTTCGGTACGGTCCGGCTCCCGGTCTGACTGCCCAATCGCCGATCCGGAATCCGCCGCTATCACCTAAACGAGCCGCCGGCATAGCCGGCGTCAATCGCCGTGTGGGACCGCCACGTTCGCGGGGACGGCGCTGGCTTTTTTCCGCCGGAAGATACCCGTCACGCCGTGAAAGCGCTCCATGTAGGTGTAGAACACCGGAGTGATATAGAGAGTCAGCAATTGCGAAACCACCAGGCCGCCGACCACCGCCAAGCCGAGCGGGCGGCGCGCTTCGCCGCCAGCGCCCCGGCCAAGAGCGATAGGTAGCGTGCCCATCAAGGCGGCCATGGTAGTCATCATAATCGGCCGGAACCGCACCAGGCAGGCCTCGTGAATCGCCTCGTCGGGGCTTACGCCGTACTCGCGCTGCGCTTCCACGGCGAAATCGATCATCATGATGGCGTTCTTCTTCACGATGCCGATGAGCATGATGATGCCGACGAACGAATACAGGTTCAGCTCGTCATGGAACAGCAGCAGGGTTGCCAGCGCACCGAGACCCGCCGAGGGCAGACCCGAGAGAATCGTAATCGGATGGATGAAGCTCTCATACAGGATGCCGAGCACGAGGTAGATCACCAGCACCGCCATGAGTAAAAGCACCCCCATTCCTTTCAACGATTCCTGGAATGCTGCGGCGGTTCCCTGGAAGCTGGTAGTCATATTGTCCGGCAGCGTCTCGCGAGCAACCTGCTGGATGCGATCGACTGCGTCACCGAGCGAGACGCCCGGCCGCGTGTTGAACGAGATCGTCACCGCCGGAGCCTGCCCCAAGTGCGAAACCGAAAGCGGGCCGACGCCCATGCGCAGTTTGGCGGCCGCGTCCAGCGGCACCAGCTTCCCCGTGGATGACCGGACGTACAAGGAGCCCAGCGCTGTCGGATCCATCTGGTATTTCGGCTCCACTTCCAGAATTACCTCGAAATCGTCAACTGGCGTGAAGATGGTCGAGGCTTGGCGCGTACCGTACGCACTGTAGAGCGCGCTCTCGATCTGGTCGGCGGTCACTCCCAGCGCCGAGGCCTTATCCCGATCGATGTCGAGCGTCACGGTCGGATTGTTGTTCTGCAAGTCGCTATTGACGTCCGTCAGTTCCGGCAAGGCGCGGACACGCCGCTCAAATTCGGGCGCGACCCGGTAAAGATCCGCGATATTCGGCGCCTGCAGCGTGTATTGGTAATTGCTGCGGGTCTGCATGCCCCCGATGGTAATCAGGGGCCGGTTGGTGAGATAGACGCGGATTCCCGGAATCTGATCCATCTTCGGGCGCAGCCGCGCGATGATTTGTTCCGGCGTGTCCGATCGTTCCGACCGGGGCCGCAGATGCAGGTTCATCTGCGCGGTATTGGCGGCCGACGAACTGTTGTTGCCGCCGGCGACCTGGCTGCGTACGCCATCCACCGCCGGATCAGCCTCAGCGATAGTCTGCGCCTGCCGCGTGGCGCGCACCATGTCGTCATAAGACATCCCCTGCGGGCCTTCCAGCGAGCCGTTGACTTGGCCCACGTCTTGCGGCGGAATGAATCCTTTGGGCACCAGGCCAAACAAGTAGATGCTGGCAACCAGGGTTCCCGCCGCCGTCAGAAGCGTCAGGAAGCGGTGGCGGATCACCCGCCGCAGCGTCCAGGCGTAGGTGAGGCGCAACCCTTCAAATACGCGCTCAGAAGCCCTCTGGAAAGCGTTCAGGTGTTCGGAAGGCGGTTTCAGGAACCGGCTGCACAGCATCGGCGTCAGGCTGAGCGAAACGAAGCCGGAAATCGCGATCGCCACCATGATGGTTACGGCGAACTCGTGGAACAACCGGCCCATGATGCCGCTCATGAACAGCACCGGAATGAAGACCGCCGCCAGCGAGATGGTCATCGACAGGATCGTGAAGCCGATTTCGCGCGCGCCTTCCAGCGCCGCCACCAGCCGCGCTTTGCCCATCTCCATGTGGCGGACGATATTCTCGAGCATGACGATGGCATCGTCCACCACGAAGCCGACCGAGAGCGTCAGCGCCATCAGCGAGAGATTATCGAGCGTGTAGCCGAGCAGATACATAGCAGCGAACGTTCCGATAATCGACATCGGCAGCGCCAGGCTCGGAATGACAGTGGCCGACGCGTTGCCCAGAAACAGGAAGATAACGCCCACGACGAGAATCACTGTCAACACGAGGGTCAACTTGACGTCGTTCACGGACTCCCGAATCGAGGTTGACCGGTCATAGAAAATGTCAAGTTTCATGGCCGGCGGCATCTGTTCCCGCAGGGCCGGTAATGCCTCCTTGATGTTGTCGACCACCTCCACAGTATTCGCGCCAGGCTGCCGTTGGATGGAGAACTGGATGGAGGGGATCGAGCCGTACCAACTTCCGTTCTTGTCGTTCTGAATGCCGTCGATGACGCGGCCCAGGTCGCCCAGCCGGATCGGTGAGCCGTTCCGGTAGGCCACGATGATCGGCCGGTACTGCGCCGCTGTATTCAGTTGTCCGTCGGCCTCAACCGTATACGCCCAGTGCTGGCCCCACAGAATGCCGGTGGGCAGGTTGACGTTGTGCTTGCCCAACGCATCGGCCACTTCGTCGATACTGATGTTCCGGGACGCCAGCAGATTCGGATCGAGTTGCGCTCGCACCGCGTATTTGGCCTGTCCGAAGACATTGACCTGGGCCACGCCGTTGATCTGCGAGATGCGTTGAGCCAGAATTTCCTCACCGAACGCATCCATCATGGAGAGCGGCAGAGTCGCCGAATAGATGGCCATTGCCAGGATCGGCTGATCGGCCGGGTTGACTTTCCGGAGCGTGGGTGGCGTCGGCATGTTCGGCGGCAGCTTCCGCAACACAGACGCAATGGCGGTTTGCACGTCCTGCGCGGCCCCGTCGAGCGACCGGTCCAGCGAGAACTGGATCGTGATGCTGGATGACCCCACCGAACTAGTCGATGACATCGAATCGACGCCGGCGATGGTGGTGAACTGCCGCTCGAGCGGCGCCGCCACCGAGGAAGCCATAGTTTCGGGACTGGCTCCCGGAAGCACCGCCTGTACCTGGATGGTCGGGAAATCGACGTTGGGCAGGTCGCTGACGGCCAGACTGCGGTACCCCATCAGCCCGAAGAGCACAATTCCCAGCATGACCAGGGTGGTCATGACCGGCCGCCGAATGAAGATATCGGTTACACTCATGCCCGGGAGCGCCTCTTCGTACCGAGGGGCATTCCCATGATATATCGCGACTTATGGCGGCGCCTTGGCTCTTCCGGGCTAGCCCGCTATAGTGCTCGTACCATTGCCCGAAGCGGGATTGGGGTGCTGAAGCAGGAGACTCAAATTCCCAACCCCTTGAACTGATCCGCTTTAGCTGTCCGCCTCCGCGGCTTCAATCGAACAGATGCGTTAGCCTCAGATAGAGGGACGGCATGGTGGTTCGGCCAAGCAAAGCCAAATCTCGAAAGAAGACGTTCGTCAATGAGTGGATTTTTCAGGTCTTCGAAGACCACGCCAGCTTCTTCACCAAGCGGATGTTCGGAGGACTGGCCGTCTATCTATTTGGCCGCATGATGATGATCCTTGTCGAACCGACAAAGACGGGCCGCTGGAAGTGGCACGGCGTCCTGTTGTGCACGGACCACGCGCGACAGCCGGCGATCCTCGTGGAGTTCCCGCAGTTGGCGCCTCACGACATCCTAAAGAAGTGGCTCTACCTCGACTCGCGTGACGAGGACTTCGAGCCGGTTATAGAACGAGTAGCGCAAGCCATTGCGCGCGATGACCGCAGGTTCGGCATTCTTCCTCGCCCGCGGAAGCGCTAAGGTTGGTGCGCCCCATACGGAACCGCGACCACGGGGGAGCAGAGCTACTTCACCATGTGTTCGCGATCCTTCTCGTTCTGGTTGCAGAACATCTCGAAAATATCGTTATCCGCCACGAGGTTGTGCGGAACCCGGACCGAAAACGGACGGCTGTACAGCGAAGGATCGTCGAAGGTCATCTCGACTTCCAGATGTCCGTAATCGCGGCGCCGGAAGCGCTCGGTCACATGCATGGCTTCGCTGCGCGGATGCCCGAAAGCGTCCAGCGGCGTCCGGTCATTAAACCCGCGCGTCTCGACCACGAAAGTATCGCCTTCCCATCGGCCGACGGAATATCCGAGATACGCCGGAAACTCGAATGTCGCGGGAAACGCACGCTGGTCCGTGAAAATCTGGCGGCTCATATGGTCGACTTCGTAAAGAATCACCGTCTCTTTGGCTGCCTGCACGATTTTGACGGGTTCGGCTAGCAGCCCCGCCACCGGCCAGCCATACTCCCCGTGGCACACGTTGGTCACCTGCCGCTCGGCGTTGCGGCGTTTCATCACCGCCTCGCCATCCGACCGCAAAGGAGACTCTCCGGGCTTGAAGTCGAACAGGATGTTCATTGCGTACTTATGGACTGATTCGAGCTCCATCCCAATGAGCGCAGCTTGCGACTCGGCTTCGTACGCGGAGCCGAACATGCGCTTGAATTCGGCGGGCGGAGTGATCTCGTGAGCCCAGACGCCCGTCAGATCCGGCTTGCCGTCCGCAGCGCGCGGCGCCGGAGCGTTGAGGTTCACTGTTCCGTCTTTGAGGCGCGGCACGCCCGGCGGTGTGTAGTTCAACCATTGCGCCGGCGCCCCGACGTTCAACAGAAGCCACGCGGCAATCAGCCGCCAGCCCATCATATTGGGGAGATCCACAACACGATTCTAACAGCGGCCCCGTCCACTCTCAGGAGAGGGTTGGCCAAACCTACATTTTGTCGATGATTGCGTTCAGCGTCAGGCTGGGCCGCATCGCCGTAGCGCACTTCGCGTCGTCCGGAAGATAGTAACCCCCGATGTCCACCGGCTTACCCTGGGCAGCCAGCAACTCCCCGGCGATCTGGCGCTCGTTCTCCGCCAGCACGGCGGCTATCCGGGCAAAGCGTTGCTTCAACTCCGCGTCTTCGTTCTGGGCGGCGAGCGCCTTGGCCCACGCCAGGGCCAGATAGAACGTCGAGCCGCGATTGTCGATCTCGTTCACCTTGCGCGAGGGGAGGCGGCCATCTTCGAGATACTGACCGATGGCCTGGTCCAGCGTCTTCGCAAGTATTGCCGCGCGCCGGTTACCCGTCTTCTCCGCGACGAATTCGAGCGACGGCACCAGGGCGCAATACTCGCCGAGTGAGTCCCAGCGCAGATGCCCTTCCTTCAGGAACTGCTGCACATGCTTGGGCGCCGATCCGCCGGCGCCAGTCTCGAACATTTGACCGCCTCCGAGCATCGGCACGATCGAGAGCATGCGCGCGCTCGTTCCCAACTCGAGAATCGGGAACAGATCGGTGAGATAGTCGCGAAGCACGTTGCCCGTAACGGAGATGGTGTCCTGGCCGCGGCGAATTCGCTCGAGCGAGAACTTGATAGCATCCACCGGCTTCTTGATCTGGATCTCCAGCCCCGAGGTGTCGTGTTCGCGCAAGGAGGTCTTCACCTTTTTGATAATCTCCGCGTCGTGGCCGCGATCCGGGTCGAGCCAGAACACGGCCGGGGAGCCGGCCGTCCGCGCGCGCGTCACGGCCAGCTTGACCCAGTCGCGGATGGCGTCGTCTTTCGTCTGGCAGGCGCGGAAAATGTCGCCGCGCTCGACGCTCTGTTCGAGCAAAGTCCTGCCGTCCGCGTCCACGATGCGAATCACGCCGTTGCCGGACGCCATAAACGTTTTGTCGTGCGATCCGTACTCCTCGGCCTTCTTGGCCATGAGTCCGACATTGGAAACGCTGCCCATGGTCGCGGGGTCGAACTGCCCGTGCTCCTTGCAGTCGTCGATCACTGCCTGATAGATGGTGGCGTAGCAGCGGTCCGGAATCATGGCGACGGTGTCCTGCAGCTGGTCGTTTTGGTCCCACATCTTACCGCCGTCGCGGATCACAACCGGCATCGATGCATCAACTATCACATCGCTGGGAACATGGAGGTTGGTCTTGCCCACGCGCGAATCGACCATCGCGAGGCCGGGACCTTTGTTGTAACAGGCACGGATATCGGCCTCGATCTCGGCCTTCTTCCCGGCGGGAAGGCGGTCGAGCTTGCCGATGATGTCTCCCAGGCCGTTGTTGACGTTGGCGCCGATTTCCGCGAAGGCGCCGGCGTGCTTCTCCAGGGCATCGGCGAAATAGACCGAGACACAGTGTCCGAACATGATCGGATCGGAGATCTTCATCATCGTGCATTTCAGGTGAAGCGACAGCAGCGCGTTGTCGGCTTTGGCTGCCGCCATTTGCTCCGCATAAAATCTCCGCAGCGCTGCCACGCTCATCACGGCGCAGTCGATGACCTCACCCTCGAGGAGCGGGACTCTCTGCTTCAACACCTTCACCGCACCGGTAGCGTCCACAAATTCGATGCGCACATCGGTCGCGGCGCCGACTGTCGCGGCTTTCTCGCTGCCATAGAAGTCCTTAGCACTCATGTGCGCGACACGCGTCGTCGAACCGGACTTCGGCCAGGCTTTCATCATCTTGTGCGGATGCTTTCGGGCGAAGGCTTTTACCGAAGCCGCCGCACGGCGGTCCGAATTGCCTTCGCGCAATACTGGGTTGACCGCCGAGCCCAGGACCACGGCAAACCGGGTCTGCAGGGCACGCTCCTCCTCCGTCGACGGCTCCTCGGGATAGTCCGGTATGTCGTAACACTTTTGGCGGAGTTCCGCGATCGCATCCCGCAATTGCGGAATCGAGGCACTGATGTTGGGAAGCTTGATGATGTTGGCGTCGCGTGTCTGTGCGAGCCCACCCAGGCGGGTCAGCTCGTCGGGAATCTTCTGGTCGTCGCGAAGCCGGTCGGGGAAGTTGGCGATGATCCGCCCAGCGAGCGAGATGTCAGCCGTTTCGACCTCCACCCCTGTCCCCTTGAAGTACGCTCGTATGATGGGCAGCAGAGCGTGGGAGGCGAGTGCGGGCGCCTCATCGATTTTGGTCCAGGTAATCTTGGCAGATGGCATGTATTTTTGTCAGTAGAAATGAGTGTCGAGGCTCTGCCGCCGCGAGGCGGCGCAGCCTTAACGTGCAGCGTAACATAAATCAATCGGCTGGCTTTTCTTGAGACCAGGCTGGCGAAATGAGGTCAGTTGATCTTGTCCAACCCCTCAGTCAGTTCGATGGAGACGCCCCAGGGGTCGACGATAGTCGCAGTGGCGATGTTGTTCATGGCGGCGTCTCGTTTCTTGTAAGGCCGAATCGACTCGATACCCTTCGCTTCGAGCTCCCTGCAGAAAGCCTCCAGGTTCTTCACTTCAAAGCCCACGTGATCGACAACGCGGCCGGCGGTGGGGACGTGAGTGATGCTTTGGTCGCCTTCCCAACGGAAGAAGTTGAGGCTGTATCCCACGCCCGGCAGGTCGGCGCCGATGAAGAAGTCGGTTTGCCCGGGACGCAAAGCCGCGTTGAACGCCTTCATGTACCACTGCTGCATCTCGACGTATTGCTTGTTGATGAAGTGGATATGATGCGCCACGATCGGTGGCGCGTCTTTTTGATCGGCCGTAACCAGCTCGATCTTTGCTCCGTCCGGGCCAAGGAAATACGCAAAGCGCCCGTACACGGCCGACGTACCTGAGGCGGCTGGTGGTTTCTCACCCGGCTTCGGCTCCCGCCCCGTGGTCTCCTGATAGCCCGCGGCTGCCAGCTTCGTCGCCATCGCCGGCACGTTGGGCACGGCGAAACCGATGTGATCGAAGGCGGTGCCGCGTGTCGGGCCGGCAGGCTTCTGCTCGTGAAGAAATATGAACGCGTCGGGAAACTCGATGACATCGATACCGCCGAACTTCATAGCTCTGCCTCCGAGTGTGCCGGCCCAAAATTTCTGATGAGCCTCGACGCTCGTGACATTGAGGTGAAAGTGGCCGAGGCGGATCGGTGCCTCGGGATGACTCACCAACTGCGGGAAAGCCGGCCGCGCCGTGCACATCGCCAGCGCCGTCAGAGCCAGAATTGCGGTTCTCATTTAACGTCGGCGAGCCCTTCCGTCATCTCGATATTCGTCCCCCAGGGATCTTTAAGGAACGCGATCGCAATGCCGAGCGGCGGCACCTTGGTGTAGGGGCGGTCGAGCTTGATGCCCTGGGCTTCGAGCTTCTTGGTGAACGCCTCGAGATTCTTGATCTCGAAACCGATGTGGTCGATCGCCCGGCCGGTCGTGCCAACGGTCGGCGTCGCCGACGGCGTGAAGTTCAGGAACACACCCGGCAGTTGATCCTGCACGAACGCGGACCCCGGATTGGCCGGAAGCACTTTCGCGCCGAACGTCTTGGCATACCACGCCTGCATCTCGGTGTTCATCTGCCCGAAAAAGTGGATGTGATGCAGCTGAATCGGAGCCTTCTGCGATTTGACCTCGACGAACTCGATTTTGACATCCTCGGGGCCGAGCGCAAACGCGAGATTTGTCGTGGGACTGGCGGCCGCGATATCGTCGGTCACCTTCACGTTCGCGGCAACCGAATCGGCAGTGATCATTTTGAAGCCGTTGGCCTTGATCTTGGCCACGAGCGGCTTGAGATCGGGAACAGAGAAGCCGATGTGGTTCACTGTCGTGCCGATCGAGCCGCCCGTCGGAGCTTGCATCGGACGGAAAAACACAAGGACATTCGGGAACTTGATGATTTCCTGCTGCCGGTCGCCTGAACCGATCCGGGCAACGGTGCCGCCGAGCGTGTCGCCAAAGAACTTCTTTTGTGCGTCCATGTTTGTCGTGTTCAGATGGTGATGTCCGTACACGACTGGACCGTCTCCGGCAACAAGAATCTGCGCACCGGCAACTGCCGGGAGGAACGTTAGGACGCTGAGCCCGATTCCTGTCAATAAACGTTTCATGGCCACCTCGGAAACCAGTATAGAAGAACGGATCGAAGTGAGGTTCTTCGGGCACAGTTAGTGGTTTGACTGATTCCTTGTATCAACTTGGTTGATGGGAGGATCTGCACAGTTACTTTAGAATCGAAAGTTGGCAGGTGACGAAACGATGAACAAGTTTTCCGTGGATCCCGTGGGGGATCGGGTAAGAACATACGCGCGGTCGAGCACCTACGAGATCAGTTGTCTGACGAATATGGCCAACGTTGCCAAGGAGATGGCCGAGAAGGGCATTTCGATACCCGTCGGCCAGGTGTTCTCGATCGTGGACAAGTCCACCGAGCCCGGCACCAAGGACAAGGAACGCGTCAAGACCATCGAGCGCGCTGCGCAGTTGGTGAAGCTCGGCTACCGGCCGGTTCCGCACATGTCGGCGCGCCGGTATCGCGACGCCGGTCACCTCAAGGCCATCGTCCAGGCTCTGCTCGACGTAGGCACGGATGGCTTTCTGCTTCTCGCCGGCGACCCGCGACGACCCCTCGGCGCCCTCCAGACGGCCATGGACATGGCGGACACGGGCGTTTTCGACGACCCTCGCGTGAAGACGATCGTCTTCGCCGGCCACCCCTACGGCAACCCGAATACTACGGCGGACAAGACAGCCGGCGAGCTGCGCCGTAAGAATGACTACGCCGCTGCGCATCCGGAGAAGGAAATCTTCCTGTGGACTCAGGTCTGCTATAGCCCTTCCAAGTTTATGCGTTGGCTGAATCGCTTGGAAAACGAAGGCAACAAGCTCCCCGTGCACCCTGGCGTGATGTTGGGCGACGTGCGCGCCAAGTTTGCGTTTGCCCACGGGAACTTCGTGGCGGGCCGCCCCACCCATGAGCAAATTCGCGGCTACTTCAAAATGCTGCAAATCGGCGCCGCCCAAGGCATTGACGGCATCGGCAGCCTGGTGGCCCCTGTACCCATGTCATTCATCTCCAGAATGGCCCGGGAGGCGGCTTCGGACAAACGCATCTGCGCGATGCACTATTACTCGGGCTTTGGCGCGGCCGCGGTGAAGCATGCCCTCGAAGTCAACCACATGCTGACCGAAGGCCAGTTTACGGTCGAAGGCAAGGCCATTTTGCTCCAAACGGCCTAAGCCCGGTGAACGCCACATCTGCGTTCATCGGCGGCTAACGTTTTTTCCCAAGAGTCCTCTATTTCGCGCGCCCTGTATAACCCTGCGCGATCGTCGGAATGGCGACGATCAGGTTTCGGGCGCTCGGCGTTCCCCATCCGCCGTAAAACACGATGCCGAAGAGCGTCTTCTTGTCGCGGCCACCGAAGAACGTGCCGTGCAGGCCCTGTGGCCCTGGAATGCTGCCGAGAAACTTGCCGTCCGGCGCGAAGACGTCCACGGACTTGCCTGTGGCCACATAGACGCGGCCTTGTTGATCCACCGCCGAACCGTCGCCGCCTTCGCCGCCCCGCAGTTTGCCGAACTCCCGCTGATTGACCAGCGAGCCGTCGGTCTTCACGTCGAACGCGTATACCATGGCGCCGTTCGTGACGTAGAGCGTCTTTTCATCTGGACTGAGAATGATTCCGTTGGCCAGCGGAACATCCTTCCCATACTGCGAGACCGCACCTTTCGAGTCGGCATAAAACACGCCGCTGTCCTTGACGCCGGTCACCGAGAAGTACACGCCGCCGCGCGCATCGGCCATCAAATCGTTGATGATGCCGCCCACGCATTCGAGCGGCTCGCCCTGGAATGAATTCGCCAGCATCTTCCGCTGTGGTTCCAATTGTTCGATGGCGGAGCCCAGCCCGCGTTCCGCCACGAACAGAGCGCCGTTCTTGCCGCGCGAGACAGCTCCGCCGGTATTCGTGTCGCGGTAGACGATCTTAGCCAGGCCTGTTGACGGGTCCATTTGCATCACGTTGCTCGCGTCGTTGTTCGCGAACAGCACGGTGCCGTTGTCCCCGGCGATGGGGCCGTCAACGTTATTGCCCTCCCACGACCAGACCACCTTCCACGACTCTGCCGCCGCGAGAACACCGGGAATGGCGGTGGTGGCCGGAAGCGCCGGAACCGGCGGCGCGGCGTTCGCGCTCGCGGACTGCCCAGCGCCGGGAATCGAGAACGGCTTCGGCGGATTCTTGCACTTCGCCAACACGCTCTTCATTCCGGGATTCTGCCAGCTCTGCAGGCTGCTCCCGCGAGCGAACGAAGACGAAGAGCTCTGGGCGGAGAGAACCGCGGCCGCGCAGGCTACGGCGACGGCCAGAGCAACGGGCAATTTCATTACTTGATCCCCTTCGACTTCACGTCCCAGTTCGAATTGGTGCAGAGGCCGCAACTGTTGCCGACGAACATTTTCGCGGCTTTCTTATCGCCCTTGAACTGCCACAGGAGCCAGTCCGAAGCGACATTGGCGAACTCGCCGCCGCCCGGATGAAAGTACGTGGCGCTGTGGCCGGCGTTGTGCCGCGCCCCGTAGAACGCCGGCACGTGATTAATCGCTTCAAACGTCGCCGCCGACGCCGGCATCAGGAAATCGGGTTCGCCGCCATTGAGGAGCAGCACGGGCCCGTGCAGCTTGGATAGCGCGTCCGGACCGGGTTGCGGCGACCGGCCGCCAGCCGCCCCGTTCTGGATCCCTGAATTGAACACGCCGATCATCTTGACGCGGGGATCGGCGCCGAGCGCAAGCGAGAGAAATCCTCCGCACGACGTACCCATGACCGCAACTTTGTCCACGGCGATTTTGCCATTTAACGGCGAGCCGGCTCGCGTGTTTTCTTTGGCAGCCCAGTCGATCGCGGCGCGCATGTCATCAGCGGTCTCTTGCCGTCGTGCGGCGCCTTCCTGGGGGACCGTGCCGATCACCAGGACGCCATGCGAGGCGAGCGTGGTAAGAAAGCCCGAGAAGCGCGTGCTGTCGATCGCACAACCGCCGTTACCCCACACCGTCACAGGCAAAGTGTCCTTCTTGGGAAACGCGTCCAGCGCCTCCGGGCGATAGACGCGAAGGCCGGGCGAGCCGAAGGCGTCTTCGGCGGTGACCTGGTACGATCCAGACTCCGCCTTTGGCGCGCCTTCAAGAGGCAGCGCCCGCTCAATCATCTCGCGAGTGATGCCGGCCGGTTGCGCAAGGCACACCCCGGCGCCTGTCAGAATCACTGCGGCAGCAGCAACGATCGTCTTATGCATAGTCCATCTCCTCCGGAAACCGGGATTATCTCAAATCCAGATCAACGGCGCCCCCTGGCTACGCCCTCGGGGCGGCCTCCCGCCGACGGCAACTCCGCCGTCGGCTCGCCTCGAGTTTGGAAATGCTGGCTTAGTCTTCGAAGAGCGCCGCAGTGCTGGACTACTGGGCCGGTTCAATTCTCAGCAGCGCGCCGACTTCCTGGTCTGTCAGAACGTAGATATTGCCGTCCGGGCCTTGGCGCACATCCCGCACGCGCTGATGCAGATCGTCGAGAATCCGTTCGCGGCGGATGTCTTCGAATTTGTCGTTCAATACCACGCGTTCGAGATGGCCATAACCTCGAATTTCGCCGTAGCGCGCGCTCCCTACAAACAGGTTGTTCTTCCAGGCCGGGAACTTATCCCCCGTATAAAACAGGATCCCTGAAGGTCCTATCGAAGGCACCCACACGATCTGCGGAATTTCCAACCCTTCTTTGTAGGGAAGAATCCGAGTGCCGTCGTATTGGCGGCCGAAGCTGATCACCGGCCACCCGTAATTGGCGCCCGGTTTAATCAGGTTTACTTCGTCGCCGCCATTGGGCCCGTGCTCGGCATTGAAAATCGTGCCTGATGGGTGAACGATCAGGCCAAGATGATCGCGATGTCCAAGCGTGTAAATCTCCGGACGATAGCCCGCCTTGCCCACGAAGGGATTGTCGCGCGGAATGCTGCCATCGTCGTTCAGGCGAAGAATCTTGCCGTAGGCACTGCCGGGGTCCTGCGCTTTTGGGACATCGCCGGCTGCCGGGGTAGTCGTCAGAATCGTTCCGTCGTGAGCGAATGCCAGCCGCGACCCGCCGATATGGGTTCCCGGCTCGGTGCTGTACAGTTCTTGCACGTCGGTAAGCGAACTGCCTTTCAGCCTGGCGCGAGCGAGAACGGTGGCCGATAGATTCCCTTCACCCGGCTTGCTGAAAGCGAAATAGATCCACTGGTTTTGAGCGTATTTGGGATGAAGAACAAAGTCATAGAGACCGGCATTCGCGCGCGCGTTGACCTTGGG
>Ga0126371_10000462_pt1 | contig 33217 bp, 19 predicted proteins | sample PanSoiMetaPlot_4_FD_110145 | JGI IMG/M metagenome (GOLD analysis project Ga0126371, IMG submission 110145) | Tropical forest soil microbial communities from Panama - MetaG Plot_4 | ecosystem: Environmental > Terrestrial > Soil > Tropical forest > Bulk soil | place: Panama | collected 2016-02-17 | reverse complement strand
TGGGAGTCGGACGTGTTGCATCCAGTTAAAATCACCGCAGGGTGCATCTAGCAGTGACCGAACACCCAACGTCTCCAGAACGAGCGGCAACCGTTCGCGCAGTTCCTTCGTCTGATCCAGGCTGGAACCAGGCCCAGACAGGGATTCGCTCCGATTACGTCGATACAGCTCCGCATGCGACGAGAATATCTGCTCGTACGCGCCAGGCGGTTCATCATCGATCTCGCATGGTAATGGCGCTAACGCTGGCACCAGCGTGGAGCAGCGTGTGAGTAATCCAGTCGAAGGCTCCGCCGGAGGGAAATGACGCGAGAATTCTGACGCTGTGCGCATCGACAGAATGCGCTTCAGTAGGGTGACATTGTCCGCATAATGCGGGTTTGCGTGTCCGGCAACGCCGGCACGGTATCCGCCCGACAACTCATGAAACAAATGATGGACTTGCTGATCCTTCCGCGCAGTAGGTGCTGCGCGGCCACACAACGAGACCTTGTAGTTCCAGGCATTGTCTTCGCCCCCCCAACCTCGGAAACCCTCAACAAGCCCTCCATATTGCTTCAAGAACTCGCCCCTCACGAGCCCCATTCCTCCTAGAGCATCAGCGACCCGATGAGCAGAATAGAACGTATTTACGGGTATGCAAACATTCGGATTGCGGGTTCCGGAGACCACCATCTTCGAATCTGGCTCCGATAAGTAGCGGATAGCTGTGAAAGGTATCAGAAAATCCAGGCGGCGATCACGTAATTCGATTACGGCTCGAGATACAAACTCGGGAGAGATAAGTAAGTCGTTGTCATGCCAGAGCAGCAGTTCACGCTCGGCCACCGCTCCACCGGCGTTCAACGCAAGGGCTCTCTCGAATGCGCCGCCGTGCTCAATGAACAGGTGCTTGTCGGCCCAGCGCCTGGCGACCTCTTTGGCCAATGGAACTTTATCCAATTCAACCACTATGACTTCGCCGATCCCTGCGCGTTGTCGCAAGGTAATGAGCGTCGTAGTCAGCAAAGGCAAGCGATCGGCTCCCCTGTGAGGGACGATCACCGATACGGCATCAATCGCACTTCGCGTCATCATTGCCCCCTTTTGCTCGTTCGCGCTTCCCTCAGCCCGCACAGGGGCGGACGGTCGCGCGGGCGGCACAGGCGGTTGTGAGAGCGGCCGCGGCGCCGGCGGTGTCGTCAATCTGAGTCTCGACGTCGCGAGGGCCTTTTCAACGTGCGGCCGCCAGAACAGATCCCATTGTCGGACAAAATCCCAGTGGCTTTCGATCCATGCCCGGCTGGGTTGGCCGGCCTTTTCCAGAGCAGCAGGCCCGGATTCGACAAGGCCAGCAAGCACGCTCTCCAGCGTGTCGAGACTTGCTTTTATAAATGGCGCCTCTCGAGCATTTAGAGCGCAGCGAGAGAACACGTCCACGACCGCTTCCAGCTGTCCGACTCCGTTGATGACGATGCAGCCACAAGCAAGACCTTCGAGGCTGTTGCGGTGATAGCTGCCGGTGACGCATTCATCGATGACGATGTGCGCGCGTCTCTTCGCCGCCAGGGCTTCGCTGTGGCTGATCTGCCGGTCACGAATTGCCACCACATCTACCGGATAGCGCTTGCTAATCCGGTCCAGCACAGCCATGGTTGTGTTGTATCCCTTACTATGCCAATAGAGCCGATGACCTGCCGGGTAGCTCTCGTGCCGGCCCGAGGGCGTGTACGCGATCGTGACCACATCCGGCTTCGGTTCAGGTTGATAAGCCGGCTCCCACAGTGGAATCGGATTCGGCACCGCCGACCAGCCGGCGAACTCCGGCAATGTGGCTTGGTATTGTCCAACGACGACGCCGGGAAAGCCCGCTTCAACGAAGCCAGTGTCAACGTTCCAGCGATAGTTGTGCGCCATCGTGATGATCGGCTTGCCGGCCAAACAACGGCGGTGCGTGCGGTCTACTTTTCCGTTGTGCACGATCACCAGGTCGGCCTCGCCTATCAGGCGGTCGGCTTCCGTTCGCGCGCGCGTCCATTCGACGTCGCCATCGAACACGACGCTGTTGCCGTAGTCGTTGCTGGCCCATACGCAACGCGCGTTGTGAGCGGTCGCCGCCGATATGCAGCGCGCCAGAATAGCCGGAACTCCGGCAACAGGTGTCGTTGCATAAGACACGATGCGCAGAGGGCCGCTCTCTGCCGCGGGCGTGATGGTCGAGCGTGACGACAGAAAGCTGTCCGCACTCATCCTGGGAAAGGCGGTCAGCCGGCTGGTGCGGCTCACATTGACGACCTCGACGCCGAGCCTTTGCAGCACCTCGTTGAGGCAGCGATATTGGGCATCGATGGCAGCCAATTGTCCCGTCAGCGGATGCCTGCCGGTGCGGGCGAAGAAGTGGTGATCGGTGAAGTCGACGCCGATCAGGCCGATCCGTTTGGCGCCCATGTGCACGGCGAGGCACAGCGCCACATAGGGCGAATTCTGCGTGAAGTGAAGGACGTTGGGATCGGTAAAGTCGGTGCCGCCGTGTCTGCCCGTGCGGAAGGTGACAACGTGCGGATGCACGTTGCGCAATTCGTCGAGCTGCGTAAACAGGCAGCGCGCCTGCGAGGTCTCGACGTAGCGGAAGCGATTATTGGCGAACTGGCTGCGCGGATTGACCACGACCAGGTAATCCGGATGGAAGCGGCGGCCGATATCGTTGACGCCGATCGTCATGACGCCGATTGGCGGGGTGAGCTCGTTCACCGATTCGCCGCAGCCGCACACCAGGATGGTCTCGCCCGCGTGCATGTTCTTGAAGGCGGCGAGGCTGAGCGGCCGTTCGCCGGCATATCGTGCGATTTGCGTCGGGGCGTTCATGGGCCCACAAAGTCCGAATGGCGGCGGCCGCGGCCGATGATGCTCCTCGGCGCCAATTCGTGCGGCGCATTGCGCTTGGCTCCGACCATGTGCCCGGCCTCGCGAAGGTAGCGAGTGCGAGCATCGCCAGGCGCGAGATCGGCGATGCTATCATCGCGGTTGTCGAGGATGATCAGTTCGTCGTCGGCGTAGCCCGGTGCCAAAAAATGGAGGATCGCCTTAGGCACGAAGGGGTTGACGGTCGGCATGATCCACGAGACCTTCATTAGTTTTACTCCACATCCGCTAGTCACACGTCCCGCGTTTCAGGGTTTTGTCTTGACTGCCTTGAGGGCCTCCTCCGCTCCTGCTGGCATTGGGCCGGAGAGGGTCCATTTGCTGAGCTTCGCAATTCCCGCGGCGCTCGTGCTGCGTTTACCCTTCTTATCGACGTAGAGGGCATCCCAACGGATACGCAGGACTTTTGCCTTCGGTAGGATCGTCGCCAGGAACGCGAGATCCGGAGCGCAATGATCGCAGGGACTATGGCTTATGTGGATGTCGACCTCTCGGATGCGCCGACGCCATTCCACCCCTCGTTGATTCCCGGTCACCCAATGGACGAATTGGGCCTCGGCGTGCGACACATTCGATCCTTCGAGCGATCCGCCCGCATTCCATGAAGCGGCCTCCAATACCGACGACTCTGGAGCGGGCTCGACCACGACGAGCGATGGCTTACGGAGACCTCGGGGATCACGAGCGGCGAGGCCAGGTGGTTCTCGCGGTGGCGAAGGTCGAGCAATGGCCTGTCCGCCGGTAATCTCAAGGGATTCGCGCGACTCCTTCAGGAATCGTTCCTCGATGCCCGTCTTAGGCGATCCTTCAAACACCATCCGCGCATAGAGGACGACATGCGCCTTTGATGGTGCCAGCCATATGATTTCCTTGCCCGGGCTCGCGGAAGCATCGAACACATAGGACTGTGTTGACTCGGACCACCGGAGTTCCAGCGATTTCAATCCGTCGGATGCCAGCTCCCGCAGCACCTCCGCTGCCGCATTTCTGGCTCGGTTGGGAGATGCCTGCGATCCCAGTCGATTGACAAGGGCCTTTTGCGCTTTCGCATAGACGTCGCCGTCTTCCGTTTTCTCCTTGTCCTTGTCCTTCTTGCCCGTCAGCTTCCCAAGCAGCCCCTTCACCCACTTCACCGCCTTGGCGATCATCTTGTCGATCGCCTGGTCGACCTTGGCCTGCACCTTCTTGATGAAGTCCTTGATCTTCTGGCTGATGCCGCCGAGGCCGATCAGCGAGGCGAGCAGCCCGATCACGATCGGCACCAGGTTGCCGAGCGAGCGCTCGATCCAGCTGGCGGCGCCGCCGATCTGGCCGGTGGCGATCGCGTTCATCGAATTGATCACCGATTCGACGAACTCTGCGATCGCCGCCGCGCGCTCGATCACGAACTGCACCACGCTGACGATCATGGTGATCGCCTGGATGATCGCGCCGGCAGGATTGAACATGGTCACGATCTTGGCGACCGCCTTCTGGATGATGGTCGAGATGAGCCAGTCCTGGATGGCGTCGATCACCATCTCCTTGAGGTTGGAGAGGTCCTCCTTCACCTTCTCCCACAGGGCGGCCGGCCCGCCCTTCACCAGGATGGTGATGTATTCGACGATCTTCTCGATGGCGCTGACGGCCCGCTCGCCGATCAGCTTCACCGCCTTGGCGCGCATGCGCTCGTAGGTGATGCCGAGCACGCCGAGGACGAGCTTGAGGATCGAGGGCAGCGTGAGATCGCTCGGGATCTCAATGCCGGCGCCGGCGAGCGCGCCGAACAGCCACTTCATGAATCCCTTCTTCAGGTGCGTCCAGATGTTGCCGACGAACTGCTGGAAGCCCTGCTTGATCGCCGCGATCAGGTTGCTGAGAAACTGGATCGGATCCTTGAGGATGAGGTCGAGGGTCTCCTTCCCCTTGCGCAGGATGCCCATCAGGCGGTCCTTGAATTCCGCCAGCGCCTTGAGGACCTCGCCGATCTTCTCCTTGGCCTTGTCGACGAGGCTCTTGTTCTCGTCCTGGATCGCCTTGAGCGCTTCGTCCGCCTTGTCGAAGGCCTCCTTGTATTTTTGCGCCAGACCTTCGGCGAGCTGCTGCTTCTTGTCGTCGATGCTCGATTCGAGCTCCGCGAACTTGCCGGCAAACTCGGCCTGCACCTGCGCGGCGCGCGTCTTCACGCCGGGGGAGAGCGTGGCCGCCCGGGCGGTGATCTGCGCCTGCGCGGCCTTGACGTCGCCTTTGGCGGCGGCGAGCTGCGATTCGACGAGGTTCGCCACCTGCGCCGCCAGCGCGTTCATCGCGCCGGTGAACCGGGCACGGCCGGCCTCGTAGAAGCGGTTGACCTCGTCGGGCAGGCCGAGGACCTGGTCCTTGATCCAGAGCGCCAGGCCGAATGGCACCAGCAGGTAGCGCTTGAGCTTGTATTGGAACAGCTGGTCGTCGACGAAGCTCTTCATCGTGTTGATGGCGGCATCGACGCCGCGATCGAACATCTCGTTCACCTTGGCCTCGAGCAGCTCCAATCGCTTGTCGACGGCCTGCTTGGTGCGCTCGAAGGTCGAGACCACGAAGTCGGTAAAGCCCTTGAGCTCCTGTTCCTCCTTCGCCTTCTGCTGTTCCTGCCGGGACAGGACCTTGGCTTTGCTGCCACCCTTGACGCCGAGCAGAACGGCGGCGCCTTTCTTGGCGACATCGACCGCCTTGGCGGCGGTCTGGGCCAGCGTGCCTGCTTCCTTCGCGCGGTATTGAGCCGGCCGGGCATCCGCCTGCTTGTTCACCGCGTCCTTGGCGGTGAGCACGGCGGAAAAGCGCGGATCGTTGGCCTTCTTGAGGCGATCGTCGGTGAGCTTCTCCTTTTCGAGGTCGCCCTGCACGTCGGCCTTGGAGGCCTGCAGCGACACTTCGGCATCCGGCTTGGGCGCGGGCATCGCGTCGGCACCGTTGACCTGCGCCGCCGGCGCGGCGGGCTCCGCCGCGATCGGCGTGACCGGTTTGGCCGGCACGCCCGCTTCCGACGGCGCTTCGCCCGAGTTCTTCTTGAGGTCGCCGGTGGCCTCCTGCTTCTGCTGTGCGACGTTACCCTTCAGCGAGCCCTTGAGGTCGCCGCTGGCGCCCCCCTGCATGAACTTCTCGGTATCGCCCAGGGTCTTGGGCATCGCCTTGGCGATTTCCGCCTGCAGCAGGGCGAGGAAGCTCGTGGTCTCGGGCTTCTTGGTCTCGCTCGACTCGATCTTGTCGACCTGCTTGGTGCGCGCGACGGCCGCCTTCTCATTGGCCGGGCCCTTGGCGGCGGCCGCGGGCTCGGCGGCCTTTTTCGCCGGCGACGGATGTTGCTTGAGCTGGCGGCTGTCGGTGTTGAGCTTGTCGACGACGCGCTTGAAACGCGGATCGCTGCGCGGATCGGCGCGGCCGCGTACCACCGCCCGCGCCAGCGCCGGCATCGCTAGACCTCGGCGGCGGCGGCCGGCCGCTTCATCGGGCAATGCGCGCCGGTCTTGCGGTACTCGCGCAGCAGCGCTGCATGGAGATGATAGGTGCCGAGCGCGCTCCCCGCCTGCAGCGCGAGCAGTTGCGCGTGGGTGACCACGTTGCGCAGCTGGCCACCGGTGAGCGCACAGCGGCATGCCAGCTCCTGCAGCCAGCCCTCGTCGACGGCGTGACGGCCGAGATGGAGGCGGAGGATCTCGTAGCGGCGCAGCTCATCGGGGGCGCGGAATGGGATGACCACGTCCATCCGCCGCGCGAAGGCTTTGTCGATGCGGTCGGCGGCGTTGGTGGTGACCAGCAGGATGCCGTTGAACGATTCGATCCGCTGCAGCAGGAAATTGGTTTCGAGGTTGGCGTAGCGATCGTTGGAAGAGCCTATGTCGGTGCGCGCTGCCATCAGCGCATCGCCCTCGTCAAGCAGCAGGACGATGTCCAGCTCTTCCGCTGCGCTGAAGGCGTGATCGAGGTTCTTTTCCGTCTCCCCCAGGTACTTGTTGACGGTCGCCGACAGATCGACCCGATACAAATCCTTGCCCAGCGCCGCCGCCAGCAGGCGGGCAGCCAGCGTCTTGCCGGTGCCGCTTGCGCCCGTGAACAAGGCGCGCACCCCGATGTTTGCATGATCGCCGGCGACCGCAGCGAGCCCTTCGCGGTGGCGGCAGCGCGCCAGCAGCATCTCCAGCTCGCCGCGCGTGACGTCCTCGAGCGCGAGGTCGTACAGGCCACCGCGGGTTTCCAGCCGGCTCGCCAGCGTCTCCAGCCGCGCGCTGTGCAGGCCGCGGCACGCGAGCTGAACGTCGCGCGGCGCGATCTCGCGACGTCCATCCAGCTGCGCATAGGCGCAAGCCGCAGGAGCGGTACGGCGAATATTGCCGCTGGTAAGCTGCACCGAGCGCGCCAATTCATCGAGCAGGGCTGCGCTCTGCGTTGGCGCGGCCTCCTGCCAATGCCGGCGGCGGCACTCGGCGTTGGGAAACGGCAAGGTCACGGTGAGCAATGTGCGAGCGTCGCTCGTGTGGATGCCGCCACGTGCCCCAGTGACGACCGCGATCGGACCGGCAACGAGCGACAGAACCGGCAAGCTGCGATTCTCGCCTGGCAACAAGGCGAGTTCGATCACCGGCACGGCGTCAAGCGCGACCGACAGCGCACCGAACAGCTGCCAGCGCGGCTCGTCGTCGAGCGCGGCGTCGCTCGCCACCAGCACGCTCTTGCCCATGGCCCGCGCCACGGCGCCGACGAGCGTTTTGCGTCCGTTCCGGCGCGGGCCGCGCACGATGACGAGCTGTGACTGCTCCCGCGCCAGCAGCCGCGGCAGCTGCGCGCAGATGGGTGTCACTGATGTCGATGCAATGTAACGTTCAAGCGGGAGCAGCTCTGCGTGAGCCACGAGCCGCAGCCATGGCAGCGCCGGCGGTTCGCCGCGCAATGCGTCCCACAGCGGCGCCGGCACCGCGAGCGTCCATTCGGATCGTGGTGCTTCGGGATTAAGCGCACGCAGCAACCCGGCACGCACCAGATTGCGTATGCTGCCACGCACCTCGTCGGCGCGGTCCTCGCCGGCTTTGTCGCGGCGCCACCAGGCCAGCAGCAGCCCGGCGGTCGGCCGGCGCTCCCGCCCCGTTACCTGCTCGAACAGATCCGAGAAGCGGGGATCCTCCTCCGGCAAGCCGACCGCAAGCAGCAGCTCGAGCTCGAGGGACCCAAGCCCGGCCGCAGCCAGCGCCCGCAGCGGCAAGCTCGTGGGAATTGTCTGTTCCCACGCCTCGAGCTCGCTGCGCCAATGCGCAGCGGACCCAGGGCATGCCTTGAGCCGCGCCGCGATCTCGTCCGCATAGTCCGCCAGGAATGGGTGGGCGGCGATCGCTGCGTCGCGCTCGCCGCCATACGCTTCGATCATGTGGGCGATCACGCCGAAGATAGTCAGGTGGAAGTGCTCGGCCGCGGTCGGCCGTGCGTCCGCAAACGGGCCTTTGGCGATGATTTGCAGGATCGACGGCAGGGGCGCGCTCATGCGGTTCACTCGAAATGGAACGCGACGGTGCGACCGGCCGCCGGGATCCAGCCGGGATCGCGATCGAGGCCCGCGATGCGCAGCGCGAGCGGCAGCTTCGCCAACGAAAGGTGCACGTCGAGATGGGTCGCAGTGCAACGCAGCCTTGCCGGATGACGGCACACCTGCGCGGCGACCGATGAAGCATCTTCCGTCCCGAGCGCGCGCTTAAGCCGCGCATCGAGATAAGGCAGGATCCATCCCATCCAACGCGCGAGCGATCGACCGCACGGCAGATCCGTGGCGCGTCGCGACAGCCGCTTGCCCATCCGTGTCAGCCGCGCGTCGCGCAATGCATCGTGCCGGGCACATAAGATGTGCGCCTGGCGGAGCGGCCTCCTGCCGCGCTCGCGCCGCACATCGATGGCGACGAAGCCGGCGCTGTGCCAGATCTGCAGTCGCTCGCGGGTCGGACAGACCTCGAGATCGACGACCGGGCCCCATGGTGCGAGCCAGGCGGCCGGCACCGACCACGTTTCCGGAGGTGCGAAATCTCGTCCGGGCGGTTGCGGCGGCAGGCGACCCGCGAGTTCTGCAAGCAAGGTCCACACCGGGTCGTTCTCGAACTCGCGGCCGAACCACATGCGGCCGACGAGCGCGAGCCAGTCCCATGGCGACAGCGTGATCCCCGGCACGCGCGGCTGGGTGAAATCGCCGTACAGACCGAGCGCCAGGGCAACGTTGAGCAGGTAGAAGACGCCGCCGAACTGGGTCTCAATATTCGGTCGCGCTGCGATCGGCTCCTGCGCCGCGATGGACTGTGACCCGGCGCGGACCGGCTTGGCGGGCAGCGCCGCCGCATCCTGCCGCGCGAACATTGGGGGAGCGGGCGTGTCAGCACGCACCGGCGGTGCGACGCTCGGCAATCGCACGGGCAGTGGTGGTGGCGCAGGGCCAGCGGCGACAGGCTCGGCGGCGCTGTCGGCCGAGGTCGGCAGCCCGGCGCCTGGCGCCGCCGCCGGCACGGTGGCGCCTGTAGGCACGAGCTGCTTCGCAGATCGCGCCTGCGCTGCATGCGGCATGGAATCGCCCGCACGTCCATCAGGCTCGCATCGCAGAACGGCGCCTGCGGAGGTCACGGCCGCGGCATCCTCGCAGACCGTTGCGGTGTCCAACGATCGCAGCGCCGCTGCGAAGGCCGCGCTCCGCGTCCATGCCGAAGCGCGTTGCAGGCCGAGCGCGACGGCGAGCAGGTGTCGTTGCGCCGCCGTCAGCCAAGGCGTTTGCAGCTCCGGCATCAGCGCGAGCAGTCGGCGCCGGGACGCCGCCAGCGCGCGTGCTTGCGGCTCCTCCACAGGAGCCTTCGCCGGCACTGGCTGCTCGGCCGCGCTCCGCTCAGCGACCAAAGGCCCGACTGCGCGAGGCGAGATCGCAACCAACCGCCGCAGTGGCGCGGACTCGTTGAGAACCGATGGGAGCGCGTGCGCGTCGATCACCGCGGTCGTCGCGCGCACCACCTCGTCGTCGCTCAAGGTCGCCAGCAAAGCGACCGCCTCGCCCTGCGGCGCAAGCTGCGCCAGGACTGCGGGCAGCACATCGCCGCGTGACAGCAGGGAGCCGCGCCACCACAGTGGCGCCGGCATCCCGCCCAGCACCGCCGGCCACCACCAGCGCTCGGCAATTACGCCGCGCAGCCAGTCCCGCACCAGGCACGCCATCATCTCGGATTCGTCAGCGAACAGCACCGCATCGGCAGTGCCCGCCCCATGATCAAGCCACGGCCGGCGCGCCTGCCTCAGTCGCAATTCCAGATCCGCATGAACCGCACGCGCGAAGCCGTCGGCGCGCGCTGCCGCATGAAGCCGCAGTCGCGCCTTCGGCGCCACGCGCCGCACCATGAGTACCGCCCGCGGCGGCAGGCCGAGGTTGGACGGCGCAACGCCCGCCAGCGCCGCCTCGACCCGCCGGCGAGCCGCGAGGCCGTCGGCGGCGCCGCGCACGCGCACGGCGCGAAGGTGGACTTCTCCAGGACGTACGTCGAGCGCAGGCAACTGCGTTGCCCTTTCCAGACTAGGGCCTGCTTAGAAGCTTGAGCACCAGCGCAATCACGAGCGGGATCAAGACGAGAAGTAACACCAGCAAGATGGCGGCGCCGAGAAGCAGAACCCATGCCCACCACGGTAGGTTGCCCGCGGCGCCAAGCGTCGAGCCTACATCGGCGATGATCTGATTGGCCGAGGTGAGCATCACAGGCTGCGGTACGAAGTCGTCTGGATGAAAGACGGGGTCAGGAAGGAAGTACAGCGGGACTGGAGGAGGCGAAGCTCCGGCGAATGGCACTTGCGCCGTGTACGTCCCGTCCAGATTGTCGACCGGCTTCACCGGGGGGCTGCCGGGGCTCGCGAGCCAGAAATAGTTGGCCCAGCCCGGCCCCATCTTGCCGCCGAGAACAGTTCGTGGCGTGAAGGTGGTCGCCAGGTATTGCCCTGCGGTGCCGACGCCGACCACGCCGGTCACAAACCGAGTCATCCCACCGTCCGGCAAAGATCGGACGTGCACGGTTCGAATCTGCTGCCGAACGAAACGGCCGCCGCTCTTGGATTCACCTTCGACGAAGAACACGATCTGATAGTGCCCCTCGAACTGGGCAGGGATCAGAGCGCTGTAGATCCCGTCGCCGGCCTTGTCGTCCCCGCTGGCAGCATCACCATTGTCAACAAGCGCAATCAGATCAGAATTACGTATTAGCGCGTTCGGATTGGCAGCCAGCAGCGCGTCCAACTTGTGTTGCGCGGCGCTACCGGGATCTGGCGTGCCGCCTGGCGCTCCCTGGATCGCGCTATCCGACAGCACGTCACCGATATTGTTTCCGGGTCGAACGATCGCTGCCTGCACCCTCGCATTCGGCTGCGTGTTGAGCCCAGCGATCGGTTTACCTATTTCGTTGACCTGGGCGGTCAGCTTGATCTTGCCGCCGACCGCGTACTCGGCACGTACCACTCCGAGCGCGGAGTTGAGTACGACGTCGTCGCCCATGAGTGTGAAGTTGAAACGAACAGGCGTACTGCCTTCGCCTGAAGTCGGGATTTGAATGGTCCATTGTCCAGTGGCGTTCACTCCGCTCGGCAAGGGGAGCGGTATGCCTCCCGTCACCGTTCCGGGACCGGTCGGATTGAATTCGATCGGCGCCCCGCCGCCGGGAGGCGTGAACAGCACGCGCATTCGGCCTTGACGCGGATTCCAGGTCAGATTGAAGGCCAGGCTTTTTGTCCCGCTCGACACCGGGACTTGCGTCTGAAATGGCGCACTCGGACTCGTGGTGTCGGAGATTACCCGCAATGTCTCGATCGTACTGAACCTGAGGCCGTCCTGGAGGACCTGTAAGAACAGATCCGGCAGATTCGAAGCATCTGTTTCGGTGTTCAAGTAGAAACCGTTGCTGGCGTTAGATACATTTTGGCTTACGGTCGGGTCAACAAAGCTATCAGTCCCGACTGTTACACCATAGATTTGGATCGGGGGCTGGTTCGGCAGCGGTGGACAGTTGGTATTGGGCGGTTGGTTGGGCACCGGGGCCGGACAAGTGTTGCTGCTTTGGCCGGCATATACCTGCGAAACGTTCTGCCACGCCCAGACCCATTCAGGTGTATTCTGCATGCCATCCGACATGAGGAGGATTAATTTGCGGTTCGTCTCGGAGGCAGCCGGGGCCAGCACAGGGGCCGCCTGCAGCAACCCCTTGCCGATTGCAGTCGACCCCCGCGGCGGAACTGCGCTGATAGCGGTCTCCTCCTGGTTCAAGTTTAGCGTGGCGAAGTCGTTGAGACCATCCATCATCGAAGTGGGCGGAGAATTTGGAATCTGAGCAAGCGCGTCCTTGATCCAATTCGACTCGTGGTCGAAGAATATGATTCCGAGGCTGTCTTTCGGGGACTCAACGCCGCTATCGGACTCGTTCTTCCGAATCGCTTGCCACATGTCGAGGAAGGATTTGCTTGCCGTTTGCAAGCGAACTATCTTATGCGTTGGGTCATTATTGCTTACCTGACTCGCCATGCTGCCCGAACGATCCAGCACCATTACGGCATCGATGCCGACACGACCGCTCTGGAGAACGACGGAGGGCAACGGGACCGGAGGAACCGTACTGGTTACCGTGGCTACTGGCCCGTCATTGAGTGGTATCGGTCGCAGCATGGTTCCGCACGAGGTCATGGTCTTTTGATCGAGACTCTCCACGGCGATGCTTGTAATACGCGTAGCGCCACCCACGACGCCGACGGTCCACGATTCGTCTGCCTGAAAGTTCGGGACTTTCATGCAGTTCGCATCTTCGTTACTCAGCAGAGTAAACTCCAGCACGAGTGTGTTATTGACGGTTAAATCTTGGATCTGCTTGGGCTTGTAAATTCGCAGCGAATCCGCGGATCCGTTGCCTGCCACGTCAAAATCGACGAAGCACTGGTTGCCCATGAAGCAATCCATATTTGAATTCGTAAGATCCATGGCATTGGTTTGTCGGGTGCCATGAGGACCTGCAATCGACAGCTGAATCGTGTTCATCGACATATCGACCAGCAGCGTCATCTTGACTGTTCTTATTTGCAGCTGCATTCCGCCCGAGCGGAAGGGGACATTGACCTGCACTGAGGAAACCGGCGCCGCCATCGTACGATCGGGTATCAGCAACACCATTGCCGAAAATAGGCAGCCCCGCAGCAGGCGAAGGCAACTTCGCATTGGCGTGGAGTTGAACATGATTGCCTCCAAGGGTTGGGATTTCGAGGTACGATCGTCACGCGGTTCGGCGAATGTTGACGCCTTGATCAAACGGATTGGCAGCCCCCTTGGCGGTCAGCACGATATGGGCGGCCACCGGTGTGCCAACGTTTGGAATGAGTGGCGCGCCCACTTGAGGCATCTGTACAACCAGGGTCGAAGGTTGAGGCGCGGGATTGATGACCGAGGTCGTTGCATCGATGGCCAATGAAGCAGAAGGATCCGCAGGGAATGCCGTTTGGTTCGGTCCCGGATTGAAGATCAACCTGACTTGGTTGCTAATTGCCGGGCTTGCGAAGTTGAGACCGGTGATTTTCGCGTTTAAACCCGTAGTCAAGGTCGCGCTGTTGCTGGCTGCGTCGACAATGGCGCTGATCGTGGGATCGGGCGGACCGGCGGCTTGCGGAAGTAGCGTATAGGTACGCTCGCTGTAGCCCCTGCTGTTCACGACCCGGACGATCACCGGCAAGGAGGTGCCCGGTTGTACGACGATCGAGGTCGGAATTCTGAATATGATTTGTGTATTGTTACTACCGGACAGAAATGCGTTCGGCGCGATCGGAACGCCGGCTATGGAAACCGTATTGGTCGCCAGCGGAAAGTCGAATTGTCCGAATATCGTCAGCTGGTTATTTACATTTTGACCCACAGCTGCGTCCGGCTCGAAACCCGAGATAATATTCGAAGATATCGTGCCGAGACCTCCGGCTAACTTGTTCTCATGGTCGTTCAGCATTGCGATCATGCGCGTGATCAGATCCGACGAAATGACGTCGCCTGGCCGCACTTGGTCGTTGATAGTCGCCATGATGGTCTCCTCTCGAATGAGCTACGAGCTGCCGCAGCAGGCCGCGTAATTGCTGAAATCGAAGCGCGCCATATCGAAACGCGCCTGCGCAACGTTCGGCAGCTGACCGCTGGCGAATATGCTCATCGGCTGAACGCGTTGCCCCAACGCCATGGCTTGAACGTTCTGCCATGGGCGGTAGACCCAGATGAATTCCTTGCTCGTCGTGTCGGTCGGCGCGTGTTGCAGCGCCTGCTGGTAAAGCGCGCTCATCAGACGAGCGTCGATGAATTCGGTCGATTGTTGTGAGTCCGGCGGCGGTCGGCGCGCGAACCCGGCAAAAAACGTCGCCTCGTCGAATCCGCGCAGCGGCAGGCTTTGTTCAGGCACCATGCCGAACGGCGGCAGATACCGGAAATAGTCAGTCGCGACGACGGTTTGCGGACTCGTGCTCGCGGACAGCAGATCGGCCAAGTGCTCCTGAAACTGGGCACACATGGCGACCGCTTCGACCAATCGCCTCCGCCGCGTCACAAACGACAGCGCGAACATCCCGTCAGGCTCGATCACTGCACGGCGCGCCGCCCACATGTCGATGAACTGAACGCCAGCGGCCGACCAGGAAACGACCGCGAGCGGCACGTCGGCGTCGTCGAGACCCTGGGTGCGCAGCGCATCGATCAGGCCGTAAGTGGCCGGATCGCTCTGCCACGGGTCGGCGAGGCTCGCGTTTCCTTCGTCAATGCCGAAGCAGCGATAGGCGAAGCGATTGCGAAACTGACTGGCCGCCGGATCGAGGTCGGCATAGAGCTTGCGATCGATCGCCAGCAGCCGGAACTGAACCGCCTCGACGGTGGCGTCGGTGTTGCAGCGCACGTTGGCGGGGTTGAGCCCGTTGGTGGCGGCGCGGCCTTCGCTCGTCTCTGCCGGCGCGGCGGTGAGAAGATAGAGGCCGGCGCCCGCCACATAGGTGCCGCCGGCGAGCGGCACGCAGTTGGTGAAGATGCAGCTTGCCCCGATGGCGCTGTAGCTGCGCGTCAGCGCCACGCTCACGTCATTGGTGAGCCGCAGTGTCTGGCCCAGGCGATTGATCGCGAGCCCCGCAGTGATCCGCAGCACGGGCGCGCTCGGCGTTGACTGCAACGTATCCGGATCGACCTCGTAACCGAACGCGACCCCGTCGCCGATCGCCAGCCCGAGCCGCCAGTCGGATTGCCGCCGCGCTGTCTGCTCGCGCGAGAGATCGTTGCTGGCGAGCAGCCGCCCGTTGAAGAAGTTCACCGAGCGGATGCCGCCGTCCGTGAGCGGCTGTTGCAGCTGGAGCGGGGTGGCCATGTTCGCATTCTCCCCGTCAAGTCACGGTGGCGACGACGTGCCACCGGCTCTGGCCGTTGGACACGACGGTGACCGCCTTGCCCTGATTGATCACGACCTGGGCCTGGTTGGAGCCGTCGGCGATCGCGATGAGATCGGTGCCAGAACATGCCAGCGTCGTTTGCGATGTCGCGCTGCGCACGATGTATTCGCGCCCCCGATTGGACAGTGCGCATGCCGGAAGCGTGAACTTCTGGGGCCCATTGCGGGTGCCGACCACCACGTGATGGGTATTGTCGAGGGCGATGCTTTGTTGGTTGGTCTCGAGGTACGCGAGGCGCTCGCTGCCCGTCTCCGCGAGCTGGAAGAAGGTCGGCGAGCCTGAGCCGGCGCTGGCGTCGAGGCCGAACCACAGCCATTCCTGCAACAGACGCAGGTTCGCGAGATACGGGCGGCGGTGTTCTTTCACCACGATGCTGGAGGCGTCGCCGGCCACCTGCCAGGCCCCGGACGGCGACCCGCCGACCCAGACGAGCGGCACGTCGAGCTCCGCCAGCAGGACGCAATCGTCGTCGGGTTTGGCGGCCGTACCGCACATCCGCGTCATCCACAACGGTCGCAGATCCTCGACCCAGAAGCGAAAGGCGACGCGCAGGAAGTGGCCGAGCTGGTCGGGCGCAATCGCCAGATCCGGCGGCGGCGACCCGAACATGTAGTCGCCCAGTGTGGCGAATGACGCCGGCGGCGACAAAGGCGGACTCGCATTGAGCGCGGTGAACCACGGCTGCGCCGCGGCCTTCAGCGCGGCAATCCAACTGTGCTCGTCGCCGAGCGATGGCGGGCTGGCATCGACGGTCGGCACCTGCCGGAGCCACGCAACGAAGTCGCGAATTGCATCTTCCTCTGTCTGCGGCGGCGCATTGGTGCGAAAATCGAGCCGGTAATCGTCGGCGATGCGCGATGGCGCCATGAGCTGATCGTCGGATCGGCAGGGGTCGCCCGGGATCGGCACCGGAGCAGTCAGGCAGTCCGCGTAGCACAGCGTCAGATAGAGCGAGACCGTCGTCGTGCCCGGCGGCGGTGAGTGGGGTGGCGAATGGAGCGGCAAATGGGGCGGCGAGCCGGACAGCAGCAAATTGATCTTCTGGGCATTTTCGGGCTTTGCCAGCCACATGTTGATGACGCCGCATTGATCGCGCGGCACGCAAACCAGCTTGCCGCTCGGCACCGCGGCGGCACCGCGCGAGACGCGCACGCGCGGGCCGTCGGCCGTATCGTCGAGCGCAATCGCAAGGCCGCTGGTGGTGCCGTAGCCGATGAGCTCGGCGATCGCCCACCGGTCGCGCCCTGCCAGATAAGTGAACTCCTGGGTGAAATCGTCGACGCCGAGCACCATGCCTTTGGCGTAGTTCACGTGCAGCGCAGGGTCCTGCGCCGACGGCGTAAGGGCAACCGAAGGATCATTACAGCAGCCCATGGAGCGCTCCCGAGCAAAATGAATCTCGTCGCATCATCGACCTCAACACGATAGAAGCCGTCGATCGCCGTCAGCCGGCGGCTTGCGACCGCCGACAAAGCTTTCGCCGACATAGGCGCGGCCCAGCACCGCATCGGGCAGGAGCTGCGGCGCGCGACTGCCGACGTCGAGCAAGGTGTCGATGCCGAGCCTCGCCTCGCCGATCCGGTTGAGCGCCCAGTAGAAGCGCACGTTGAACACGGTGTGGGCGGGCTTTTCCAATTCGACGATCCGGCGCGTCAGCGCGAGCAGGCGGTCCAATTCGGCGGGATCCTGCGTCACGCTGGTCATCGGCAGGAGCACTGAGAAACGGTGGGCGGTGCGGGCCATCGCCAGAACTTGCCGCTCGAATTGCAGCCAGTCGGCCTGCGCAACCGCGGCGGCCGGCAGGTGATCGGGCAATGCGATCAGATCGAATGCCGGCCACGCCGTGTGATACGCGGCGTTCAGCCGCTCGATGCGCCGGTAGCGGCGCGCGAGAAAATCGTGCCAGATCTCGGAACTGAGTGTATCGGCTGGCAAAGAGACGAACGCGCGCCAATCCTGTGCCCGCACCGCATCGCCCGGCCAGTCCGCCGGCAGATCGGCTCGCGAGGCATCGAGGTCGGCATGCCGCCCACCCAAGAAGCTCTGCCACCGCTGGCGCTGGTCGGCGCCGGCGCTCGGCACGAAGCCGAGGTTGAACTCGCAAAAGGCGGCCCAGCGCGCCTGCTGTTGCGCATTGTCCGCAGCCGACAGGCTCGCATCGACCGGTGGCATGAGCGCGAACGGTGCGACCTGCTCGGCGGCGGTCGCGGTGCGGCCGAGGAAGGTCGCGTAGCGATCGACCAGGCCTGCATTGCCTTCCTGCGGGGTCCACAACGCTCCGAGCAAGACCGTGCGCGGACCGCCATCGGCGGAACCAGGATCGCCGGCCGCCAACGCGCCGACCAGGCGCGTCTGGTAGGCCTCGACGATGCGGATCGATTGCTCGCAGGTACAGGTCGGGTCGGGGACAGCGAACGCGCCATCATCGAGGCAGGGCTGGGTGGCAAGCGCCAATGCCATGCGCAGTCCATGCACGGTGCCGCGCCATTGAAAGAAGTCCATTGCATGCTTGATGAACAGACGTTGACGCCAGGGCTCCCAACTCGGATCGAGCGCCACGTCGAACCAGGAGGCGAGCCATGCCAGGTTCTCTCCCGGTGCACAGCGCGGATCGAACAGCGCTTGGACGTGGACGATGCGCTCCTCGATCGTGGTATTGATGCCCTCGAAGTTGGCGAGGAAGCGCTCGACAAAGTCGGCCGCCACCGCATCTTCGCGATAGACGGCGGGAAGGAATCGCTGCGCATAAGAGAAGCGCGGATACCAGGCACGCATTGCGCGCAGGCGAGGCGTGGCGGTGCCGTTGCCGGTCAGGCGCAGGCGCAATTGCAGATACCGTCCACGCGCGCCCTGCAGCAGCAGCTCCCAGGTGCCGACGCCGTTCTTGCGCCTCGTGCGGCGCGCCGCCTGTGCGCTAAGCCACGCCAGCTCGGCGCCATCGTCGCGCAGATAGGGCGCCGGCTGGGTGATCCAGGCGCCGATTACCTCGTCGACGGCGTCGGTCGCCGCCAGGGGGCTGGGCGCCACTTCGTCCGCGACGCGGCACCATATCTCCACCTGCGAATCCGCGCCGATGACGGCGTCGAACATCAGGCGATCCCATGTGCATTGAAGCTCGAGCCCGTCGAAGACCGGCGTGATCAAGTCCGCGCTTTCCCGGTATCGCGTGCGTGGCTGCTGCACGATCGGGACCCAGCGCAGGCTGCCGCTGTCATAAAAGGCGGCGCCGCGAACGGCGAGCAACGCGCGCCCGCCGAACCGCCGCAGCGGAAACAGCTCGACCGCCTCGCGCAGCATGAACGGCCGATCTTGCGGGCTCAATACAAACGCCACCGCCTGGTGACCCGCGGCGGTCGCGACGAACAGCTCGACCGGCGAGGTGCTGCTATCCAGCACTGTTGCGGTGCCGAGAACGAAGTCGTGCGCGAGCGCATCGAGCAAAACGGGCGGATCAACCGTGACGGTGTCGTCGACCCGTTTCAGGCGAAACACGCGCGAGCGGCCTTGCGGCTCGTTACGATCGAGAATGAGGACGGCGTCCTCGGCCAGCGCTTCGATCGCAATGGGATCGACCGGGCCGTGCACAACGAGGGCAAGATCGATCCCGCCAGGAAACATGGTCGCCGCCTGCTGGCGCGCCGGACCGCTGGTCGGCTGGAACACATCAATTTCGCCGCGGGTGAGCGGGATTTCGGCCTGCGCGCGACTGACGACGGCAAGGCGCCGGTCGAGCTCCCACACCCGCGCATGGATGCGATCGAGCACCCACACGCCGCCGCCACGCCGCTGCGTCATGTCAAACGGCGCAAATGCGACCGCGGCCGGCCACGTCGTCTCGAACGGTGGCCCGCCGGCCATCAGATCGAATGCCAGCAGCCCACCCGCCGATGCGTCCGCAAAGGACGCCACCAGGTAGTGATCCTCGGTCACCGCCAAAGCCGTGAACGTCCGATCCGGCGGCGGCGCGGCGGGCGCTGGACCAAAATCGGCGAGATCGTGCGCAGCTGCGCAATTGACCGGACCATCGGGCCAGAACGCACTCTCGCGATCGCTGCCGACGGACCACACACGCAGACGACGGGGATCGATGTCGATCCAGTAAATATTTCCATTGCGGTCCGCGGCGGCAGCGCGGCGTGCATCCAATGAGGGCGACACTTCACCTCGGGCCACGAGCTCGATCGGCTGGCTCTGCAGGCGCAACTCCTTGCGCCGAGCGTCGAACGACAGCGGCGCCGGCTCCAATGTGGCGACCGGCGCGGTCGTCGGCGGACTCGCAGTCGCTGCGGACCACCAGTCAGCAAGTCCGCGCCATACATTGTCGGTTCCGGCGTCATCCGCGCTCGCGAGGCACCGTCCCCAGTCGGCTTCACCGAGGAGCAAGTGGAAGCGGCTGCCGTTGACGTTCATCAGCAGGTCTCCGGCACAACGGGAACCGGCAGCAGGGAGGCCGGAACGATCGGGGTAGTGGCGCCGGCATCGCCACGCAAGGCCGCGATCGACAAGGGATCGCCGGCGACCACGGAGATACCGGCGACGCGCGGGAGCTCCAGTCCGGCCATCTCGATGATGTCGCTTTGCGGGTTGCTGCCCTCGGCGAGGAGCACGTCGGCCACCGAGGTGACGCCCGCCACGCGGGCCACCTCGGCCAAGAGCTCGCGCGCGTTGACCGCCTTGCGCAGCGGCCAGCCGCGCGCTGTGGCGTCGGACGGCGGCGCAAACAACAAGCCGCTCTGCGCCGCGTAACCGGCGCCCTGTACCACCGCCGGCGCCAGTGGCGAGAGGAACGTTCGGAGCCGCTGCTTTGCAGCGTCGGCCACGTCGGCGATGGCAAAGCCCGCCGCGACCTCGATGCCGACCGAAATCCAGATCAGCTTGTAGGTGGCACCGCGCACGATCAGTTCGGTCGTGACTAGACGGCGAGGCTCGAGATAACGGCAAAGGGTATTGAGGAAGAGTCTATCGGAGCGCGGCGCATCCGGTTGCACCGGGTCAAAGCGCGGGACCGCCAACACCGTCACGACGCCAGGCGCGGAACCGGGTTCGCTCGGGCTGAGGTCCGGATGAAACGCCGGCAACACATCGATGCGGCCCACATCGACACCAGGCGCGCGCCAGGCGATCGATTCAAAGTCATCGACGCTGACCAGCCGCTCGCGATGTTGCAGGAAGCGCTTGATCTGTTTCTCGCCGTCGTCGACGCTCTCGGCGTCTGCGCCGCCCCAGGTGCGTACCGGATTGGCCACGGCGAAGCCGGAGGGCAGAAGCGGCGCATTGTTGATTGCGTTGGGCGCAACGTTGCCGGCCGAGCCCTGACAGAACTCATAACTGGCAAACACGCGAGCGCCGAGCGGCAGCCGACGTCCGTGCAGTCCGTCGCCGAACGTGAGCACGCCCGCCTCGTAGTCGACGGCAAACACCTCGGTGGGCCCCGGTGACGGCGGCGCAGTGCCCGGCGGGAGCCGGTCGTCCGGCACGACCACTTCAGGGCCGGCTGCCATCAGGTCATCGATCTCGCTCCATGTCAGCTGGTCGGTATCGGTTTGGGTCACCGCCGTGATGGAGTTCGGTAACACCGGCGCCCGCGCGAGACTGCGTGTTTGATCGGGCGTGCCGTCGCCGTCGGGCAGCGGCTCGGCAATCACCAGCTCGCGCTGGCCCACCAGCGCCGCATTGATGCCCACCCACAGCACGCGCGCAGTCGCGGCGGCGGTCGCGCGCACACGCAGCCACGTGACAAGGCGGTCCGACAACGTCGCATCCTGCAGCGCCGGCGGCAGGTCGCCTACGCCCGCTTCGAGCGGATCGAGTCCGCTCCAGTTGCCGATGTCGGCCGACGCCGGCAAGACCAGCTCAACCACTCCCGGCGTGGCCAGCACGTCGACATCGGTGCGCGGCTCCAAGCTCCGATACGTAGGCGCCGGACGCCCATTGGCATCGAGCGGTACCTTGCCGTCCGCCGACAGCTGGGGCATTTCGAAGGTCAGGAGATCGCTTGCCTGCGCCTGCCCGCCGGCGGCGAGTTCCAGCTGCACGGCATCGAGGGCCGGCACGAGGCCCAGCGTCAGCGTGCGGCCGCCGACCCGGTCGCGCACCGGCTTCCATGGATCGTTGGGATCAGGGCCGCTGTCTCCCTTGCGGCCGAGCAGCGCGATCCACAGCGAACGATCGACGGTATCGGCGTTCAAGTCGACCTGATCGACCACCGCGGGATCGAACGCCACCGTTTCGTAGAGACTGACGTTGACGGGCAAATCCGCCTGGTATGAGGCATACAACAGCCTGTAATAGTCGATCAGGTTGGCCGCTGGCGCGGCGAGCGGCCGCTTGAAGAAGACCCGTCCCTCCACAGGGAGGACGTCGAGGCCTGACCCGGTGCGGAAAGATACCGAGCCAGCGGTTACCTCGATGTCAGGCGGCAGCGTCTGCGTATCGGGCCCGCCCTGTATGTTGTTGATCGTTATCAGACCGAGGGCTGCGGTCGCCGGCGTCAGCGGCGTGCCGATAAGCTGCAGGAATTTGACTCGATTGCGCTCGGGAATCTGGTTCGCGCGATAAAGCAGGCTCTCGGCAAGGAATGCAAACAACTGGACCAGGGTTACGCCGGGATCACTGTGATTGAAGTTCGTCCATTCCGGCGTGTGGACGGGGACACGCGCCAGCGTTTCATCCACCAATTGCTGGTAGCGGCGGTTGTCAATGAAGGGGAGCGCGAGCGGCATGACGATCGGCCTCGATCATGATGCGCCAAGCGGGATGGAAACGCTGGTCTGCTCGCGCCCGCCTGTTGCCACCAGGCGATAGGTGATGGTGGCGAGCGCAGTGGACAGCAGCGTGGCGTCAGGCACTACATCGACCGCCTCGACGTCGATGCGCTGCTCCCATCGCTTGAGCGCCCTAGTGATCGCCTCTTCGATGCGCGCATGGGTGGCCGCATTATTGGGCTCGAACAGAAAGAGCGAGAGCCCGGCTCCGAAATCGGTCAGCACGACGCGCTCGCCGGGCTCGGTCTTCAGAATCACGCCAATGGATTCTCGGATATTGTCCTCGCCGACAGACCAGGCAAGTCGGCCGTCTGCGCCGACCCGCAACGGGAACGACAGGCTGCGGCCGAAGATGCTGCTCGCCGCGCTCATGAGCTTCCCCCATTCTTGGCCTTGAATTTTCGGACCGGGAAGCACAGCACAAAGAACGGGAGCCAGCGAAAGACGAGATCGAACAGCAATACGAAGATGAACAGGAGAATCAACGCGCAGATCGTGATGATCGGGATCGACAGCGAACAGATCATGCCGATATTGATGCCGCCGCTCTGGCACGGCCCGGTATCACCGCCGCCGAGATCCTTGTGAAAAGGCCACGGCAGTACAGAGAGCACGAGGTCGCCGAAACCGAGGCCCTTGGCGCGCTGGATCTGTCCACACAGCACGTCGGAGATGACGAAGGCCGTGTTCTTGGCGTGCTTGCGCAGCCCGGCCGGCGTCGTATCGAGCGGAAGCGTGATGCGAACCGGCCGCGCCGGCGCGTCGGGATCAAAGAAATTGGCGAGTTGGAAGCGCTGCGTCGGCGCCGAGAGTGTCGGCGGATGCAGCGGCCCGCAGTCGCGGTTGAGATAGACGCAACGCAGAACAAACGTACCGGTATCGCCAATCGTGTCCGCGAGTGCGTCGCGCAGCTGCAGCGCGAATGGTAGCGGCGGCGCATCCGTTTCCGGCCGGGGGTCGAGAGCCCGCACGACCAGCGCGGTGAGGCTATCAAGCTGGCTGGCCGCGTCCTCGCCGGAAGGGGGCGGCACCGCAGACGCGTCCGCCTCGACGCCGTCGGCGGGCGTCGGTGCCGTCAGATTGTAGAGCGCCGCGATCGCACCGGCTACCGACGTGTTCGCATCGACGCCGACGAGCAGGAAGTGATGGTCCGGCCAGGAATTGCCTGCCGCGGTAGCGGTGCCGTAGAGCTGTGTCGCCTGTTCGAGGCCGCTACGCCATTGCGTCGTGCGGATCGCCTTGAGGGCGTCGCGCAGAGACGGCCATGCGGGCTTGCTCACGATCGTTTGGGTGTTCGGATCGGTCCATTGCATGGCGGCAACGAGGGAGCCGCTCATTGTGGGGGTACCGAGCCAATCGAGCAGCTTTTGTCGCTGCGGCGAGAGCGGGCCGGCGCCCGGGTCACCGGTGATCGCCGTCCAGACATCTGGCAGATAGGCTGCGATATAATCGGCGAAGTCGAGCAGGATCAGCCACGATTGCTGCTGCCATTGCAGGTTCAGGGCGAGAAGCTGTGCAGCAGCTTTGTCAGCGGAGGGAGGCGGCTGTGCATTGATCGAGGCCTGCGCCATGTAGGCGGCGCGGACCAGGTTTTTCCACGGCTCGGCGACTTCGAGCTTGAACTGCGTCATCCGCGCGGTGACGGAGGCGGCAGGTGGGGCGGGCCGCACCGGTTGCAGCGACTGGAGTTGTCCGTCGGTAAGCGCGACCGGGGCGCGGTCGACGGTCGCGCCGAAATACTCCTCGCGCCGCCCGACCGGGACGACGCCGGTCCATAGCGTGCGCATATGTCCAAGCTCATCGCGATAGGTGAGCGGAAACAGCGGCAGCAGCTCTTCGCCGGGCGCCATTTGCGCGGCGTCGTCGCCGGCCGTAACCATCCGCCAGCGCGCGCCGTCAGCATCCTTAACGAAAGCAAATTCGCGCAGCGAGGAATCCCCGCCGTTTGCGGCGCTCAACGGCAGCAGGCGCCGCAAAATGAAATTGACCTGCTCGCTTCCGCCCGGCGTGGGGGCGCGTTCCGGCAGCCCGGCAACGCCGCAGACCAGGCTGGCGCTGACCAGATAGTGGCGCATATGGGCGGCCTGGTAGAGCTTGAGCGGGAGCTGGCGTAGTTGCGACTTCTCGGTCACTGCCGCGGTTGTCGCTACGGGATCGAGACGAGAACCCGGCCGCGCCAGCGCGCGCGTGCGAACCGTGTTCTGCACGCTCGCCGGCACCACCACTCGCTCGATCAGATCCGGCGCGGCACCCGAAGGCGTGCGCCAAGTCTCGGGCCGCGCAAGAAAATCGCCAAGCCGCGCGGGATCACGGCCCAGCGTGCCGATCACCTGGTCCATGAAATCATCGCTGGCAAAGCGCAGGATTGCGGGACGAAACTGATCGGGCGCTGCGGCTGCGGCCTGCGGCGTCGCACCGAAGCGCCCCCACAGGGGCTTGGGGGCATGCCATTGGATCGGATGTGCCGTCATGGCTTCACCAAATATTTCCAGCGCCCGGCGTATAGGACGCCGAGACGATGCTGTTGCAGATGACGGTGTCGGATTGCACGACGCCGGAGAATCGCGACATGCCTGCATTGACGGTGACCATGCCGGCCGAGACTGAGATCTGGGCGGCGTTGATGGTCAGCTTGGCGGCCGCCGATATGGTGACGCCGGACACCTCCAACTTGACCGAGTTGCTGTTGCTGTCGACGATCTCGATCGAGCCCGGGCCGTCCTTGAGCGTGATCTTTTGTCCGCCCGGCGTCTCGAGCTGAAGGGTTTCCTGGCCGTCGTGGTCATCAAGCGTGACCTTCACGCCGTTACGGGAGCACAGCACCTTTTTGAAATTCTTGCCGGCGCCGTCCATCGTTTCGGGTGGTTTGTCGCGGCCGTTCCACAGGCCGCCGAGGACATAAGGTCGCCGCGCGTCGCCGTGCTCGAATGCGACCAACACCTCGTCGTCGACGTCCGGCACGAACCAGCTGCCGCGATTGTTGCCGCCGAAGAGGGTCGCGAGCCGCGCCCAGGCTTCGAAGCGGCCGCCGTTTGCGTCCGGCGACCATGGCAGCGTGATCTTCACCCGGCCCTGGTTGTCCGGATCCTTGATGTCGAGAACCTGCGCCGGAAACACGCCGTACCAGCGTCCGCCCCATCCGGTCGGCAGGCGCTCGTAGAGCTGGTGTTCGTGCGCGGGCAGATCGATCATGTGCATTGTCATCGTCCCTTGCCCAGCCATGGGCGGTCGCAGCGAAATTCAGTGCGCATTCCGACCTTGGCGTCGAAGCGATGGTGCAAATGAATGAGCGTGTACTCGCCCTCGAACAGCGGGCCGAGGCCGCTGAGCTTCAGTTTGGTGCCGACGCGCAGATCAGCGCGAGTTTCGGCCACGCCAGAGCCGACGACGAATCGCCGAGCCAGATAACGCATGCTCGCCTCGGCTAGCGCGCGCACGTCGCCGCCGGTAAACGGCAATCCATGGGCAAGCGTGTCGGCGCGCGCCCCGAAGGCGCGCTGCAGAATCGCCACGCCGCTATCCCCGCCGCGCAGCTCGGCACTGACTGCCGCTTCCTTGGCCTCGTACTTGGCGGCGCTCTTGTCGGTAACGTTCCAGCCGCTCGCAATCAGGCTGGTGCGCTGATGCGCAAGATCGGCACTGACATGGAATTCGCGCAGCTTTCCGGCCCAGGCGAGTTCGACGGCGCCGCCATTGCGCGACGCTCGCGTCGCCGCTCGGAGCGTGGCGCCGTCGGCCCAGATCTGTGCATCCTCGCGGCGTGCCAAGTCGCGCAGAAAGGCGAGATTGCTCTGGTTGACTTGAGTGAGCACATTGTGTCGCTCGCTGCCGAGATCGACCTGTGCCTGCAGGCCGTGCTCGGACGCGATGCGGCGAACCACGTCGGCGAGCGATGCGTCGGTGAAGCAGCGCGTGCGCCGCGTCATACGCAGGTCCTCCAGCCGATCCTCGGCGCAGATGCCGATTTGCGGCGGGCCGCCTTCGGGAAATTTCGCCGTGATCGCGCTGATGCGGCCGTCGAACAGCGCGTCATTGGCGAGCTTGACGCTGATTGACTTGCCGAACTCGAGCTTGCTCCGGTCGAAATGTTGAAATCCCGGCTTCTCCACGCCGCCCCAATTGCCGAATACCAGCTCGCAACGCGCCATGCCGTCGGCCGAATCGACGATGTCGAGAACGAGCAGGGATGCTGTCAGCGTCGCATCCCGCGCGCCTTCGATCTCGATCGAGGGCCGTGCGCTCTGTACCGCCAGGGTCGCAACGTCAGCCATTTTCCCTCCCTCGAGTTTGCGTGCTTGCGTCTCGTCAATGCGCCCAGGATCGCAGAGTCCGCTCCGCCCAGGCGTGTTGCGCCGCGGCAATCTCGTGAATGTCGACGCCCGCTTGCGCTTGGTCGCTCCCGGCAGCGTCCCGTGCGCTCTCACGCGGAGCGGGCGCTTCAGCCACCGCCTCGAATTCGTTAATGACGATCGCCATGTGCCTCCCTCCGGTCAGCTGAATCCAAACGAGCCGCTTACGCCGCCTCCCAGCGACGCATTGAGACCGACGCTTGCCGGCGCAGCAGACGGCTGAACGCTTACGCCCGCGCTCACCCCGACTGACGCGCCCGCGCTTACCGACACGCCGGCATTGAGGTCCACGAGCTGTCCCGCCGGCAGGCGCAGCGGATCTTCGATGCCGTTGGCGCCCGCAATCGACTGCCAGTCGCTCTTGCCGTTCTTGGCCGCCATGTTTTGCAGCGAATCGCCGCTCTTGGCGCTGTTCAGCGGCTTCTGGCCTGGCTGCGTCGGCACCTTGCCGTCGCCCGTAAAGGTCGCTTCGAGAATCTTCTGCTGCGACAATGTGAGCGAGATGCTGGCGCGTAGCGGCTTGCCATCGGGCGAGAAGAATTCGAGCGACTGCTCCAAGCCTTCAACCATGCCGTCGAACATGAACTTGCCCCACACAAAACGGACTCCCGGCGGCGCCAGCTTCTTGGGATCGGCGCCCGACTTCTGAGGCGTCATGAAGAAGATGACCTTCTGCGTGAGGCGGCGGACGTCGTCGACCGGATCCTTTTCCATTGCCGTCACGTCGAACCACAGCTGCAGCGCAAGTTTCGTGGTGCCGGCGCCAACGAATTGGCGGCCCGCGTTGCCGCTCGCCTGATCGCCGCCTTGCGGCTGAATCAGCTGGTTCGCGAAAGTCACCTTTAGCGATTCTGGGTTGAACTGGACGTCGGTTTTTTGGCCGCCAGGCTTTTCTTTGTTGAAGTCCTGCGTCAGCTCAATCAATTGCGCTCTTGCCAGTTGGCCCATGGCGATCCCTCCATCATGATCCGGCGGCAACGAAGCTCAACGTTTCGTAGGCGATCTGCAGTTCCTCGATGGCGATCTGGCCGTCCTTGGCGTTCATCGGCGGCCCCTTGATCTTAATCGGAAGACAACGGGCAAGTTGAAAACGTGCGCGCTCGGTGCTGCCGTCGGCGGCAAGCAGCACGACTTCGGCATCCGCCCGCAACCGCGGGTCGTTCACGCTGTCCTGAAACCAGGTCCACAGATCGAAGCTTGCAGTCATGCCGCGCTTTAGAGTCAGCTGGCCGTAACTGACCGGTCCGTTGAGACGGATCTGGCGGTCGTTGCTGCCGCCTTCGCGGATCGTCTTCACGTCCATCGACATTTCAAGCCCGTCGCATTCGGAGAATGCGGCATTCACCAGTGGTGCGCCTTCGTCGTCGCGATTGATCTCGACGGCAAAATTGAACGCAGTGAATGGATAGATTGGCCCGGCCATGCTATTGCCCCTCCGCGACAGTGAGACGCTCGCCGCTCTGGACAAGGCGCACATTAAGGAACTGGAGCGGCAACGAGGGCGCGACCCGAAGCTCCACCAGGAACCGGCCGGCATCGCGATCGGCGGCGGTGTTGATCGTCTCGTCGGTGACGACCTTGAACGACTCAGCGACCGTGTCGCCTGCAAACGCGCCCTGTCGGAACAGGTCAGTCAGCAGCAAGGTGAAACCGCGCCGCACGGAACGGCGCAAGGCGTCGCCGTTAGGCTCGAACACGTAGTTGGTGCCGCGGCGCAGCGCCAGCCGCCGCAGAAGGATCATCAATCGACGCACGTTGATAGGGCGCCATTCGAGCTGATCATCATCCGACAGGGTGTCAGCCGCCAGTGTCAGAAAGCCACGAGTGTCGGCGCGAATGAGATTGACTTGCGCGTCTTGCAGCGCCAGCCAGGCATCGGTGCCGATCTGCGGGGTGAGCGCAACAACGTCCTTGAACGGCTCGTTGGCCGGCGCAATCCAGGCGCCGCGTGCGTTGGCGCGGGCGGCCAGCATGCCGGTTACAATGCCGTCCGGCGGACACGCCCGTTGCGCGGCGCCGGCCTGCGGCAGGATTGTGAGCTGGCCGCTTCGGTCGGGGACAACCCCTGAGGCTTGGCCAAAGAGCGCCCACGGGTGCATGAGCGCCCCAAAGGACAGGGCGCGGCGCTCGTTGAAATCGAAAGCGTCGGCATCCGCGGCCGCGTCGTCAGGCTCAGCGCGCAGCCGGCCCGAATAGCTGATCGCATCGGGCGCGCGATAGTGGCGCGGCAGCCCGAGCACTGTGAACAGCTCGCCGCTTGCCGCGGCAAGCCGCAACGCGGCCCGGTGAATGCGCGTCAACTCGCGCTCGCCCCCTGCCGCGAATGCGGCCGGTTCGGCCTCGATCCACTCATCATCGCGCACCACGACCGGCACGACGTTGGACGGCTGGCTCTGTTCGTCACCCGCGAGCGCGGAGACCTGGTAATAGAAAATTCCCTCGCGGGTTGGCTCAACATCGAGCGTCCGCGCTTCGCCGCGGTAGATCTCGCGTGCGTTGCCGAAATCTGGGCGCCAAGCTTCCTGCACGACATAAGTCGCGCCCTGCTCGGAGGCGCTCCAGGTCAACAAGAACGGTCCGAGCGGCACGGCGTCGGCCGGACCGGTCAGACGCGGTGCCGCCAATGCCCGCGTCCCGCAGTCGAGAAAGTTCCCGAAGTCGGGCTGCGTCGCCAGCGCCTCCTTCGGTGCTGCGGCGCAGGGTCCGCGGTGCGTGAACCAGTGCGCCGGTGCCGCCTGAGGCGCGGACGTTGCCGGCGGCGCCTGCACGTGGTTGCGTCTCGCCCAGCCGACATGCACGGCATCGGGGATAGCCAGCAGCGTCGCCTCGTTATAGAGGCCGCTTTCGCCGATCGAGAGCGCCGCGTGAAGCCCGAACAGGGGGCGCGGTGAGCTGCCGAGAAAGCGGATCACATCGGCCTGCTCGATCAATGCATCAATGCCGGCGGTCGCGAGTCCAGGATCGAGAAATAGCTCAGCGTCGAAGCGCGCCAGCCCATCACGCTCGAGCTGTGTGGCACTCTGCGGCGAGGGACTGACTGGGGCCCCGTAGAGCCCGCTCACGCCGAGAGGAATCAAGGCAAGCGGGGCGCCGTCGCCAGACTCGGTATCGAGGGCGGCGAGTGGAAATCCGGGGCCCGACGAGGACTGGCCGGACGGCACGATCCCGTCGTCGTGCGCATAAGCTACATCATCGCTCACCTGGGCCCACCAGCTCGCGTCGTGCGCCGGCGTGAGACCGACGCCGCGCAGCCGAGCCATGTCGCCGGCCGCCCCAGCAACACGCAGGTCGAGCGTGAGGACTGACGCGCGCGATGGCATCGGACTGGGCAAGTTCAACGGTGCCTCGCGCCAGGCTATCCCGTCCGCGGCGGCTGCACCGCGATCGATCGAGTCGATACGCATCCAAACGACGAGGCCGGCCCCGGACCACCGTGCCCAAGGCCCTGCCGCAAGCCCGCTCGGCAGGGCGCCGTCAAACCGCAAACGTGTGGCGACATTGGGCGACGGATTGATGGCGAGCGTTGCCGCTACCGCACCGGCAGTCACCCCTGCAACTTCGACACTGCCGCTCATCACAGACGGCGGCGAGGTGACGTCTAACGACGTGAAGGTCGCGCAAATCGTCGCTTGGACCTGGCGCGACAGCGATGCCGTGCCGCCCGCCATGACGACCTGATCGATCGTCGCATAGATCTGGGTGGCGCCGGCCGAAGTGGCCCCCGGGTCGCCAAATACGACCAGGTCGCCCGCTGTGAGCGCGGCGTCCGTTGTAAAGCCGATCCTCGGCGCTGCCAGGTCGGTGGCGCCGCTCAGGCTGAAACTCATGGACACCAGCGCAGTCGAGAGCGCCAGCGGATCAGACCAGGAACCCACGCTGCGCGCTTGCGCGAGTGCCGGCCCGGGTGGCGATCCGGCACGCGGCACGACCAGAACCCCCGGAATTGCAAACTTATTGGCCACGGCGATGCCGTGACCGGCAACGGCGCCGGCAGGCGGGCGGCGCCACGCAGCCTCGAGCGCGAGCGTGCGCGTCACGCGGATCACGAAGCAGCGCCGCCCACCATTGGAGAAGAAGGACCGCACGCATGGGCCGAGATTCGCATAGACCTGCTCACTGCGTACGGCATCCCACGCGAGCGGTGCATCCGGGCCGAACACTGCCGCATACTGAGCCACGCTCTCGATCGCTACCGGAAAGTGCGTCGGCCCGGTCGATGCGAAGCCGACGAAAACCGCGATGTCCATGCGCGGCAGCACCTCGGTCGGCGGCGGGGGCGCGACGTCGATGCGAATTCCGGGCAGGCCGCGCTGCGCAAGCACTGGGCCGTCACTCCATTTCCAGACGTTCGTAGGACAGCACCAGCTCTTCCATCGCCACGTCCGTGCCCTTGGCGTTGAAGGGGCCCTGCGTGACCTTTATCGGGCGGGCGCGCAGCAGCTTGTAGGTCATCACGGTCGCGGTGTGATCCTCGTTCTGAAGGTGGATCAAAACCGTGCGCAGTGCACCCTGATCGCCATTGCGGATCTGGTGGAGCCATTGGTACAAGTTGAGCGAGCCGATCACGCCGCGTTTGCATGTGACATCGCTCTGCTTGTTCATTCCCGTGACCTTCATCACGCTGTTTTCCCTGTGGTTGCCCGTGCGATACTCGGACACGGTGACTTCCATGCCGATGCCGCTCACCTCCTGGAACCCCGCTTGCGGACCCTCGGTGACGCCGTCACCGAGATCGACGAGAAAATTGAACTGCACATACGGGCGATCTCGCAGTGTGGCCATGGCAGCTCCTCTCAGACTTTGCGATCAGCCGTCCACTGGCCGATGCGGAAGATGACAAATTCGGCCGGGCGCAAGGGCACGACGCCGATCAGGCAGACCAATCGACCGTTATCGAGATCGTTCTGCGACATCGTCGAGCGGTCGCATTTGACGAAATAGGCTTTCTCCGGCTTGTCACCCAGCAGTGCGCCGTTCTGCCATTCGTTGAGCAGGAAGTCCTCGATCGTGCGACGCACGTTCGCCCACAGGAGCTCGCCGTTCGGCTCGAACACCGCCCACTGCGTGCCTTTGTCGATCGAGTGCTCTAGGTAGGCGAAGTAGCGCCGCAGGTTCACGTACATCCATTCCGAGTCGGAGCTGATCGTGCGGGCACCCCACAGCCGCATCCCGCGTCCTTCGAAGAAGCGGAAGCAGTTGATGCCTTCAGGATTGAGCACGTCCTGCTGCGATTTGTTGAGAAACTGCTCGAAACCGAGCGCCAGATTTACGACCTCGTTGGCCGGCGCCTTGTAGACGGCGCGGTTGATGTCGTTGCGCGCGTAGATGCCGGCGACACATCCGGACGGCGGGATGCTGATTTCATTCTGCGACAGCGGATCGAGGATGCGGATCCACGGGTAGTACAGCGCCCCGTAGCTCGAATCGAAACGCGAGCGCATGGCCCGCACGGCGGCGATCGACTGCTTGTCGCCGCTGTCGAGCACGGCGATTCGATAGCGCATCTGCTCCGCATGATCGAGCAGCAGGCTGATGATCGTCTGCGCCTGCAGCTGGTAGCCGTTTTCGTATCCGAAGGTCGATCCAGGCGCCGCGACGATCGAGATATCGTCCAAGTCTTCGAATTGGTGAAGGCCAGTCTTCAGATTGTCCGTCTCGTTGGCGGTGCCTTCGTACTCGTCGGCAGTTGGACGCGTGCCATCATTCCCATTCGCGAGCATCAGCTGGAAACTGCGGTCGTCTGCCGTACTCGAGACGTCCTGCAGGCTCGCCTCCAGTGACGATGCTGGAGGGCTTGAGCGGGCCTTGCGATTGTGATCCGCGGAAAACAGCTCCTCCAGGACGCCGAGACCGGTCAGAGGTCCGGTCAGCTGGTCGATGACGATCGGCGTGGTTCGCGCCATCCCGAGATTGGCGATCACACGCGGTGGATCCGGTTCGTTGAGGCTGCGATGCGGTGCAAACACGTCAAACAGGGAATCGGGGCTGCCCGCGGTGATGTGCTGCGGGTCGAGCGGCAGATTGGCTGCCACGAACGGTATGGCGCTGGTGGTCGGCGGCTGGACGGTGACGGTGACGGTGACGATGCGCACTTCGTCGCCGGCTGCCGGATCGAACGCCGCCGGCGTCACGGCGTGGGGATCGTTCGGATCGTTGGTCGGCGACAGGATAAAGCTCTGGTTGTTCGCATCAAACAGAGCGAGATAGAACCTGCCCGCCGACGGCGGCGATTTGGTGTGGCGCACGAGCACGACATCTCGAGGGGAGACGGAACGCAACAGGTGGGTACCGCGATCGACGGTCAGGACGTTCTGACCGGTCTTCAACGTGAAGGTCACACGCGCGTTGCCATATTTGCCCGGGAAGCGCGCCCGAACGCGAAACCCGCCTGGCGGGCTGGTTGCGCTCAGCTGCGCCGTGGCGTATCCGGCCCATTCGTCCGAGCCGAGCGGTCGGTAAGTCCTGCTGATATAGAGGCGTTTACCGCCCTCTTCGAAGAAGCCGCGGACCGCATGCCAGACATAGTTGTCTATGACGGTCGTGCCGCCGTCGAATTCCAGCAGTTCCCTGCCGCCGTAGGTGGCCTCAAACTCGGTCAGGCTGGTGACGACGTCAGGCGCGATGTCGGTCGGGCCGAACCGGGTCGGACCGACGAAGCCCGTCGTGGTCGTGCTGAGCCCTTCGATTGACTTCGCGCGAAAGGACGTCTCTTCAACATAGACGCCAGGACTTAGATATTCTGGCATGGCGGTT
>Ga0126371_10000461_pt1 | contig 33227 bp, 23 predicted proteins | sample PanSoiMetaPlot_4_FD_110145 | JGI IMG/M metagenome (GOLD analysis project Ga0126371, IMG submission 110145) | Tropical forest soil microbial communities from Panama - MetaG Plot_4 | ecosystem: Environmental > Terrestrial > Soil > Tropical forest > Bulk soil | place: Panama | collected 2016-02-17 | reverse complement strand
CGCTCTCCGCCGCGCCGCCCAAGGCGTGGTCCGAATCATCGTCGAAGGCAAAGTGAAATTCGATTTCCCCGGCACGTCCGACGACCTTTGCGAGTTCATGCGCGACCGTATCGAATACTATTTCCGCGACGTCCGCGACTTCGCCTACGATGAAGTCCGCGCCTGCATGTCCGCCGGATGGCAGGACCTGATCGATCTCGAATCGCGCCTCAAGCGCGTGCAAACTATCCGCCCGACGCCCGACTTCGAACCGATCGCAGCAAGCTTCAAACGCATCAAGAACATCCTCAAGCAAGCGAATTACACGAACGGGGAAGCCTACCGCGAAGATCTACTCGAACCCGGCCCCGAAAAGGATCTCCACACCGAGATCCGCCGTTCGATCGGCAAGCCTCTTGAGCAGCGCATCGGCCCGCTTCGCCCCAAAGTCGATCTCTTCTTCGACAAAGTTCTCGTCAACGCGCCGGATGAAAAAATCCGACGCAACCGCCTCGCATTACTGCATAGTCTTTTGCAGGAATTTTCCACGATCGCCGACTTCTCGGAGATCGTCACCGAAAGGTAGCCAATGAAAAACCACGTTTACTCCTTCGGCAACGGCCGCGCCGACGGCGACGGCAAGATGAAAGACGTTCTCGGCGGCAAGGGCTCCGGCCTCGCCGAGATGAGCCGGGCCGGCGTGCCCGTTCCCCCGGGCTTCACCATCTCCACTGAAGTCTGCAACATCTATTTTCAGAACAAAAATACGCTGCCAAAAGATATCGAGTCCGAAATCTCCGTTGCGCTCTCGCAGCTCGAATCCGCCACCGGCAAGACGCTCGGCGACGCCTCGAATCCCCTGCTGGTCAGCGTCCGAAGCGGCGCGAAATTCTCGATGCCGGGCATGATGAACACGATCCTCAACCTCGGCCTCAACGACCACACAGTCGAGGGCCTGGCGCGCGCCAGCTCCAATTCACGCTTCGCCTACGATTCCTACCGCCGCTTCCTCCAGATGTTCGGCGAAGTCGCGCTCGACATCGACATGAAAAAGTTCGATCACATCTTCGACGAGCGCAAAAAGCGAGCCAAAATCAAGCTCGACACTGACCTCACCGCCGACGACCTCAAAGCGATCATCGCCGACTATCAGAAACTCGTCAAAAAAGAAACCGGCAAACCTTTCCCGCAGGACGCGCGCGAACAGCTCTGGGGCGGCATCGCCGCCGTCTTCCGCTCCTGGTGGGGCAAGAACGCCGTCACCTACCGCCGGATGGAGAAAATTCCTGACGAGATCGGCACCGCCGCCAACGTCCAGAGTATGGTCTTCGGCAACATGGGCGAAGATTCTGGCACCGGCGTCGGTTTCACACGCAACCCCGCGACGGGCGAAAAGGTCTTCTGGGGCGAATTCCTGCTCAACGCGCAAGGTGAGGATGTGGTCGCCGGCATCCGTACTCCGCAGCCCATTGCCGATCTCGAATCCGTCATGCCGGACGCCTACCGACAGCTCCGCGACATCACCACCAATCTCGAAAAGCACTACCGCGACATGCAGGACTTCGAGTTCACCATCGAACACGGCAAGCTCTTCATGCTCCAAACGCGCAACGGAAAGCGTACCGGAACAGCCGCCGTTCGAATCGCGGTCGAAATGGTCAAAGAAGGATTAATCGACAAGCGCGAGGCAGTCCTTCGCGTCGCGCCCAATCAGCTCGATCAGCTCCTGCATCCCTTGTTCGACCCGGCCTCGCTAAAATCCCTAGCGAAACTCGCCACCGGCATCGACGCCTCTCCCGGCGCAGCGGTTGGCCGCGCAGTCTTCACCGCCGAAGAGGCTGTCGAAAAGGGCGAGAACGGCCCCGTCATCCTGGTCCGCAAGGAAACCACGCCCGACGACATCCACGGAATGGAAGTCGCCGAAGGAGTGCTGACCGCAGTCGGTGGAAAATCGAGCCACGCGGCGGTAGTCGCGCGCGGGATGGGCCTTCCCTGCGTAGTCGGCGCGGGCGCGCTCCATATCGACGAGCACAAGAAACAATTCACCGTCACCGCCGGCGCGAAAACCATCACGGTGAAAGAAGGCGATTGGATCTCCTTCGACGGCACCAGCGCCGACGTCTACCTCGGCCAGGCCAAAACGAAAGAACCCGATCCGAAGTCCCCGCTCTTCGTCGAGTTCATGGGCTGGGCCGACAGTTTCCGCGGCGATTTCGGCGTTCGCGCCAATGCTGACATCCCTCGAGACGCTAAGGCCGCCCGCGAATTCGGAGCAGAAGGCATCGGCCTCTGCCGAACGGAACACATGTTCTTTGCGGCTGACCGCATCCCGCACATGCAGGCCATGATCCTGGCCGAAGACGAAAGGACCCGTCAGAAAGCGCTCGCGAAGCTCCTCCCCATGCAACGGAAGGATTTCGCCGGACTCTTCGAAGCCATGGACGGCTACCCGGTGATCATCCGCACGCTCGATCCGCCGCTACACGAGTTCCTGCCCAAGCGAGAGAACCTGATGGTCGACATCGCGGTCCTCCCACACGCCTCGGGGAAAGAGAAAAAGAAAATGTCCGAAGCTTACGGGATTCCCGTGGGCGACTTGAAGAAGAAACTGCCGCTGCTCCTGAAGCGCGTCGAAGAGCTGCACGAGTTCAACCCCATGCTCGGATTCCGCGGCTGTCGCCTCGGCGTCGTGCACCCGGAGATCACCGAAATGCAGGCCCGCGCCATTTTCGAAGCCGCCGTGCAAGTGGCGAAGAAAGGCACTAAGGTCATCCCCGAAGTCATGATCCCGCTCGTGGGCTTCAAGCAAGAGCTATCGATGCAGAAGGACATCGTCGAACGCGTCGCCAAGGAAGTCCTCGAAAAGGCCGGCATGAAAGACCTGAAGTACATGATCGGCACCATGATCGAGATCCCGCGCGGCGCTCTCACCGCCAACCAAATCGCCGAAGTCGCCCAGTTCTTCAGCTTCGGCACCAACGATCTCACGCAAACCACGCTCGGCATGTCGCGCGACGACTACACGAAGTTCTCGAAAAAATACGAAGAGCTGAAAATTTTCTCTGCCGATCCGTTCCAGACCATCGACCAGCCCGCCGTCGGGAAGCTGATCGAGCAGGCCGTCAAGCTCGGCCGTGGCACAAACTCCAAGCTCGAAATCGGCATCTGCGGTGAGCACGGCGGCGACCCAAGTTCGGTCGAGTTCTGCTACCGCATCGGCATGGATTACGTCTCCTGCTCGCCTTACCGTGTTCCGATCGCGCGCCTTGCCGCCGCGCAGGCCGCCATCAGTAGCGACAAGAGCGAGATGATGCGCACGGCATAGCCTCACATGCGAACCATCGCGATCCTGCTGCTGGCCGCCGCGTTAGCGACAGGACAGCAGGCCACCGTTCTGATTAAAACAGGACGCCTGCTCGATGTTCTTAAGGGCAGCTATCTCGAAAACGCCTCCATCCTGATCGAAGGCGATCGTATCAAAGCCGTCGGCTCAGTCAGCGCGCCGGCGAATGCCCAAATCATCGACCTGAGCCGCATGTTCGTCCTGCCCGGCCTGATCGATTGCCATACGCACCTCATGATGCGTGCAGGCCCCGGCACCGACGGTTACCTGCTCACCCTCGCCACCAAGTCTCAGGCCTTCCGCGCGCTGGAGGGCGCAGCCGATGCGCGCATCACGTTGAACGCCGGATTCACCTCCGTCCGCGATGTCGAAAACGAAGGCTCCCTCTACGCCGACGTGGCCTTGCGAGACGCCATCAACCAGGGCCTCGTCGAAGGCCCGCGCGTGCAGGTCGCCACGCGCGCCATCGCTGCCGTCGGCCAATACAATCCCTTCGGCGTCTCACCCGACCTGATCGATTTCCCCACCGGCGCGCAGATGATCAGCGGCCCTGAAGAAGCCCGCCGCGCAGTCCGCGAACAGATCGGCCACGGGGCGGACCTCATCAAGGTCTACGCCGACTGGATTAACCCCACGCTCACTATCGACGAAATGCGCGTCATCGTCGAAGAAGCCCACAAGCAGAAGCGTAAGGTCGCTGCCCACGCCACCACACCTGAAGGCATCAAGAACGCAATCACTGCCGGTGTCGATTCCATCGAACACGGCCATCGCGCCGACCGCCAAGCTATCGAAATGATGCGAGACAAAGGCATCTTCCTGGTGGCGACTGTCGGCATGATCGCGAATCAGATGGAACGAGCATCTCCCGAACAGCGCCAGCGCATGGCAGGATTCATTGAGGGTGTCCAGCAGGAGATTCGAATGGCGTTGGATCTGCACGTAAGAATGGCCTCCGGCTTCGACGCGAGCGGAGCGTCGGTCCACGGCAAAAACGCCGACGAACTGGTCGCGCTCGCGAAGTTTGGCGTGCCGGCGATCGACGCGATCCGTGCCGCAACCATGAACGCCGCGGAGCTGATGTCCTGGCAGAGCGACGTCGGCGCGATCGAACCGGGCAAATTCGCCGACCTGATCGCTGTCGACGGCGACCCGCTCTCGGACATCGCCGTTCTCAAACAAGTGAAGTTTGTGATGAAAGGCGGAAAGGTCGTAAGAGACCACTAAGCCAGCACGGGAAGTATAGTGGCTTCCTTCAAACCGTGCGCGCTCAACCCGCCGATCTTTACATCCAGGATCCGATTCGCCTCGCGCGCTGCCGCCAACTCGACCCGAAGAAAATTCCCGCTCAGCGCTCCCTCGGTCAGCGTGACAACCGACAGCGTCCGGCCGATCATCATCCGCCGAAACTCCAGATTCTTACGCTCTCCGATCTCCCGCAGCACGCGATTCCGTTCCTTGCGCACCGCCATCGGCACCTGATTGACGCTCTCGGCCGCCAGCGTACCCGGACGCTCGGAATACGTGAACACGTGCAAATATGTAAACGGCAGGCTCTCAATGAACACGCGGCTCTCTTCAAACTCGGCATCCGTCTCGCCAGGAAATCCCACCATGACATCGGCCCCGATCGCGGCGTCTGGCATCGCCGCCCGCGCTTTGAGAATCCGATCTTCGTAATGCCGCGGCCGATACTTGCGATGCATCCGGCGCAGCACTCGATCCGAACCCGACTGTAACGGCGTGTGCACATGATCGGCAATCCTCGGCGAGGCGGCCACCAGTTCCAGAAGGTCGTCCGACCAATCCATCGGCTCCACCGAGCTCAACCTCAGCCGCTCAACCTCTGTCTCTTCGAGCAACCGGCGGACCAAATCCACGAATCGCATCGCGCCGCCCAGTTCCCTGCCCCAGCGCCCCAAGTTGATCCCGCTGAGCACCACCTCGCGATACTTCGACGCAAGCTGCCTCACCTCGCCGATCACTTGGTCTGCCGGCGCGCTCCGACTCCGGCCGCGCACGAACGGAATAATACAAAACGAACAGCGGTTGTTGCAGCCATCTTGAATCTTCAGATTCGGCCGTGTCCGATCGCCCGCCGCATCCACAACCGCCGACGCCTGAAACTCGCGCTGCTCGAAGATATCCCCGACGTGGACCTCGGCACTCGGGCCGTCCAACCGAACTTCGCCGTGATAATCTGCCGTCGCAGGCCGGACAATCTCGGCGATGCGCGTCTTATGCGAGTTCCCTACTACCCAATTGACTCCAGGGAGTACGGCGATCTCCGCCGGCACACGCTGGGCATAGCACCCGGTCACCAGAATCCGCGCCGACGGATTCTCCCGCCGCGCCCGATGCACCGCCTTGCGCACGTCTTCGTCCGCCAAAGCAGTGACCGTACATGTATTTAGCACCACAAGATCGGCTTCGCCCGCATACGCAGCCTGCATCCCCGCACCGGCCAAATCAGCCTCAATCGCCGCTCCATCGGCCTGCGATGCCCGGCACCCGAAATTCTGCACGAAAAAGCTGCGCACGATCTGATTTTATCAACCGCCAACATGCTGCGGCACAAGTTCGATCAGCAGTAGTCGGTACGAAAAAGCGAATCTACCGACGAGGAGCAACCTCGTATTCTGCGCCTGATCCGACCCGCATCCATGCGTCCCGACGGGCGTCTTAGCGGTCCTACACTCGCGGTCAGCGACTTAATGGATCTTAAAGAAGACGACGTTCTCACATTCGACCATCCTGTCACGCACCCCATCGATCTCAGCATCAACGGCAAGTTGAAATTCCGTGGGCACGTGGTCAGCTCAGGCGGTAAGCGAGCTTTTCAAATCGAGGAAGCAGACAAGGCTTAGCCCGTCGGCGTTTTCGCCCGCGCGCACAGCGTCATTTTCGCCGCCGCAGTACAGTTTCGTCCCGAAAGCGCATGTTACTTTGGCTGCATGAATCCTTACGCGTCCTTCCTCGGTAAGCAGGATCCGGTTCAGGTCATCGCCGCAAGCGCAGCGCAGCTTAATTCTCTTCTGGCGACCATCGGGCCCCAACGCGCCGATCAGCCGCCCGCGCCTGGAAAATGGTCCGCTCGTGAAATCATGTGCCATCTCGCCGACTGCGAAACCGTCTTCGCCTTCCGGCTGCGGCAAACGCTCGCCGAAGATCATCACGTCATCCAGCCTTTCGATCAGGACAAGTGGGCTCCGTCGTACAAGGCCTACGACCTCGCCTCCGCGGAGGCTGTCTTCACTGCGGTACGCAACTGGAATCTCGCGCTGATCCGCTCTCTCGAACCCTCCGCGCTATCGAAGACCGTGACGCACCCCGAGCGCGGCCAGATGACGTTTCAAGTAGTGGTCGAAACCATGGCCGGACACGACCTGAATCACATCCGCCAAATCGAAGCCATCGCGGCACGCTCCGCCCAGGCGTAGGATCGTGGATCAGATTCCCGAGCCTTGGCTCCGGGGTCCTTTGCCTGGTGTCAACACGCTCACGGCGCCCATTCTCTTCGCATTCCAGCACGCGCGCGAAGACCTCGCCAAGCACACCGAAGGACTCACCCCGGAACAGATCTGGTCCACGCCTTTTGGCTTCGGCTCGACCGGGTTCCACATCCGCCACATCGCCCGAAGCACGGATCGGCTATTCGCCTATCTCGCCGGGCGTCAACTCACTGCAGAGCAGCTCGAAGGATTAGCCACAGAGCAACATCCGGGAGCATCGCGCGAGCAACTCCTCGCCGAGTTGGATTCCGCGTTCGCTCACGCCGAGCGAGTGGTTCGCACGCTGGACTCCGCGTCGCTCGAGCAGGTGCGTCAAGTGGGCCGCAAGCGCCTTCCCACCACGGTCATCGGCTTGTTGACTCACATCGCCGAACACACGCAGCATCACGTGGGCCAGGCGATCTCGGCCGCAAAACTCGCGCGCGCAGTTAGCGGCAACGATTCGACGGGCAACTGAATCCGCAGAGTATACTCATTGCTGGAGAATCCGCATGCGACGATACTGCCCAATCTTTGTCTTAGCACTCGAGGTCTTAGCAATCACCGCGCTCACGCCCGCTGCTCAGGCTCAATCCGACGGACCTTACAAGGTCTTAAAGTCAGCGCGCCTCGGCGGCGAGGGCGGCTGGGACTATATCTACGCCGACACAGCCGGCCGGCGACTGTACATACCGCGCCGGGGAGCACCGGGAGCAGCCGCCGGATCGCAGACGCGCCTGTCGATTTATAATCTCGACACGCTGGAGGCGGTCAGCGAAATCGACGCCGTCGGGGGACAAGGCACGGCTGTCGATCCCAAGTCCGGCCACGGCTTCACCAGCAGCCGCCCGGTCTCGATGTTCGACACCAAGACCATGAAGCTCATCAAAACCATCGATGTTGCCGAAGCCTGCCGCCCCGACGGGATCTATTTCGATCCGTTCAACGAACGCGTCTACATCTTCAGCCATCCGACCAAGGACGCGACGGTGATCGACGCCAAGGACGGCACGGTGCTCGGCACCATCGACCTCGGCGGAGTGCCTGAACAAGCAGTGGGCGATGGACGCGGCATGCTCTACGTGGTGATGCAGGACGCGCAGGGTAGCGTCACCGCTGTCGACGCCAAGACGATGAAGGCAGTAGCGCACTATCCGTTCGGCGACATCGGCCGATGCAACGGTCTCGCACTCGACGTGAAAAACCAGGTGCTTTTCGCTGCCTGCGCGGTTTCTGGAAATCCGCCGGCCCAGCCGCCGCAACCGAAGATGGTGGTTTTGAGCGCCAAGGACGGCAAGACTCTCGCGACGCTTGCGCTCGCGGGCTCCTCTGATGGCGCAGTATTTAATCCCGCCACGATGGAGGCGTTCAGCACGCAAGGCAACGGCACCTTGACTGTAGTGAAGGAGCAGAGCCCCACCAGTTTCGAAGTTGAACAGAATCTCGAAACGATGAATGGCGCGCGCACCATCACGCTTGACAGCAAGACCAATCACATTTTTACGATGAGTCAGGAGCGCGGCCCAGCGGGAGCAGCGCCCTCAGGAGGCGGTCGCGCGCCTCTCGGTCCGCCGGTACCCGGTTCGTTCACGATTCTAATGATCGGAAAACCGTAGCGCGAGTCAACTACCGCGCTACACTCTAGAAAGCATGGCCAACCATTCGCCTCGCGCATAGAACCAGCGCATGAACGGACCCATCGCTTTCTCGAAGACGCTTCGCGCACTCGACGCCGACAGCTTCCGCATCTCGAACCTCGTGCTTCTCGCCGGTCTCGCGCTTTTGGCCGCGTGGGTCTGGTGGCTGATCGCATCGCGCGTTCCCCAATATGAAATCACGCGCGATGTCCAAATCCAGCCGAATCGCTTCCTCGCCACTTTCCCGCCGCGCGCACTCGAACGCATCCGCCCGGGCCAAACGGCCAGCCTGCATCTTGAAAGCGAGACGATCCCCGCCAAGGTGATTGCGCTTGGGGCCGACGCCGCCACCGGCCAGGTCCGCGCGATCCTGCTTCCTGCCACCGAAAACCGCGTTCCGCCCGCATCGCATGCCGAAGTGGCCATCGAAGTGGAACGCATCTCGCCCGCCACACTGATCCTGCGCGCTTCCGGCGTCGCTCGTCCATGAAGGCAAGGACGCGGAACCCCGGCGCCCGCTTTCTCGTGCCCGAGGTTGTCCAGACTTCAAACATGGACTGCGGCCCGGCCGCGTTGAAAAGCCTTTTCGAGGGATTCGGCATTCGCGTGCACTACGGCCGTTTGCGCGAGGCTTGCCAGACCGACGTGGATGGTAGCTCGATCGATACGTTGGAGGAAGTTGCCAACCAGCTCGGTCTCAAAGCCGAGCAGATCATGCTGCCCGTCGACCACGTCCTGCTCGACGAGGCGCGCGCTCTCCCGGCCATCGCCGTGATCTTGCAACCTAACGGCCTCACCCACTTCGTTGTGATCTGGCGGCGTCACGGTTCGTTAGTGCAGATAATGGACCCCGCGGCTGGCCGGCGCTGGGGGCAAGGGTCGCGATTTCTTTCGGAGCTTTTCGTTCACAGCCAGGCAGTCGCGGCCACCGATTGGCGCGAATATGCGGGATCATCCGATTTTGTCCGGCCGCTGTTGCGGCGCTTGCATGAGATTGGAATCGCCGGGCAGTCCCAGCCGCTATTTGCCGCCGCCAGTACCGACAAGAGCTGGAGAACCGTCGCGGCTCTCGACGCGGGCGTGCGGATGCTGAGTTCCCTCGTTCGGTCGGGTGGGATCCAACCGGGCGCGGAAGCTGCTCGCGTTCTCGGGTCATTCCTCGAAGACCCCGCCGCGATACCCGACCACTATTGGTCAGTGCGGCCTGGTCCTTCCGAAGAAGAACTCCTGATACGGGGCGCTGTTTTGGTGCGGGTTCTCGGCCGCGCGGAAGTGACAAGCGAGAAGATACCTGAACCCACATCTCCGGAATTGGCCGCCGCGCTAAAACAGCCGCCGACTCGCCCGGGGCGCGAGCTTCTGAAGCTGCTTCGAGAAGACGGATTCTTCGTGCCCACGGTCATGCTGACCTCGATGATCGTCGCGAGCGCCGCTGTCATCTTCGAGGCAGTGCTGTTCCGCGGGCTGCTGGACCTCGGCCGCGTGCTGCCCTTTCCAGCCGAGCGGCTGGGCGCGATTGGTGCGGTAATCGCATTCTCGTTTGGGCTGCTTCTGGTAGAAATTCCATTGACGCGGAATCTGCTGTGCTACGGCCGGAAGCTCGAAACGCGATTGCGTCTGGCCTTCTTGCGAAAGATCCCGCGCCTCGGCGACCCTTATTTTCAAAGCCGCCTCAAGTCCGACATGGCCGAGCGCAGCCACAGCATTCATCGCATCCGGCGGCTGCCGGAGCTCGGCGGCCAACTGCTGCGGTACAGCTTCGAAATCGCTTTCACGGCTGCTGGAATCGTCTGGCTCGACCCGGCTAGCGCAGTGCTCGCGATTCTGGCCGCGCTTTTTGCCGTAGCGATCCCGCTCCTGTCGCAGCCATGGCTAATGGAGCGCGATCTGCGCTTTCGGACGCACACGGGCGCTCTCACGCATTTTTATCTCGATGCATTGCTCGGATTGGTCGCCATCCGGACGCATGGCGCGCAGGGAGCGTTGCGGCGCGAGCACGAGAGCTTGTTGAGCGAGTGGGCGCGCGCCGGTCTCACGCTCCAGCGCGCAGTGATCTCGCTCGAAAGCTTGCAGTTTCTGTCTGGCTTCGGTCTCGCGGTATGGCTGCTTGCGTCGCACCTGGCTCGAACCGGAGAGACCGGCGCAGTTCTGTTGCTGGTGTATTGGGGGCTAAATCTGCCGGCGCTCGGCCAGGAGGTCGCCTTGATCGCCTGGCAATATCCGGCGTATCGCAATGTAACGTTGCGTTTGCTCGAGCCGCTGGGCGCAATCGAGCACTCGGCTCCTCTCGAAGCAGCGCCGTTCGATTCAAAAAGCGGCGCAGTCGCGCTGGCTTTCGAAAACGTCAGTGTCACCGTTGCAGGCCACACGGTGCTGCATGATATCGATCTGTCGATTCGCGCCGGCGAGCATATCGCCATCGTGGGCCGTTCGGGCGCCGGAAAGTCCAGCCTGGTTGGAATTTTGCTCGGTTGGTATCGTCCGTCATCGGGACGCGTCTTGGTGGCTGGCGTAGAGCTAGACGAGCAGGCCATCGAGCGATTGCGGGTGCACACCGCCTGGGTCGATCCTGCTGTTCAGCTCTGGAATCGTCCTCTTCAGGAGAACCTCGAATATGGGTTGCCCCGCGCTGCGCGGTTGTCGTTCGAGGCCGCCATCGATGCGGCAGGCTTGCGGCGGGTGCTCCAGCGTCTCTCGGACGGCGCGTCAACGCCGTTGGGCGAAGGCGGCGGGCTGGTCTCGGGCGGTGAAGGGCAGCGCGTGCGTTTCGGCCGCGCACTCTTGCGGCCGGGCGTTCGGCTCGTGATCTTAGATGAAGCCTTTCGCGGGCTGGATCTCGACCAACGCCGCGAGTTGCTCAAGCGCGCGCGGGAGCTGTGGCGGGATGCGACCGTGCTTGCCATCTCACACGATATTTCGGAAGCGATGGGCTTCGAGCGAGTGCTGGTGATCGAAGACGGCCGGATCGTGGAGGACGGGGATCCGAGCGCGCTTGCGCAAAACCCGGAGTCGCGATTCGCCAACATGCTGGGCGCGGAATACCAGGTGCGCGAGGGACTCTGGTCGTCGGCGGGCTGGCGAAGGCTTCGCCTTGACGACGGGGTGCTCGTGGAGAAATGAACGACCTGCTCTGGCCCGCATCCCGCTTAGGCGATGTACTTGCTTTTGCTACAGGCACGTCCGCGCCGCCAGAGCCAGGCCCAGGCATCATCGGCAATTCCGAATCTCTAACCGAGTGGTTAACAACCGCAGCGCGGACGCTGAATCTCGAAGCACAATCCACAGAAACAACCTACGCGGCGTTCGAGCTGGACGTCGCGGCAATGGCTCCGGCGCTGATTCAGGTGCCGGGAGAACCGGCCTTCCTTTTGTTAGTCGCCGGAAGGCGGCTGACCATCCTAGGGCCCGACGGAAACAAACATGGAGTCTCACCGTCGGCGATCCGTTCGATGCTGTGCGGCGCACGCGAGCAGTCCGTCAGAGCGGAAGTGCAATCGATTCTCGATCGCGCGCGGATTGAGCCCGCGGCACAAAGTCGTGCGCAAGAGGCGCTGATGCGCGAACGCATGGGTTCGGTGCGAATCGGTGGCATCTGGCTCTTGCGCCTCCCTTCCTCGGCGAGCTTTTGGCAGCAACTGCGCCGGGCTGGCGTTCATCGCCGGCTGATCGCCTTGACGGGGGCGCACACGGTTCAATACCTGCTGTGGATATTCGCATGGTGGGTGGTGGGATCGAACGTTCTCAATCGCAGCTCGGATCGCAGTTGGCTTTTCCTCTGGGCGCTTCTGCTGCTGACGTTGGTTCCGATTCGCGTACTGATCACTTGGCTTCAGGGATCGGTTGCAATCGGCGGAGGCGCACGGCTGAAGGAGCGGCTTTTCACAGGAGCGCTGAAACTGGAACCCGACAGCATCCGGCATCAAGGAGCGGGTCAATTGCTCGGCCGCGTGCTGGAATCGGAAGCTGTGGAATCGCTTGCGCTGTCCGGCGGCTTTTTGGCGCTGATGGCGATCATCGAGTTGTTCATCTCGATCTTCGTCCTAGCCGCCGGCGCTGGTGGATGGCTTCAGGCTGGTGTGTTCGTGGCGTGGCTCGCCGCCGGTGACGTCATCGGCTTGCGGTACATGCGGCGCAATCGCTTCTGGACCGACGTGCGGCTCAACATGACGCACGAGCTGATCGAGAACATGGTGGGGCATCGCACGCGGCTCGCCCAGCTTCCGCCGGATCGCTGGCACCAGGGCGAAGATGAGACGCTCGAAGGTTATTTGAAAGCCTCGAAAGCCATGGACGATTCTACAGCCGCTCTGCTGGCCATCATTCCGCGCGGTTGGCTAGTGGTGGGAATGATCGCCCTGATTCCCGCGTTTACGCGCGGCGCATCGACAGCCAGTATCGGCATCGCTGTGGGTGGCGTCGTGCTGGCATATCGCGCGTTGCGGCGCAGGACATCCGGCGCCTGGCAGCTTGCGGGAGCGTGGGTAGCCTGGCAGCGCGCTTCGGTTTTGTTCGAGGCGGCAAAAGCGCCTGAGACGACGGGCGCGCTCGAAGCGGCCGGCTCCAGCTCGGATGGAACGCTCCAGGCTCGCCATCTGAGTTTCCGATACGGCGAGAGGACCCCGCAGGTCTTGCGCGCATGCTCGCTGACCGTCCCACCTGGAGAGCGGCTTGTGCTCGAGGGAGCTTCGGGCGGTGGCAAGTCGACCTTGATTTCGCTCATCGCCGGTCTGCGCGAGCCTGGTTCCGGTCAAGTGTTGGTGAGCGGTCTCGATCGAAAGAAGCTCGGCGACGATGCGTGGCGGAAACGTGTTGCAGCCGCTCCGCAGTTTCACGAAAACCATGTCCTGGCCGAAACGTTTGCGTTCAATTTGATGATGGGACGGCACAAGCTGCCCAGCCGTCACGACCTGAGTGAAGCGGAAGCGGTTTGTCGCGAACTTGGCCTGGGCGATGTGCTGGACCGGATGCCGTCGGGGTTGCTCCAGATGGTCGGCGAAACGGGTTGGCAGCTCTCGCACGGCGAGCGCAGCCGGTTGTACATCGCGCGCGCCTTGTTGCAAGACGCCGGTTTAGTGATCTTGGACGAGAGCTTCGCCGCACTCGATCCCATGAATTTTCAGATCGCACTCGCTTGTGCCGTCAAGCGCGCGCGTTCGCTGCTTGTGATCGCGCACCGCTGAGGTTATTTCAGGTTGCCGACCAGGAACAGCGTGACGATGTCGCGCTGGAACGAGTATGCGTACGCCGAGCCGTCGGGAGTCATCGCGACGTCCAACATGCGGACGCCAACGGGATCGGGAGGCTGGAGCGTTTTCCATGGCTCTTGGCGGCCACTGGAAACTTCCATGCGCGTGATCTTCATTGAGTAAGGCTTGTCGAGTTGGCGGAGATACAAATAGCGGCCATCGCCGCTCCAGCGGATGACGGTTTGGTCGGGATCGATGGGAGGGAGTGTCTTCGGTTCTCCGCCCGCGAGTGGAACCAGCGAGAGCTTGCCGGCTACGGCTACGGTGACGTACTTTTCATCAGGAGAAACCGCGCTCGCCGGGGTGCCTTCCGGTGTAACCGGTGTAGGCTTTCCTCCACGCACATCCTGTACGAAGGTGCGGGTCCCGTGATTCAGCTCATTTCCAGTGAAGAGAATATGGAGCCCATCGGGGAACCATTCGGAGGGTCCATAGTGGATGCCTTCGGTGGAAATGGATCGCGCTTCGCCCGCACCGGTGGGCAACAGAGTGAGGCGCGTCTGCGGTCCCTCGCTAACCACACAGCTCACCCATTTCCCATCGGGCGACAGCGCAGGATAGTTTCCATCGCCGAGACGGATGGCAGGCGATCCGTCGGTTTTGCGAAGGTAGATCGCGGCGTTGCGTTGATGCACATTCGACGATTCGACAAACAAGATGGACCGGCCGTCGTTCGAAATATCGTAAGCATGCGAGGCGTCGAACCAAGAAAGGTCGGCTTCCTGCTTAACGCCGGGAGCGAGAGTGGAAATGCCGATACGCGAGTCTTCTGTGGTTGCGAGCACCCGTCCATCGCGCGAGACATCGTCCATAGCCATCATTGCGGGAGTTTCGACCAGCATGCGTTCTTTGTTATCGAGCGACACTGCTCGCAAACCGGGGTTGACGCCATCTTTGCCAGCAGCCCCGAACCAGACTTCGTTGCCCTTCGGCGACCAAGCGAGGTGCTGCGATGCGCGCCAGCCGCGAGACAGAACGCGCTTCTTGCCGTGCAAATCGAGCACAGTTACAGCGAAGTCGCCGATGGCATCGTCATAGTCGAAAAAGACCAGAAGATCGCCTTTGGGCGAGACGCGCAGATCGTAGGGCGGACGGCCTTCCTTCTCGTAGAGCACGCTGCCGATGGGATATTCGATGCGAGTGCGGCCTTTGACGGTGTGCGAGACGGCGAGCTGGGCACCATCGGGAGACCAGTCGGCATCGTTGACGTTCTCGAGAACTTCGCGGGGCGCGCCGCCTGAGAGCGGAACGCGCGCAAGTGTTCCCGAACTGCCGAGCGACTCGCCGATCAGAATCGCCATTTCTCCGGTGGCGCTGATCGAAAGGATGCGGCCTTCGGGTAGATCGAGCGAGCGCGACTCGCGGCTGCCGGCGCGCATGGAAAAGATGGTCATGGGTTCAGCGCCCCACTGACCGCTGAAGAGTATGGTCTGGCCGTCGGGCGAGAAGCGCGCGGCGGCGACGTCTCCACGCCGGTAGGTCAAGCGTTCGAAGGTCGGCTGTGGGGAGCGTAACGCGCGCCAGCCGATAAAGGCTCCCGCGGCGACCGCCAGCAGAATGAGCGCGGTCCAAACCAGGATGCGCCAGCCGAACCTAGCATTGACTGGTTTTGCTTCCGCCTCGGAACTTGGCGCTTCGAGATCTTGGAGAACATCTTCGAGCGCAACCTTTACGTCGGCCATGTTCTGCCAGCGGCGCTGAGGATCTTTTCGCAGGCATCGCAGGATGATTCGCTCCAGCTCGCGCGGGACGTGATCTTCATCGGGACGCATCGGCGCGGGATCTCGGTGCAGAACGGAGGCGAGGGTTGAAAGCTTGGAGCCGCCCGGAAAGGCGCGGCGACCCGTCACCATTTCGTAAAGCATCGCGCCGAAGGAGAAAATATCGGAGCGCGCGTCCACTTTGTGCCCGTCAGCCTGTTCGGGCGACATATAGGCGACTGTGCCCATGATGGTGCCAGTCTCTGTCTCTGCTTTTATGTGAACGCTCTCGGTGGCGGCATAAGCATCGGGCTCTTCGATTTGCGTGAGCTTGGCCAAACCGAAGTCGAGGATCTTCACGCTGCCCTGCTCGTCGACGATGACGTTGCCGGGTTTCAAATCGCGATGAACGATTCCGACTTGATGAGCGGCTGACAGACCGTCAGCGACCTGGACGGCGTAGCGAAGCGCATCGGTCGAACGCAGGCCTTTGCGGCCGATCATCTGATCGAGCGTCTTGCCGGCCACGAACTGCATGACGATGAACTCGACGCGCTGGCCGTCGACTTCGGTATTGTCCACGTCGTAAATCGTGATGATGTTGGGGTGACTTAGCGCCGAAGCCGATTTAGCCTCCTGTTCGAAGCGCGCGCGGCGTTCGGGGTCGCCGACAGCGGAAGAAGGCAGAACTTTAATGGCGACTGGGCGATCGAGGTGGGTGTCGAGCGCGCGATACACCACGCCCATCCCGCCGGCTCCCAGTTTGGCTTCAATCCGGTAATGCTGCAGAATTGCGCCAATCATCGACGTGTCCGAGGAGTCTATTTTATCACCCTAAGACGCGATACTCAGATGAAACCTTTCGGAGAAAAATGTCTAGCGAAGGTGCGAAAGCCGGAACTTAGAGGTGGTGCTACGATGCGGCTGCGACGCGCGCGGGCTTGCGGCGCAGGCCGGCCCACCATGAGCTGAGGCGATCGAGATACAGATACATGACAGGCGTGGTGTAGAGCGTGAACATCTGGCTAAACAGGAGGCCACCGACGATGGCGATCCCGAGAGGGCGGCGGATTTCAGATCCATTACCGGTGCCGAGCGCCATGGGCAGGCCGTTGAGCATTGCGGCCATCGTGGTCATAGTGATGGGACGGAAGCGCAGGACGCAAGCCTGGTAGATGGCTTCCGCGGAGGTCAAACCTTCGCGTTCGGCTTTCAAAGCGAAATCGATCATGATAATCGCATTTTTCTTGACGATTCCGATCAGAAGGATGATCCCGATTAAGGAAATGACGTTCAATTCATTCTTGGTGGCGAGCAAAGCAAGCAGAGCGCCGACGCCGGCGGAGGGAAGCGTCGAGAGAATGGTGATGGGGTGGATCAGACTCTCGTATAGCATGCCGAGCACTAGATAGACGCAGACCAGCGCGGCGGCGATCAGGATCGGTTCGTCGCTGAGCGAGTCCTGGTAGGCCTGCGCGGTGCCGTTGAAACTGCCGCGAATCGTGGACGGCATGCCGATCTTGCGTTCAGCCTGCTCGATCAACGGAACGGCGTCGCTCAGCGCCGTACCGACAGGAAGATTGAACGAGATGGTGGCGGATGGAAACTGTCCCTGGTGATTGACGGAAAGCGGCGCGGTATCCGAAACATAGTGCGTGAAGGCGCTGAGCGGTACCTGTTTTCCGGTGGAGGATCGGACGTAGGTGTAGCGCAGGCCTTCCGGGTTCTGCCAGAAGACAGGATCGGCCTCCATGACGACGTGGTATTGCGCGAGTTGTGTGTAGAGGGTAGAGACCTGGCGTTGGCCGAAGGCGTCGTAAAGGGTGTCGTCGATCAGTTGCGGCGAGATGCCGAAGCGCGCTGCGGTGTTGCGATCGATGACAAGATTCGATTCGAGTCCTTTGTTCTGCTGGTCGATGTTGACGTCGGCGAGCTGCGGTAGGGTTCGCAGGACTTGGAAAACTTGAGGCGCCCAGAAATTAAGATCGCTCACGTTGTCGCTTTGCAACGTATACTGATACTGCGCGCCTACGATACGGGTTCCGATGCGCAGAGTCTGGATGGATTGAAGGAAAACGCTGGCGCCCGCAACGCGCCCGAGGCGAGGGCGCAAACGGGCGATGACCTGGTCGGCATTGGCTTTATCCTTGCGCTCGGCGATCTCTTTCAACGTGATGAACATGCGCGCGTTGTTGATGCCCGCTGCGCCGCCGCCTCCTCCTCCGCCGAGAAAGGCCATCACATTCTCGATGTCGGGATCCGATTGAATGATGTCCGACGCTTGTTGTACTTTGCCGCGCATGGAACCGAACGATGTCGCCATGTCGGCCTGAATCTGGCCGGTCATGCGCCCGGTGTCCTGCTGCGGGAAGAAACCCTTGGGGATCGCGACGTACAAGTACATCGTGAGCGCAATGGTGCCGAGCGTGACGGCGAAGGTGAGAGGCTGATGGCGCAGCACCCAGCGAAGGGTGGCGCAATACATGCGCGCGATCAGGTTGAAGCCACCCTCGCTGAAACGGTGGAGCAGCCCGTGACCGCCTTTGCGTTCGTGCCGAAGAATGCGGGAGCACATCATGGGGGTAAGGGTGAGCGATACAAAAAGAGAAATTATGATGGCTGCCGAAAGAGTGAAGGCGAACTCGCGGAACAGGCGCCCGACGTAACCTTTCATGAGGAAGATCGGAATGAAGACGGCGTTGAGCGAGATGCTAATGGACAAGACTGTCGGGCCGATTTCCTTGGCGCCCTCGAGCGCAGCACGCATCGGCGTCATTCCGTGCTCGATATAGCGGGTGATGTTCTCGATGACTACGATGGCGTCGTCGACGACGAAGCCAGTGGCTATGGTGAGGGCCATCAGCGAAAGATTGTCCAGGCTGTAGTGGAACAGGTAGAGAACGCCGAATGAACCGGCTAGTGAAAGCGGAACCGCGATGCTGGGAATAAACGTGGTACGCGGGCTGCGCAGGAAGATGAAAACGACCATGATCACGAGACTGATCGAGATCAGGAGGGTGATTTCAACGTCGTGCACGGTAGCGCGGATTTGAGTGCCTCCGTCGAGCAGCATGGCCAAGTGGAGCCTGGGAGGTACAGCGGCCTGGAGACGCGGCAACACTTTGTAGACGCGGTCGACCGTTTCGACGACGTTCGCCCCGGGTTGCTTAAAAATGAGCATCACGATGGCAGGCTTTCCATTGGCCCAACCTGCGGTGCGGATGTCCTCGATGGAATCGGTTACGCGAGCGATGTCTGAGAGTTTGACCGCGCCCCCGTTTCGATAGGCGACGACAAGCGGCGCGTAGTCCTTGGCCTTCATGAGCTGGTCGTTGGTGCTGACCGACCAGTTGCGCGCGCCGAGGGCGATGTCGCCCTTAGGACGATTCGCATTGGCCGCGGCAAGATAGGTGCGGACGTCTTCGAGGCTAAGTCCGAAAGTGTTCAGCAGCGTCGGATTCAAGTCGATCCGGACGCCGGGAAGCGAGCTGCCCTGCACGAAAACCTGTGCGACGCCGTTCACCTGCGCAATCTTCTGTTGGAGGATGCGGATGGCAACGTCGTACATTTCGCCCTGACGCATGGTGTCGGAGGTCAAGGCTAGGAATAGGATGGGCGTATCGGCCGGGTTGTTTTTACGCCAGAAGGGATTTTGCGGCAGCGCGGCGGGGAGTTGGCTGCGGGCTGCGTTGATGGCGGCCTGGACGTCGCGGCCGGCGGCATCAATGTTGCGGCTCAAATCGAATTGCAGGCTGACGCCGGTGGATCCGAGCGAACTCGAAGACGTCATTTCGTTGACGCCCGCGATGTGTCCGAGCTGGCGCTCGAGCGGTGTGGCGACCGATGATGCCATGGTTTCGGGGCTCGCGCCGGGGAGCGACGAGTTGACGCTAATGGCGGGATAGTCTACTTGAGGCAGCGGCGCAATCGGCAGAAATGGATATGCAATGAGGCCGGAGAGCCCGATGGCGACGCAAAGCAAAGTGGTTGCGACCGGACGCTCGATGAATGGCGAGGAAAGGCTCACGCTTCGGCTCCGGCTTCTTCGGGATCGGTAACAGAAACGCGCCGGCGGCTCAATCGGCGGGCGATCCGATCGAACGTCAGGTAAACAACCGGCGTAGTGTAGAGCGTGAGGAGCTGGCTGAAGATGAGTCCGCCGACGATGGCGATTCCGAGCGGACGGCGGAGCTCCGCGCCTGTGCCTGTACCGAGAGCGAGCGGAAGGCCTCCGAACATGGCGGCGAGCGTGGTCATGACGATGGGGCGGAAGCGAAGCAGCGCGGCCTGGTAGATGGCGTCTGACGGCGCTAGGCCATCTTTGCGTTCGGCTTCGAGAGCGAAATCGATCATCATGATCGCGTTCTTTTCGACGATTCCGATCAGCAGGACGATTCCGATCAGTGCGATCACACTGAAGTCGTTGTGCGTGATCATGAGCGCGAGCAGCGCGCCGACGCCGGCGGAGGGGAGCGTGGAGAGGATGGTCAGAGGATGGATGTAGCTTTCGTACAAAACGCCGAGGACGATGTAGACGGTCACCATCGCGGCGAGAATTAGGATCGGTTCGTTCGCGAGCGAGGCCTGGAAAGCCGCTGCAGTGCCTTGGAAGGCGCCCGCGATGCTTGCCGGGAGTCCGAGTTCTTCCTTGACGCGATTGACGGCCGAGACTGCGTCTCCGAGCGATTTTCCGGGCGCGAGATTGAACGAAGCCGTCACCACTTGAAACTGGCCCTGGTGGTTGATGGCTAGCGGAGCGGTGCTTTGATCAAAGTGCGAAAAAGCGTCCAAGGGGACTTCCCCGCCCTGCGAGGAACGGACGTAGATGTTTTTCAGATCGTCGGGTCCACGCTTGAGATCGGGTTTGATTTCGAGTATGACGCGGTACTGATTTAACTGCGTGTACATGGTGGTGATCTGACGCTGGCCGTAGGCGTCGTACAGCGTGTCGTCGATCATTGTGGGCGTGATGCCGAAGCGCGAAGCGGTGTTGCGATCGATAGTGAGCGCGGCTTGCAGCCCACCGGAGGAGCGGTCACTGGCGACGTCGCGAAGCTCGGGTAAGCCTTGCAGTCGCGCGATGAAGCGGGGCGCCCATTCGTCGAGCTCTTTGGAGTCCGGGTCCTCGAGGCTGTACTGGAACTGAGTGCGGCTAACGCGATCTTCGACGGTGAGGTCCTGAACCGGTTGCAGAAAAAGCTGGATGCCGCCGATCTCGGCCACCTTAGGGCTTAAACGGCGAATGATATTCGTCGCGTCGATGCCGCGATCTTCGAGCGGCTTGAGATTGATCTGGATGCGGCCGGAATTTACAGTAGTGTTCGTGCCGTCAACGCCAATGAAGGACGAAAGGCTCTCGACCGCCGGGTCGTCGAGGATCGTGCGAGCGAGCGACTGCTGGCGTTCGGCCATCGCCGAAAACGAAATCATTTGCGGGGCTTCTGAAATTCCGAGGATGACGCCAGTGTCTTGAACTGGGAAAAATCCTTTGGGGATCAGGATAAAAAGCCAGATTGTGGCGGCCAGCGTAGCGATGGCGATGAATAGTGTCAGGGGCTGAAAGCGCAGCGCGACTTGCAGGGTTTTTCCGTAGAAGGCGATGATTCCCTGGAAAACCCGTTCGGAGAACTGATACAGCCGTCCCTGCTCCGATTCCGGCTTGTGTTTCAGCAGACGTGCGCACATCATCGGGGTAAGCGTGAGCGAGACGAGCGCGGAAATGAGGATCGTGACGCTCAGCGTTACAGCAAATTCGCGGAACAGGCGGCCAACAATGTCGCCCATGAAGAGCAGAGGAATCAAAACCGCGATGAGCGACACGGTGAGCGAGAGGATGGTGAAGCCGATCTGCTCGGCGCCTTTGAGCGCGGCGGCCATTGGTGTTTCCCCGTCTTCGATGTAGCGCGCGATGTTTTCGATCATCACGATGGCGTCGTCCACAACAAAGCCAGTCGAGATGGTGAGCGCCATCAGAGTGAGATTATTCAGGCTGAAGCCGAGCAGATACATGGCGCCGAAGGTGCCGACCAAAGAGAGCGGCACGGCCACGCTGGGGATGATGGTTGCGGCGAGCGTGCGGAGGAAGAGGAAGATTACCATCACCACCAGCGCGATGGTGAGCATCAGCTCGTATTGCACGTCCGCAACCGAAGCACGAATGGTTGTTGTCCGGTCAGTGAGAATCGCCACGTCGACAGCGCTCGGCATGGACGCGCGAAGCTGAGGCAGCAAACGCTTTACGCGGTCGACGACGTCGATGATGTTGGCGCCCGGTTGGCGCTGAATATTCACGATTACGGCAGGCAAGTTGTCTTTCCAGGCCGCGAGGCGAACGTTTTCGGCGTCGTCGATCACGGTAGCGATGTCGGAGAGTGAAACCGGACGGCCGTTGCGATACGCGACGATCAGCGGGCGATAATCGGCGGCGCTGAGAAGCTGATCGTTGGCGCCGATGGTGTAGGAATTTCTCGCGCCGTCGAAGGTTCCCTTGGCTTCGTTGACATTCGTGGCGGCGACGGCGGCGCGGAGGTCTTCCAGGTTCAGGTGGTAGGAAGACAACGCCATCGGATTGGCTTGAATCCGGACGGCAGGCTTTTGGCCGCCGCTGATGGTCACGAGGCCGACGCCGGGAACCTGCGAGATTTTTTGCGCCAAGCGCGTGTCGGCGAAGTCCTCGACCCGAGAGAGCGGAATGGTTTTTGAAGTGAGAGCGAGCGTGAGGATCGGTGCGTCAGCCGGATTCGTTTTCGCGTAGATGGGCGGGTTGGGAAGATCTTTCGGAAGGAAGGTTGCGGCGGCGTTGATGGCGGCTTGCACCTGCTGCTCCGCCACGTCGATGTTCAGGTCGAGAATGAACTGCAGTGTAATGACCGATGCGCCCGATGAACTGGTCGACGTCATTTGATTCAGGCCGGGGACCTGGCCGAATTGACGTTCGAGCGGCGCGGTCACGGACGACGCCATCACCTCGGGACTCGCGCCCGGGTAAAACGTGATGACTTGGATGGTGGGGTAGTCGACCTGAGGTAACGCAGAGACGGGCAGTTGGCGGTAGGCAACGGCGCCGGTGAGCAGGATGCCTGCCATAAACAGCGAGGTCGCAATCGGCCGGAGGATGAATGGCCGCGAGGGGCTCATGGAGATGTTGCGCCCTTGCCGCCTCGGCCGGCGCGTGGCGCGGCGCTGGGGGGCGTGGCATCCGGAGGCAGTGCGTTGGGCCTGGCGGAGGCCGTCGCGGCACCGGGCAGAGGAGATCCCGCACCGGCTTTACGAACCACGACCTTGCTTCCCTGCTCGAGTTTGTCGATGCCGTCGATGACCACCAGGTCGCCGGGATCGAGTCCGTGATCAACCGCGACTTCATCGCCCTCAGTGACGCTGGTAGCGACGTTTTTCACCTCGACCGAGTTGTCTTGCTTCACGCGATAGACGAATGCGGAGGTCGGGCTGTGTTGCACGGCCGCGGTGGGGACGATGAGCGACTGGTGCTTAGTGTCGATGAGCAGGCGAGCGTTGACGAATTGATTGGGGAATAGCGACAGGTCCGCGTTTTCAAACACGGCCTTGAACCGGACGGTTCCGCTGGCTTGATCGATCTGGTTGTCGAGGGTAAGCAGAGTGCCTGCGCCAAGTTTGCGCTTCAGCTCGCGGTCATATGCGATCACAGGAAGCTTTGCACCGCTGCGCAGTTTGGCGTTCACGGCGGGAAGGCTATCCTCAGCGATGTTGAACAAAACAGCGATGGGTTGAAGCTGCGTGACGACGGCCAAACCACCAGTGTCGGTGGCGTGAACGATGTTGCCGCGATCGACCAGACGCAAACCGATGCGGCCGGTGAGTGGAGACACGATGCGGCTGTAGACCAATTGCAGCTTTACATTGTCGATCTGCGCCTGATCGGCTTTGACGGTCGCCGCGTACTGGGCGACCAGCGCGACCTGGGTGTCGAGCTGCTGCTTGGGAACGGCATCCTGACCGACCAGAGTCTGATAGCGTTCGAGATCGAGGCGCGCGTTGGCGAGTAAGGCTTCATCGTGCGCCTTTTGAGCTTCGGCAAGGGCGAGTTGGACGTTGAACGGGCGCGGATCGATTTCAGCGAGAAGGTCTCCTTGTTTGACGAAATCACCTTCCTGAAACGCGACGTTGACCAATTCGCCGTCAACGCGAGTGCGGACCGTAACAGTGTTGAACGCGGTCACCGAGCCGAGGCCATCGAGGTAGACGGGCATATCGCCGCGTCGTACTTCGGAAGCAACCACGGGAACCAGTCGCGGCCCCGAACCGCCGCGTCCTTGGGGTGCAGCTTTAGCCGGAGAGGCGCCGGGAACCGCACGAATCCAGTTGTCTTTGCGCGGCCAGGCCCAAAGCGCGGCGGCCGCGAGAACTATCAGGACGAGCCACGGCCATAACTTTCGCTTGCGAGCTACTAGCCGGGATGCGGTCGGCGACTCGACGGGGACCATAAGACAGCTTTAAAGCAGTGTATGTACACGTCCTGGACAAAGTCAAGCGCGCTTTTCCATGTTGTGGTCTTGACAATCTGGCTTCAGGCGACCTACATTGATCGACAGTGCAATCGAAAACGGGGCGCATGGTAAAAGCCGGTAAAGAAGAATGCCGGGCGCTGGAAATCTGTTGCGTTTCTTATAATCTCCGGAAATCGGCGCATATTGTCGGCCGAATTTACGAGAAAGAGATGGCGGACGCGCCGATTCGCGGGCCGCTCTTCAGCTTGCTGGCGTGCATTCAAAAGCTAGGTCCGGGGTCGATCACTGCCGTGGCGAACGACCTTGGTCTCGATCGTACGACCCTTACCCGGAATTTGAAGCCGCTCACCAGGCGGGGGCTGGTCGAAGTTCGGCAAGTGACGGCGAATCGCAAGGAGATCCGCCTGCGGCCCAAGGGGGAGGCAGCGCTGCGCAGGAGTCTGGATTGCTGGCGGAAGGCCCAGAAACGTGTCGTCGACGCGCTGGGCGAGGACCGCTGGAATCGCATGCGCGAGGATTTGCGCGTGGTGATGGCGCTGGAGAAATCGGACGAGGGGTAGCGACGCTCGCGTCATTCTGACTGCGCATACGGCTAGAATTAAAGCGTGAACGGTAACGGAGAGAACGGTGGCAACGTTGAGCAGCGTCCCACGCGGCTGGAAGAGTTCGTCGAAGTTCTCACAAGCGAGCACATTCAATTCGCCGAGGAGCACAAGCGGCTGCTGACGGCTCAGGTGGTACTAACTGACGGAATGGACAAACTCGCCGAAGCTCAAGAACGCACCGAGGCGCATCTGGACCTGCTTACGCGCACGATGGATGCGTGGATCAGGCGGAACGACCGTCAATAGATTTCATGACTGGGAGAGTCGGGGCGGTTGAAATATTGTGATCGAGTGATCGCGTATCGCAGCAGCGGAACTCCGTCCTTAACGTATTCGGTTTCCTTCGCAAGTCGGATTTTTTCCATTACACGAACGGAAGCGAGATTCGCTGGCCGAACAATGGAGATGAAGCGATCAATCGTCGATGTTTCGAAGGCGTGACGTAACGCAACGCGCGCGGCTTCCGTGGCGAGACCACGTCCCCAATAGCGCGGTGCAAGCCACCATCCAATTTCCGGAACATCCTCCGACAGTCCGACGCCGCAGAAGCCGGCAATTCCCGAGCCGCCTTTCAAAGTGAGCTTCCATCTACAGTAGCCTCGTTCTTCGTAGAGTTGGACCTGCCGCTGCACGAAGTCTTGGATTCGCTCGTCGTCCCAGGGAATGCCGCCGTTGATGTAGCGCATCACTTCGGGATCGGTGGCAATCGGACGGAAATCCATCCAATCTGAGATCGCCCACGGAGACAAAATTAATCGCTCGGTTTCGAGAATTATTGTTCCCCAATTCGCGCGCCGGTTAGCTGACAGATCGCGCCGAGCGTCGTTTGCGCGGCGTTCAGGCCAAGGCGAAAATCGTCGTCGCTAAAGGTCGAGAACACGTCCGTGGGCTGATGATGATGCGGGTCCCATCCGTTACCCATTTGCGCGCCGCGTTCGACCTCGCGCAGCGTGATGGACGGCGTAAGATCCATAAACGGTCCTGAATCCGTGTTCGTCATGTGCGGGCCAACGTTGGCTGGATAATCGGTGGCGTATTTTTCGTTGGCCAACTGGAATTTGTGCGCGAGCGCCATCGCGGCATCGGCGAATTTGGACGTGACCTGATATTCGATGTTGACATCCGCTTCGGGGCGTTGTTCTTTGCTTATGGTGCCGTCCTTACGCGGCATTCCGTGATCGAAGAGCATCATGTCGTGCTGGATCATTCCGAGCCATGTTGGCTCGGGATATTTACCTGAGCCTGGCGGGTCTTCCCTGCCCTGAAGATCCTTGCGCTGGGTGGTGTAGGCGCGCGCGCCGTTCGAGCCGGTCTCCTCGTTGTTCCACAGCGCGAAACGGATGGAGCGGTCGGTTTGGATTTCCGGGCGACTGAGAATGCGCGCGAGCTCCATGACCAGCGCGGTGCCGGATCCGTCGTCGTTCGCGGCCTGGCCATAGCCGATACCATCCATGTGCCCGCTTACGATGTACATCTCGTCGGGATGCGTGGTGCCGATCTTTGTGCAGAAGACTTCTTCGCGAGGACCAGGCGTGGACGGCTGCGAGTCGAGTTCGCGAAGCTTCTCGTCGGGCTGCTTCATCGGATCGTTGTTGACGGTGTCCTGATTGCGGACTCCGCGACGTCGCGATCCGCCGGGACCGATTGTGTCGGAGGTGGGCGGGCGGCGCGGTGGGTTAGCCGGCGGTTCGTAATCGAAGTGAATGCGCTCGGTGTTGGTGCAGCCGTAGCTCTTCAGTTGCACTTCGATCCAATCGACGGCGGCGCGATTGCGATCGGTTCCCTGGCGCCGGTCGCCGAATTGAGTCAAGCCCTTGATGGTGGCTTTGTAGTGTTCGAGGTCGAGATGAGCAACGATCGAGAGGATCGGATCGGGCGCTTCTTTCGGGGCCTCTGCGGGCGCCTGCGACCAAGCGAGAGTTGTCGACAAACACAGCACTGTAAGTGTGCAGGAGCGCATAGGTTGTTTCGTCCAGTTTAGTCGTGGCGCGCTCTATTTGAACGCGGGATTTTCGGGGACCGCAGCTCCGTCCTTACGCGGATCGGAGCCCCCAAAGTGGATGCCTCCCGCGATGCTCTCGACGGCTTGCCCGCCTCCCATGGAGCCTGAATATTGCCCGACCAGCTTGATCTGGTGGCCCATCGACTGTAGCTGCTTGATCACGTCGGCAGCTATGCGGGTTTCCATCGAGACGTCGCAGCCGTCGAACGTGCCCTTGGTGAAGCGCGCTGCTTCGAGAGCGCCCTGCACATTCATACCGAAGTCGACGATATTCGAGACGAACTGAGCGTGCGCCTGCGATTGGTTCCAGCCACCCATGATTCCGAAAGCGATGCGCTCGTCGCCCTTTTGCATGAACGCAGGAATAATGGTGTGGAGCGGACGATGGCGCGGAGCGAGGGCGTTCGGATGGCCGCGTTCGAGCGAGAACAGCCCGCCGCGATTTTGGAGCGCGTATCCGGTTCCGCGTGCGACGACGCCAGAGCCGAATCCGCCGTAGTTGCTTTGGATCAGCGAGACCATATTGCCATCACGATCCATCGCGGACATGTAGATGGTGTCAGCGGAAGGCAACTGCGCGAGCCATGTCAATTCCGTTGGAGTTACGGCACAAGTAGCTTTGTTCAAGTTGATTACGCTGGCGCGCGCGGCGGCGGTTTCTTTCGACAGAAGCCCGGACACGGGAACCTTAGTGAAACGCGGGTCGCCGACGTAGCGCAGCAAGTCGGAATAAGCGAGCTTCTTCGCTTCGATCATGACATGAAGGGCTTTGACACTGTTGTGGCCGTACTCGGAGAGCGGAAAGCGTTCCATCATGTTGAGCATTTCGAGCGCGGCGATTCCCTGCCCGTTGGGCGGCAGCTCGGTTACGGTCCAGCCGCGATAACTAGTAGAAACCGGTTCCACCCACTCCGGCTGGAAATCAGCGAGGTCGGCCGGCGTCCATTCGACACCGTCCTCTTTGGCTTCGCGGATGAGCGCATCGGCGTTCGGGCCTTTATAAAAACCGTCGCGGCCGTGGGCGGCGATCATGCGTAAAGACGCGGCGAGGTCGCGGTTGCGGAAGATCTCGCCGAGCTTGGGCGCGCGGCCGTCAGGAAGATAGGTGTCCTTTGCGCCTTTGTTGGCGGAAAGGCCTTTCACCGAGTTTTGCCATTGTGCGTCGATGATTTCGGTGACGGGGAATCCGTTGTCGGCGTAATAAATGGCCGGCGCGAGGAGCTTGTCGAGCGGCATGGTGCCAAACTTAGTTCGTAGTTGATCCCAGCCCGCGACTGCTCCCGGGACGGTGACGGAGTAAATGCCCTTCTGCGGCATCTTGTCGATGTGCTGCCGCTCGAGGGCTTCGATCGTTAGGCCGGTGGGCGCCCAGCCGCTCGAATTCAGGCCGTAGAGTTTTCCGGTTTTGGCTTCGTAATAGATGGCGAACAAGTCGCCGCCGATGCCGTCGGACATCGGTTCGACGACGCCTAGCACGGCGTTGGCGGCGATCGCAGCATCAATCGCGTTGCCGCCCATTTCGAGGATATGCGCGCCGGCAGCGGAAGCTAGCGTCTGGCTGGTTGCGACGATGCCGAACTTCGTCTCCACCATAGAGCGGGCTTGCCATCGTCCCGGGCCACCTTCTTCCTGGGCCGACAGCGGCAGCCTCGCGACGAGCGTAAAGAGAACGAGAATTGGCAACGCCAGCCGTAAGTGAACTGGCCGGTATCGATCGATCGTCATAGAGGTACCGCCTTTCTTGAAGTGGAGTGCAGGATCGGCGAGCTAGAAATGCGCCGCGCCGCCCTTGGCGAAAATGGCTGCCAACGCGCGCATTCGTTCCGCGTCGGCCGGTGTTTTCGCTTGAGCTGCGTCTTTATCAAGCGCGGCTCCCGCAGTCTTAAGCTGGGCGACGTCCGCGGCCTCGGGCTGGGACACATCGACTCTCGCGATCAGGGCGCCGAGAGCGGAAATTTTAGACGCCGAGACCGAGTTCCCACGCGCTAGCTGATCGAGATAGGCTTTCGCCACGACAAAATTCTGCGGCCAGGTGATTTTGGGCTGATTCTGAACGTTGAGAATATCGAAATGCACCTGATTCGCCGCGTCGATTTCGTTCTGTGTGATAAATTTGCTCGGGGTCATCTTGAAAACGTCGACGCCGCGGGCTATTTCAGACCCATAAATGTAGCCGTTGTACCAGTAGACCGACCAGTAGCCGCCCAGTCCATGCTTTTCGGCATCGAGCGGGCCGCGATCGAAATAAGCGACTTCGAACGGACGCGAGGCATCCGTGAAATCGACCATCGAAACTCCGCCCTGATACCAAGCTTGGACGAAAATGTCGCGGCCGGGAATCGGAATCAACGATCCATTATGGGCCACGCAGTTCTCGAGATCGCTTTGCGAGGCGGGCATCTTGTAATATGACGCCAGTTTCAGCTTGCGATTGGAAAGCTCGAAGATTGCGTCGGCACCCCAGTTCATCGGGTCGGTTTCGCGGCATCTGGGCTGTCCGCCACCGCCCCACTCGTCAGTGAACAGCACTTTCGTGCCAGCGTTGTTGAACGTCGCAGAATGCCAGAAGGCGTAATTGGGATCGCTGACGGCGTCGATGCGAACCGGGTGCACGGGATCGTGGATATCGAGCAGGAGTCCGTTGCCGGAGCACGCGCCGGCCGCCAGTCCTACACCTGAGTAGACGGTAATGTCGTGACACTTGTCGGTACCCGAGGTGGTCTGGGTGCCCGGCCCGTGATTGCCGCGCTTCCAGAGGCCGTTGATGTTGCCGGTCTGCGAATCGGTGAAGATGCGGGGGCTGGAGACGATCTTGGCCTGCTCGGGATGCGCCAGCGGAACTTTGATGATGTCAATGCTGAAGAGCGAGGTGTCGGGATTAGCGGCAGGATCGTCGCCACTCACGCAGCCCGAGAGCTCCGCCGCTTGCCGGACCGTCCCAGTTCCCGAAACATAAATATAGACGTTCTCCTTGTCGTTCGGATCGATCACCAGCGTATGCGTGTGGGAGCCGCGACAGGTCTGAACGGCGGCGACTTGCTGCGGACTTGAGAGCTTGCCGATGTCGAAGATCCGGACGCCGCGGAAGCGATTCGTGTCGGCTGGCGGCAGCGTGCGCGGGCGGCGTTCGGCTTCCGGAGTCTCTTCGGCCTGATTGGCGGGCCGAGGGGGAGCTTGAGCGGGAACGAACCCTTCAGGCAGCGGTAGACCCTGCGTACCGCAGTCCAAGCGGCCATTCACCGCCTCGGCCGACATGAACAGCAGATGGCCGTAGACCGAAACGTCGCCTTGGCCGCCCGGACAGACCAGCGAAGTGGTGAGCTTAACCTGGGCCGGGTTGTCGATATCGTAAAAGTTAATGCCGTTGTAATTGCCGACAAAGACGTGATTGCCGCTAAACGCTAGGTCCGAATTCGTGGAACCGAATTGAACGGAAGGCGGACGCGGCGGCTGGTTCGCGGGCGGAAGTTCAATCTGCGGCGTCACGGTCGGAATGAAGTTTCCCGGGGCGAAACCGGCGGGCTTTGGGATTGAGGCGAGTTTCTCCAGGCCGAAGATGGCCTCGCCGGCGTCGTACAATCCAGGCTTCAGCCCCACTCGCGGGTCGCTGGACGAGGCGCGCGGATTCGAATAGACGGTGGACGGACCGGGGATCTTGTCCTGCGCATGGCCAAGCGCCGGCGTGAAGCAGGCGGCCGCCAGGGACAAAGTCAAAGTACCACGCGAAAGCCTAGACGCTCTTTGCACGCTCATTTCTTCTCCTTCTCAAGCATGCGCTTCATGATTTCGATTTCGGCGCGCTGCGTATTATCGATGTCGGTGGCGAAGTCATACAGCACCGGATCCTGTCCGGCACCGGCCGTGTTGAACAGATCTTCGACCATCACCAGAGCTCCGTTGTGATGCTGGATCATGCCGGTGAGGAACAAATGATCGAACCGGGCGCCGCTCGAGTGCGCCAATTCCTTCATTTGCACTGGGGTCAGCATGCCCGGCATCAGAGCCATGGAGTCCATGTTGTGGCCTTTGTGATCCATGCCCTTCATGTTTTCCATGTCCATGGTGGTTGCCTGATTCCGGTCGGTGAGCCACCGCTTCATGAATTTGATTTCGTCGCTCTGCGAGATGCTGATGCGCCGGCCGAGTTCCTGGAGTTCTTTGCTGCGCCCGCGAGTGCGGAGCAGATCGGTCATGTCGACGGCCTGGGAGTGATGCATGATCATTCCCTGCATGAAACTGACGTCGGCTAACGACGGCGCGCGCGGAGCAAGGACGACGTTCTCCTTGGTGAGGATCTTACTGCGCTCGCCTGGTGCGCCCGGCTGTACGATGGCCGGGCTGCCGTCTGCCGCAGACGGTACCTGGCCGAATAGCGTGCTGCTGCACAACACAAGCGGCACGACAATCGCCGCGCGCGAAGTCGCTCGTAGTAATTTTACAAATTGCATCATCCGTTGTTTCGCTCGCCGGGGGACGGGTTGCCCATGCCGGATCTCCAACACGGGAGAGTGCAAGGCCTGCTGCTCATCTCGGACCATTAGCCGATACCGGGTGCACAACACGCGGCAACGAACCGGCGTGTTCCTGAAAGCGTAGCGGAAGTTGGGAACCCAGTCAAGCTCCTTTCAAGGCCGCGGTCGGCGTAATCATTCGGCCAATATCAAGAAAATAAAGAAATCTGCCGATAGAGAGGTACCAAGGAGCCTGACTAGGAACTGGCATGCCTAGATCCGCAGCCACTGTTACAGCGAGCTTGTCCCGTGTCCCACCCTTCCCGCCGGTTGCAGCCAAGCTTCTTAATTTGCTCTGCAGTCCGTCAGTGCACCTAACACAGGTCGCTGAGTTAATCAGCGGCGACGCCACATTCACCGCGCGTTTGCTCCAACGAGTAAATTCCGCACAATTCGGCCTGGTCTCGGACCTACGCAGCGTGAAGCAGGCTGTAGCGTTGCTTGGAATTTGACCTGACGCGCAAGATCATCGTCGCACAGGCAACCGAAGCTTACACGACCGGGGCGCTGAGCGTGGAGGAGCTGCGCAGATGTTGGCAGCACACTGTAGCGACTGCAGTACTGGCCGATGAGATCGCGCAAGCCTGCAACGAATTCACGCAGTCAGCATTCACGGCCGGGATCGTTCAGGACATTGGCAGGCTCGGGCTATTGGTGGCTCATCCACAAGACTACGAACGCATCATCCGCCATGCCGCCGAACATTGTCTCGACCTACTGGACTTCGAGCACGAAGAGTTCGGGTTGGACCATGCCGAGGCTGGACGCATCTTGGCAGAGCGCTGGCAACTGCCGGCGGAAATGGCTACGATCGCCGGGCGTCATCACGATCCCACGGAAGGTCTGGAGCTGAGTCTCCTGCGCGTGGTGCGCGTGGCATGCCGGCTTGCGGACGCGCTCGGGTATGAAGTCGTCAAGCCTCGGAACCCCGTGAGCGTCGAGGAAGTGATCGCGGAATTGCCTGAGCATGCGCGAAGCGCATCAACTTTGATCCTGTGCAGTTCCGTCAGCGGATTGAGCGATTGATTGCGCAGTTCGGTTCGCCGGAAGCCGCCCCGCCGCCGGAGGAAACACTAGCATTGCTCAGTAGGACTTCAAAAGAGGCGGAGGCTGATGCCGCTGGCGTCGAGGAAGTGCTGACGGAAGAGGGATCAGAGTCTCAAAAGGTCGGCGTCACCAAGAAGCATTGGGCGATCTCCGCGACTGTGATCCTGGCGGCCGGCCTGATCGCGGCGTTTGTCTTTTGGCAAATGCGCTGAGAGCGGCCGCGCTTCACCAGGCGATGCCATTGGCAAAACAGAGACCGATGGCGACTAAGAACGCGATCCAGATGAGCAGAATTGCGGGGACTACCATTCGGCCTTTCGAAACTGCTAAATCAGCTTCCATACCCCTGTAGTGCTTTCTGAACGGATGATGTTACGGCGGGGCCTGGAGGCCGCCGTAGTGTCTTGGCCGGCGCAGCGGCGCTGGTACTCGTGCCGTTCATGTCGCTCGCCTGCGATTACCACCGCCGGTGACGGCGACCGTGAAATCCGCCATGAAATGGTCGCCCGTGAGCTGGACCAGCCAAACCCCTACCATGATGGCGGCCGCCGCGTAAACCGGGACCACGCCCGCGAGCCCCGCCTCCGCGAAACCGCACCGGGGTAACCAATGAGTTGGGATAGGAATTAGACGGGGAAGCCAGCCTTTCGGGCTGACTCGGCCGCTGAATGGACTTTGGAGTCACCCCTCGCGATTGATCTAAGTCTGCGAATTCGGAAGCGCACAGAAGAGGCAAGGTAGTGATTTGCGCGAGAAATATTATTTTCACAAGTCCTCCTTTCGGCAAGCTCCCAGTGTCTAAGATGCTCGTGGTTTGCAATTGCTCTACAAGCTGAACCAAGCTTGTTCTGCGAGTTGCAGTCTGAGACCGATGGAAGGCGCAACGGAGATCCGCCGCTACTGACGGCGCGATTGAAGTAAGCAGACGCTTTGGCCGACAGCGTTCCTCGAAAGCCGTAAATATTGTGAATCCGGGCTCTTAGCCCCGCATCAGCTGATGCTGCTTCTTGGTTATTGAGGGCAATTCGACCCACGTCAGTCATGTCCAAGGGACGATAGACTAAGCGGATCGCAGGTTTTGCAATGAGGTTCGCGCAGATCGTCTTTGCTCCGACACCGCTGACAAAAATCACATACAGATTTGGCGAACCGCAATCTGGCAGAATACGGTCGCCGTAGG
>Ga0126371_10000460_pt1 | contig 33236 bp, 28 predicted proteins | sample PanSoiMetaPlot_4_FD_110145 | JGI IMG/M metagenome (GOLD analysis project Ga0126371, IMG submission 110145) | Tropical forest soil microbial communities from Panama - MetaG Plot_4 | ecosystem: Environmental > Terrestrial > Soil > Tropical forest > Bulk soil | place: Panama | collected 2016-02-17 | reverse complement strand
CTAAATAGGCGAGAGCTCGTAGGGAGATTGCAACAAGCTCGCCCTGAATCGGCGCTGCGTTGGCGACGTCGCGCACCGGGAGAATGCCATGAAATCCAACGAAGCCCTTAACGAGGTTAACCGCAGATGCGAGGTCGGGAGCGCGAAATAGGATCATACCGAAGGTGACGGCGACGAACGTCAAGATGAAACCGATAAATGTCACAAAGGGCGGCCGCATCCCTTTGGGGGGCGTTGAGGCAGGCCCGTACTGCCGCCATGCGTGATTCACGATCAAATAGACCCCATGAAGCAGGCCCCAAAGCAGGAAGGTGTACCCGGCGCCATGCCACGCGCCCGATACCAACATGGTCGCCAGGACTGGCCAGACCAGCACACTCACAAATGCGCCCGCGCTCGAACCGCGGCTGCTGAGAGTGCTCATTCCTTTGGCTGACCGCCGCCTCAATAGCGCTAAAGCTATTGGATTATAAATGTAGGCGGTCAAGAACCGCGTCAACGTCATGTGCCAGTGGACCCAAAAATTAATAATACTTGATGCCCTCAGAGGAGAATCGAAGTTAATCGGTAATCTGAGACCAAAAAACAGTGCGGCACCGCAGGCCATATCGGAATATCCCGAAAAATCAAAATAAATTTGCTCCGTGAAGCCTACAGCGGCGAACCAGGCGTGCGGCAGCGTCATTACCTCGCCTGCCGCCGCGGCAGCGAAAATAGGGGATACATATTGTGCAATCCCATCCGCCAGAACGACCTTCTTAAAAAGACCAAAACAAAACAGCGTAAGCGCCGCGGCAAACATGTCGGCATTGAATCGACACTTCGCTGCATGAACTTGTGGAATAAGCTCTCGGTAGTGCACGATCGGTCCGGAGATCAGCGGAGGGAAAAATAACACGAACAGAAGAAAATCGCGGGTTGTAAAGGATTCAACTCGCCCCCCGGCGACATCGACGAGGAGCGCGATCTTCTGAAACGTGATGAACGAAATCCCAAGTGGAAGTATTATGTGTGCGAGTACAAAGTTGCTCCCGGTCAGATCATTGGCGGCGATCACAAGAAAATTCGCGTATTTGAAATATCCGAGAAACGCAACGTTGAACAAAATCCCGCTCGTCAGAACAAGAGTTCGTAGCCGGCGTCGGCTGTCCTCACGAGCAAGGCGCAACAAGACGCAGGCAAAGGCAAAATTAACGGCAATCGACGAACCAATGATCACCAGATTGAAGGGACGCCACCAAGCATAAAAGAAAATGGACGCGGCAATCAACCAGGCCCAGGCCAACGATCTCGACGCGCGGCCGAAAAGTAGGAAGCCCGCGACGGTTACCGGCAAGAAAAGCAGGATGAATTCGTCAGAGTTAAACAGCATGACTGACCATACCTTGTTACGCGCCTTTTCGGGCCTTTATCGCCTCCACGATCGAGCCAACTGTTTCGAAGGATTCGACATCAGCCATTCGGAATTTGATGCCGAATTTTCCCTCTACAGCAGCAATGAAATTGATGTAATTCAACGAATCCCAGCCGGGAACATCCCGCCTCGTCGTTCGTGCTGTAAGCACGACGGACTCATTGCGCAGTAAAATTCGGAGAATTTGAGACAGGGCGTCGAAAATATCTTGGTCAGTCACTGAGCGTTCTCCCTGTGCGCGATCCAAGTCCGTCGGGGAACATAATTATCCAAGGCTAACACCCATTCGCTAGCACCGTCAGGTTTTTCCGCCATCGCGTCACGCGCAAAGCCCAGGCGCGCGAAGAGATCCCTGATCACGGCATTCTTGTCAGTCGGTTTGAAAGCCGCTCGCAGCGTTTGGGCACCGTTGATACGAGCGGCTCGCACCAGAATGTTCAAGGCTTCCTCCTCGAGTTGGCGGCCAAACACGCGGCAGCTCATCACCCAATTGATCAGGTCCAGGGTCCCGGCGCCACTCGTAGCCGGAGCCACGATCATCACACTTACGAGGCCATTGTCGCCAAACCGGTCGATCAGGCGAAATTGTAGCACAATCGATCCAGGAAGCGCCGCGAACGCCGAAACATCATTTTCGGCGAGGCGAACGGTGGTCGTGTTGAACTGATTTGTCTTGTTGATGAGCTGCGTGACCCGTGCGATGTTCAAGGACGTCACAGGGCCGTACTCGACAAACATTTCGAGCCGCTGAAGGAAGTCATCTATGCCGCCCGCGGCGCTTTGCAAAGCATCGCGTTTCTTGTTGGCCGTATATTGGTCCGCCCGTTCCGCGTCTTCTTTCGTGAATGAAACGGATTCGAAGTATCCTGCATCTGCAATGCAGCGTACGAAATGGGCCGGGTCATCGGGCAGCTCGGGCACAGCGACCATGGGCAGGGTAGCTCGAACGTGAGCCCGTTCCGCCGGGTTATCATCCACAAAGACCAGGCTTTCCAGCCCAATATTGAGTCGGTGGGCAATAGCTTGGAGATTGCTTGGTTTATCGTTCCAATTCACCGCAAACGCGGCAAAATCAGAGTGCTTCAGCAGCATTTCAGGATGGGTTCGCAGGGCGGTCTCCGCGATAGACGGATCGTTTTTCGAACATACGGCGAGAATAACCCCGCGATCCTTGAGGGTTTTTGCGTATCGCTGAAGCGCTAAGTGAGCTTCGCCAACGCCAGTGCCATTGCCCAGTATGATACCCTCGATGCCGTCATCGCCGATGACGCCGCCCCATAAGGTATTGTCCAGGTCCAACACGAGGCATTTCTTCGACTTCCCGCGCGCCACCGCAATGAGCCGAGCGACCAAGTCTCCATAGAGCGGGGCAACTTGCGGAGCAATTTCCATTTTTGCCTGCAGCCATCGACCGACGTCGAACCAGGCATCTTGACCATACCGCGCGCTTGCGCGATTGACATCCAGCCAGAGCACGCCCTGCCTGAAGGCGATATCCGCCAGAGTGCTGTTTAATCTTGTGACAAGGCGAGCGGGTGCTCCTGGGACGATCACGTCGAGGCCGCCAAACAACGCGGGCTCGGTATCAAGAAACGACTGGTGGACCACCGTCGCCCCTAACTCGTCTTTCACGAGGTTCCACATCGATTGCAAATCTTGAGCGATGGCCTCGACCAGGTGGTCGCTCTCTTCGGAAGATGCAGTGATAGGTGTTGCGCCGATAAACTCGCTCGCGACAAGATTGAAGAGAACTACGTCGGGTTTGAAATCTCTGAGTCCGGCGGTTTGAGCAAGCAACTCTTGACGATATTGTCGATATCCCGCCGCATAGGTTTCGATGCACAATCCTCGCCGCAGGCCGGCCACCCGGATCGATGGCAACAAATGGTCCATGGTGCTCCCGGCGAGTACCGCAAGTCTCACCTTGTCAAACCCCGAATCCGCCACTTGCGCGGTTTGTGCGAGCGCGGCGTCGATTTGAAGAGTTTCGAGAAAGGACAGGTTGGCAGTTGCTAGAGCTGCCAATTCCCGCAACCGGTAATGCGGCTTGTCGATCGCTTGAATGGCGGTCAGCCGCGCGTGAAACTCATGCGGAGGCGGCAGCCATTTCATCGTCGACCCCTCGTCTCTTCGGAGGTATCGGCACCCGATCGCGTCCCGTTGCTATTCAGGCACTGCCGCAGGCGCGCCCCACCAATATCAAAAAAGGCGCTGGCGAACCGTTCTGCGCTTGGTGGGTCGAGATGGATGCCATCGAAGGTATGCAAGTCGCTGATTCGAGGCGATATCAGTTCGAACCCAAGCGCGGAGGCGAGATCCGCCGCTGTAGCCCTCTCATTGGCCTTTGACGGAACATAGGTCAGGAATACGCACTGAGGGGCCACGCCGAGCTTGGCGATAAAGGATTCCGCCCTGGCTTTCTCCTGTGCGACGAGTGCGGCATCGGCGGGGAGCTCCCGTCCTATCTCCGATGGCGTTAACCCAATTTCCGATCCAGTAAGGCGCCACTCACCCGTTTCGCGTTGTCTGTAGAATGATAATGCATGACCGCACAGACGAGCCTGCCAAGTGCACAACATCCTGTGCGGGGGCTGCCAGCCTTGCTTCACAATATACCAGCGGCGCATGTCCGAGCCACGCATGACATCATGTCCGATCACGGTCTCTTGATCCGAAAAAAAACGATCTACATTGACGACATACGCTCGTGCCCGCGGATGCAAGCGCGAAAGAAGAGGTTCGATAAAGGTCGAATTCTCAAAATGACTAAAACCCAATAGATAAAAACGAGAGCCATTGGCGGCGAACCAGCGCTCCGATGCCGGAGTGGAAAAGCCGAACTCCGTCGCGCTGTTGCCAACAAACAATACATCGGCTGAGACTGCAAAGTCCCGCGCAGCCGGCTCCAGCCCAAACCAGAATGCACCGTGATCATAGTCACCGTAACCGCCTACATTGCAGTAAGCGAGGTAGTGGTTCCCATCATACGCGCTCGCCGGACACGCGAATATGCCATCGCGCCGCAGCGAATACAGCGCTGTAGCCACCAGCACGCTGAAGATAGCCATCACATATAGGACGGGTCTATCGCGGAGGGCTTGAAGAGGCCATCGGCCTTTGCGTGTCTGGAGCGGTCGGCCCGCTCCGGGGGCGCCCCCGAACGCGGAGTCCTCAGGGGAGTCGCCGAAAGGACGCGCAGAGGGCTTCGCGCCTTCGGAATAGCGCCCCCCGACCCCCGATGGCAGTTGTCCGGCCGAATTCGGCAATTTCTCCATATATAACAGCTCTGCAGAAACACTGGCACCTAGGACTGGTCCACCCGTAGCCCGCTACCGAGCAGCATACAAAACCAGTCACTCGCGTCCACTAATATTCCCATATCGGCCATGACAAGATTAATACCTCTAGAATTTTGGCGGAAATGTGCAAAAGACAACTTCAAGTGGCGATCTGAATGCTCAATGCAGTCCCACGTCCCTCTGGGACCGCGTTCGTCGAATCGCGCGCGTTGGCGTGCCTGCGCGCATTCAGACGAGCGTGGACCATGCGCTTGACCCGGGCTAAGAATGTGGAGCACCGGGCCCCGACAGGCTTTTACGAGCATACGGCTGCAAGGAGAGACGCCGACTGAGTGGGCGGGTGAGAGGGATTGTCGTCCTCCGGATGACTCCAGCGCGACTTCAAGCGATGTTGTACGACTAGAGCAGCGCGGAACCACAAGAATCGCGGCTGACAAGTGGAGTGGCGATAACGGACCAGCCCCCCGCAGCTCCGTCCTCCAGCCCATAGCGAAGAGAAGAGATTGATGACCAGCCGAACTTTTACCATGAAGGACCAACACGACTTCGCGGCACTCTCCGGCGACTTTAACCCGCTTCATGTCGATCCTATCGGTGCCAGACGACTTATTTTCGGAAGTCCAGTGGTGCACGGCGTCCATCTGTTGCTTTGGGCGCTGGAGGTTGGGCTCAAAAGCCCTGTCCGTTTGCATACGCTGACTGTCGGCTTCAACGCGCCGGTGCGCGTCGGAGATCAGGTAAGCTGCAGTGCTACGTTGGAGAACGGAACGGCTCAGTTGCAGTTATACGTCGATGCCGTCAAAGTCGGCAGTGTCGAGTGCACCTATTTGCCTCTGACCAGGCGAGGTGCGGTAACAAGCGGATTACCCCCGCACGGTCGCTGCCGCGAGATCGAGCGATCCGCGTTGCCGGCGGCGGCCGGAACGGTTGAGCTGATGGTCGATGAGGCTGTCCTAGGCGCCTCATTCCCGCGCCTCAATCAAGTACTGCCGGTCGACCAAATTGCCATTCTGCTCGGCTCGACTCGCTTGATCGGCATGGAATGCCCCGGGCTGCATTCCCTCTATTCGGGCCTGAATCTCACCTTCGACGAGCCGGCCAACGGGGGCTCGTCTCTGAGCTGGCAAGTTCGTCATTTTGACGAGCGCTTTGCGCGCCTGTCGATCGAAGTCGCCGGATGCGGGGCCAGAGGCACCCTTGTCGCCTTCGTGCGGCCCAGGACCGTCGCTCAACCGAGCTATGTGGCGATCAGAGAAGCTGTGGCGCCGGGCGCTTACTGCGGAGAACGAGCTTTGGTCGTCGGGGGATCACGCGGGATGGGCGAGGTTTGTGCCAAACTTCTCGCCGCCGGCGGCGCGGAGGTTCGGCTAACCTACGCTCGTGGGTTGGAAGATGCCGCGAGGGTGGTCGCCGAGATCGTGGAAGGCAAAGGACGCGCGGCTGCGGCATCCCTCGACGTTCTCAATCCTCCGGCCGATTTGAGTACTGTGCTGGGTGACAGATGGGTCCCCACGCACCTCTATTTTTTTGCCACCCCGCTGATCCAAGTCGGAACGGGCCTTTTTTCCGCACGGCTGTTCGCCGATTATTCCAGTTACTATGTCGATGCTTTTCTGAGGCTGGTTTACGCGGTGCGCGCGTTGGCGCCGGACGGTCTGGCCGTGTTCTATCCATCGACGGTTTTTGTCGACGAGATGCCGCGTGATTTCGCGGAATATGCCCTGGCGAAGGCGGCCGGCGAGGCAGCGTGTCGCTTTCTCTCGTGTAATGACCCGGGCCTATCCGTATTGGTCGAGCGATTGCCGAGGGTCTCCACCGACCAAACTGCCGCGCTGCTTGCAAAACAGACGTTGGACCCGATTGCACCGCTTGTTGGAATTCTTGATTCGCCCTCGTTGCGTTCCGCGCGAACCGTGGCGTCGGAGCGGCGATGAGCCCGACAGAGGCCCTCCGGCTAACGATGGCTATCGATTCCTCCACAGATCTCGCGCGATGCCGGCTGCGATTTTTATCGGCTCGATAAAGCGAAAAAACCCAATAATCACAATAAGATAGATGAATGCAGAGAAGCCGATTAACAGGCAGATGCGGACGTAGCTGGAATAATCGGTGAGAGCAGTTCGCAGCCACCACCCTCCGACCACGATGCCCATTGCAGCGATCAGCTGCTTGCCGACAGCCCGGATGACGAGTGCGGCACCAATCCCTATTGAACGCCCAGCATAGCTAATGGAGGGCAGGGCAATGACAAGGCTTGCAATGACGGCCGTTACGGCAACCCCTGTGGGGCCGAAGGGGAGGCCTCCGACAACCGCTATGACCTGGACAACCGCCGAGACCATTCCCCAATTTCGCCAGCGGTCCGGCCGCCCAATGGAAAGATGCAGCCACCCCTGTGAGCCTTCAACGACTTGGAAAATTCCGCGCAACGCGATAATGCTCAAAAGTAAGCCGGCGGCTCGCCATTTTTCGCCCAGCAAGATAACCGTCAGATCTTGGGCGATCACCGACAGGACCGCCGCTGCAGGCATCAGGAAAAACGCAAGGGCGGATAGTGCCGCTTCGTATTTTTGTCGAAGGGCGGCAGGGTTGGATTGAAGTTTACTCAGGGCCGCGCTGCCGACCGTGTGAACCTGACTCAGTGTGGCGAAGATTGAGTTATCATACAGCGTTATTGCGTTTTGATAGTAGCCGACCTCTCCAGGCGGGTAGAATAGACCAAGCCCAATCCGGTCGACCGCTCTAGCGACAGAATACGTGACCGAAAAGCCTACCACATGCAGTCCAAACCGAACCATTGACTTTACTTCATTGTCAAAAACGGCCACTCCGGGCCGCCATTGGCAAACGAGCCACGCCCCGATAGCAACCAACAGCGAGTTCGCGATCGGACGCACCACCAGCGCCCAATAGCCATAACCACACATCGCCAAGAAAATGGCGATGACGATCCCCGCTAAGGTACTCAGAATTTGGATCTTGGCGATCCGGCCAAATTGCATTGTGCGTCGTAGAAGTGCCAGGTGCTGGTTCGATATCCCCCACAGCACGAAGGTGATGGAAGACAACACGGCGATGGCCTCTAGCCTGGGTTCGCCAAAGATCCATGCGATCAGTGGGCTGCAAGCGGCGACAACTGCCGCAATCGCCAACCCAATTCCGCTACTGAGCCAAAAAAGACTGCTGACTTGGGCTGGCGTTATCTTGCTCTTTTGCGTTGTAGCATCGCCAAGGCCAAAGTCGATCAGCAATGGCGCAAAGCTCGTGAGAACCGCGACAATCGCGACGAGACCAAAGTCCTCAGGCGCCAATAGGCGTGCCAAGACGATAGCAGCCACAATCTGAAGAACGCCGTTTCCGTATTGCATCGCGACAGATGCGGTGCCGCCACGCAATGCCAGTCGCCCAAGATCCCGGGATTCTTTATGCTCCTCGAAATAAGCTCCTGCGCTTTCGGCCATCTTGATCAATCGCCTCGCTCAGCCGAGAAGCTGCCGGATGTCAAATCGGTTCGGCGGTTCGCGTAGTCCGGTCTCTGCTATACGCCGGGACAGGCTGTTTATTCGTGTGGCTCGATTCACGAACGCCCCCGACGTCTGTACCGGACGCACCGATCGCGGCACAGTGTGTTCGAAGTGACCATCTCCACGCGCCATCTCATTCACTTCTTTCAGCTACATGCGGGGGTGAAGACGACCCCGAAGAGAGTTGCTAAACCTTTGGTGCATCTACGACGGCCTTCTGCGAGGAGCGCTCAGACGCAGCTTGTTCGTTCGCCGAACGGGCCGCCGTGGAAATATCGATCGTATTGCCGGCCTTCTCGCCGTAAGGGACAACCTGAAAAGCCGCGGCGTAGCGACGTACCCAATCCTCCCTGTTCTTGTTCAAAGGTTCCAAGCCCACATAATGACACGGCCAGTACGATTTCATACAAGGATCCCCTTCGTGAATCTCCTCCAGTAAATCTTTTACGGGGTACCATCCGAGATCGCTTGCAACTTTTGTTCTGACGTCCAAGTCAATCCCGGAAACGAAGACGTACCCGTGAGGACGCACCAGGCGAGCGATGTTGTGCAAACATTTCTCCGCCATCAAGGGAGGCATATGGCAAAGAAAATTGTTCGCGACCACGATATCCTGAGGTCCCAAAGCATCGAGAGTCTCTGAGTCACTGGCATCGCCGGCCTGCCACCTGATCGCGTCCTTTATCCAGGATTTGACCGCGACGACATCGCCGTCACGGTCAAACAGTTCCATAATCTCTGTTTCCGTCATTCGTTCAAAGATGTTGGTATCCGTCAACTCTGCAGCGACGAGCGAGTACCTGCCGCGACTCCCAAATTCTACCGCACGCTTTGAAATGTCCATCGCGTGCAGGATGAGCTTCAAATCGGGTCTGGCGGCCAGTATCGTCCAGGCGATCGAGTAAGCTTCGACGCCGGTGCTGCAGCCGAGGACAGCGACCCTTAATGTATCACCCGCGGCACTGCGACCTATCAGACGTCGGATCAACTCCAGCGCGGGACGATTGCGAAGAAAAAACGTGCTGGGAGCTTGCGCGCGAGTACCATATCGACGAGCCAATATATGTAAAAGGTTGCCATAAGCGCGTACAGGGCCAAGCTCGGAAAGCGATACAGGAAGCCTCACCCACAATCTTCGATTAGCTTCTAGGTACATGTTGATTAGGGATCTGGCAAAAATCTTCAAGGGCGTTCCATTGCTGGGGAGAGGAGAATTTGTCTGAATGACATCAGGGTTCCATTTCGTGTGGGTGTCGTTGCCATTGAACCAACGGGGTTTCGAGATCGCTATGAGTGTCATTGTTCCTGAATAAGAATATTCTGTCTTTGGCGGCACCTCTACCAACATGCCCGGACTGACGTCGTATTTGCGATTGGCTATTGTGAAGTAACCGCTTCCGGCGAGAATATAGTAAATGCGCGTAATTCGTTTGCTTACAATGAATGTATCATGTCCCTGCTCGACCTCGATGTAGTAAATTTCGAGGTCTTTTTGCTGCAGCGGACCGAATGTAAACCCGAAGAGGCCCTTTTGATCAAAAGAGGTCAAAGTTGGAAGTCGATGTGTGTAGTGCATGTCCTCTCCTCATCCAGATTGCCGGGAAGCTGGCGTTCGGCGCCGGAAGAGCTTACCGGTTATTACCACGCGTTAGCGTCCGATAGCAAATGCACTGGGTCGCTATCTGATTGATGCGCCGGATCGAGGTGTAACACGCGCATCAGTCTGGGATCACCTGGATCGCTCCCAGGCGAACTGATGCTTGGACGAATTGGGCGGCTGACCCTCGCTGCGCGTCTGTGCCGCTCAAACATTTCTCAAGCTCCGGTTCCGCTGTCCGTCACAATGTCAGCGGTGTAAATCGCTCGCCGATTAACATTTGGGGTTGTCGCCCGGGCGGAACGTCGCGGCCTACAAGCGGATGGAACGTGCGAGCGTCCTGTATCATCATTTTTTGTCGGCGGATACGTCGCCTCGCAGCCTGATCGCGCGAGCCGAGGCGGTCAACGGGCAGTCGACCACCGCTTGTATGGGCGGGAGGTCGTTGATGCATGGGACAGCTACCGCGCCGCCGTGAGAGCTCGAGGCGCGGCATCCGCTTCCCCAAGGAGGTTTGCGCACTGCGCATCGATCGCCTCGCGATATCTGTCCAATTCCGCCGAAATGAGGGGCCTCACTCGCGGAACGGCGTTCTCCAATTCCTCGAATTTGGTGATCAGAATGTCGGGGCTCAGGTCTCCCAAGGGAACGACGTACTGCGCCAGGCCGAATTCGGTCACGAGCGAATCCAGCTTGGGATGGTCGGACAGCGCAATGACCGGCTTTTTCTGGATCAATCCCATGACGAGGTTGTGATACCGAGGCGAGATCACAACCTCGGCCTCACCTACTTGGCGGAGCAACTCCTTGACAGTCAGGGCCGGCTCGGCAATCAGCAACGGTGCGTTCACAGGGATGTTCCGGCTCTTCAGGACAGCGAGGAATTCGTTTGTCACCGGGATGTCATACTGAATATCGCCGATGAGCAGCCGCACCCCGTAACCATGCTGCTGGAGCCAGGAGACGAAGGCCGCCATCACATCCAAGTATTTTCGAAAGACCTTCGGCTCGAGTTGCTCCGTTGATCCGTAATCCTTGAGCCCTAGTCCGACGACCCGCCTCAGACCCGCGCCAACGCCAGCGACGAGGTTGGCCTGCGACAGGCCGAAGACCACGTCAGGGCAGACGAAATCGCCATCGGTGTTAAATCCGATCTGCTCCAGGTATTGCTTCGATGCCTTGTCCCGGTAGCTGCGATGACGGGCGAGGGCGAGGCTCCTCTTGAGGAACCAGCGGCTGAGTGGATGCCGGATAGGCCCAACCCCAACGCTGAGGAACACGAGTTTGACCCGGCACAGCGCGGCGAGAGTGGATAGCTTGAAGATGTCATATGGCCACCCCAGCGGTCCGCACATGTAGTCCGCGACGATTCCCGTTCCGGCAACGATGAGCATGTCCGTGCGGCTGACCGCCAATAGCGCCTTGAGCCAATGCAAGAGTTCGAGAGGAATACGCTGGAAAGCGATACGGAGGATCCGTGCCAGATAACCCTTCGGCCCGTGTGAGCCGGACCTGTCGATAGCTTCCGAGGGAAAGGCCGCGATGTTGTGGCGCGTCCGCACATCCTGGGGGTTCGTACAGAAGCACAACAATCGGGCGTCGGGCGAGCGTCGCAGAGTCTGCTCGATGACCGCCTGTAGGGTGCATTCGTTGCCGAGGTTGCCGGCACCGAAGTTCCCGTAAAAGCTGATTCGTGCGGGCCTTGCGCGGCTCTCGGAGCGATTGGACATCTTGCGCCAACTCGCTGTTTTCACGGTCGCCAATGAAAGCGCCTAGCGGCCGATGCCGTCATAGCGTGCAAAACTCTCGGGATCGAGCACGCGACGCCCATCAACGACGAGCGGACGGTGTCCCAACTCATCCAGCAACGTGGCCAACTGGGAGAATTCCGCCCATCGGGTGACCAGAACAATGATTTGCGCATCGGTGACCGCCTCGCGCAAGGATCCGGCCACCTTCACATCGGCGAGAGCCTCGTGTTCAACCGGACGCGCAACCGGGTCATAGGCCGTCACGCGCGCGCCTTGCGCCTTGAGTTTACGAATAATTGGAAACGCTGGAGACTCGCGCACATCGTCGGTGTCCGGCTTGAACGCAATCCCGAGGACCGCGACCGGTACATTGTGAAGCGAAGTGACGTGACGACCGATGAGGTGCATCATCTCGTCGGGCTGCCCCTGATTGATCTCGATCACGCTCCGCAACAGATTCAATTCCACGCCCTTATCACGGCCCTGGCCGATCAAGGCCGTCACATCCTTCGGTAGACAACTGCCGCCGAAGCCGCAACCGGGCTCAAGGAAGCTCGTAATTGGCGCTACAACTTTGTCGTTGCCGCGGCGGATCGTGAAGTAGCCCGCCATATGTACGCCGCGCATCACGTCGATCGCATCAACACCGCCGACCGCTGTGCACAAGCGCGCGATTTCGTTCGAAAATGAGATCATCGTGGCGAGCACGGCGTTCGACGCATATTTGATCATCTCCGCAGTTGTCGGATTGGTCACGATGCGCGGGACGGCGAGATCGAAACTTGAATAAAGCTCGTCCAAGGCCTTGTGTGTTCGGGCGTCGATGCCCCCGAATACGAGCCGATCGGGGCGCGAAAAATCTGCCACCGCGGTTCCCTCGGTGAGAAATTCGGGGTTCATTCCCAATCCGAAGTCCCGACCCGCAACCTTCCCGGATGCATTCTCCAGTGCGGAGCGCACGACGCCGATCGTCGTTCCGGGTATAACCGTGCTCTTGACGATCACCGTGTGGTAATCCGCCTTGTGCCGAAGCGAGGCGCCGAGCGCGGATGCCGCCGTCTCCACGCTCCTTAGATCGATCTTGCCACCGGAGGCCGGCGTTCCAACCGCAATGAAGGTCAGATCGGTATCGGCAATGGCGCCAGGCAGGTCTGTCGATGCATGCAGCGTGCGGCCTGAATTGCGCCGCAAGAGTTCGGGCAGGCCGGGCTCGTGAATTGGCGCCCGCGCGGAATTGATCATCTCGACTTTACTCGGATCAATGTCAACGCAAAATGACATCGTGCGCCAACTCTGCAAGGCAGGCGCCCGTCACCAAGCCTACGTAGCCCGTGCCGATGATCGAGACTCTCATCACGCTGCCGCCGCAACCTGATTGTGCGTGTACCATATCAACGAACGATAAATCCCGTCTTCGATGGAAACCTTCGGATCGAATCCGAGCTCGGAGCGTGCCTTGTCGATCACGGGGCAACGGCGGTTCGGGTTGTCGACCAGGTAGTCCCCTTCCGGGCTGCGGCCCAGGACGACTTTCCCGCGGTACCCACAAATGTCGGCGGCAGCTTTGACCGTAAGGTTTGCCAAGTCGGCAATGGAGATCTCCGGGCGGTCAATGCCGATGTTATAGGCCTCCCCGGCAGCGCCGCGCACCAATACCTTGTAATAGCCTGTGATGGCGTCGGTCGCGTAGCAGAACGTTCGCTTCGGTTTGCCGTCCGAAAGCATGACGATGTCGCGCCCCGCAAAAATATCCTTGGCGAAGTCCGGAATTACGCGTCCATCGGTGATCTTCAAGCCCGGGCCGTAGTTGTTGAACGGCCGCGCCATGCGCACCGGAATCCCTTCCTGCCTGGCGTAGACGACGCACAGCGTCTCGCCGAATCGCTTGGACTCGTCGTAGCAGGCGCGCGGACCGGTGCAAGACACATTCCCCCGATAGGTTTCGGGCGTCGGAATTGCCGACGGGTCGGGGTCGCCGTAAATCTCACTGGACGAATAGAACAGGAACCCGCGCAGCGGGCGCCCCGCGTCGCGCTCGGCCACGGCGTAATCGAGCAGATTGCGCAATCCGTTGATGTTCACGTCAATGCACTTCAGCGGCTGGGCACGATAGTAGATGGGGGAAGCGATGCCCGCAGCGTGGATGATGTAATCGAAATGTCCGATATCTTTCGGCAACGGCCCGATCATGTCATGACGTCGCAGCTCGAGTCGACCACGCAGGGCTTCGAGCCACTCGGGCAAGCCGCGCGTGTAATTGTCGTACACCGCGAGATCTATCTTCGCCCCGGCCGAACGCGTCTCGTTCCAATGCAGCACGGATTGCACGAGATAATATCCGAGGAATCCACCTCCGCCAGTCACGAGCAGTCGGCTGCCAGATAGCGCGCTGAATTCATCCCGCAGATCCGTGCACACCGCCTCCAGATCTTCATCCAGCAGCTGTTGCAAGCCAATTACGCGTCTGTGTTTCTGCATCTCGGAAATTCCGCCTACTGAACCTCGGCCACAAGGGTGCGTGCATGCGAAGGCTTCGCTTCGCCCGTTGGCGAGTTGTTCTCGGCACGCATCATGCGTGTCCTGCCGTCCGATCCCTGCTCATGATCCAGCCCGCGCCAAGACGCGCTGGAGAGCCTTCTCGCCGCTTACAAACGACTGATCGGTCCAAATGTAGGCCCAGTCGCCGTAGCGGCCGCAGTATCCAATGCCGATATCGTCCAAGAAGCCGTGGACCGCTGTAATGGAGGGTTTCGACTCGAGATCGAAGATCACGTTTGCATACGGGATGTGCAAGGCGTGTCGGAATAGTACGCGATCACTCTCGCGCAGCACTCCGCAGCGTTTGAGGTCCGCGATCACGGGCTCGATGCAATCCTCCGGGCGCCGATCGAATGGCCGATATTTCTTGGAGTAATAGCACTCCGCTTGCAGGCTGCCGCATCCCGCAGGCACGTTGCGGGGCGATTGCAAATGGGGTGTGCTGAGTCGAGTGAAGAAGATATCGCGATCATAGAAATACGACCAATGTGCATCGACAAGATCCGCTCGGTCGATACCGAGGCTCACGATCACGGCTTCGCTACAAGCGAGCCGCTCGGCGGCGTCAAGAATGTCCCTTGGCGCTCCGACAATCATTGGTATCAGTTCCGGAAGCGGAATCGACGATATCAGGCTGTCGTAGCCGGCAGTCGCGCCGTTCTTGAAGTGGAGCAGGCGAGCTTTCGGGTCGATCCGCACGACCTCGTGGCCGAGCTTGATATCGGCCATTTTCCGGAACGGCTGCAGATAGGCAACAAAGCCGCCGCGAGTAGGGTAGCGAAAGCCCGTGATGTAGTGGACGTCATCAGTGCTCGCCTGCAAGGCGCCGCGGAACACTTCCTCGAGCTTCGGGCGATACAGGCGTGGTCCGATCCACTCCGTGTTCATGTTGGCCGCTGTCGTCGTGTGATACTTGATGGTGTATTCCATCGGAAACGTTTCCGAGAACGTGTTGCCGAAGCTCGCGCGCAGCCAGTCCTCGTAGCTAAGGATAGGTGGGGTTTCGGTGCGCTGCGTCAGTTCGACGAATTCCAACAGTATCTTGGTGACGAGATCGGCCGGCAAGCCATGCAGGTTGATCTGCGCTGGATGCTTGATCCAGTGACCCTTCCAATAGTTGTTGACCCGTGTGGCAGACTTCTCGTATTCGCCACCGACATTGTTTGCCAACAGATCCTGAATGCGGACATCGTTGGTGAACGACACATGCGGACCTTCATCGAAGGTCCAACCGCCCGGAAATTCGTACGACGCAGTATGGCCACCGATGTGATCGTGCATGTCATACATCACCGGTCGCAGGCCGGCGTTGTGCGCGGCGTGTGCGGCGCCAAAACCCGCCATTCCTGTGCCCAGAATCGCAATATTTGGCATCGTCAATTCATCCCTCGCGCCCATTTAAATGCGCTCGCCACCAATCGACCGTCGCCGACAGACCCGCTTCGAGCGTGAGCCTGGGTTTCCAGCCAGACTCGTTCAGCATGCGGCGGCCATCACCAAGTACCAGGGGTGCGTCATTGGCGCGCGCCGGCAACGCACCGATCTGGAGTAGGTCGCCGCGGCCGGTAATCGTGCCCAGCAGCTCGACAATCTCACGGATAGTCGTGGCGGAATTGGCGGCAATATTATAGGCCCCCCGAGCTTGTGACGCGAACAGCGCAACCATGCCGTCCGCGACATCCTGAACGTGGAGATAATCTCGCACCTGCAAGCCGTGCGATGACTTTGCGGACGAGCCCTTGAGCAGTGAGATGATGATGGAGGATACCAGGCGCGCAGGATTCTCGCGCGGTCCGTACATGAAGAATGCACGTCCCCAGGACCCCGACAGACCGGATACGTTGCAGTAAGACAAGAACGTACGTCGTAGACCATCCTTCGCCGCACCGTAAAGTGTGTCCGGCTCGCATGGGGTAACATCCTCGACGCAGTAGCCGAAGCGCCAGTCATATTCATAGCACGAGCCGCTGATCGTACAGCGCTCGCCACCGCCTTCGCGAAATGCTCGAACCAAATCGAGACTGGCCGCGGCCCACGCGAGATTGCTCGGATCGCTGATGAGCTTGCCCGGCTCCACGAACCAGGCGAGATGGAGCAGGCCTTTCGGCTTATGCTCGTTGAATATGCTGCGCATCGCCTCGCGATTCATGATATCACCGCGTACCCAACGGACCCCGGGGACCTCGCGCGGAGTGCGCTCGTGATAAAGCGCTAGGACATCAAACCCGCGTTCGACCAGCGGCGCCAGACAGTGACTGCCTAGGAAGCCGCTGGCACCGGTCACCAATACACGATCTCCTGTCATGATCATGCAGTGGCGTTGCGTTCTGCCGAGAAGGTGGGCCAGTTCCGGTCCTGCGACGAAATCACCTTGACCTCTCCGGGCCATGCGATGTTGAACGCCGGATCGTCATGGCGCACTCCGGTTGCGCTCGCGGGCGCGTACGCTACCGACGCCTGGTATACGAGGTCGGTATTCGGAGCCAAGGTCAGGTAGCCGTGTCCGCAACCCTCGGGAATATAGAGCATGCGACCGGACTCGTCATCGAGTTCGGTGCCAAACCACTGACGGAATGTTGGGCTGTTCAAGCGCAGGTCGACCGCGACGTCGAACACCGCGCCGTGGGTACAGCGTACCAGCTTGACCTCCGCGTGTGGGGCCTTCTGATAGTGCACGCCCCGCAGTGTCCCGGTCGCGACGCTGCGAGCCACATTGATCTGAGCGATTCTCGCATCGAGCCCGGCACGCGCAAATTCATCGACGCACCACTGTCGGGCGAAGAACCCGCGATCGTCACGCCGCGGCTCCAGTTCGATCACGAACACGCCCGGGATCTTGGTCTCCTTAAAAATCATGTGTGAGCATAAGGTTGGCGGTGGCGCAAATCGGATTGGAACGCCCGGAACTCGGCCGGTGAGATAGCATAGGCCTCACAAGAAGAGAACAGGATCGACCGGAAATCCGTTGGGATAGGCATGGGGCGAACCGAGTGGCGTCGACAGACCTCTCTTCATCCATTTTACCCCTTGGGCACAACAACGCTATGACTGGGATCGATCTCGGTAAACGCCAGCGGGTGGCCGTCCACTTTAACCCGTTAACGCCTCAAACGGCGCCCGAAAGGCAGCCCTGGCACATCGGGCACGCTCGGACACAATGGGTAGACGAGCAAGCCAAGCTTGCCGCAATAGTCCCGCCCTGTCCGCCGGAGGGGGACTGGACCGAAGGGTGATGTGAAAGGTGATCGGACCTCAGTCCAATGACCGGGTTCCAGTCGTAGACCCGGTTTTAGGTCGGCACCAACCCCCCTGGGTCAGCTTATGGTGTCGCCACTGGACGCGATCGCAGGATCAGGCACTGTTTGGCTCGACAGCAGTCGCTGGCGCGACGCGCCGATCCGGCTGTACCGGCTTCGCGGGAGGAGGGGGCTGGGCTTGCCGCACGGCACCTCTCTGCAATATAGCTCTTTCACCGTGGATCTGCGCATCGACGCGAGACTTTCGAACTGGCTTGGTTACTAGAACTTGGTTCGTCAGTTCAATCCTTAGCGCGGATCGCCGGTCAAATGAAAATGGTGTGACGGCCCTATGAACCCTCGGTTGATCGGAGCCAAGCCTCGTGGAACCTAACATATTGTTATTGTCACAGCGTGGGATTGCCGACCTCGTCGCGTACTGCGTCGCGTACGAATTCGAGGACGTTCTCTCAAGTGTGACGCGCGCCGAGCGTATCGATGCGAGTGATATTCCCGGCCTGGAATTCTCGCGGCGCGCCTACAAGCTTGCCCGCTTCGCGACCAGGTCATCGACCCTTGCGCGCCGAATTGCGCCTTATCCCCGCAACAGGCATGTCCTGCGTCGCGAGTTTGAATTTTTCTTTCCGGTGTTTAACCACACGTACGAGCTGTACGCGCTGGCGGCAATACCCAACTGGCGCCAATGCTGCGGCAAAGCGGCTTGCTTCATCAACGAGACGTGGTCGGATATGCTGCCGGAATATCTCATCGAGCTCTTATCTGCATTTGATCACATTTTTCTTGGCTCCCGGAACAGCGTGCAGTCCGTGGCGCGCATCACCGGTCGACCGTGCTCGTATCTCCCACTCGCCGTCGACGTAGCTCGATTCGCGCCTGCGTCGCCCGACCAACCGCGTCCGATCCACGTCTGCAACATCGGCCGGCGCTCGCCGACAACGCATCAGGCGTTGCTGGAAGAAGCGGAGCGCCAGCAGAGCTTCTATTATTACGACACGGTCGCGGCGAGTGGTGATGCTCGGGAGCATCGCACGTTCCGCATCGACAGCGCGCGTGAACATCGGGGTATGCTTGCCACAATACTCAAGCATAGCTGCTACTTCTTCGCCAATCGCAGCTACGTCAACAGACCCGAATTCACAGCGGGGAGGGAGGAGATATCTGCCCGGTTCTACGAGGGGGCGGCGGCCGGGACAGTGATGATCGGTGAGGCGCCGCGCACTGAAGAATTTAAGCGACAGTTTGATTGGCCAGATGCCGTAATTCATGTACCGTTCGATTCTCCTGACATTGGCCGGATCCTCGCAGAGCTTGACGCTGACTCTCAACGATTGCGAGAAGCCAGGCGCAACAATGCGCGTGAGGCGGCGCTCAGGCATGACTGGCTGCATCGCATCCAGGTCATATTCGATGTCCTCGGCTTGAGGACCACCGACGAAATGCGTGCCCGTGCGGAGCTGCTTGACCGGATCGCCCGCGGGGTGAGTGTCGATCAGTTGCCCGGGGCCCAGGCCAAGCACGGTTAAAATTTAAGCTTGATAACAACCCTGATTACTCTATCACTCGATGTGCTGGGTCGACTTCAGGAGGCGCGATGGCTCTTTTGGACCGTCTCAGCCGCTGCCGTATATGGCAGCCAAGGTCGGCCGCAGGATCGCGGGCGCAATGACAGCCTTTTGAAGCTGCTGGCGAGCCATTGTTGGTCGGATTGACGTCAGTAAACATTCGTGCTCATTGATGCGAAAATTTGGTCGAGGTTGGGTGCGGCCGCCCACAGCCGAATGTAGCGCGCGAGCGGCCTTGCCCGAAGTGCGCCTGTTTAATATACCTATGCCGTCGTCAAGGTGGAGCCGTCCGACCCGCGAATGTTGGTCGAGAGTGGCGGCGCAGTTGCCTCAGGCTGGGCCAGCGGCTCACGTCTCAACGCTGGTGGTGGAACGAGTGGACGTCTTCAGGCAGACAGTCGAACACGCGAGAGTCGGCCAATGAAAGTTGTGCTCTTTTGTGGAGGTCTCGGAACCCGCATTCGCGAATATTCCGAGAGTGTTCCAAAGCCTATGGTACCGATAGGCAATCACCCGATCCTATGGCACGTAATGCAATACTACAGCCAGCACGGCCACCGAGATTTTATTCTTTGTCTCGGTTATAAAGCAAACGTGATAAAGGAGTATTTTCTAAATTATAACCAGGCGGCGAACAGTGACTGCATAATTTCGAATTTCGGCAATAAGGTCGAAATTCTGGGTGAAGGTTCACCCGACTGGCGTGTTTCGCTGATAGACACTGGGATTTGGCGCAATATCGGGCAGCGGCTCGTCGCGGTACGCCATCTCGTCAAGGATGAAGAGGTCTTTCTTGCCAACTATAGCGACGGACTGAGTGATGTGCCGTTGGAAGCCATGATCGACCGCTTCAAGAAGAGCGGCAAGATTGGCTGTTTTATTGCCGTTCATCCGCCGATCAGTTTCCATCTGGCGGAATTCGACGGAAAAGAATCGGTTCAACGGCTACGGTCGAGCCAAGAGTCGGATATTTGGATCAATGGCGGATACTTTATATTCCGCAACCAGATCTTTGATTTCATCAAGGAAGGCGAAGAGCTGGTGCTTCAACCGTTCGAACGACTGATTGCGGCCGGGCAACTGATGGCTTACAAATACGAGGGGTTTTGGCGGGCAATGGACACGTTGAGAGACCGGCAAGTGCTCGAGGATATGGTGGAAAAAGGCGAGATGCCGTGGCGCTTGAGCTCGCAACCGGCCGCTAGCGCTGCGCCATGAGAGCGCTGCAACTGGTGCAACCGGGAGAGCATTTGGCGGTGCTCTGTTTGGGAGCGCATTCGGATGACATCGAGATCGGAGCAGGCGCAACGCTGCTGAATATGGTTGAGCGCGGTATTCGCCTGGACGTGCATTGGTGTGTTTTGGGCGCAGCGGAAAAGAGCCGAGAGCAAGAAGCAAGAGCATCGGCGGCCGATTTTCTGCCAGGCGTAGCAAGCGCTCAAGTCGAGGTCATGGGCTTTCGCGACGGATTTTTTCCCGAGCAGGGCGATGCTATTAAATCGTGGTTCGAGTCGCTAAAGCAACGCGCCAATCCGGATCTCATCCTCACTCATCGGAGGGGCGACGCTCATCAGGACCACCGTCAGGTCTGTCGACTGACCTGGAACACGTTTCGCGATCATTGCATCCTTGAATATGAAATTCCGAAGTGGGACGGAGATTTGGGCCAACCAAATCTGTATGTTCCGGTTTCAGAAAAGGCACTGCACCGCAAGGTCGACTTGCTACTTTCCCACTTTGGGACCCAGCGGTCCAAGCATTGGTTCGATCGGGAGACGTTTCTGGGCTTGGCGCGACTTCGGGGTATGGAATGTCGGGCGCCCGATCGCTATGCCGAAGCCTTCTATGCACGAAAGCTCAGCCTCGCATAAGGCGGAGAAGCGAATTTTCTGAATATGATGGGTCTTTCGTCCGCGAAAAGCCGAGCTGAGGCAAGCGCAGATCATCAGCATCAACTTGACGGGAGGGTCTGCACCTCTTCGCGAGCCGCATCCGCGCGCTTGAAACGACTCGTCACACCCGAGAACAGATTGAACGCCGCGGCGTGGTCTCGTGGTCAATGAGTAGGACTGAGGGGGACAGGAGTCGTCACGACCGTTGTTGCCGTACCGCTGTTGATGCTGTTTTTCAGGCTCACGACGCCATTCGCCATATATACCGGATCATTGGCAGTGGCCATGATGAGCCGCAGGTAGTTCAGGAACTTGGAAACCTCGACCGACTGGGCGTTGGCTATATAGATGACGTCCTTGTTCCTCATTTCGAACTTGGCTGTCAGGAAGTAGCCCGCAGGGTCCCTCAAGTTGACTTCGTAAATGATCGGGACTATGGGGCCGGCGAATTTGGAGCAATCAATCCCAAGCTGTTTGGCTAACTCGCGCGTCTCGCCTCGGTAGAGGAAGATCGATGCCGGATCACCCTGTGTGTCCATGATGCCGCCGGCCTTGGCAGCAGCTTCGGCGAGCGAAATGCGCCAGGCGTCGAAGGGGAATTGTCCCTGACGTCCCGACGCGCCGAACGCAAGAAATGTTTGCGGCTCGCGGTAGAGGAAAATCGTGTCGCGCGGACGCACGTAGATGTTGTTCGCGGGTTCATAGACGAGCGCGCCAAATGGGACTATTTCCCGCTTGCGATCGCGCTCGAGCATTACCCAAAGGTCAAATCCGGGCGACTTGAGTCCGGCGCGCGTGATCGCGTCCAGGATTCGCTCATGGGTCGCACCCAGCTGAAAGCGGACGGTTCCGAGTGTATCACCTAACACGTTCACGGCGGACGCGCGCTGGTCCGCGAAGGAGACGATCACCTGTGGTTCGATCGCCCGGGCTTTCAGCGCGTCCACAATCGCTTGTTGAACCTCTGTCGGGGTGCGGCCAGCAGCTCGAACAGACCCGGCGTACGGAACAGAGATGTTACCCTTGCTGTCGACCTCCTGGGGAGGCAACGTGATGAAATTGCCGGGACGAACTCCGGCCTCGGACGGAATAAACAAACCGCCGGCAGCAGCCTCGAAGATCGTCACAGTCACGACATCGCCAATGCCGAAGCGCAGTTCGGTCGGACCGCGCCGATCCACAAATGCCGTGTAGAGGCGCGGTGTATGCGCGGCGAGGACGTTCAGAACTTCGGGAGTCAAGCGGACAAGCGCATAGGGAAGGCTGTCCGGATCCACCTGCTCAGCGCGTACATCGCGAGGGGCGGGCCCCGACGTCGGTATCGTGCTGCACCCGCCGACGAAAGCGAGCAGGCCGAGGCAAAGAATACCTAAACACCGGCCAGACAACACAGCCCCCAATCCGCCCAGAAGTCGCCATCCGCTCGCCATCTAAGGCCACCGCTTCAGATGCAGCAAGGAGGTAAATGCCCACATTATTGGAACTGTTGACACCTGTTGCCCTTACGCCACACGCTCAGATATCCCCAGATAATACCGGCCACCGCCGTTGCCATTTACGCCCGAGCGAACGCTAGTTTGTCCTGTTCGATGATCAGACAGGTCAAACGCCCAGTTGCATAAGCGCCTGTGTCGATATTGATGCGATTAGGGCGGACCTCGGGCCGGTCCACTGGTGTGTGCCCGTGAACGACGATTTTTCCGAAATCATCCTCGGAGAACAGAAAATCCTCTCGAATCCAGAGCAGATCTGTCTCATCCTGATCTTCGAAGGAGACGCCCGGTCGGATACCGGCGTGAACAAAAAGGAAATCGCCGCAGAGGAACCATCGGCGCAGGGCGGACAGGAAGACGTGGTGGGATTGGGGGAGGACGTCGGCGAGCGCCCGGGCGATCCGTTCCTGTTCGTTCTCATCGAAATCTGGCTTCGCCACAACCCCGTAGGACAGCAAGGTTTGCATTCCGCCGAATTCCCGCCATTGCTGCAGCACCACTGGATCATGGAGGAACTCGGTCAAAACCGCCTCGTGGTTCCCTTTCAGATAGACCGTCTCATGAAGCAGGCTCCGGTGGATCAGACAGTCGATGACCTGACGGGAAGCCGGCCCGCGATCGATATAGTCCCCGAGAAACACTTCAATCGGGCGCGATACAGGGCGGGCAGCGAGGTCGGCGTCGATCCCTGAAAATAGGCGAGTGAGAAGATCGAGGCGGCCATGCACGTCTCCAACGGCATATATTCTTATGCCGTCGGGCACTGCAGCGCCCGGTCTCCGCTTCCGAGGAAAAGGTACCTTCCACATGAGCCGGAGGTCCGCCAACCGTCAGCGACAAGCGACCCATATTGCGCGAATTGTACTTACACGACCCTAACAGGGAATGAACGGGCCACAAATTAAGGCTGCTCCGTCGAGCAAGGCGGCGGGCGGGGGTGAGATTTGAAGCGCCGGATGACGATCGGAGGCGTGTTGCTCCGACGAGGACTCAGCGCAATCCAGCCTCAGGCCGGGCTGCTCCCAAAAGTTCGGGGTCCTGACCGTTAACCGCATCTTCGATCAGCTTTTTTGCGACGGGGCTTGCTTGCCGATATGCCGCAACGATGGCGGGCTTGAGTTGCGTTCCATGGGTGAGGAGCGTGCGAAGCTCATTCAGGACAAGTTGTTGGAGCTCCTCGTCAGCGAGCACACCGGGACGAACCGCGATCATCAGGCGATATGGCGAGAGTTTGACTTCATTTGGGGCTGTGTAGTAGGCCATCTTGAGCGCATCGATGGCTTCCTTATTCTGCCGATGCTCCAACTGCGCGATCTGAATGTCCAGTGCGGCTAGCAGGAGCCACAGTCGGGCGTCGTGTGGGCTGCCTCGGAGGGCTCGTTTCGCGATATCCTGTGCCTCTTCGAATTCTCGAGCTGTCGTTGGCGGCTTGGTACTGCTATCAAGCGGCCATACGAGGTTGCTGTAACCGAGGGCAAAATCCGGCCAAAGGGCCGCGGGCAACAGGCCAAGCCGTACCAGGCTTTCCGCTGCGCGCCGATTTTGGCTGGACAATTCCGTGCCGGCGAGTACCTCAGGGAGGGTCATCCATGCGGCCTGCAGCCCGAGGAGAACGGCACAAGCGAAAATTGCGAGGCGGAGCGATGTCTGGCTACGGAGGGCCATGGACGGTACGATTGTTGGCGGACACGGGTGGAGCGACCCAGCGAGGGTCGAGTGCCCCTTGATATTACGCTATGAACATCTGTGGAGTCTGCATACTAAGGCGTTCAGAGACCAGCTACAATGTATACCGTTCTCGTCATACTCATTTTGCTGATTGACGCAAGCCCGGCGGTGCTCATGATTGGCGAGCCCTTCGCTGCGGCCATCGTAGCGGCGGTGATGGCCATCGCCGGCGTGATTATCGCCTTCACGCTCCGGCGAAGCGACAGCAATGATTTGCGGCGGTTCTTTCTCACCCTTGCGATCGCTGCAAGTCTTCCAGCAGCCTGGATGTTGGTGCAGATGGTGCCCACCGTGACCTTGGGTTGGGCTCATCCGGTCTGGCAGAGCGCGGCAGCCGCCCTCGACACTCCGTTAGTGGGTGCTTTCAGCATTGACCGCGGATTGACCGTGGCGGCCTTGTGCAACTATCTCGCAGCGGTAGCCGTAATGTTCGTTGCGGCGGCGGTTGCCGTTGATCGCCATCGAGCCAAATGGATTCTGGTGGCGTTGAGCGGCGCAACCACGCTCGTTGCCATCGTCGTCGTCATTCAAGGCACTACAGGCGTAAGGCTCTTAAGCGGCCTGGATGAAAGGCTCTCGCACGACGCCGGGATCGACGCGGCCGCGTTGGGGGCCATTTTATGTGCCGCGGCGGTGGCTCGCGTGTTGGGTGGATCCAACAGCCTTGGGCCTGGTCATGACGTTGCAGCTTCCCGCAAGCCTGCACTGATGGCGAGTTTGGTGGCTTTCGTCATATGTGTGTCGGCAGTCGTCTGTTTCGGAACGACGCACGCGCTATTTGCCATGGCCTTTGGAGTGGCCACGTTCCTGGCTGTAGCGGCAATCCGCCGTTTGGGCTTGAGCTCGTGGGGGATAGCCGGCGTCGTAGCGATGATGATCCTCGTCGGCTCTTCCATTGTTGTCACTCAGCCCCGGATTGCTACGCTGGATCCGACGCTCGCGTTTGCGGATGCACCAAAATCGGTTCTATCGATGACGGAACGGATTTTGGCGGACGGCAGCTGGACGGGAAGCGGAGCGGGAAGCTTCAAGGCGCTCGTACCGATATACAAGGACTGGGGTGAGCTCACCGATAACGACCCGCCGACCCTCGCTGCCGCCATTGTGGTGGAACTGGGCCGAGCGGCACTCTGGGTTATTGCCGCGATCGCGACCTTCGGGGTCGTCATGTTGCTCCGTGGAGCGCTTGTGCGAGTTCGGGACTGGTTCTACCCGGCGGCGGGCGCAAGCTGCCTTTGCACTGCCACGGCTTTGGCCTTTAGCAATATCGGGCTATCTGCCACGCCAAGCTTGATCATCGTTGCGAGCACTTTGGGAATGGCGTTCGGACAGAGCCAAAGCCGTGCAACACCGCGGCTTTCTGAGCTCAGCAACTTTGTCGAGTCCTTTACTTTGAGACGAAACGATGGTGGATCGAACCGATTGGGAATCATCAGTCTGGTTCGCGGACCGGGATAGAGCGGGTTGACAGTTCTTTGACGTGTTCGCCCGATCCCGTGCCTGGGCTGCGACAACCGGGGCAGCCGACGGTCCCGGAATCCCAGCGGATCATGGGGCCAATCTGATGAGCTCGGACCAACGCGGGCTGATATCTTTCTGAGCCGGTTGGGAAGCGGCCGATGCGTGGGCTGAGCGGCCTAGCGTGATGCGTAGGGGGGCCCCATCCGCAGCAGCGCTGACCGTTGGCATGGTGCGCACGCACTGTTTCGGGATCAGCTGAGAGCCGCGGGCGCACTGCTGTGGAGTTCGGCACATGCGTCCGCGAGTTGCGCTTCAGCGTGGAGCGCCGCAGCGGATTTGACTTCGGTTACGCGATTTGCGATCGGCTCGCACGCATCTAAAGCTCCTGACTGAGCAGGTCGTTCAATATGTTTTGACGCCTCGGTGGAAACCTCATGACACGGCAATCGCCACGGGACGCTGGCTGCGCAGCATGATCTCAAAGCGCGTGCGCGCAGGATGCGGCGCAAATATAGTCGCGGCCGACGTGCTCGCGGCATCCGAGCGGATTTAGGCAAGGGGGTTAGGGGGACGGCCGGAGCGGCCCGCCGGTAGTGTCGACATCGACGATGGTCAAGTCGATGAAATTGATCACCTCCGCCAATGAGCTGCGGATGTGCTTCCGGACGCGGTCTTCAGAAGTACCGGGGTTTCGCCAAGCGCGAACAACCGGACTGAGCCTACCGGCAATTCCGACCCAACTCACGAAATAGTCCGTGATCAGGCCTAGGGCTTTCGATGCTTCGAGCCGATTGATGATATCTCGGTGTCGGGCGTCGGAAAACTGACGATCGCCGTTTGATCTTGAACGACTGGAACTCATCGATCACTCTAGAAACGTCGGATGCTAAAGCAGGTGGCGCCCCAGCTCTCTTAAACGGCTCTCTCTGTACGGCCAATCGGCGATGGCATCAAGACCGAGGCGCACGGAGGAGGGATACGATTCAGATGTTTAACGGTGAGAGGGTGCGGAACTTTGGAGCGCTCGCATAAGGCCTGCGCGCCGGCCTGCCGGGCTGGTCAAGGTACGCAAACCGTCACGGCGAGCCTGACAGTGCCAACGGCTGTGCCAGTCCCGCCGCCAGATGGAGGCCTGTTACGCGCCAGCCGGCGCCGGTGCGTCCTCGATCTTCGGCTGGGGCTGCGGGATCGGCCGATTGACCTGTTTTGCGGCCTTCGTCTTCGCGCGCGCCCGCGGATTGGGCTTCTTGGCCGGTTTCGAGGCCTTCACCTTGGCACGCGCAATGCGCTTTTTGGCGGGGCGCGCTGGCCTCGCCTTCTTGGCGGCCTTCTTTGCGAGCTTAGCTCTTTTGGCCGGCCTCGCCTTCTTGGCTGATTTTTTAGCCTTCTTGGCTGATTTCTTGGCGACCTTCTCCACGAGAAAATCGTCCCGCTTTGCTCCAGCCTTGATGGCGGCGGTCATCCAGCGGGGTTGAGCACCTCTGCCCGACCACGTATTCCCGCTCTTGTCTCGGTATTTCACCGCCACTCTGCGACCTCTGAGCTTGTTGGGCTTAGGCGTGCGCCTACCGGTGCTGCCCGTGCCGAGGTCGGTTAATCGTGAAAGTTGTTCCTGGATTGCAACTGCCTGTTTCCCGAGCATTTCAGTTACATCAGCGCGAAGTTTCACAAGGGCATCAAGTGACATGGCGGCAAGGTTCTTCGGCTTAGCCATCTTGCGGCTCCTCCAGAAAAGTTCGGTAATCGGCTATTCTAACCTGGAGGTACGGAAAGTGCGACTACCTTTTCCTCCAGCACCGAATATGCCCATGGAATTTACGATCTAAGGACGTCGTCAGCGGTCGAGCAACGGATCGTAGTGACATGCCGCTGCAACGTTGGCTTATTATCATACCCGTGCCAGCGGATGAATGTGGCTACCGCGGAGAGACATAGATGGGCCTGTTCAAGGCTGTGCACCGGATGAAGTGGAAGGCCTCCGTCGTTAGGGAGCTCAAGGACCGATATGGCATTGATCTGCGCACGCTCGGTGAGGTGATCGGCCGGGCGACCCTCGATGATCTGCTCAATGATCAATACGAGTGTGAGCCGAGGAATCCTGGACTCGGTGCTCAAAACCTCACGCGGGTGCTCAGTCAAAGCTTCGGCGTGAACGTTCCTCTGTTGGCCATGCGCTCGAGGATCCAAGCCTTGTGACCGCAGTCCTGACAATTTGCGCCGGTGGGCAGTCCTCGGAGATCCGAAGGAGATGTTCTAAATTTCATTTTCCCTCTCGATAAAGGTCCAGCGATTTCTGGGCGCGTTTCGCTGCGCGGGATCTGGCTCTACCAAACAGAATGCGCTCATTGTGTTCGCCAGGCGCGTTGCCTTCCGGATACGCGGCAATCGACGGCGGACGCTCCGGAGAGAGGGTTCAGCTCGGATTTCTGTGGCGGGTTCGCGAGAGTGGCCGCGCGCGGCCCGTCATGGCGATCTGTCATGACAAACGTGGACGTTTGGATGCCGCTCGCGATCCGCGCGGCGGCTATAAGGTGGATGTGAGCCGTGGTGAGCGCATCGGTCGCGTGTCCTCGGAGTGGTTCTCCCGCCTCGCGGACGAGCGCTACCTATCTTTGTCCGAGCTTTTCGCCGCCGTACACGACCGCGCCGAGCGGAGCCGGAATGCGGACTGCCGACAGGTGCGGCGGTCCATCTGGAAGCGAGCCGTAAGAACGCTCAGCGGCTGGCGCTGATGCTGCCAGGGCCACCTGAGACACGACACCACATGCGCCTTCTCACCGAGCCGCCTGGGCGCTTGACTGCGCGCGACGCCGTGGTCACGAAGGCGGCAATGGGCCTGCCAGTCATTCCGATCGATCACCTTTCGTTCGTGTTCCAACCGCGGCCGTGGCCGTTTGCCAACGAGCACCGCGCCGAGATCGACGCCCACTTTGCTCGGCGCCGTGCGAGCAGACCCCAAATCTGGAACGGCCGCGTCGTGCTCGCGGACGACTATGAAATCATCGGCCGAAGTCTGTCCGGACATTGCTTCGAAACCGATTTCGCAAGTCTCCTCGCTTGGTCCGACTGGGAATTTCCGCAGGCGGATGCGATCGACTTCTTTGCGATGGGCGCGCTGCGCAGCGCCGATGGCGCGTTCTTACTTGGCGTCATGGGCGAGCACACCGCCAATGCAGGTCGCATATATTTCCCGGCGGGCACTCCAGAACCTGGCGATATTGTGGATGGGCAACTCGACCTTGCCGGCAACCTCAGGCGCGAGGTCGCCGAGGAGACTGGACTCGCGGCGGCGGACTATGATGCCGCGCCGGGCTGGCACGCGGTGCCGGTCGGCCGACGTCTCGCGCTGATGAAGCCGCTCGCGGCGCCTGCGTCCGCCATCGACCTGCAACAGCGAGTGCGCCATCACATCGCGCGCGAGGCGAATCCGGAGCTTGCGGACATCCGCATCGTGCGGTCACCGGCAGATTTCGACCCCCGGATGCCGCCCTTCGTCACTGCTTATCTCGATCACTGTTTTCGGCACCTCGCACGTTGAGGGAATATCGAAGGCCGGCCGATCGAGGCGAGACATGGCGAGTTGCCCGGGTCGGGAGCTCGCTGCTTAACGCATTCGCAATCCGAGCATCGCATGATCGCCCAAGCTTGGCTGATTGTCCCGCCAGCCTTCGTAACGAAGCCCCGGTGCTCCCCCGCCGGGGCTTTTCGTTAGTTCATCGGGCCAGCTCACCCGGCTCCCATATAGAGCGCATCTCGATCATTTGGGCACAAGACCCATCATCTCGGTCGGGCGGTAGCGTCCCGATAGGGAATCCGCCATCACCAAGGCGATGGAGGAATTCAGAATCGAGCCGCCGCGCCGCTTCCGGTTGATTGCGGAGCCGGTGGAATGAGGCGCCTACGTCGGCGGTATTAACCATGGGCACCGATCCTACCTTGTCTGGGCGGTTGTCCGCGGCGGAAGATGGAAAAGGAGTTGCGCAGACGCCGTGGGGAACGGACATGTGCACGATAGGGCGGGCCAAGACAAAGTGTCTAAGCTTCGGACAGTTTAGCATCAAGGATTTGGAGGCGAGGGCGGCGCAGGGTTGAAAGCGCATGAATGAGATAGAGCGCCCGGAGATGGATCGTGTAGCCGTCGCCATCGAGTACCACAAGCTCACGGCCGAGATGTTCGACCGCACCGGAGCCGACGACGACTACGAGGCGGTGGCCACCGCCTTCGACCGGCTCGCGGTGATCGCCGACACATGCGCGGGCGCCGCCATGGTCGCCGCTTACGTTGCGGATTTCATGCCGCGGGATTTGCCCGACGTGTGGTTGCCCACGTTCGTGCGCACGATCGCGCGCTGCACCAGCCGGGGCGGCGCCCCAACCGCATGACGGGTCAGGCCTGAATCGCGGCGCCACGCGATCAGCCAAGTCGTCCCACGGCATTCCTGACTTGAGAGGTACTAGGCCGCTTGGCCGATCTGCCGGTCGCGCACGCGGCATTCGATGCGGCGGTTACCCTCCGCGAGGCGCGCGCAATTGGCCGCAGCCACAGTCCGAAGCGCTGGTTGGCGGGGACTTACGCGCGTCGCGAACGAGTCGGGTACCTGACTCGTTCGAACCTTCCGCATAGCTGCCAGCTACTATCGAGACTGTGCATTTTGGAACATTTGTGCTGACGTTGAATTGTCACGATCAGTCATGACGCAGGGGCGACTGATGAGTGGAGTTCAAGCATTCTTTCTTGGAATAATGGTGTCTTTGACGCCGTCAATGATCGTATTGGGTTGGGTCCTTTGGCACACTTCAGACGAGAAGCGTCACCAATCGATACAGCAGCCAACTCAATAAGGCCATCCACGTCACCGTCGCGAGCAATCCGAGGCCGACCACAAAGAGCGGCCAAATCCGGCGGATGCTGTCAACCCGAGACCGTTGCGACGTGGCCGCCGGCGTCGTGCGAAGCTCGCCAGGAATTTCTAACGCGGTCACATTCAACGCCCCCTCAGCTGATCGCTGCTGATCATGCAGCGTGCGCGCCTGATTGTCGGTAACATACTCTTGCATGGACAACGACATGGAGATCAGCCTCCGTCGCCCCTGGCGATTTGTCGCCTCCCGCGGCGAGTAGGTTCACGCGACACACCACATTTTTTTGGCCCCGCAGGAGGCAGCGGGTACCAATCATTTGGGGAAAAGCAGCTCCTTAATTGCGCGAGCGTGCGCGATCCGCAGGCCACAAAGTCGCGTTACCCAATGAACTCTGGCGGGAGACTATTGCGTCGGTGCTGCCGAACCCGATGGCAAAGGCGCCGAAGGAGTTGCCGACGTGGCGCATCAGCTAAGTCCGTGCGAAGGGCCGCCTTTCCGGGATGGTACAGCCAGATCGCGATCAAGGAATTCAGTGTGCCCAAACAAACTACAGGGCCGGGCTCCTCGCTCAGTGTGCCGAATGAAGCGTACGACTATCCGCGGCCGCAGCATCGTCCGCGTGCCGCCAACGCAGCAGAGTATCGGGAAGCGGTCCTGTGCTACCCGGCAAGGTGATAATCCTCTGCGACGGCGGGCGTGTGCTCGCCCGGAGCGATCGTCCGGAAGGATGATCTAGCGCTGACCAAAAAGGGGCAGCAAGCAGCGCCCCGCTCGCGTTGACCTTAGACCACCGTACTATGATGCCGCGGAGCGAGGCAGGTTCGAAATGGGCTTGCCATACAGTAAACACAATACTGCGTCTATTACAGACGACGGCCGTGGAGGCTAGGCCGTCGTGGTTCACACGAAGGACGCGTTGCGCGAAGGGCGCAACTATGAGCGCAGTAGCGATTTTCTTCCTTGGAATGATGGTGGGCTGGACACCATCTCTCCTTATCCTGGCTTGGGCTCTTTGGCGCACACCCGCAGCTGCTTTGCGCGAGCAGCATGAGCGCCGCTCGATACGGCAATCAGCCCAATAGAGCAATCCAGGCGACCGTCGCGAGCAATCCGAGACAGACTCAAAGAACGGTCAAATCTGGCGGGTGCTATCCACCGAGCCGTTGCGACTTTGGCGGGGCCGCGTTCTCGATCTTCGCATTGAATTTCTCGCAGTCGGCGGCGTTTGTTGCGGAAGGCGAGGAGGTCCGAATGGGTTCGCCACTTTCCCGAATGAAATGCGCTCATCGGGCGACGAAGACGACCGCGACTTCAACAACGCGCACATCGAGATCGTATGGCTCGAGGGAGGCTGAAGGGCGAGGAGGGCGTCAAGCGCGGCGCGGCCGGGTCAGCTCAGCTTGGCGCCCGGCGAGGATCGCGCCATGTAGTGGAAGCGCAAGAGCTGCTCGGCGGTCGGCCGGCTGAGCCGCTCGAAGCTCGCGAGGTTCTGCTGCAGCTCGGTCGCCGAGATGCCTTTCGGGCCGGCGCGCAGGCGCAACAGCGCCTTGACGGTCGGCCAGGTGAGGCCGCGGGCGCGCGCGATCACCAGAATGGACTCGGAGCGGTCGCTGTACATCGCGTGGTCGGCGACGATGATCGGCATATCGCCGATGAGCGCGAGCGTCACGACGCTCTCCTCCATGCGACCGGTCTCGGCGAAGGCCGCAAGGTCCGTCTCCGCGAGGCCGCCGGCGCGGTAGCGGGCGGCGAGCCGTTCGATGACGCCCGAGTAGTCGCGCGGCCGCGCCGCGATTGCCTGCTTGATCCGGCCGGCCACCTGCGCGACCACCCGGTTGATATCGGCGCCGGCCTGCGGATGCAGCGCGCGCAGCTTCACGCGCACCTGCTCGGAGGCGGCCGCGAGCAGCTTGAGGAAGAGGTGCGGCGGGATTTCGCGCCGAGCCCCGATCCGCTCGGCAAGCTCGTCGTCGCCGTTGGCGCGTCCGATCAGGCTGGCAAATCCGTCGTGCGACAGCCGGGCGCCGGGATTGCCCGCGAGGCTCACCGCGACGGCGCGGTCGCCGCGCACGATCAGCACGTCGGTGAGCGCCTCGCTCAAGGCCCGTCGGCGCGAGATCGCGAGCAGGTGCCGCTGGCTCTTGGCGTTCGCGTTCTCGATCAGCGCCGCCTCGTCGAGCCGCTCCGAATGCATCAGCACGGGGCTGGCGACCGCGTCGTCGTCGTCGAAGGCAAGCATGCGGATGACGCCCCGCGGCGCATTGCGAACGCTCGCCAGGCGCTCGGCGAGCAGGATCCGCGCCTCGGTCTCGATCTCGGCGGCGAGCCGCGCGATGACGTCGTCGAAGAACCCGATCTCCTCGTCGGAATAGAGCTCAGCGTGCTCGATAAACAGGGTGGTCACCTGGTGCAGCATCTTGGCGCGGCGCCCGCTCGGCGCTCGCTCAAGGGCCGCATCGATGTCTCTGACCGCCATATGTTTTATGTGGCTCACGCCACATCTCCGACAGTGAGGTGGCGGCTCACGTCGCGGAAATCGAGCTCGCGCGCCGGCACCGGACGGTTGAACAGGAAACCCTGGACCTGCGTGCATCCGGCAGCGCGCAGCAGCTCGAACTGCTCGGCAGTCTCGACGCCTTCGCCCGTCGTGTCGACATTGAGGCTACGGCCCAGGCCGGTGACCGCGCAGACGATCGCGGCGCAGTCCGCCCGATCGGAGAACTCGGCGACGAACGAGCGGTCGATCTTGATCTTGTCGAACGGAAACATGCGCAGATAGCTCAATGACGAATAGCCGGTGCCGAAGTCATCGAGGACGACCCCGATGCCGAGGTCCTTGAGCTGATGCAGAACCGCG
>Ga0126371_10000459_pt1 | contig 33336 bp, 30 predicted proteins | sample PanSoiMetaPlot_4_FD_110145 | JGI IMG/M metagenome (GOLD analysis project Ga0126371, IMG submission 110145) | Tropical forest soil microbial communities from Panama - MetaG Plot_4 | ecosystem: Environmental > Terrestrial > Soil > Tropical forest > Bulk soil | place: Panama | collected 2016-02-17 | reverse complement strand
AGCGAAACCAGTCCCATGCGGTCGAAGCAAGACTTAGGATAGGCGGCGTGCCTGTGCGAGGCCCCGCCGTTCCACCACGGACCGCGTCCGTTGGTGGCCGACGGCCACGCCCGGGCTTCACTCAGTCCAGCCCGCATCAGATGCTCCGCCCGTGTGTGGTTGTGCTTCCAGTGCCGCCACAGCAACCTCCGCAGCTTATGCCTGATCCAGCCATCGAGCTCTTCCAGCACACCTTTGACCGCGGTGAGCCGGAAGTAGGACACCCATCCCCGCAACAGCGGGTTCCGGTCTGCGATCACTCGTTTCAGACTTCGCCCTCGTCCGGCCCTCAGCGTCTGGCGCACTTTCTCCGCAAATCGCGCGCGGCTTGGTTCCGCGATCTTCCGCTTCGGTTCCCGGTGCCACGTCATGCTGTAGCCCAGAAACTTTCGCTGCCACGGTCGCGCCACTGCGCTCTTTTCTGCGTGAGTGCGCCCTGCCGGGCGCACAAAAGCAAAACGCGCGCCGCAGCGCGCGTCTCGATTTTCCTGGCGACCGAAGACTGACGGCTGAAGACTAAATCGCCATCACTCCTACTTCCTTCTCGACCTCGGTCGTATCCACCATCACGATTGCGTCCCACGGACATCCGTCGAGGAAGCAGCCGTCCGGCCCCTTGCTGATGCACTTTTTGCAGCCGATGCAAAGAATCGGGTCGACCTGAATTCGTCCAAACGGCGGATGATCTTCGTCCGGAACCCAGAACATGCAGTCGGCCACCGGGCAATATTCCACGCACGCTGGCGACCCGGCGCATCCGGTGCAGCATTCCGTGATGACCGCCAACTCCTTTGGTTTCTTCTTTCGAGGCGTCGCAAGCCCCTTGGACTTGGGATCAAACTTGAGTTCGTCCGGGACCATCCCGGCGGCTGTTTTCTTGGTGACGGGTTCCGTGGCCATGGCTGACGCATTATATCGTTAATTCGGCTTTCCCATGCCCGGTTTTCGGACTGTTTTCATGGATTTCCGTCACAATTCAGCGGGTTAGATACCACAATTTCCACCTGCCCGTTTCTGCTATATTGACCCTCCGAAGGAGCCCGCAATCATGGCAAAGAGTGTCAACAAAGTGATTTTGATCGGTAATCTGGGCAAAGATCCAGAAGTGAAGTACACGCCGCAGGGCACGGCGGTCGCCCGTCTCACCGTCGCCACCAACGAACGCTTCAAAGACAAGAGTGGTGAATGGCAGGATCGCACTGAGTGGCACAACGTCGTGCTCTGGCAGCGGTTGGCTGAAATCGCGGGTGAGTATCTGAAAAAAGGCGGCAAAGTCTATATCGAAGGACGGCTCCAGACCCGCTCCTGGGACGACAAGCAGACCAATCAAAAGAAATACATGACAGAAGTTGTGGCGAACGATCTCGTCCTCCTAAGCGGACGCGGCGAAGGCGGCGAGGGCTTCAGTTCCCGCGGCGGTGGTTCAAACAATTTCGATCAGCGAACGCCAGAGCATGAGCCCGCAGCTGCTTCGCCCATCACGGACGAAGATATCCCGTTCTAAGAATCGGTTTACGCGTTTGAGTTCCTCGAGAACCGCAATGTCCGACCTGGCGAGCAAAACCTGCGTTCCCTGCCGAGGAGGCACTCCTCCGCTCAAAGGGGAGCAACTGCACAGCTACAGTCACCAACTACCCAATTGGCACGTAGTCGATGAGCACCACATCACGCGGACTTTCACATTCCCGGACTTCCAGAAGGCATTGGACTTTGTGAACCGCGTGGGTGCCGTTGCAGAAGAGCAGGGGCATCACCCAGATATCTTCCTAACTTGGGGAAAGGTCGGCATCACGCTCTGGACACACTCCGTGAATGGCCTCAGCGAAAGCGACTTCATCATGGCCGCCAAGATCGATCAGATCCCCACATAAACGCCGATCGACAGCACTCAATCCGCCGCCATGGCCTCTTGTTTGAGCGTCGGCCTCCATAACCTCATCGCCCAAGCCCACAGCCCAGCGGGTATGAGCATCACGATGCCGGTGAACGTGACTAGCGTTCGGGCGGAGATCCCTACATCCAGCAAGGATCCACTGACATAAGCGCCTATCGCGATCGTAAACATGCATAAGCCTAAATCCGCTGAAAAGACTCGTCCGCGAAACCGATCTTCCGTGTTCAGTTGCAGGAGCGTCGTTGAGAACACCCACACGGTAGCGCCGCCCAGATGTGCAAATGCGGCCCAGAAACAAGCCTGCCAAACACTTCCGGATCTTCCGATGAGGGCATAGCCGATCGCCGAGAACAGGTAGCCGTAGAAGATTCCGAGGCGCAGCCGCCGAGTGCTCTGTCCCGCCCACGGCGCGCTGATCAGCGGCCCAATGAACGCCCCAAGGCCGCGGCCACCAAGCAGCAGGCTCATTCCCAGCATCGCTCCTCGCTGCGGATCAAGATGGTGCCAGCTGACCGGGAAATACTTCTCTCCCATCACGGTGAACAACACCCAGCTCGGACCAATCACCAGGTTCCCCGCTTTCGCAAAAATCGTCGCGAAGAGCGTAGGTTTGCCACGCACGTAACGAATACCCTCGATGATTGGCGAATAATCCACCAGGTCACGGGCTCGCAGCGGCGCGAATCCCTCGGCATGCGGCTCGGCAAAATGCATTCCGGCTATGAACAACGCCGACACGAGAAACGAAAGCCCGTTCAAGACAAAAACAGCGTCACGCCCGAGCCATGCGGCCACCACACCCCCGATCGTTGCTCCAAGCACCAGGTTCATCGACCACGTCGTGGATGAAAGTGTATTGGCGACGATCACGTCTTCGCGTGGCGTGATGTTCGGAATCACGGAACTCCGTGCCGGTTCGAAAAACGCCGCCATGATTGTTTCGGCCAGTAGCAGCGGATACACGAGCCACACCATGCTGCGCGATCGCACCAGCAGCATGGAAAAGACAATCACAACCCGAATCACGTCGGCGGCGATCATCACTTTTTTCCGGCTGATTCGATCATTAACGATCCCGGCAACCGGACCGACGAAAGTCTGCGGCAAGACCTGCAGCACGAGAGCTAGCGCTACCGAACTCGCATGCCCGGTCAGTTGCAGCAGCAGCGTGTAAATCGCGAGCGTGTAAAACCAGTCGCCGATCTCGCTAACAATCTGTGCACACCACAGCCGGTGGAAGTTCTGATTCTTCCGCAGCAGTCGCGCATAGGACGCAAACGAGATCGAACTAACTTGGTGTTCCGGCTCTGGCTCCATCCGATTTCCACTCGCAACTAGGGTCAACCAAGATAAATGATGAGCGTCATCCACGCAGGCAACGCCAAGATCGCGCCTTCACGCAATGACACTAAACGACCTCAAATCAGGCGATTGCGGGCAATGCCTGATCTTTGACTTCGCCCTGGTAGGCACTCGCGTTTTCCTGCCGTGTGCAGAACATTTCACATCCCGTGAAATGACAGTTTTTGTTAATCGGAACACTCGGTCACAAACTTCCTCGTTGCAGTTACTTAGCGTCTCACGTGTGAAGTCTTGAACGAATGATGCAAGCCGCCCTTCGGCAGCGAGTTTGCTCTATCACGAGCAGAGGAACCGAGCGCATGTCGCCAAGAGTCATAAAGATTTTGATGGGAGCACTATCAGTCCTCCTTTTGGCCTCCGCACTCTCTCATGTCACCGAACGGCATTCCGCAACTCCCACTCGTCCCTTGCTCATGCTGGGTGGAGGATTGATTAGCTTGGCGACCCTTACGCGGCGCCATTTTGCCGACGAAGAAGAGTAGTTTCCTCGCGACTTTTACCCTCGTCTCAAACTCGTTCCGGCCCGGAGGCAACGTCTTCCGGGCCGTTTTTTTCTTCGCCATGGCGTAACAAAAAACCTCAAAGAATACATTTTGATTCGCAAGCATCGCGAAAAGCCGCAACAGAACGCCCTTCTCTATAATTCCATCCATGCTCGATGAACTTGCATTTCGCAAGCATGCGGACGAAGCATTCGCCGCGCTCAAGAAAAGTCTATTCGCCGCGGAGGATTCCGCTGATATGGAAGTAGAAGATCAGGCTGGCGCCCTCACCGTCACCTTCGAAGACGGCACTCGATTTGTCGTCTCTCCCAACGCCCCGGTCCGGCAGATCTGGATCTCTGCGCTCACTACCAGTTTCAAGCTGGATTGGTCCGACGAAGAGAGCGACTTCGTTCTCGCGAAGACAGGTGAGCGCCTGAAGCCACTCGTCGGCCGTTTGATCAATCAGCAATTGGGAGAAGATCTGGTGGACTTGGAGTAGTTCCCACGAACGCAAAACAAGTTCTCAGAGAACTTCAGATCACTTCGCGTTGTTGCCCGGGCGACATCTTCTGGCGAAGGTGAGCCGCAATCTGCTTCCCATGGAAGCGGCCGTTCTCAATAAAGATTTCACTGGTTCGTGAACCGGCAACGATCACCCCGGCTACGTAGATTCCGGGCACGTTGCTCTCGAGCGTCTCAGGATCGCAGACTGGCCGCAATTGCATGTCCGAGAGTTCCAGGCCTACTGCGCGCAGAAAATCGTAGTCCGGGTGGTAGCCAATCATCGCGAAAACAAAATCGTTTTCCAGATGGACCGGCCCTTTTGGCGTTTTCAGAACAATCAAGTCTGCGCAGATCTCCTGCACCGAGCTTTTGAAATATGCGGCGATCTCGTGATTCTTGATCCGGTTCTCCAAGTCTGGACGGACCCAATATTTCACGCTCGGCGACGGTCTCTCATCTCGATGAACGAGCGTCACACGCGCACCGTGACGCCAGAGATCAAGCGCAACCTCAGCCGCGGAATTCTTTCCTCCCACCACAACGACATCGCTGTCGTAATACGGGTAAGGTTCTTTGTAATAGTGCAAGACTTTGGGAAGCTCTTCGCCAGGAACATTCAAGCGATTCGGCAGATCATAATAGCCGGTCGAAACGATCACCTTCTTCGCCTGGTAATCGTGGATCTTGCCCGACCGATCCGTGGCGGTAATTCGAAAATCTCCGTCGCGACCGGTCACCGTCTTCACCCAGTGGTATTGGCAGATGTGAAGTTCGTAGTGGTCCGCGACGCGCCGATAGTACTCAAGCGCATCCTGTCGCGTCGGCTTTTGCGTGGTGCACGCGAATGGGATATCTCCGATCTCAAGCAACTCCGGCGTCGTGAAGAACACCATGTTCGTCGGATAGTTGTAGACCGAGTTCACCAGGCATCCCTTATCGAGGACGATAACCTTGAAGCCGCTCTTGTGCGCCTCAATGGCACACGCCAACCCCGTAGGCCCCGCGCCGATCACCAGCACGTCCGTGTAGGTTTCCGGCCGGGAGGTCGTCTGCTGCCTGGGTAGGGTATCGGGAATGTATTCGGTGGTAGCCAATATGGCGTCCTGAGGTCCCTGGGAAGAACTCGTAGAACACTTGAAATACCGGGTTCCGCGCTCGATTCTAGCATGCGGGAACCGGCCGGCTTTTGAGGTCACTCGCATCTGTGCTCTCGCTCACAAAGAGGCGGGTTGCCGGCGTTATACTTTTTGTTGGGCAACTGATCGCTTTTTTATCAGGAAAATTCATGGCGACTATCACCGAACCGATGACCCGCACGCGCACCGAGTCCGACAGCATGGGACAGATCGAGGTCCCCAGCAACGTGTATTGGGGCGCCCAAACGCAACGCTCCCTGCTGCATTTCAACATCGGCCGCGACACCATGCCGCCCGAACTCATCCGTGCATTCGGCATCCTGAAAAAGGCCTGCGCGCTTGTGAATCAGGATCTCGGGAAACTCTCGGCGGAAAAGACCAAGCTGATCATTCAAGCGGCAGACGAAGTCATCTCCGGCAAACTCAACGACCAGTTCCCCCTGCGCATCTGGCAGACCGGCAGCGGTACGCAGACCAACATGAACGTAAACGAGGTCATCTCGAACCGCGCCATCGAAATCGCCGGCGGCCAGCTCGGCTCGAAGAAGCCGATCCATCCGAACGACGACGTCAACATGTCGCAGTCGTCCAACGACACGTTTCCCGCGGCCATGCATATCGCCGCCGCCGATCGCGTGAGAAATGCGTTGATTCCAGCGATTAAAACAGTCCACAAAGCGATCGACGCCAAGGCGAAGGAGTTTTCGGACATCGTCAAGATCGGCCGCACCCACCTTCAAGATGCGGTCCCGCTCACCGTAGGACAGGAATTCAGTGGCTGGGCAAGCCTGCTGGAGCGTGACATTCAGCGCCTGGAACTGGCGCTCGACGGCCTCTACGATCTGGCCATCGGTGGCACAGCCGTCGGCACCGGACTCAACGCGCACGCTGAATTTGCCGAGCGGGCCGCCGCGAAGATCGCGCAACTCACCGGACTTCCCTTCCGCTCGCACCCCAACAAGTTCGCCGCGCTTTCGGCTCACGACGAGATCGTCTTCGCGCAGGGTGCACTTGAGACTCTAGCCGCTTCGCTGATGAAGATTTCGAACGACATCCGCTGGCTGGCGTCGGGTCCGCGGTCAGGCCTAGGTGAACTGATCATCCCCGAGAACGAACCAGGTTCGTCGATCATGCCCGGTAAAGTGAATCCCACGCAATGCGAAGCCATGACCATGGTCTGTGTGCAGGTCCACGGAGCCACGGCCGCAGTCGGGTTCGCGGGATCGCAAGGCAACTTCGAACTGAACGTCTATAAGCCGGTCCTGATTTACAACTTCCTGCACTCGGTCACGCTGATCACCGACGCCTGCCATGGATATGTCGAGTACATGCTCAAGGGCATCGAAGTGGACCGCGCCAAGGTTGGCCATCACGTACATAATTCGCTCATGCTGGTGACCGCGCTGCAACCAAAGATTGGCTACGACAACGCCGCCAAGGTCGCCAAGACCGCGCATCACGAGCACACCAGCCTGCGCGATGCTGCCGTGAAACTTGGATTTCTTACCGGAGAGGAATTCGATCAACTGGTGCGCCCGGAGAAGATGACAAAACCGTGAGGGCAGTTTCGAGTTTCAGGTTTCGAGTTTTAGTGCCCGCGTGAGATCAAGCGGTTTCCGGATTACAGCGAACGACATTTGTGTCGAACCATCTGGAACGGTCAGGCATATATCTCTCCTCTCGAAACCTGAAACTCGAAACTCCTTGGCCGAAAGCCGAGAGCCTAAAGCCCAGAGCCCAGCGTCAGTACGCCCACCGCAACAACGTCGCCCCCACGGTAAATCCCGCCCCCACCGATGCCAGCAACACTAAACTTCCCTTCTTCAATTTGCCTTCCTGGCGCGCCGTATCCATTGCAAGCGGAATCGTTCCGGCCGTTGTATTTCCGAATCGATCAATATTGACGACGATGCTTTCTGGCTTCAGTCCAAGTCGGTCGGCCGTGGCCATGATGATCCGCCGATTCGCCTGGTGCGGAATAAAGGCGTCAATATCGCTGCCCTTCAATCCGTTACGCTGCAGTAATTTCTCGCACAATTCCGTCTGCTTACGTACCGCAAACTTGAAAACTGCCTGTCCATCCTGGTGGACGTAGTGCATCTTCTTATCGACCGTCTCGCGCGTCGATGGATTCAAACTTCCACCTCCAGGCATGTATAAGGAACAAGCGCCGGATCCATCCACTTCGTGCATGTAGTCGATCAAACCCACCGAATCTTCATCCGCAGGCTCGAGCACCACTGCGCCCGCTCCATCGCCAAAGATGACGCACGTGGCCCGGTCGGTGTAGTCGATGATCGACGACATCACGTCTGACCCGATAACCAGCACTCGCTTATGCATTCCGGTCGAAACGTACTGCGCGCCCGTTTGCAGCGCATAGAGGAACGCAGAGCACGCTGCCGAGAGATCGAAACCCCACGCACCCTTCGCGCCCAATTTGTTCTGCACGAGGCAAGCCGTCGACGGGAAGAGCATGTCGGGCGTTACCGTCGCGACCAGGATGGCCTCAATATCGGTCGCTTGCAGTCCGCGGTCGGCAAGCGCCTTTTTCGCAGCCTCCACGGCCAAGTCGCTCGTGGCGACACCCTTGTCGACAAGGTGCCGTTCGCGGATGCCCGTTCTCTCCAAAATCCATTCATTGGAGGTTTCGACCAGCTTCTCCAAATCGGCATTGCTCAAAATTCTAGGCGGAACATACGTACCGAGGGCGCTGATCTTGGCGCGCACAGGCTTGCTCACGCTCACATTTCTCCGGTTCAAGGGATGGGGACTGATTATTTTGCGTTACCCGAGCCGCAATGTCCAATTCGGGTCACCAACGTTGCCAGCCCCTGCGTTCACAAAGGCACTCCGTTCACCCGCTGCGAAATCGGTTACACGGAGACATGTACCGTCACGGCAAGAATTCCTGTCACGCAGTGGCCAGACGGAGTTGAGGGCAATCTCCATCCAGACAGGCAAAACCCGCGCCAGATGCCGCATTTCGGGCAATACCCCTGAGACCTGTCGCCGCAAGGGCCACCTCGACTAGTCTGCACCGAGCACAAACAGCTCTGACTCGGGGCGCTTGGAAAGGGGATCAGAGATGGCGAGGATGGCACAATCGCAGTCGGCTCGCATTGTCTCCACTCTGTCTCTTCTGTTTGGACTTTCCTTGCTTTCCGGTTGTGCAGGCTTAGGCGGTGGCAGTTCCAACACGCCCTCCTCCGCAGTTGAAGTCTCCCCCGCCAACGCGAATGTTCGTGCCGGCGATACGCTCCAATTCTCTGCCAAGGTCAGTAGCGTCATGGACCAGTCCGTCGTCTGGTCGGTGAATGGAACCGTCGGCGGCAATGCAACTACCGGCAAGATCAGCACCAGCGGTTTGTACACTGCACCCGCAGCCCTCCCCACCCCCAATTCGGTCACGATTGAAGCGACTTCCGCCTCCAATAAGTCTCTCTCCGGCACCACTGCACTTTCGCTGGAGAATCCGATAGCGACCGTGACGGCTGTTTCCCCCACGGCTGTCCCGATCGGGAATTTCTCTCTCACGATCACCGGAACCAAGTTCGTGAACGGCGCGAAAGTGATGTTTGGCGGCCAGAGTCTGACGACCAAATTCGTTTCAGCAACCGAGCTGACCGCAACCGGAACGGCCTCGACGTCGCAGAAAGGGATGTCCGTCCAGATCACGGTCGCAAACCCTGATCCGGGAGCGATGACGTCGTCGGCGCTGATGGTGAAAGTCGGCGCCATCGCGGTAACCCTCTCTCCGTCGACGGCAAACTTGTTCCCGGGACAAACCCTGCAATTCAAAGCAACTGTTACTGGCACCACGAATCAGGCTGTCACGTGGCAAGTCAACGGTGCGGTCGGCGGAGCTACGAACGTCGGTACGATCTCCACGAGCGGTTTGTATACGGCTCCGAAGACCTGGCAACCGAATATCACTGGTGTCACCGTCACCGCTTATAGCGTGGATGATCCGCAATCCAGCACCACGCCTGTGCGACTCTCGCTCCTGAATAACCTCCCCGTCCTCAACGCAGCCCTCCCCGCCCCGATTCCGGTCGGGAACTTTACTGTGTCCGTCACTGGCAGCAACTTCCTGAACGGTGCGCAGATTCTCTTCAACGGAACAATGTTGGCGACCACCTTCAATTCGTCGACCAGCTTGAGCGCCTCGGGAACGTCCAGCGCGGCGGGTACGGCGTCCATCCAAGTCATCAATCCGGGATCCGGCAACCCGGCTTCGAATACTCTTCAAGTACAGGTCGGGAACTCCACCAATGGCGTCAGTGCAACAGCGGCCGCTCGCTTGCTCGAGCAATCGACGTTCGGTCCGACACCCGCTCTGATTCAGCACGTGCAGCAAGTCGGACTTCAGGCATTCCTGAACGAACAATACGCGGCAACCTCCTCCACGTATCCCCCTCCCACGAGCACGCAGGACATCAGCGTCGTCAAGCAACGTTTCTTTTCCAATGCGCTCACGGGGCAGGACCAGTTACGGCAACGCGTCGCGTGGGCACTGGCTCAGATCTTCGTCGTCTCGAACCAGAAGATCGGTGATCCGACGGCGTTCAGTTCGTGGATGACCATGCTTCAGAAGGATGCATTCGCGAACTATTCCACGCTGCTGAACGACGTGACGCTCAGCCCGACAATGGGCAACTACCTCGACATGGCCGGCAACGACAAGCCAGATCCGAATTCCGGAGCGCAGCCAAATGAGAATTATGCGCGCGAGGTTTTGCAGCTCTTCTCCATCGGTCTCGCGCAACTGAATCCCGATGGCACCCAACAGCTCGACACCAACGGGCTGCCGATCCCGACCTATACGCAGGACACCATCATCGGCTTTGCCCACGTTTTTACCGGATGGGCGTATCCGACGAAGCCCGGTCCAAGCGCGTCGTTCTACAACGGAGAGTATTACGGCGGTCCGATGATTGCGTTCGACAATCATCACGACACAGGAGCGAAGCTGCTGCTGAACGGCGTCACGGTGCCCGCGGGTGGCACGACTCAAGCCGACGTGACGGCAGCACTGCAGAACATCTTCAATCACCCCAACGTCGGACCGTTTATCTCGCGACAACTCATCCAGCATCTGGTGACGAGCAATCCCAGCCCGGCTTACGTTTCGCGTGTCGTAGCCGAATTCAACGACAACGGCTCGGGCGTCCGGGGAGACCTGAAAGCTGTCGTTAACGCAATCCTGACGGATGCGGAGGCCCGGCGCGGCGACGATCCGACCCAGACTCAGGCCAACGACGGAAAACTGAAAGAGCCGGTTCTGTTCATGATGAACCTGCTGCGGGCCACCAACGCAACCTCCGACGGCGCCAGCCTGAATAACTACGCTTCCGCAATGAAGGAAGAACCGTTTGAGTCACCGACGGTATTCAACTTCTATCCTCCGGACAATCTCGTTCCGGGCACCAACGTGCTCGGCCCGGAATTCAGAATCTTCAACAGCACAACCAGCATCTCGCGTATCAATTTCGTGAACGATCTTGCGTTCGGCAATGTCGGCGGCACGACAAAGACGGATCTTTCGGAATACGTGGGCCTTGCGCCGAATCCGGGCGCACTCGTCGATTCCCTCAGCGAGGTCCTGACTCACGGCCCGCTCTCCGACAGCGCACGAACCGCCGTCATCAACATGATCTCAACCATTTCCGACAATACGCGCCGGACCCAGACCGCGTTGTATCTGGTTGGCAGCTCATCGCAGTTCCAGGTCGAACACTAGGGCGAGGACCACCACATGGCTCGATGGAATCGCAGAGAGTTTTTGAAGAGAACCTGCTGTTCGGCCGCTGCCGGGTTTGCCGCCGCCAGCTTCAGCCGTTTCGGGATGATGAACGCCTTGGCGCAGACCGCGACCGACTACAAAGCGCTGGTGTGCGTCTTTCTCTTCGGCGGCAACGACAGTAACAACATGGTGATCCCGTTCGATACTCCCGGATACGCTTCTTACAAATCCGCACGCGGCGGACTCGCTCTTGCCCAAAACCAGCTGTTACCGGTCAATCCCCCAAGTATCAACTCTGCCTTCGCTTTTCACCCGCGCTTCGGCGCAATGCAGTCCCTGTTCAATAATCAGCGTCTTGCCGTGCTCGCGAACGTGGGAACCCTCATTCAACCTACAACGCCGACCCAGTTCCAACGCGGCGGCGCTGCTCTTCCCATGAATCTGTTTTCGCACTCCGATCAGGAAGCGCAGATGCAGACGGCGGTACTGGATAAGGTCAGCGACACGGGGTGGGCGGGACGTACTGCCGACAAGATCCAATCGATCTACGGCGGTAATTTTCCGAGCATCATCTCACTCGCAGGAACCAACGTCTTCTGCGAGGGACTGGTGGCGCAAGCAATCCAGTCCAACGGTAATCCAACTCAGTTGCTCAGCGGATACTCGGGAAGCGCCGAATCAAACGCGCGCTTTGCCGCGCTGCAAAGCCTGCTTACGTTCGATACGGGCCTGACGTTGATTCAAGCAGCAAGCACCACCACGGGCAATGCGATCCAAAACGGCCAGACGCTGGCCGCTGCCCTCGCTGGCGGCACGCCACTCGCGACGCAATTCCCCAAGAACTCCTACTTCGCGAGCCAATTGCAACAGGTTGCAAAGATCATCCAGGTCCGCTCTGCACTCGGACTCGCTCGCCAGATCTTTTTCATCTCGATGGGCGGCTTCGACACCCACAGCAATCAACTGACACAGCAGGATTCTCTCTTCAATGATCTGAATCAGTCGCTGAGTGCGTTCTATCAAGCGACGGTCGAGATGGGAGTTGCTCTAAACGTCACGACATTCACCCTGTCGGATTTTGGTCGCACCTACTCCCCCAATAGCACCGGTTCCGACCATGCATGGGGAAGCCACCATCTGATCATGGGTGGTGCGGTAAAGGGCGGGGATTTTTACGGAACGTTTCCGACCTTGGCCGTGAACGGGCCGGACGACGCAACGGGACAAGGGCGATGGGTTCCCACAACGTCGCTAGATCAATACGCCGCAACACTCGCCCAGTGGTTCGGCGTCGCAGCCTCGGATCTACCATCGATCTTCCCAAACCTGGTCAACTTCTCTACGCCGACCCTGGGAATCATGGGCTAGTTCTGGCGGTTTTGCGCGGCGCGGATAGGGCTCAAAACGTCCGGCTAAAACACAAAAGCCAGGCACCGGGAACCCACTGCACACGCAAGAGCTCGTTACCGTTGCTTCCTTCCGGACCTGGCGGGGTTGGCGAGAGTACGTCGCGTGGGACCGATACCTGACCCAAATTAGTTTACCATCCGATTTCCAAACCAACGTACCCTTCCTTTCCTTGTGGATATGGCGAACAATAGAGATTTCCCATGCCCCAGGGCCAACTCCAACCAAGTGGCGCAATCACGTTGCCCGCAGCCATCGAGCGCTACTTTCAGGTATCGCTGTACCTTCTGGTTCTCACCGGCTTTGGCACTCTAGCGAGCACTGGAACACTCGACGCTCCCACGGTATTGCTCGTCGGTATGGCACTGCTGGTACGCGGCTACCTGCTCGCGAAGCGTACCGACATCCAGATCCCCTCGCGTTGGGTGAATCTGCTGACACTTGCGTATGTCGCTTTCTACATCGCTGACTACACGATGTTGTCGGGCAGCTTTCTAACCGCGACGGTTCACCTCGTCCTCTTCGGAATGGTGGTCCGGCTGTTCTCCCTGCAGAGAGATCGCGACCACTACATGCTGGCGATCCTTTCGTTCCTGATGGTGCTCGCAGCTGCGGTCCTGACCGTTGACAGCGTCTTCTTCTTCGCCTTCGCAGGCTTCATGCTGATGGCCGCCAGCACATTCGTGCTGATGGAAATGCGGCGATCTTCGAACACGGCAACCATCCCAGCACGAGAACCCAACGAGCACGGAGTCTATCGGCGAATGGCGGTCTTCCTCGCGGGACTCTCTCCCGCGTTAGTCGCTCTGATTCTGGTGGGCGCGGTCGCTATCTTCTTCGTTCTCCCACGCATGTCGGCCGGATATCTCGGCTCCTTTGCAACCACTGGCGATCTCGCGGTCGGCTTCAGTGACCGAGTCCAACTCGGGCAGATCGGGCAGATCCAGCAATCGAGCACGGTTGTGATGCACGTACAGATCGATGGGGACACACATGGCGCTTATGACCTCAAGTGGCGCGGCGTGGCTCTCGGGATCTTCGATGGAAAGTCCTGGTCGAACCGCTCCGAACAGTCTCCTGTAGCCGACCTCGGCGACGGTCGCTTCGTGTTGTGGAATCCGACCCCGGGCTCTCGCACACACCTGATGCGGCCCGTGCATTACCGCGTCTTGATGGAGCCAATCGGAACAAACGTCTTCTTCCTCGCGGGACATCCGCATTACCTAACGGGAGCTTACCGCTCGGTCGCACAGGATCGGGCAAGCTCTGTCTACGATCTTGATGGCGAGCATCCCGTGACATTGTACGAAGCGGACGCAGATCTGGCCGTTCCCAATGCCGCAGAGCTGCACAACTCCATCGCAGCCACTTCTCCCGAGATCAAGCTCGAATATCTTCAACTTCCGCAACTCGATCAGCGGATTCCTCAGCTCGCGCGCGTGGTCACTGCCGGTGCAACGAACGACTACGACAAGGCGGTCGCGATCGAGCGTTATCTGATTTCCCAATTCGGCTACACGCTGCAGCTTCCTCGCGTTCTCTCCAAAGACCCCCTGGCCGATTTCCTTTTCGTCCGCCGCCAGGGACACTGCGAGTACTTCGCCTCGTCCATGGCCGTGATGTTGCGGACGCTGCAAATTCCTGCCCGGGTCGTGAACGGATTTCGCACTTCCGAGTTCAACGACCTCACCTCGAGTTATGTGATTCGCGCCAGCAGCGCGCACTCGTGGGTAGAAGCGTATTTCCCAGGCGCCGGATGGGTAACGTTTGATCCGACTCCTGCAGGCGGCACGTTGACGAGAGCCACTGGCTGGGACCGCGTGATGCTTTATGTGGATGCGATGGCTTCGTTTTGGCGTGAGTGGGTGGTGAACTACGACGCCAGCCACCAACGATCTTTGGGAGAAGATGCTCTCCGCGGGAGTCGCTCGATCCTCGATCGAATGAGAACGTGGGCGCTTGTCCACTACGATCAGTGGCTGAGTCAGGCCCGTCGCGCACAACGGAAGATCAGCACGACACCGCGTCGCTGGACGGCTTTCGGCATTTTTCTGGGAGTGTTTTTGGTCCTCGCGCTGAATGCCCGTGCTCTCATGTCTTGGTACCGCGATTTAAAGCTGAAGGCCCACCCTGAAAGCGCGCCTACTCTCGCCGCTGCGCTGTGGTATCAGCGCACTATCCGCTGGCTGGCAAAACGCGGATGGAGAAAGACCTCTGCACAGACGCCGAATGAGTTTTTGCTTCGAATTGAAGATCCCGGGGTTCGCGAGCGAGTGGAGGCGTTCACGTGCGCGTACCAAGCTGCACGCTTCGGTGCATCGCCGGACGAAGCTCGACGTCTTCCTGAGCTATATGAAGAGATTACGACTGCGGAGCGTGGCGGATCGAACCGCTAGATTTTTCCGAAGGGCCAGACGACGCCGCCACCCACAAAATAATTGTGCTGGCGACTCTTGCCCGTATCGACATTGAGATTTGGTGTGCCCGACCAGAAGTCGCGGACTGCTCCGCGTATCGAGAAGCTCTTCCACACGCGAACGTCCAGGCCGAAGCCAAACTGCATCACACCCGTCGTATTTGATTTGGCAGGACTGGGGCCGCCAAATTCCAGATTCGAACTCGGACTGAAATGACCGAAACCGCCACCCAAACTGAACCAGCGACGCGGCTGGGTTAGCGAACACATTCGCCCGCAGACCGGATGTTACGAAGTAAGACCGAAAACTTTCAGGAACCAGATTCTCCTTGAACTGAATATCTTCATCAAGATTGAAGACAGCGGGCACTTCGAACGTTAGCTTGGTGAACCCATTCCCGAAGAAATGCCGGCCATAGTTCACTTCAAACGTGGTCCCTTGCCAAAGTGGATATTGCTGTTTGCCAACCCCGTGTTGGGAACACCTTGATCACGGCTGAATGTGCGTCCGATAATGCCGGTAAGTTCGTTCTGCTGAGCGAGCGCACTTGTCGCGAGAGTGGCAACTGCAACCAAGGCCGCAATCAAAAGCCGTTTCGCGGATATCTTTCCTCCCAGCAAAGGCTCAGGTGGGTAAAAGGCAACGAATAGGGCAGCACGTCGCTCGCCGTTTCTCGACTTAACTTCCCATACCCGTTTTAGTCGGGGTCGCAAACCCGTCTCGACCGCGCCGACCGGGCTTCGCTCGAATGTTAAAATAACGAGATTGCATGCGTGATTCAAATACACCAGTGGGACTCCTGGAGCCGGAAAATAGCGGTTCCCCGCAAGATTCACCCGTCAAAAAGGTCGGCTTCGTCAGCCTCGGCTGTCCGAAGAATCTCGTCGACAGCGAAGTCATGATGGGCATGTTGTCACAGGCTGGGGCACAACTCACCCCCCACACCGAAGACGCGGATGTCATCGTAGTAAACACTTGCTCGTTCATCGACAGCGCACAACAGGAGTCCGTAAACACAATCCTGGAATTGGCGAAGCTCAAGCGCGAAGGCCGGCGGCTCGTCGTCGCAGGATGCCTGGTTGAGCGCTTTCGCAACGAGATCCAGAAGAATATTCCGGAAGTCGACGCGGTGGTTGGAACCGGAGAACTGGACAAGATCCTCTCCGCGGCGGGCGTTGCACCAGCGCAAGACCCGGCATCTCCTTTCAAGATTCTCACGTCTCGTCCGGAGGGTGATCTGCGGGCGTCGCAGGGTCGATTCTCTCGCGAAGGATGGGATGGCGCTATCGCCGATCTTCCTCACTATCTCTATGACGAGACCACTCCGCGTATCCTCGCCACGCCCCGCCACACCGCCTACATAAAGATCGCAGAGGGATGCGATCACCCGTGCACCTTTTGCATCATTCCGCAATTGCGCGGTCAGTTCCGTTCTCGCCGATTCGAGTCAGTGGTCGCCGAAACCGAACGGTTGGCTCGTTCTGGAGTTCGTGAGATTACCCTCATTGGGCAGGACACCACCTGCTACGGCGAAGATTTCGGATTGAAAGACGGACTCGCCCTCTTGCTTGAGAAGTTGGCTCAAATCCAAGATTTACGGTGGATCCGTTTCCTGTACGCCTATCCCAATAAAATCACGAGCAAGCTTCTGGACACCATCGCGGCCCACGACAAGATCTGTTCCTACATCGACGTCCCCTTGCAGCATGCAGCGGCGACCGCACTGAAGCGAATGAAGCGCGGAGCCGGTTCGGATGTCTTTCTCCACCTCATCGAAAAGATCCGGCGAACCATCCCCGATGTGACACTTCGTACGTCGTTCATCGTCGGTTTCCCTGGTGAGACCGAACACGAGTTCGAAGAGCTTTGCGATTTTGTGCGCGAGGCGAAATTCGACTGGATGGGAGCCTTCGGTTATTCCGATCAGGACGGGGCGGCTGCATTTTCACTGGAGCACAAATTGCCGACCCGGGAGATCGAACGTCGCCGCAAGCGCCTCATGCAGATCCAGCGCCAGATCAGCAAAAAGCAGAAGAAAAAGATGATTGGGACGCAACACGATTTGCTGCTCGAAGGCACATCCGAAGAATCGGAGCTTCTGCTCGAGGGCCGAACGGCGATGCACGCTCCGGAAATCGATGGAAAGGTATTCGTCAACGAATTTCCCGAGGACAAGGACCCCCAGCCGGGCCAGTTCTACCGCTGCGAAATTGTGGAAGCGCACGATTACGATCTGGTCGCGCGTATCCTTTAGCCGCTGCCAACGCGGTATTTCTCATGGTCAAACGTAAGGTGCAGTCGCGCTGCCCGATCTGCAAGAAGCCCGTCTCGGGCTCAGACCAGGAGTTTCCCTTCTGCAGTGAGCGGTGCCGCACCATCGATCTTGGCAAATGGGCCAGCGGCCAGTATGTGATTTCCTCTCCGGTTCACGACACTGAAGACGAATTCCTGCCTGATTCCCCGCCAAAGGACCGCGATGATGAGTGACGCCGCGAATACTGCGCGCGCGGAAACCGAAGCTGAGTCCAGCAAGCGCTCGGCGCCTCTTGGGGCCACGCTCGTTGCCACCTTTTTTGGCACTGGCTGGCTGAAGCCCGGGCCCGGAACTTGGGGGTCTCTGGCTACCGTGATCCTCTGGGCTGTGATTTCTCAGTTCCTTCCACCGGCGTGGGTTTTTCCGGCAAACCTTTTCTTTGCAATTTTGGCGGTGGCGGTTGGCATCCCGGCGGCCACTTCAGTAGCGCGCGCTACGGGAACCAAAGACCCGCAGTTCGTCGTCATCGACGAAACCGCTGGCCAGTTGGTTACGCTTCTTGGCGCCCCTCTTTCTTGGAAATCTTTTTTGGCGGGCTTTATACTTTTTCGTGCCTTCGATATCGTAAAACCATACCCGGTGCGGCAACTGGAACGACTGCCGGAAGGAATCGGGATTGTGATTGACGATGTCGCGGCCGGGCTGTATGCCGTGGCTGTCATGCAGCTCCTTCTGCATTTCGGCCTTTTCGGCCACTAGCCCGCTCGGAACCGGGCGAGGAAGATGAAGCGCATGGGGATTTCCGATCGGTTGTTGGGGAAGAAGAACGTCAACGGCAAACCGCACATCGAGAGCGTCTCCCCGGCATCGGCTCTTCCGGGTGGCGAAATTCGTATCAACGGCAGCAGCTTGCGCCCGGCCGAACTGAAGCGGCCCCGCGTCCTTTTCAACGAGGTAGACGGTGCCATCGTTATCAGTTCCGACGACTTCGTGGTTGCCCGAGTGCCTGAAGGTGCGACCTCTGGTCCTGTCAGTGTCTCGGCTAACGGACAAGTGAGCAACCCGCAAGTGGTCAAGGTCGCTGTCCCGATCGCCGACAACCTGCATCCGGTCACCAATCCGGCGATCGATCCCGAAGGCAACATCTACGTTACCTTCTCCGGATCGCGAGGGCAGCAAGTGCCGGTGTCTCTGTTCAAGATCGACACCAACTACAACGTAAAGCCATTCCTCTCGAACATGATGAATGCGACCTCCATCGCATTCGACCGCGAAGGACAGATCTACGTTTCCTCGCGGCACGACGGCACGGTGTACCGCGTCGCGCAAAACGGAACCATGTCGTCGTATGCCGAAGGAATGGGAATCGCGACAGGAATTGCTTTCGACCGCGATCAAAACCTCTACGTCGGCGACCGTAGCGGCACGATTTTCAAAATCAACCGCGAACGTCAGACGTTCGTGTTCGCGACACTCGAGCCTAGCGTCTCTGCCTATCACCTTGCATTCGGTCCGACTGGCGATCTGTTCGTCACCGGCCCGACCACTTCAAGTTTCGACTGCGTCTACCGGATCGACCGCCACGGTACCGTCAGCAACTTCTTCCGCGGCCTCGGACGCCCACAGGGATTGGCTTTCGACGTCGATGGCAATCTTTACGTCGCCGCTTCGCAGAATGGAAAACGCGGCATCGTACGCATCTCGCCCGACGGAAAAGCCCGCATCGAAGTCGCCGGACACAATCTGGTGGGCCTCGCCTTCGCCCCTGGGAAATCCGCCGTGCTGGCCACCACCGGTGCGGTGTACCACCTGTCCTGGAATGTTCAGGGACTGCCTCTGCTGCCGGAGTAGAATCTGGTCCTCCCTATTTCGCCTTTTCCATGAACCCGATCGTCATTCCCTTTGCCACGTCCCCTGTGCGGTTTTTCATGGGACTTGTCTGCGTGCTTTTCGTCACCGTCATCCTCAGATGGACCATTCCGAAATTTCTGATTTATCTTCGCCGCCTGGGGACAGTGAAGATGTCGGTGGCATTAGGCGGTGGCTTGATTTACGGCCTCATATTCGCGTTCGCCCTGATCCCGACGCTCATCCTTCTCGAGTTAGTGCGCAATCCAAAGACTACGATCTCAGACTCCGGCATCACCTTTGACGCATCCTTCGTTCACGGATCCACCCAGATCGGGTGGAACGAAGTCAGTCACGTCAGTTGCCTGATTTCTCGCTCCGGCGTTGTTACAGGTCTCACGATCCGGACACAAGACGGCAGAAAGATCGGTGTTGGGAACCCTGGCACGGCTGCGCTGAGTCCTGCGTACGAAGTCCTCAAAGCACGACTGGGCGATGGCATCGTGGAGCGTTGCTGGATTCCGTTCCGGCAATAGCGTCCCCGCATCCATTCAATACCCCTGCACGCCTATCATTTAAACTCCTAGCGTGAACGCGGAGATCATCGCCATCGGGTCGGAGCTTCTCACTCCGTTCCGTCAGGACACCAATTCTCTTTACCTCACTGAAAAGCTCAATCAACTCGGCGTTGAGGTCGTGCTGAAGACGATCGTCGGGGACAGCCGCGAACGCCTGGTTTCGGTCGCGCAACACGCGCTCTTGCGGTCCGACATCGCCATCTTCATGGGCGGACTTGGCCCGACTGAAGACGACCTCACTCGAGAAGCCGTCGCCGAAGCGCTTGGCGTCGTCTTGTACCGCGATGAAGAAGTGCTCACCAGATTGAAAGAACGTTTCGCATCACGCGGCTACAAGATGACTCCGAACAACTACAAGCAGGCAGACGTCATCACAGGAGCCATCGTTCTGCCCAACCCCAACGGCACCGCGCCGGGTCAATGGATCAGTGGCGAGTACGAAGGCCGCGAGCGGCTCATTATCCTTCTGCCGGGGCCTCCATTCGAACTCAAAGCCCTTTTCGATGCGGAATGCTACGAACGCCTTCGCGCCAAGTTGCCGCCGGCGTACATCGCGACGCGCGTACTCAAGGTGGCCATGCTGGGCGAGTCCGCCGTGGACGCTCGCGTCGCCCCCATTTACCAGAAATATCCTGATATTCAAACCACGATTCTCGCAGGCGCCGGAGACGTTCAGTTCAACCTTTTCAGGCGTGACAATTCCATCGAAGTGGCGGAAGCGCGCGTCGATGAACTGGCCGACAAGATTGAAGACGAACTCCAGGACGCTCTGTACTCGAGCAAGGGAGAGAGCCTCGAGCAGATCGTGGGCTATTATTTGCAGATGCGTAACGCCACGCTCGCAGCCGCCGAGTCTTGTACCGGAGGCTTGCTAGCTGAGCGCCTTACCTCAATCAGCGGCAGCTCCCGATACTTCCTGGGCGGCGCCGTGGTCTATTCCAACGAACTCAAGACCGAATTCGCCGACGTTCCCGCCGATCTGATCACCAAGCATGGAGCGGTCAGCGCCGAAGTTGCCGTGGCGATGGCCGAAGGTATCCGAAAGCGCTGTAAGGCAACGTTTGGCGTCGGCATCACCGGGGTGGCTGGCCCAACAGGAGGGACACCGGATAAGCCCGTTGGCCTCGTCTATCACGCGTTATCTGGCGAATACGGCCACGAGGTGGTCGAGAAAAAATTCCCGGGAGATCGCAAACGCGTTCGCTGGTTCGCATCCCAACAAGCACTCGACATGATCCGTCGAAAATTGATGTGAAGGTTCGTGACCCTACAGGCTGATCGAGTGGCTGACGACCGACGATTAGCGACTGACCACGACCCATGAGACTCTTCATCGCCCTCGACATCGATGACGCCATCCGCGAGAAGATTCGCGTCTTCCTCGAAGGCGTTCGCGGATTCGCGCCCGATGCGCGCTGGGTACGCTCCGAATCTCTGCATGTGACCTTGAAATTTATCGGCGAAAAGCCAGCCGAAACTGCCGAGGCAATCAAGGGCGTGCTCGTGCAAGTCACGGGATCGCCATTGGAACTCTCGTTCCGCGGCTATGGGTTCTTCCCAACCCCCAAATCTGCACGCGTATTCTGGATCGGAATCCAGTCGAGTCCGGAGCTTGTTCGGCTTGCCTCAGCCATCGACACCGCCACCGCAGCACTCGACATTCCGAAGGAAGATCGCGCCTTCAGCCCGCATCTCACTCTCGCGCGCCGCGGGGGCGGATCCGGCTCTCCAAAATGGAATAAAAGTGACGTTCCGCACAAAACCTTCGAGCGCTTATCCGGGAAATTGGCTGCCATGTCATCGCTCGACTTTGGTACGATGACCGCCCGGGAATTCTTTCTGTATCAGAGTCAGGTTTCTGGTGAGGGCTCGCGCTACACGAAGCTGGAGGCTTTTCCTCTTCGCGGAAGCGTCTGCCCCGTTCCCTGATTCGCACAAACCGTGGATCCATTCGTTCTCACAGGCGCGCTCAGTTATCTTTCTGGCTCGATCCCTTTCGGGTTCGTTCTCGTGCGCCTTGTCCGCGGTGAAGATATTCGCCGTAGCGGTAGCGGGAATATCGGCGCCACCAACGTTTCAAGAAAGTCGCCCGCGCTCGGGATTCTGACTCTGATTCTGGACGCGCTAAAAGGGCTTGTCCCGGTGCTGCTCGCGCGCAGTTGGGGATTTCACTACTGGCAACTTCCCGTCGACCTCACCTCGTCGGGCGATCAACTCGGCGTCAGTCCGGCGGTAGCTCACTCCATGATGCAGCGTACCTACCTTCTAGCGTCGCTCGCGGCATTCATGGCCATCGTCGGCCACGTCTTCCCGATCTGGCTCAAATTTCGAGGCGGCAAGGGAGTGGCCACCGGGCTCGGCTCGTGGATCGCGCTGGCCCCACACGGTGTCCTTGCCATGGTGATTGTGTTCATTCTCATCGTCGCCACCTTCCGGTACATCTCGCTGGGTTCTGTGGTCGCCGCGGCTATTTTTCCGCTCGCCGCTTGGGTTCTGCGCGACTATCACGAAACCCCAGCGATGTTGTGGTTTATTGCTGCGTCGTCTGCCTTGATTATTCTGAAACACCAGAAAAACATTCGCCGCTTGCTCGCGGGAACGGAGAGCAAATTCCGGGAGAAGCGCTCTTGAGCGTGATCGCCATCATCGGAGCTGGCGCATGGGGAACTGCGCTTTCAGTCGTCGCGGGACGCAAGGGTGTGCACGAGGTTCGCCTCTGGGCGTACGAAAAAGAAGTCCGAGACTCAATCGAAGCGAGCCGTGTTAACGATCTCTTCCTCCCCGGCCAGCCTGTGCCGGACACCGTTGCCGTTACCAACGTTCTCGAGGACGCTTTGCGCGGCGCCGAGATCGTGATCAGCGTGATGCCTTCGCATCACTGCCGTCGCCTGTTCGATCAAATGCGGCCCTTTCTGCGGAAAGAGATGCTCTTCGTCAGCGCGACCAAAGGGATTGAAGATCAAACCCACCTGCGGATGTCTGAAATCATCACGCAGATCCTTTCCTCGCAATTCCATCCAAATATCGGCGCGTTGAGCGGTCCCACCTTCGCCAAAGAAGTCGCTCGCGGCGACCCGACGGCGATCGCCATCGCATCGAGCGACGCCGACTGTGCCCAGACCGTTCAGCAAGTGCTGAGCGATCCGCGCTTCCGTCTTTATACGAATGACGACGTCATCGGCGTTGAACTCGGCGGATCGCTAAAGAACGTGATCGCAATCGCCGCTGGAGTCTGCGACGGCCTCGGCTTTGGCCACAATTCTGTCGCCGCATTGATCACGAGAGGCCTTGCCGAAATGACCCGCCTCGTCACGGCCTGCGGAGGACGGCGCGAAACCATGTCCGGCTTGGCTGGATTGGGAGACCTCGTCCTCACTTGTACGGGAAATTTGTCGCGCAATCGAACTGTCGGAGTTGAGCTAGGCCGTGGACGTCAACTCCCGGAAATCATCACTGGGATGCACGGTATGGTTGCAGAGGGGGTTTTGACCACTCGCGCCGCCCTGGGCCTCGCCAAAACCCGCGGCGTAGAGATGCCGATCACGGAGCAGATGCAGGCCATCCTCAACAATGGCAAGCCGCCGCACGAGGCTATCCACGAACTCATGACGCGTTCGGCAAAGAGCGAAACGGCTTTGTGACCTGATCAAGACCTCCGGTGCCAACCCAGTAAAGTTAAGCGAACCTAACGAACCCGTCTTATACCCTCTCAAACTTCCCGATCTCTTTCTCCGACTCCGTCAGGTCTTCGCATTCCGAATCAAGCCTCTCGTATTCGGATTGATGCATGGCTCGAAAAGCCTCGTAGGCCTGCTTTGACACCCAGGAGTCCATCGTTAGAAATCGGTGCCCATCTTTCTCGTCCCGGATTAATTGCGTACTCAAGAAACCCTCAGCCTGCTGAAACAAGTTCGCCCAGACACCTTCGCTCCCATACGCCCGCTCAAAGCGGGTTTCCGATCCCCGCCGTGGTCGGAACTCCCATACGATCAGGTATCTCCAGCCCTTTTCGTCCATCATCCCACCTTCCCCTCCCCTATGGGTCGGCCTATCTTTCCTTGCCAAACCAAGCCCGTCATCCTGCACTTTTCTCGTACTTTGGTAACTAGTTTCGACCACAGGTTTGGCTGTTCGGCGCAAGAACCAAAGTAAAATTTCGAGGTATATATTCTCGAATTTTTCGCGCCGCCCCCACGGCGCCATGGGACCACTTTGTCGCTGAAACTGCCCATTCCGGCGCGCATTCCAATTCTGTACGTCATCCTCGGCGTGCTGGTCGCCATCAGCGTTGTCCCCATGTATTTCTACTCGGCGCAGGTCGAAGCGATCAACAGCAACGCCCTTAAGACCAACGAGCGGATGCTGCAGAACACGATCACCCGCTCGCTGGCCGAGGATATTACCGAGCGCGAAGCCTCGCTCCGACTGATGCTTGGTAACCTGTCGTCCGCGATTCAGGTTGCAAGCGGCGGTGACATTGGCGCTGGCCGGGTGGAGACCCCCGAACTTCGGGCATTGCTCGAAAATTTCGTTTCTTCTTCCGATGACATCGCCTACGCGACTTTGTTGAATGCCGATGCTAAGGGTGTCTCCGCCGGACGTATCGCTCCCGATGCCTTTCTGCGCCGCGAACTGGAACGCGGATTCGCCGCGGCGCGCGAGGGTCGTGCTTACAGCGGGCAAGCCCTGGTCGTCGACAGCGGGAAAGCATCTCGCACTGTTGTTCTCGTCAGCAAACCTGTGCTATCCAGCGGTCGTTTTCTGGGCATGATCGCCACGGTTGTGGATCTTCAATTCCTGATTCGGCGTCTTCAGGAGGTAAGCCGCACCGGCCTCACTCCTTACGTTGTAGACGCCCAAGGACGCCTCGTCGTTGCCGACAGTCACAATTTCGCGACCGGTCAGGATATGAAGAAGCTTGAAATCGTTCGCAACTTTGTCGACGAGGGCAGCAAGGCGCAGCTTGCCGCCACCAAAGAATTCACGCTGATCGAAGGCCAGGAACGTGTCGAGATGCTCGGCACCTACAGCCCTGTAACCGCGCTCGATTGGGCTGTCGTCGTCCAGAAGCCCCGGCGCCAGGCGTACAGCGGTGTCTACGAGATGCAGCGCAGTGCGCGCCTCCTGGCACTCTTGGCTGTCTTTGCCAGCATGATCGTCTCCATCTATGCCGCGCGCCGCATTACGAATCCGCTCGAAGTTCTGACCGAATCCAGCCGTGCCATCGCTCGCGGAGATTTCTCGAAGCGCGTCGAGTTGAAAACTCGCACCGAAATCGGAGAACTGGCCGCTACCTTCAACACCATGTCGGAGGAATTGGAGCAATTCGTCGAGGACCTCAAGCGCGCGGCCGAGGAAAATCGCGCCTTGTTCATGGGCTCGATCCAGATGCTTTCCGGCGCAGTCGACGAAAAAGATCCGTACACCCGCGGCCACTCGGATCGCGTGACCCGCTATTCCCTTCTCATCGCGCGTGAGATGAAGCTCGACGACGATTTCCTCGAGATTCTTCGCATCTCGGCGCAACTGCACGATGTCGGCAAGATCGGAATCGAAGACCACATTCTCAAGAAACCCGGCGCGCTCACCCCTGAAGAGTTCGAGATCATGAAAACCCATACCACCAAGGGCGCCAACATTCTGCGTCCGGTAAAGCAGTTGAAAGAGATGCTGCCTGGTATCGAACTCCACCACGAGGCGCTCGACGGACGCGGCTATCCTTACGGCCTCAAGGACAATCAGATTCCCATGCTCGCCCGCGTCATCGCGGTCGCCGACACATTCGACGCTCTCACTACCAATCGTCCGTACCAGCGCGCCCATGATCCACAAGAGGCGCTGAAAATCATTCACAATCTCGCCGGCAAGCGTCTGGATCCGGTCGCCGTCGCAGCGCTCGATGCCGTCTATCAGCGCGGCGAAATCCGCATTCAGCGTTTTGTTCGCTCTTCGGCCACTCCGCCGTCGCTTCCGGCTCCTGCCCCACAAACTCCCGCATTCGCAGCCAGTGCCGCCGCAGCAGCAACACCAGCGCCTCCACTCGCCCCCGCCGCGCCTCCCCAATCTGCTTCTATGGTCGATCCGCTCGAAACGTCCCGCTTCTGAATTCCATCTCACTGAAAACAGAGTACGTTTCCGCCCGTAAAAACCATGCACGCGGTCGCGTCGCTATAATTGACACTTGCACCCTGATGGCGTGGTAGTCCGATGATCCAGACTTTATTTGGCAGTCTCGAAGAGGAACAGAAAAAGCCGAGTTTTCTTGACCGCATGAAAGAGGCGGTCACGCGTACGCGCGAAAATCTCGCCGAGCGCATCGAAGAAGCGGTCTCGTTCAGCAAGGAAATCGACCGCAACACCCTGGACGACCTTGAGTCAACCTTGATTGGTGCTGATTTGGGGACGACTACGACTCATGAAGTCCTCGAGAAGCTTCGCGAGAAAGCAGACCGCAAGCAGATCAAAGACGTCGACGAGTTGAAGCGGCTTCTGAAAGAAGAGCTTCTCGCCATTCTCACGGCGGCCAACTCACGTCCCGTGCTGAAAGTCGACGGAACCCCCGAGGTCATCCTGGTCGTTGGCGTAAACGGAACCGGCAAGACCACCACCATCGGCAAACTCTCCCAGGTCTTTCGGTCGCAGGGAAAGAACGTGCTCATGTGCGCGGCTGATACCTTCCGCGCGGCGGCTATCGAGCAACTGGAAATTTGGGGACAACGAACCGGTACCGAGGTGATTAAGACGAAAGCCGGAGGCGATCCCGCTGCCGTGCTCTTTGACGCCCTACAGGCCGCAACCGCGCGCGAGACCGACTTTGTCATCGTCGACACCGCCGGCCGTCTGCACACCAAAAGCAATCTGATGGCAGAACTCGAGAAAATGCGTCGCACGGCGCAACGCATCATCCCCGGCGCTCCGCACGAGACATTGCTCGTCATGGACGCAACGACCGGACAAAACGGCTTGCAGCAAGCGAGGCAATTCACCGAATCGGCCGGAGTAACGGGAATCGTTCTTACCAAGCTCGACGGGACAGCCAAAGGTGGCGTCGTCGTGGCGATTTCGCGCGAACTGGGCGTTCCTGTTCGCTATGTAGGCGTGGGGGAAAAGGCCGGGGATTTGTTGCCGTTCGATCCGAAAGAATTCGTCGATTCCCTGTTCGCTTGAGATTGGTGGGGTCGAATTCGTACCTATGGAGGTCCCATGAGCAAACCGTCCCGATCGCGCCTGCGCAGGCTTCTCGATAGGATGCTCCGCTGGTGGAAACCAGAGCCCGAGTCTGCGGGCGATCCGTACGCGCATCGCATGGCACCCGTCCGCCGAGGGCCAAAGGGAAGAAGCGGCGCCGCCGCAGTCGCTGAACCCGAGGAAGACACTGGCTTCCTCTCGGATGGATGCTAGGAAGAGCTCTCGCCCGTTGCGCGCGCCACATTCGGACTGATGTCAAACCATCACACCGACGAAGTTTTCCTCCGCCAGGCTTTGGACCTGGCCCGGCAAGGCATTGGACTCACCTCTCCGAATCCTAACGTAGGAGCCGTGATTGTTGACGAGCGCGGCGAAGTGGTCGGTACCGGCACACACACCTACGACGGCATAAAACACGCAGAAGTCCTCGCTCTTGAACAAGCCGGTGGCAAGGCTCGCGGCGCGACTCTCTACATCAATCTGGAACCCTGCTCTCATCAGGGCCGCACGGGGCCGTGTGCCGATGCGGTAATCGCAGCCGGGATTCGGCGCGTGGTCGGGGGCATCCCAGACCCAAACCCGCTGGTGAGCGGACAAGGCTTTGCGCGGCTGCGCAATGCGGGAGTGATCGTTGCTTCGGGCCTCCTCGCCGACGATTGCATGCGCATCAACGAGTCCTTTGCGAATTACATTCGCCGGCGCCTACCGCTCGTAACTCTGAAAACCGCCATGACTCTCGACGGCAAGATCGCTCCGCCGCCGGGAGAGTCAGAGAACCCGACCGCCCTAGGTGTGGCATCGGTGAGTGGTGGCTGGATCACCAGCGAGGTCGCTCGCGCTCACGTTCAGGAACTTCGCCATCAAAGCGACGCCATCATGGTTGGTGTGGGAACCATAATCGCCGACGATCCGCTGCTGACGGATCGAAGCGGCCTTCCCCGCCGCCGCCCACTGCTGCGGGTCATCGTCGATTCCCGGTTGCGCCTCCCGCTGGAATCGCGTCTCGTACAAACCAGCCACGACGGTGACGTTCTCGTCGTCTGTTCTCTCGCCGAAGAAAAACGCAAGCAAACCTTGCGGGACCACGGTATTCGTGTGGAGCAGATTCCCGCCGCCACACCCGACGGACGCCCCAACCTGACCAGCCTCGTGCGATTGCTCGGAGAACTGGAGATCAGCAGTCTGCTCATCGAAGGAGGAGCGATGATCAACTGGGCATCGCTGCACTCTGACATCGTCGACAAAGTATTTTTCTACTACGCGCCCAAAATCCTCGCCGGCAGCGGATCGGTTCCCTTTGCCACGGCATCCGGATTCAAACGCATGAACGACGTGGCGTATGTGAAATCCATCCGCTTGCATCGCTTCGGCGAAGACTTCGCCATCGAAGGCTACCTACGCGACCCCTATCGCGACTAGTCCGCGCGTCGGTCCAGTCTTACTTACTGCGCGTAGCAGACTTTTCCGCTGTAACGTAAAGCCGTTCCAGCCGCCAGATCCGCTTCCCCGATCGCGGTGAGATCCCCGGTAGCGCCCGCAAACTTGCCAGTACCGCCGGTGATGTGAACTGGATACTTGATAATCGCAAAGAGCGTCTGGCTGAGCGGCATCGTGACTGCCGTGGCTGGGTCCATGTAGATCGTGTCGCCCGCCTCCGTCACCCAATGATGCTGAACGTGAAACGAGACTGTGCCATCCGGATTAGGCGCAATGCTCAGCACGGTTGCGGCAACCGCACCCTTCAGATCTCCGGTCGCTGGCCCAAGCGTGGTGTTCGCGTCAACGGCGCCGAAATTGGTGATGAGCGAACCACTCGTCGATACACAGTGTTTTTGCCCGGCGAACGCGAATGTCCCGGACGTGACTAACCCCAGCATGAGCAAGGAACTGCCTATTAACTTCTTCATACTGACCTCCGTGGCGCGACACAGTACTTCCGCCTGTGAGTTATTCCAAGTGAGGAGAAGGTAAGCTTCTGGTGAGTAGATTCATGCCCATAAGTCTTTTGGTTTTAAAAGCTTTCGGCAGGTCTCGAAACGCGGTTATAATCCTTCAACCCTTGGGCCCCCGATTCCCCTCCTTTGCAGTTTATGAACTCTGCGTCACTCCAAGCGAAAGTTGTCCGCTTCGGACCATTCGAGTTCGAAGTCCGCAGTGGAATTCTGCGCAAAGCCGGAAAGCCACTGCAACTGCAGCCTCAACCAGCGAAAATACTCGCCCTGCTCGTCACGCGCTGCGGTGACGTCGTTACCCGCGAGGAACTTCAACGCGAGATTTGGGGTGACGACACTTTCGTTGACTTCGAACACAACCTGAATTTCAGCGTTCGGCAGATTCGCGCCGTTCTTCGCGACAACCCAAAGAAGCCCCGCTTCATTGAGACTCTTCCCCGCCGGGGCTACCGCTTCATTTCGAATGTCTCGGAAAGTTCAGTTCAAACGATCCAATCTCTTGCCGTTCTTCCTCTCGAAAATCTCTCAAATGATCCCGAGCAGGACTACTTTGCCGACGGAATGACCGACGAACTGATCACCGAACTGGCCAAAATCAGCAATCTGCGCGTCATCTCTCGAACCTCAGTGCAGTGTTACAAAAAAGCGCGCCAGCCATTGCCGCAGATCGCTCGCAAGCTAAACGTGGATGCTGTCGTCGAAGGAACGGTCCTCCGCTCCGGCGATCGTGTGCGGATCACGGCCCAGTTGATTGACGCCCGCCGCGAGGCGCACCTATGGGCGGAAGGATACGAACGGAATATAGACGATGTTCTGCAATTGCAGGCTGAACTTGCACAGGCCATCGCTCTTCAGATCCACGTCAAGCTCAGCAGCGACGAACAGTCCCGCCTCCTACCGGCTCGTGAGGTCAACCCGGCCGCGTACGAGTGTTACCTCCGCGGTCGATACTTTTGGAATCGGCGCACCGAGGAGACTCTCGTCCGCGCCCATGACTACTTCAGCCAGGCTATCGGCCACGATGCACGCTACGCACTGGCTCATGCCGGTCTCGCAGACACTTATTTCTACCGCGGCTATGTCTTCGGTCGACTGGAGCCACGCGAGGCGATGCCGCACGCCAAAGCGGCGGTTTCGAGAGCCCTGGAGCTGGATCCATCGCTCGGAGAAGCACATATCTCCCTTGCGCTCGTCCAGTTTCTATTTGATTGGGATTGGAAGGCCGCTCGCTCCAGCTTTGAAAAAGGTCTTCGGCTTAGCCCGAACTACGCAACTGGCTATCACGCTTATTCGGCTTTTTTGGCGTGCACTGGACATTTGGAACAAAGTATTCACGAAGCACAACGTGCCCTGACACTTGATCCTCTCTCGATTCCGATTCACAACATCCTCGGCGAAATGTACATGTTCAATCGCGATTGGGAGCGTGCCATCGCGCAGTTCCAGAACACGATTGAAATGGATTCCAATGTTTGGATCCCTCACGAGAATCTAGGCATCGTGTATGAGCAACTCGGGGATCATGAAACATCCGTCGACCAGTATCTGATTGCGCGGGGCTGCGCCGGCGCAAAAGCCGAGTCTCTCGCGGAATTGCGCAACGCTTACGCCGAATCAGGTTTGTCTGGATTTCTTCAGAAACAAGTGGAGTTTGATCTATCCAATTGGGACGGCTGGCATGTCGGCGCCTTCCGCATCGCTTCTCTCTATGCGCGCCTCGGCCAGGCCGATCTGGCCATTGAATGGATTCGGCGCATCTTCGATGCGCGTTCCGGATGTATGGTGTGGACCAAGTTGTATCCGTGGTTTACCAGCCTTCAAGACCACCCCGCCTTCCGCGAAATGACCCGGCAGGTCGGTTTGCCGGAATAGGAATCGCTACTGAAATTCCAAAGCGGATTCGCTCAATTGTCTGGGTTCGCATTTACCATGGAAGCGGAGGCCCCCATGTTTACGGGCATTGTCGAGGAAGTCGGTAAGGTCACCAGCATTCGGGAACAACGCGGAACACGACGTTTGACGGTTGCGGTCGCGGGAGTAACCCACGAGTTGAAAAAAGGTGCTTCGATCGCCGTGAGCGGCGTCTGCCTGACCGCCGTCGACATTACGCCTCACTCGGTCGGCTTCGACCTTGCCGAAGAAACGTGGAACCGCACCTCGTTCTCGCGCATGCACGAAGGCGCACTCGTGAACCTCGAACTGCCCATGCGCGCCGACGGCCGCTTTGGCGGACACATTGTGCAGGGCCATGTTGACGGTACTGGAGAGTTCCTGGCCCTCGATCGCATCCCGGGCGCCGAAGACTATTGGCTCCATATCCGTATTCCTGCCGACCTTGCGCGCTATGTGATCTTCAAAGGTTCCCTCTGCATCGAGGGCATCAGCTTGACCGTGGCTCAGATCGAAGGTCAGGAAGTGACGGTTGCCATCATTCCGCATACCTGGGAGATGACCAACCTGAGATCCCTGAAGCGCGGCGACCCAATCAATCTCGAAGTCGACATGGTCGCGAAATACATCGAGAAGATGATTCGCGGAGAATCTTCGGGCAACAGTCCGCTGACGATCGAAAAGCTCGTCCAGCAGGGATTCTGAGTCCACTAAGAGGCGGCAGTGACCACGAACCACGTGGGCACAAACGCCTCGTCTGTGCGGCCGTGGCGGTTTACGCCACGGCAATTGAGACTCGAACTCTAAAATTGAAATGGAGCCTTTGTAGCGCCGGCGGCCTGCCCTGAGCGAAGCCGAACGGGTCCCGCCGGCTGTCGCGAGACCCTGCCCTGAGCCTGCAGAAGGGGCGTCTCGCGCTCGCCGAGCATTACACCTCAATTTTCAACTCATCCAACTCCAGGAACTCCTGCACTATCGGCTCGGGAGACTTCTCCATCTCCGCATACGTCCCAACAAATATCGCGCGAGCCTCGTGCAAAAACACGATCCGATCCGCCAACTTTTTGGCAAGCCGCATGTCATGCGTGACCACGACACTCGTCAAATGCAATTGAATTTTTAACCTCTTGATCAAATCGCCTAATAACTGCGCCATCAGCGGGTCCACCATCGTCGTCGGCTCGTCATACAGCACGCATTCCGGTTGCGCCGCCAGAGCTCGCGCGATTGCCACCGACCGCTTCATTCCGGTCGACAGATCCGAGGGCAGCAGATCACGCATGTGCCCCACACCGACCATCTGCAAGAGGCCATCCACGATCTGATAGATCTGATCCTCGGTCAGGTCACCCCGCTCACGCAGCGGGAAGGCAATGTTCTCGCCGACCGTCAGCGAATCAAACAGAGCTCCGTTCTGAAACACCATCGTGACTTTCTTGCGTATGGGCTCGAGCTGCTCTTCGGTGTAGTCGGTGATATCTTCGTAAGCCACGATCACGCGCCCCGCATCCGGTTTCAAGAATCCCATGATGTGATGCAACGAAACCGACTTTCCCACGCCGCTTCTGCCCAGAATGCAAATCGTCTCGCCCGCCCACACCTGGAAACTGACATCGTGCAGCACGCGCTTCTCACCGAACGATTTGCTGACATGCTCGAATTGGATATACGGACGCGCTTTGGGATCTTCAGGCATTCTTCGGACTACTCATTCAGTTCGAATTCCGTATCCTTCGCTACACGCGATCAGCATTCTTGGTTATGCATAACATCACCAACGAGCACAACACTCACATCCTCCGTACCGCCTCGACGTCCGCCGCGGTGTTCAAGTTCCGGAACATCTCCGGAGTGAAGCCGTTTGTACTCAGTTCCGTCTCCTCGATCGCTCGCACTTGCACCTCTGAGAAGAGCGGATCGATCTTGTTCTTATCCGCCTTCAACGCCTGCTCCGCCACGATCGCAAAGTCCCGGCGGTACACCGCACACAATGGTTGCCATCGTCCTTCGGCGCGCGGCCCAGTCACAACCGCCGCGGTATCTCTGGCACATTTCACCAGATACTCGAGAAACCGACTTTCCACGAACGGCATGTCGACCGCCAGAATCAGATTCAGTTCCCGATCGGACACCCGCAACGCCGCGTGGATTCCCCCGAGCGGACCATGATCTGGGAACTCATCCTCAACGACCGGTCCGTACGACTCAAACTTCGCGCGACTGCCTAAAATCCATACCCGTCGCCCAACCGGCTCGATCCGGTCCAACGCACGTTGCAGCAGTGTTTGGCCATCCAGTTCGACAAATGCCTTGTCCGTGCCCATCCGGGTACTCTTCCCACCGGCCAGGACGAAGGCATTCAAGCCATCCATTTCGCGATCATACACAACTCAGTTTCTCGGAAAGCATTCACAGCCCAAATCCTTGCAATGGCTCGCTTTGCGCGATCGCCCAGCCATCCCTTACGACGAAAGTAACCTAGCGTAATCACGTGGACCGTTAGATCATGGGCCCGTCCGGTAATTGTGTCTGGAAGTCAATATGCCTCAGAAACTTATGGATGTCCTGATGCTAGGCCGTTGCTCCCACGAGTTCTCATGGCCGCGGCGAGCCGCCGATGGTCACTATTACCAGGT
>Ga0126371_10000457_pt1 | contig 33391 bp, 27 predicted proteins | sample PanSoiMetaPlot_4_FD_110145 | JGI IMG/M metagenome (GOLD analysis project Ga0126371, IMG submission 110145) | Tropical forest soil microbial communities from Panama - MetaG Plot_4 | ecosystem: Environmental > Terrestrial > Soil > Tropical forest > Bulk soil | place: Panama | collected 2016-02-17 | reverse complement strand
GCCCTTACTGCCTGCCGCTCCTGCTTTCGCTTAGGCTTGTCAATGACGTATCTAATCACCGCTTCCGCCACGGTCCTGGGCTCGACCTGGCGCAGGCTCTTGGCGTGATCCTGACCTTGAGCATCACGTACGGCCACCTGACGGGACGCCTGGTATTTGTGGGCCGCCTCCTGTCGGTCGTAAGCCTTGAGCATCTCCAGCCTTGCAATCAAAGCCCGTCCGACCATCACTCCAGCCCACTCCCGGCTGGCCGGGGCCCGTGCAACGGTGAGATGGTGAACGTGCCACAGCAGGCCCGAGTCTCGATTGGAATTCGCGATGTTGAATAACCTTTCCAGTTCCGTTTGCGTGTAGCTGGGGCGTGGCTTGTCGGCTCGAACGACGTTCCGTCCTATCCTGGCCTCCAGCTCCCTTGTAGTAGTCTGATGCCTTAGCTCGGCGGTCTTGACCGTCCGGACAAGCCGCTCTGCTCGCCCCGATAGCTTCTCCTGGATTTCCTTTTTCAGGTCCCCAAGGTAGTTCAATTGGCTGTCGATGGCGTCCCTCCGGGAGGGTCGGATGAAGGTGAATACCTGCACTCTGTCGGCTTGTTTCTGCCCGATTGCCCGCTCGATGTCCCGCAGCGATAGCTTATTGTCCTGTCCCTCAATCTCGAATTTCCATAGATGGCGGCGCGACTCGAATGCTTCGGCCTTGCGCTGGGCGTTCAGGAGTTCCGCCCCGGCGATTGTCTCCTGGGCAGCCAACCGCCCCGCAGTCGCTCGACCATCCCCTGCATCCCTGCTCTGATGGTATTCGGCCAACTGCCTACCTTCTTCTATAGTGTAAGCTGCTGCCGGGAGCTTTGACTTGCTAATCCGCTCTCTTGCCGCGATTGTCTTGTCCAACGCGTCACCGATTCCCTGGGCGGTACGGGCCGCCTGCTCTATTTCGTTGTGGGGCGAATCGCTCCTAATCAGGTGCGCCAGCCGCTCCCGGGCCAAGTGCTCCATTGCAATCATCCGCCCGGTTTCCCGCTCTGACCGGGGCCGCATAACCGGCTCGGCTGCGGGCCTGGGACCGGTCAACTCACCTCGTTCTGTGGCCGCCGAGCGCTGTCCCGACAGCCGCTGCTCGGCTAACCGTTCCCGCCTGTCGTTGTCACGCTCGGGCTTGGGTGGGATCTTCTCCCCTCTCTGGTAGGCGATTGCGGCCGCCCGTTTCCACGCTCTGGTCTCTTCTTTCTTCCTCAAGTGCTCGGCGTGGATCCCCCGGTCGCCGGCAAATTGGGAATAAAGCTTCGACCATTTCTCGTCGATCGTCCTGTAGTCCTGGCTCTTCAAGTTGATCCGCTTGCCGTCGATCTGGCGGGAATGGATGTACACGTGAACGTGCGGGTGGTCGGTGTCCCGGTGAATGGCGGCGAACGCCATGGCCTTGGGGAAGGTCTGTTCCAGGAATTCGTTGGTCAATTCCCTGATCTGGCTGTTGGTCGCGGGCACGTCGAAAGACAGCACCATCCTATAATGGGTCCGCCCGCCCCTGTCCTTTTCCAGCTCTTCGTTGGAGCCGAAGTAGCACCGGACGTTCTCCACTTTCTCCTTGAGCGCCAGCTTTTCCTCGCCCTTTCCACTCCGACCAGCCATCTTATCAGCCAGCATTCTTTGGTGGGTCTGGATGTCCTTGGGAGATTTCTTTGCGGGGTGGGGGTGCAAGCCATAGGTGTCGCCGGTGATGTAGTTGGGGACATTCCAAGTCCAAACCGGGTCGGCGTTCCGGTCGGACGGTGAGTCCAGCGGGCCCAACTCCGGCAACTCTCGCTCGGTCATGTCCTGGTCAATTGTGGACGCCAGCACTCGCTCAGGTTCGGGTGATGGTTCGCCCTCCACCATTACCAGGGGCTCCAGTACTTCCCCTGAGTCCCGATCATGGCCCTTCTTGTGGTCGGGATCGAGGGCGGACATGCGGGTGATATAAGACGCATGGGCGGCTCCCAATCCGGGCCGGCCGACGCTAAGTTTGGCTAGTGCTGCTGCCATAACTCACCGGCGCTTCCACACGACCCCCATCGTCTCCAATAATTCGCGGAGGGCGATCAGGGTCCGCTCCACGTCGGCGTGGTCCACGGTTCCCGACTCCAGGTTGAGTTGGTGAGCAACCTGATTCAGGTTGTTCCCGACTCGCCTGATCTCTCTGAGGGCGCGTTCCCGCTGACTGCGGTCCTCGCTGCTGGCCACCTCGACGGTCAAAGCGCACTCGATCAGGAAGCGAGACACGGAGAGGTCAGCGGCCTTCGCCCTAGTGACGACGCGCTGATGCTCGTCAGCAGTGGCGCGCGCCAGGATCTTCTTTGGGTACTGCTTGGCTCTCGCCATACACCCTCCGACAGATCTCTGATTCAACGGTTGTGCCGCTTACTCTCCCTGGCGGAGCGCGATAGCGCGTAGCCGTATCCCGCCTTAGACCAGAATCGAGCAAGCTCCATTCCACCGACTAACTTTTCTCTTTGAGCCCTCTGGTATTGGGTGCCGCGTTGCGTTGGAGGTTGACCCGGGAGGTCTGCAGTACATCTGGATGGCGGTGACCTCGCTGGCGCTGGTGCGTGATTTAATGCGCCGTCAAGAGAGTCCTATTGAAATCGGGCCTGCAGGGCAAATGGGCGCTGGATATTGATAAGTGGTTGCAGGCCAGACGAGTCACTGGTCTTTTTGGATGTTAGCATGTCCGGCAGCGGGGCGCCGACAAGCGGCATCATGATGCCGCTTGTCGGCACGGTTCAACCTCAGTCCCGATTTCCCGCGGCAATGGAATTTGAACCTACACTCACCATAAGGTGGTCGGACTTTGGTGACAAAGAACAACGATCAATACTGGTGGACGAACACATCCCGAGTCCAACGCCATATCGACTGATGATTGGCCAAAGGAGAATCGCCCGTTCGCCATTCCTTGTCCATCCTAGTCGCATTAGCTTTCTCGAAAGAACTGTCCCCGGCTGCGTCTTACGTGTAACTGACACGCTGACAGTCGGGATCTGGTTGTTGGTCGCGCCGCCTGTAGTCCCCAGCGTAATGCTTTGCAATTGATTGCCGCCAGAAGTCGCGTCCCAGGACGCGGTCCGCTTCCTATAGGAGCCCGGCGACCTGGTCACCGAGTTCATCTCTGTGTTTTCTCTGAAGATTTCGTCATCGATTGATGAACTGGTTCTATTTCTTCGGCGGCGGAATGAGAACCATGCCCGAACCTATTACCGGGCTGCCAACAAGGTAAGCCGTTCCCCTCCGTCTGATGGACAACGGCTTTGCAGGGTCACCGCTTGGATTCTCTGGATAGCTCTTGCCGTCGTAAGTCAGTACTGCATAATAGCCCGGCATGATCCCCCCGCCCGCGACAAACATGATCAGGTCGTGCCAACCATGCGTCTTGTGTTCACTAACAATAATTGGATTTCTAGCCAATGCGAAATCCGACAGGAGCGTGTATCCGCCTTGGCTGGGCTCGAAAATGTAAGCGCCACACCCGCCGGTCCCACAGACCTCTGGCCCGAACATATAGACCAATACCTGGGCTTTGCCGTCGCGGTTGAGATCAACTCGATTGTAGTAATAGTCGATCTCGCCTTTTAGAGGAAAAGGGTATTTCGACAGTATCTGTCGTAGAGCTTCCTCCAACTTCTGATCCCGCACTCGTTCTGACTTGAAAGTGCGAGTAATAAGCGGGCGAGCGCTGTGCTGCGTTGGCGGAACAGGCGCAGAGTGGAGCGAACTCAACATTGCCAATAGCACGATGGAACTGTGTGTGACCATATGTCTCCGTGGGTCGTCGCGCGGCACCGCTACCACCCGCATAGTGGCATTTCAGCAGGTCACGCTCGAACCTGAGCAGGGACTCTCGCTTGGCGCGCCCAGAGTAGGGTAATCTCTCGACAAGGGCGTTATCCAACACCCGTTGGTCCGGTCCGCGGCCGATCATCTAGCACCACCGGGTTATCAAAGCAATGCAACGCCAAATTGAGCACGTTGCTAACGTAGTTATGGGTGGCAGTCGTCCTGTCAAGTGCTCTAACCGTAGCGGCGTAATCCCCGCCACCTCGCTCGAGAGCAGGAGGCTGTGGTACGCTTTCGAATTATAGTCATGGATTGCGGCCGCCATCGCGATGTCTATGGCTTGGCCGTCGTTCAAGTAGTTTGTGTAACTATTGTCGAGATTTATTAGCTGCGTAGTCCGCTGCGGCTGGCGGGTTGAAAGCGACCGCCGCTGCGCTCGGGTTCTGACCCAAGTCGAGCTGAAATATACCCCTTCCGAGGCCGCCACGCTGGGCGACATTTCGAAAATGCGATTCTCGGACGCCGATTGCCGTGAGTATGGCGGGATCGATGCCGTGTGCGAGAGCCGCTGGCGCTACGTAAGAATATCCGGCCTCGGCCCTCCTTACGTCGCCCTGATTCGCGCCATAGGCAGCTCTTAGAGCGGCGAGGCAGTCGTTGGTGCCGGTTCCAAGGAATGTTATGGGGAGTGGAGGGCCAGCGAATATGTTGACATTTGCCAACGTTGCCGACGTCCACAACTTGGTCTTGACCGGCTCCCGCAGGATCGCCCGCGTCCGGAAAACAAACGGTGGTTTCGGTGACGTTGAGGTGTATGACGCCGCTCGAATCGGGCTGCGGGTTGCTGTACGAGTAAGTAATTGCAGGTATCCAGTCCGAGTGGGTCGAAGCGATTCAGCGGGTCGTTCATAGAGTAGGCGTATGCGTTAAGGCTTTGTGGGCTTGTTATCGATCCGCGCACCGGATCTGGCCGCAAAAACTTACCGCCAGCAGAGGAGTATTGCCGGTTCAATGCGTAGTCCGTCGCGCTCTCGGAGTCGCGCTCGTAGTTCGTGAATCTGTACTTCTCGGTCACGCCGCTTCCCGTACCTGCATCTTCTCCGAAAGGCAGAACATCCTCTGTTCCGATCGCGTTGCCATTCGTGTCCGTGATCATTCTGTTAGACAGACGGTCGGGGTGGTAGTACCTAACGCCGTTGCCGGTCGGAGCGGAAGTGCTGTATTCAGCAATCACTTGTCCCGCATCCCACACATAGTAGGTGGTGATAGGCGACGACCCACCAGCCCCCGTCACCTTCTTCACCCTCCAGTCGTCGACATCATAATAATAGTCGGCTTCGCCTGATGTGCCAGGGTCGACGTTCGCAATTCGGCCCTCGCAGTCATACTGATAGGTGTGGAGGCCGTCGCTGGTAACATCCCCGGCTGAATCGCACGAATAGCTGACGCCGTTGACTGTAGCGATTCGGTTGTTAGTCGCGCCGCCTGTTGTGCCCAGCGTGATGTTCTGCAACTGATTGCCGCCAGAAGTCGAATCCCAGGAACCGGTACGGTTGCCGTACCGGTCGTATACATAACGCCGCTGCCAGGTCGAATAGCCTGCGGCGGTCACGAGGCGTCCCTCGTTGTCGTAGGTGAAGGTCTCATCCCGAGCCTGGCCATTGATTGTGCTGCCTGATGAGATGGCCATTACCAGTTCGTCTCGTCAATCTCGTGAGTTCAGTGGCACTTAGCGCCTTAAGGCAGTCCTGGGTGCGATGTCCTGGCGCTAACGAATCCTTATCGAGGATTAGTTTGTCCAAACGGTCTTTTGTGGATATCGCCTACAGACAAGTTCAGGAGCGGCAAGGGCGCTATCTTCGTGTACGCACGATCCGAAAGACAGGGGTGTAGATGTTGTTGCCCGCTGCTAGCATCCGCATAAACTCCTCGTCTTCCAGGTTGGGCCATTTATTTTTATAGAGCTGGTAGATCGACTCGTCGGCTATGTAGCTTGCTCGGACTCTGTACCTGCCAGGATCTTTGCCTGCCGTGTTCACCTCGAAGAGGACTTTATCGCCGGGCGCTATTGGAGCAAGGATGTCCAAAACCAGATCGGACGGAGTCCCTATCCTATGAAAGGAAGCCTCGCCTATTCGCCGCCTCTGGAGCTCGTACACCACGGGAACGATCCCTTTCCGATTGTCACCAGGATCATAGAATACATATATTTGGTGGGGTGTGTCGTTGAGCAAAGCTACCAAGATTTGCCCTTTAGCCTTGCTAACTATTGTGAGATGGACTAGACCGTCCTGGGCGGCTTGGAAGCCTGGCCCTGGTGATCCAGCCTGTGGAAGGACTGTCACGGCCCTGGGCGGTAGCACCCGCGGCGTCAAGATAACGGGAAGGCACGCCAGCGCAGAGTAAACGAACCATGTTGCCACGCTCCCTCCTTCTACTAGGATTACTCGAGCCAGGACTGAAAGCAACTTGTTAAAACTCCCTCGATGGCCCAACCCGCCCGCTCTTGAGGCCAACCAATCCGCGGTAAACGCAAGTCTCAAACGCGGCTCCGACGTCAGGATCGCTTATCCCGTGTTTCGCGTTCTGCTGCTCATATGCACCGAAGGGGTTCTTGAGCCCAACTTGTTGCCCAAGCGAATTGCCAATCTCGTGAATGAATATTGCGAAGACAGAACTATCGAGATTGCTGTAGTTGTTTGCCACGTCACTTGCTACAAAGGTGTGGCTGGGATTGGACCTCAGCGTAAGCCCACTCTCTGGGCCAATCGTGGGATCGCTATTGGCCACGGCCAGCATGTTACCAAGCCTTTCTGATGAGTAGGTTGTCGTGTTGCTGTCGACCGCGTAGAACTTTGTGCTTCCTGCGGCCTCGAAGGAGCCTCCGCTCTCCCTGTTAAACATCAAGTTAGGAACCCCGCTGGCGCTCGAAGTCATAGTGACCTTGAAGTACTTGTTTAGGCATTTCAGGAACCTCTTGTAGTCAAACTTAGCTACCGGCCCCCTGTTGAGCACTATCGGCCGAATGTTAACAGTCGCGATGTTCCCGACATCAAAGACCTGATCCTGTAATGGTATGGAGCCGAAATCCTCCACTATCGGGATCGGATCGGGGTCCTCAGTTGCCGTTGTCGTGACCTCCCCAAGAGAGGCACCAATGGTTCCCTCGGCAATTAAAGACTCATCCAAGCCCGACAACTCAAGGTCTATGTGATCGTTGTCGTCGAGGCCTAATGGATCTGAGAGGTTCAGGGGATCAGCGATGGCATACTGATATCGATTAAGACTCTGCGGGTTTCCGATGCTGCCATTAATAAGATCCGGCTGGTTAAACCTGCCCGCAGAGATTGAGTATTGCCTGTTGATTCCGTAGTCGGTACCGCTTTCGGCGTCCCGCTCATAAGTGGTGAAACGGTGCTTCTCGGTGACACCGCTGCCCGTTCCTGCATCTTCTCCGAAGGGTAGAACATCCTCAGTCCCGATGACGTTACCATTCGGGTCGGTGATTACTCTCGTCGACAATCGATCTGGATGGTAATATCTGACGCCGTTGCCGGTTGGCGCGGAGGTGCTGTACTCGGCAATTACCTGCGCTCTGTCCCAGACGTAGTAGTTAGTCACCGGCGATACGCCGCCGACGCCAGTTACTTTCTTCAATCTGCAGTTATTCAGGTCGTAGAAATAGTCGGCCTCGTTCGAACTGCCAGCATCCACTTTAGCAATTCGGCCCTCGCAGTCATATAGATAACTGTGCAGGGTGTCGCTGGTGACGTCGCCGGCTGCGTCGTAGGTATAACTGACCCCATTGACCGTGGCGATGCGGTTGTTAGTTGCGCCGCCTGTTGTCCCCAGGGTGATGTTTTGCACCTGATTGCCGCCCGAAGTTGCGTCCCACGATCCGGTCCGGTTACCATACCGGTCGTATGCATAACGCCGCTGCCAGGTCGAGTAGCCTGCGGCGGTCACGAGGCGTCCTTCGTTGTCGTAGGTGAGGGTCTCGTCTCGGGCCAAGCTGTTGATAGTGCTGCCTGATGAGATGGCCATCAGTTGCCCGCTGTTGTGGGCGCTTGTCCCTGTCCCTGAGGCGCCCGCTGCTGCCTGGTAGTTGTAGCTCAGGTTCATCAGCGTGCTCGCGCCTTTCATGACATTCTGATTGGTCAATTGCAGACGCGTGCTCTGCCCGCCGCCATCATAAGTATATTGTTCGGTCAGAGTGTTGCCAAGCGTCATCCCGGTCACCTGCTGAGCTGGATTGTAACCGATGGATGAAGCGTAGGCCGTTAGGATGTTGCCGCTAGAGTCAACGTTGTCCTCGCCAAGGATCCGGCCGCGACTCTCGTAGTCTGTCCTGAATCGATCACCTGATGGATAGGTGACTATCGCTAATTGATTCACCTGATTGTACTGATACTGAGTCGTGTACGTATTCCCATCGACGGTCCGCGCCTTGCTCCCCAGACGCCCAAGGCTGTCGTAAGTATAAGTCTCTGATCCAGTGCCGTCAGTGACCAGGCTGGGCTTGCCGTTGCCGCTGATGGACTGGCTGGCCGTATAGTAGCTGATCCCCACGTTCGTAGTTGGAGCAACCCCAGCTGGCGGCGTTGCCGGATAAGTGATCGATTGAAGGCGGTTAAGTCCATCGTAGCCGTAAACCGTTTGGACTCCACGAGCATCGTTGCGCTGGGTTACCAGGCTGAAGTTATTGTACTGATATGTGACAGTGCCGGCCTCGGGAGTAGTGGCGCTGGTCACTCGCGACATCGCATCATATGCGAAAGTGCGGATCTGGCCGCCCTGGTTGACCTGAGTGAGGTCATCGAGCATGTCGTACGTATAATCCGTTTCGAGCGACAGGGTGACAGGGTTCGTGGCGGGGTCCTGCTCGAAAACCTTCGCAGTCCTTCCCAGACCATCGGAGATCGACTGCCGCTGCCGGTTGACCTGGTCGGTCACGGTCGTCACATTGCCAAGATTCGGGCCCGACGTGTTGGCGGTGAATCCTGTAGTGACGGTATTCAAGTCGGGCAGAGTCACCTGAGTCACTCTGCTGAGCCCGTCAAACGTGTTCGTGGTGACCGAAATGCTGCCGGAAGTTGTTCCGCTGGAGTTTCCGCTGTAAGGGTTGGTCTGCTGGTAGACCCGCCCCATGGAATCGTAGACGATAGCAACAGTGTCAAGGCTCGAGGGCGATGTCCCTGCCCCGACTCCTGATCTAGTCGTGTGACCGGCGCCATCGAAAAACGACTTGTTGGTCAGGATCCTCTGAGTCACACCATCTTGCTCGAGGTAAGTGACCTGCTGGGTATATGAAAGCAAGTCGTTGCCGCTTGCGTCCTTGTCGAAGCTGGTGGTCGTCACAGCACCAGTGGGCGCCGTCACGCTTGAGGGCCGCCAGGCGTTGTCATAGACATAGGAGGTCGTCAAATTGTTCGGGTCGGTCGTGCTGGTAAGCTCGCTGGTGTTGAAGTTGTACACGAAAGTTGTAATCAGATTTGGCCCTCCTGATGGACCATCGGTCTCGTTGTCAGGCTGTGAATACCAGGTCGCTGTGCCGAACGTGTATTGTTTCTGCTGGCAACAGTCCGCGGTTGCCGTGAATACGTTGCCGAAAATGTCGTACTGGGCGGTGTTGACGATGGTCTGGCCGGTCGTGATGTTGACGAACTGGGTCGTGCTGGTGACGTCGCCTCGAATCAGGTTCGACGTGCCGAAATTGGTGTAGTCATGGTTCGGCGCCTGCGTGGTGTAGGTCAGCAGACCAGGGCTGGCGGCATCATATGCGTAATCAGTTTCGGCGATCTTGTTAGTCGTCGTGCTGTCAATCACTGACACCGACGTGACCAGCCGGTCCAGAAAAGCGCTGATATAATTTGGGTCGTCGAGGTATACGTATTTGGTCTTTCGGAGCGCCGTCGAGCCGTAACCGAATTCCGTTAGCGTCACCAATCGGCCGTACAAGTCATAAGCGTAATTGGTGGCGACCGCCGGCCCTGAATCGGTCGCGACGGCGGAAGAAGTCAACTGGACGCCGACGCCGTTGCCAGCACCGTCCCCGCTGTCCAAGCCATAGGCATAGCTGCCCGACGAGTAGACTGGCGTGCCGCCGCTGCCGGTTATCGTAGTCGAGGCCACGTTGCCGAAACTAGCGCCCTGGGTCGAATCGGTGCTTATGACGCTGGTCGTCACCGTCCCATCCGGCGCGGTTATCGTGCTTGTCTCAGAAAGCAGGTCCGGAGCCTTTACCAGCGAATAGGTGTAGGTCCCGGTGATGGTTGTGGGATTGCCGTGGAAATCAGTGCCCGACCATGACTCCGTCCGGGTTGTGTATTGAGGCACGTCGGGAAGATTCAGGCTAGGGCTAGGGTCAGGATAGTTGTAGAGGGTCGAGGCGACTTCAGTACCATACATCATGGATCCAAGCATCCCCTGGCGAACTGATATCCGGCGGATCATGCCAAAGGCGCTATAACCGTTAATGCTCCCTTGCTGATCAGGAAACGTATAGCCCCGCCCCGTCTGCGGATAGATAATGCTATTCAGCATCCATATCTGGGAGTTTGCCGTGGGGGTGCTGGCTGCATCAACGGCGTTGGCGAAGCTGTAGTTGAACGTGAGGGGCCTGTAGTCAAGCTGGATCAGGGTCCTCGTTGACGGGGGACCGTCGCGGTCGGTCACCGTTACCGAGGCGAGAGCAGCCGACGGATGCGCGCTCGTATCCGCAGGGAAATTGGTGTCGCCGTAGTAATGGAAAACGATGTTGCGTCCAAGGCTGTCGTTTATGGTGTCGATCGCGACCCTGACCGGAAAGGCCTGGCTCTTGGGCCGGTAGGCGATCGCCATCTGGTCGCCGTTCCTGGTGCGGATCACCGCCGGAAGCAACCGGTTATTCGTCAGTTGGAAGTGGATCTGAGTGCCGTCAGGGTAGCGGACCTTGGTGCTCACATAATTGAGCTGAATGAAGTTCCCGTCGTTTGAGACATAAGTAAATCCTGTAGTGGTTCCCCATCTACCGGGAATCGGTATCCGGGTCCCATCCGGTCCGATCAACAGGTAGTCCCCGGGATAATTGGCTGAGCTGGAGCCGGAGCCATCGCCGGTCGCCGTGTTGTTATAGTTGGGTATCAGACGGCCGTAGCCCACGGTCCAGCCGGGCGCCGGCCAGCTCTTGTTCAAGTCAAAGAACATCGTGCCGCCCGAGTCCATGCTCCAGAGCTGGCTGTTGTATACCATAGCAAGGCTTGCCGCGATTCCCCTGCCAGGCATCGACAAGATCTGCGCCGCGAACACGTAGTCAGAGCTTCCGAGAATGTTCTTTGATTTGGCCGCGCCGCGCGAGGACTCTTTGGCTGCAAAGCGCGGCGAGCCGATGGCATTGTCGGGCCCTGTCGCGGCTACTGACGTGAAGGTAGCGTCGCCCGAACCCCCGTCGAGTATCTGGAAGGCGGCTGGTGGGGCACCGCCGGAGCTTGCGGTCGCGCCGCTGCCCTCAGCGGCGCGCGGCGCTCCACGCCCGCGAACCCTGTATGCAGCGAGGCTAACGACACGATGCAAATCGCGCCCGGCCGCAGGCCTGGGACCAGGCGCGTCCCCGCCGTCAGCTGTAGCCTGTGACTCGTTGGCTGCCGATAGCTGGCCGGGAGCCGCCTCGGTGTCGTTTAAAGATGCAGACTCTGGCGCGTCGCAGTCATGGGCGTGTGCGTTGTCCCAATCGACATCTGTTAGGCGCTGCCGATGCCCGCTAAGCACGGTTACCTGAACGTGGGCTGTCGCTCTGCCTACACTCGCGGTCATGATCGCGTTACCGGGAGCGACCGCAGTTACTTCGCCAACGTTAGTCACCGATGCTACGGACTGGTTGCTCGTGGTCCAGGCCAGCACCACTCCGTTCACAGGGCCTTCGCGATTATCCAGCGCCACCGGGACGAGGTTGAAGTCCTCGCCAACGTACAGTGTGAGCTGCCTCGGACACAGGCGGAAATGATCGACCGCGGCGGCCCGATCGGCAGCGCTCGGATTCTGCTTCCTGCCGCCTTTAGGGTCTGAGCGTACCCCGCCCGGCCGAATCCCAAGCCTTGATTTGGCGTGCCGGACTACCCCGGAGGCGACACCATCGAGATCGCTCCAGACTCCGGTTGCCACTGTTTTCGCCGCCGCAGGCGAGAATTGGCAGCTCAATGTCGCCACAAGCACTAAGAGGGCCAACCCAGCTCGTCGTAGCTGTTGCCGCCACCGCCGGCTTCGATAGCGGGCGAGCCATGATTTTGGGAGTCCGATCGCGGCCGTGATTCTGGAGTTTGAGTGAACGTGATCGGTCCTAGACGGAGTCCTGAGGCCCAATGAAAACAGGGACATGATTACATCTCCTACGATGCTGCGTGCAGTGAAATTCTAAGCAGCGCAAGCTGGGAGCTTGCGCTAACATCAAAGATGCGCGACTTCAGAGGCTATCTGCAGCGAATCGGTCAGGGTTCTTTGGTCGAGACTAGCCTGCCTCCAGCGTATATGTACTGTTTCACTAGGTTCACGCCGGAAAGTGGCTGGGCCCCGCTCCCTAGCTTTGCGCTTCGGCCCATATTCGCCAGGATCACGCCCGAGAAAACCAGCACTACTGAGATCAGCAGCGCTACTCGGCGCCACACCGGACGCCGTTCACGATCGGCCGCGTTCTCTGTGCGACGACGCCTTCGCCTGTTACTGGACATAGAGATCCCTCCTTCGCCTGACACAACCAACTGCGCCAGACTCCTTCTCTGACCAACTTCGCCAAGTAATCCTCAGCGAAGCGCCATTCTATGACTTTGCTGTGCCCCTGTCTGTCAGGTAGCTGACATGGCTCGCGAGGAAAGGCGGGAGCAAGATCTTAAGTACTCGTCATACGCTTGCTTCAGTAAGATGTAGCATTCGCATGCCCCTGACTCTAGGGCGTCCTGGTCGAGAACCGTGATGCTGCTTCGTTCGCAGGAGATCATGCCGTCTCTTTGAAGGCTCGCGACTGCTTCGTTGACTCCCTGACGGCTTGACCCAATCACGTTGGAGAGGAATTCCTGGGTGAGGCTAAAAGAATCTAGACATGCTCGATCGCAAGCCACGAGCAGCCATCGGCACAGCCTCTCCTTAACTGTGTGGAAACGATTGCACGTAGCTGATTGGGAAATCGCCCCTATAAGCGCCGCCGTGTATCGGAGCACCTGCTCCTGCAAGATCCCGCCCCGAGCAAGCTCGTCCTTAAAGACACCCGCGTCCAACCGAAGAGCGACGCCTGCCGTCTGTACCAGTGCGCGATATGGAATCGTATCGGTTCTCAGCGCGACGGGCACCCCGACCATACCCTCAACGCCGGTCATTGCAACCTCAACAGACTGTCCCTCCTCGGTACAGGAAAGCAAAGAAACAACGCCGCTGTTCGGGAAGAAGACAGAATTCACGGTATCACCTGCCTCATACAAAGCCAGGCCAGGGCTCAGATTAACAGAGTCGAGACGACTACCTAGGCGACCTCGCTGTTCTGCCCGCAAAGAGCAGAGTATCCGATTTTCCATTGACTCGAACACATCCACACTTCCTCTGTTAATCATTTGCACTCCTATTCGACGCAGAAAGATTCTAGGATGAACGGACGCTAATTGGTAAGAACCAGCAATCAGCAGACCCCGGAATACCATCGGCTATGAAGTTGCTCAAAGCGCAAATAGTTACACCTGATCTGTTGCGGAACCCATCCATCGCACTACATGCTTGCAATCGCTACACTCTATGTAACCGCTACACAGTGTACTTATCGCAATCAGGGTAGCCAGCCCAGACCCTGCCCGTAAGGTCAAGACCGATTTTCGGGAAGTCGCAGCTCGTCCAGCCGATTCGCTTGCAGTGACAGTGAACCGAAAGATATGGCGAGAGCTTCGATGATCGGTACTGTTGCGATCGGCACTGGCCTTTCGTCGCAACGTTAGCTTGCAACTATTCGACGGAATGCAAGCGATCCGCAGTAAATTCCAGCGGGCGAACTTGGCGGAAATTTGGGACAAAAAACTCGATTAGACCGGATTAGAAGCGATGAGAACCAAACCTGTCCAACGGCTGCAACCCGTATTGAATTGAGTATTTGCCTCATCATTGAGGCATGGCGCGGATTGACAAATCCTGGCTCGCATTCAAGAGGCCGTCGGTTCGATCCCGACTAGCTCCACCAATAGATTCAATGCCTTACAGACTCCTTTAGCACTTCTTCTTCACTCATTTTTGGCAAATTTTTGGCAATCGGATTCTGAGCCATAACTTGCTATCCGTGCGAGTGCCTTCCGGTCTCGCTCATCAAGCGCGTGCGTGTACCGCGCAGTCATTCGCAAGCTCCCACGACTCTGTTGCCTTCTCTTTCAACGGGTTCGTACGTCAATCGACCCTTCATAGTCTTTAGGTTGTCCCGGGTTTGGACAGCTCCTCACGCGCTGCAAGCAATCCTTCGGTCAGCCAGTCGTGGGACACCAACACCGGCCTAGTGCCACTACCGTACAAACGGATGGCAAGGTCGCCTGCAAAACCTTCAACTTCAGCCACTCTCCGACCTGAGAACCAGATCTCTGATCGATCTAACGGGCTCGCAGCAGGAGAACGGGGTCGAGCCTCCTTCAATTTCTCTATGATCCAATCAAGTGATATTGCGATTGTTCTTGACCCGCTACCATACAAATCCAGTGACAGTCCTTCAACCGATTTGCGTACGATGGCAATCTGCTCATCGCCAAACCACAGTTCCATCGTCAGGGTATAGTCCTGGTTGGGGTCGTTAACGAAGAAGTACTCCCATTCACTCATCGACGGCCTCGCAATTCGCAGTCGGTCCGGGTTCAGTTTTTTCATGAACCCGATGAACGCGTCCCCCCTCACGAAGGGACCTTCTTCAGAACCCGCTGAGCCACTCGGGATCCCCGATGCCGGGCGTTTCAGGACTTTCTAGCCAAACGCGTCCCTCTTTGTCACTCACAAGATCTATGATCCCACGCATTCTGCCCCAGATCGCTACTCCCAACTTCGTTTTATCCCTGCTCCAAAGCACTTCCACATCTCCAGCAGCGATCTCTAGCCCTCCGCGGCGGTCGTATATATGAATATGCTTGAGGACTTTTTCGTCGCTTCCGTCCCAGAGATACAGATATCCCGTGGCACCTTCGTCCTCGAAGACCCCAAACTGTCGCGCGTAGCCTCTTTCGTGGACGATGAAGTTGGTGTTCACGGGGGTTTCCTCATCAGGAAGCGCGGCCTCGCCCTGCTCATAACGCTCGACCATCCGCTTCCAGTAATGTTGACGAGACCTGACGAAAACATAGTCGTCGAGGTAATCTTCAAAACCTCGTAGCCAGGCGGGCTCGGTAATACCCCGGCTCGCGCGGTTATGCAGTGGTTTGGTCAACTCTTGACCATTTGCGAGATCGATGACCGCGCGCATTTGTCCCCAGATGACTACACCGCATTTTGAGAAATCGCACGACCAAGAAACCTCAACGTCGCGTTCCTCGACGAGAACATTTTCAGCGCGGCTATAGACAAGGACTGAGGCACGGATCTCATCGGTCCGCGGTTCGAAGACCGAGAGGTAGCCGGCACCTTCGTCCTCATTGAACACAGCAACTAAACCTTCTGGCCCCTCGACCTCAATCCATAATTCACTCATTATTTGCTTCTCCAATGCTCCCTCTTCTCTCGTTTAAGTCTATTGCGATCAATTTTGCACGGCTTCTGACCTCATGGCATGGATGGAGCTCAGGTCTTCGATGAATGACTCCCGGCAGTAAACCGGACGTTGGCGGCCTGCCTTTGTCGGCTAGTATTCTTCTAGCTCCTCTTGAAGGTGCGCCGCCAGTTGCGCGGGGGTCGGCGTGACTGCATTCCCATCAGGTTTCCAGAACACTCCAGGAATTATTCGGTCTTCTTCCATGCCGGGCAGCACCTCATCGAGGAACTCGTCAAGTGGGATTGGTTTTGGCTCAAACTCGCTCCACTCGTCCTTGGCGCACATCTCTGCGTAGTCCTCGTCGGGCCATAGCGGGAATACCCTAACACCGTCTTCGTTCGCCTCCGCAAGAGCCCACCCATCGTTGTATAGTCCCCAGACGCGTTGCGAGTCAGCTACCCGCTTGATGAAATGCTCGTAACGCTTCGGCCCTTCGAGAGCCAAAACTGATTCGATCTGCTTTGGATGAAGTTTCATTGCTGCCCTCTTGAACCGGTCGAACTTTGTTCTTTCGGCCACCGGCGTCGTATTTGTGCTGGATTCGATGGGTTGCCCTGTCCTGTAGATTTGAGGGACGTTGTTTATGGCATGCAGATCCGTCCGCCCTCGATCCCCAGAGTGATTCAGAATTCTGCCGGTGGATAGCTGGCATCGTCCTTTTCGAGTCGGAAAAGTACCTTCTTTATAGTTTCGTCTTTCGTTGGAATCCGGCATTGTGCTCTCCCTAGCTCAATCAGATCCTAGCGAAAGGTACGAAAGTTCGAGGGATAGAAGCTTAGGGCAGCAACTTTGTGAATATCTCCAAAATTGTTCCAAGGTTGCGTGAGCCGCCGTTACCGGTGAACTTGGCGTCCCTCACTTCGCAAGAAACCCAGTCCGTGTCGGAGGCGTAATGGTGGTGCGGTGACATCACGGCGCCGCTGAGGTTCGTACCCTTCAGATCGATCGTGACCAGCCTGGGTTGTCGAGAGTATCGATGGATATACCATACTGGTGCTCCCAGTCACCGTTGCACTGAGAAGAATACCAATCCTCAACCTGTTCGAGAAGGTCCATAGTTTGTCTCTACTCTTGCCGATTGCTGGCTGAGCTCGTCGGCCATTGTCACCAAGCATTTAGAACTGACTCAGTAGCCTTTAGAATTGACCCACCGTTTTAAAATAGACAAATACTTACGAGCTGCAGATCAACATCATGACCTCTCCTTATCGTCTAGTTTTGCGGTTTGGTGGTTACTGTTGTGTGCCACCAAACCGAGTTTGCCGGCTACTTTTGTGCGTCAGCAAATGATCGCGACGCGATCCGAACCTCCACAGGGGGACCCTGACGAACTCGCTCTCGGATCAGTACTCGACGCCTGCCCTGATTACGTAGCGAACGTCCTCCTCGATCCTGAGCACCAGAGCAGGTAGGTCGTCCTTTGCAATCACCTTCTTTGACTTTAACCTGGATGATTTCGGACCGCCAGTCGCCACGACACACATGCACCAGGAATGAGACGGCTGGCGTCGTCTCCAGGAGCTGATGAACACCGTTAATGAAGAGGTGGCTGAAATCCAGCCGACTCTTATGCGCCTGGGCGACTAGGGAACACGAGCAACCACCCTCTAGAATCAGGTACGATTGAGCGTCTCAACGATCATGTAAAACTGACCCACTAGCGATCATGAAGAATTGACCCACCATGCAAGTTTTGGGTATCGGGGGAAGGGGCGCATGGGCGCGGATGAGGAGCGAGCGTAGCGAGCGACGAATTCCGCCCATGCGCCGGGTCGCGACCCAGGGTCGGGTACGCGGGGCTTGGTCTCGGTCCAGCCAGGCGCGGACAGAATGCCCGAGATACCCTATTTGATGTCCGCCCGGTATGATCGCCTTTACGCTAGCCCCGACTTCAGTCGCGACAAGGAGGCGATCCGGGCATGCTCAGATTGGAGGCATGGATGGATATTCACGCACTTCGCCGGGAGGGTCATTCGATACGGGCAATAGTCGCTCTCACCGGGCACTCCCGCAATACGATCCGTAGAGCGCTTCGGCAGAAAGTTCAGCAGCGCTTTAGCGCTCCCAAGCGCGCATCAAAACTAGATGGTTTCAAGGATTACGTCGAGCATCGCTATAACGAGTGCGCTCTGAGCGCAGTGCGGCTCTTGGAAGAGATCCGAGCCATGGGCTACTCCGGGTCATTAATCACGCTACGGCGATTCATACAAACGCTCAAGCCGGCAAAGAAAGCTCTCGAGCGGGCCACGGTACGGTTTGAGACGGCACCGGGTCAGCAAGCACAGGCGGACTGGGCCTACTGCGGCCGGTTTGCCGATCCAACCGGTCGGTGGATACCTGTCTATGCATTCGTCATGGTGTTGAGCTTTTCGCGCATGCTCTATGTCGAATTCACTTCTTCGATGAAGGTAGAGAGCCTGATTCGGTGTCACCTCAACGCATTCGCGTTCTTTGGTGGATGGCCCAACGAGGTCCTCTACGACAATGTGAAGCAGGTTAAGCTTGACCGTGATACCTGGAACCTCTGTTCATTGACTTTGCAAATCACTATGGGCTGACCATTAAGACGCATCGCGTGCGGCGGCCTCGCACCAAGGGCAAGGTCGAGAGGATGGTTCATTACCTGAAGGACAACTTCCTGAACGGAAGAGTATTTACTGACCTGGCCGACATGAACGCTCAGGGACGTCATTGGCTCGACCATGTAGCGAATGTGCGCGAACACTCCACCACCGGAGAAAGGCCTGTGGACCTGTTCAGGAGCGAGAATCTCACCGAACTGGCAACGACGATGCCCTATCAGCTCAGCCACAGACTGGCCCGCAAAGTTGATAACGAGGGCTTCGTTCGTTGTCAGCGTATCCGGTATTCGGTGCCGCCAGAGCATGTAGGCAAGACCGTCCTGGTGGAGCTAGGCGACCAAAAAGTCACCGTGCGATCCGATGACCTGATCATCGCCGAACATCGGCCTGCCAAGAGGCCTGGCTCTACCGTTGTCAACAAGCAGCATGTAGCCGACATGTGGAGGATCTCGCTGGGCCGTCCTTCGACGCCTGCTCCTCATTGGGACGTCACCTTTAACCAGCTCGTGGCTACTGTTCCACTTTCCGTCTACGAGGAGGTCGCGCTGTGAGCATCCCTTACGAGCAGAAAGCACCCGCGGCCCTCGACCAACTGGGGCTCACCGTTGCCCTGACCCATCTGGATCAGGCTTGTCAGCAGGCGGCCGCTGAAGCCTGGAGTTATTCTCACTTCCTCGGCTATCTTCTGGACGGCGAGCTCGCGGAGCGCCACCGCAAGACCGTCCAGCTTAACTTCCAGTTCGCTCACTTCCCCTGCCTGAAGCGACTTGAGGAATTTGAGTTCTCGGCCCAACCGACTATCGACCGCCGCCTGATCGACGAGCTGGCTACCGGCCGCTTTGTTCATGACGGACGCAACATCATCTTTCTCGGCCCTCCAGGTATTGGTAAGACTCACCTCGCAATCGCCCTGGGCGTGCTCATCGCTGAGATGGGCCACCGCGTCTACTTCTCTGCCGCCATCGACATGGTCCGCCGTTTGGCCAAGGCCATGGCCGACAATCGCCTCCATCGCGAGATGAACAACCTCACCAGGCCTAAACTCCTCATTATCGACGAGGTCGGCTATCTAGCCCTGGAGACTGCCGAGGCCAGCCTCCTTTTTCAGGTCATCAGCCAGCGCTACGAAAGACAACAACCAATCGTCCTAACCAGCAACAAGGCTTTCGCTGACTGGAGCCATGTCTTTGCCTCAGATCCTATAATGGCCAGCGCCGCCCTCGATCGCCTCCTCCACCGCTCTACTGTTATTAACATTCGCGGCGACAGCTACCGTATGAAGGAAAAGCGTAAAGCCGGCTCTCCTGATCCCAACCCCCAGCCTCAGCCTCGCCGCCGCAGGGTGCCCGATTCTTCCAAGGAGGTCCTCATCGTGAACGATCCCTAAATCGCAGCAATTTCGTCCTGGGTGGGTCAATTCTAGTTGATCAAAAATGGGTCAATTCTAAATGAACGTTGACAAGCGTCCGCCCGATTTCCTGACACCGCCCTCTCGATCGAATACCCTGATGCTGGTATCCCATAGAGGGGTTCGGCAAAACTCCCAGGCATACGATCAGAATGCCTGGTGGAAACTGCTAGGAACATACACATTCCTAAGTCCTCATGATAAATCGAAAAAGCCCTTCCCATATGTTTTCAATACGCGGGCTCCAGCATCAGGGCTATCTACCCGCTTCAGGGCTATTTCCTCAACACCGACAATGTCCAGTTTCAGGTTGGTTGCCTCGCAAAAAGCTAAATCTGTGGCATTCTCAGGCGAATTCGAGGCGACATCAAAAGTGATCAGGAACCCCTTTCCCTGGTCTCTCCCTTCGAGCATGACACTGTAAACCTTCATCTGATTACTCCTTGCTAATCATGGAAGGCATGACCTCCTTGCCCTCAGTGATTCGTTCTCCTCTCAGTGGAGCAAGATCCGTTCCACCACTGCCTGGTTGGACACGGGAAGCGTCCATGGTTCGTACAGCCGCGGCCAAACAGGTTGTTTGGTCGCACCCGCATGGCGAACTGATCTCCGGAACGTCAATCGTCCAGACAGCCCTCATCAGGAACGAGCTGAAACCCTGGAATTTCATGCGGCTGGTAGTAGCCCAATTCGCCCCGCCCAACTTGCATGCGTCTTGCGCTGAGTGAACCAGAGAGCGCGAGCCGCCAGAGTGGAGTGTGTGCAACGGGGGGGTGCTCTAAGAGAAGCCAGGGCGCCGGATAACCGGCCGTTATGTAAGAAGAGCCGTACTCGGCGTGGGTGTCACTAGATTCCACAATCACTCAATGTCCTGCAAAGTAGGACGGGTCACGTTACCAGGACAATAAAGCCACTCTCATCGTCGACTTTTGCGGCGATTGGCCACTCGACGTTATGAACAACGATCGGTTCTCAGAAGAGTGAAAGTAAGATGGTGAGGTCAGGATCTTCCAAAGCGATCTTCACCATCGCCCGCAAGTTATCGTATTGTTTCTCGACCTCGCGAGCCCGCTGAGGTAACGAGGATTTCTGGTAGGTGCTAAAAGACTCTTGCATCTGTTTGAGTTGATCCTTATGTTCTGTCGATAACCTCTCAACCGGGAATTGACCGAGGAGAGCACCAATGCCTCTAGTTTCGTCTTCTGACATCCTTCTCATTTCAAAATCCACGTCGGGCGGGCCGATCCTATCGAGCTCTGAGGCGAATTCTGCGAGATCTTCCTTGGTGAATAACGAGCTGGGTGCATCGCTTATGGCAATCTCTAAGGTCCCGCCTCCGACCTCCTGTCTGAATGTGAATAGCCCTTCTATCCATCGGGATCTCTCGAACAGATAACGCGTAAATGGAGTGCGGCCGATCTCCTGCTCAGGGTCCACGCCTTTGTCTGGCGGAACACACAGGGCTTGAACCACCTGGCCAGCTAACACGTTGCGCACAAAAAGCCGCTTATCACTGCGAGTAGTCTTCCTTCCTTGGCTAACGACGTCGGCCTGGGCCCCAGGGCTGTAATACACGGTGCCTTCGAGTATACCTTTCGCCTCGTCGTAGATTTCGTCGTCCGAGGGTTTGACGTTTTGCATCGAGTACCCGCAGTGGATCTTGAGAATAATTTCATTCAGCAGCGCGATAAGTGGCTTTGCATCCTCGTTTTCGAGGAAGGCAGTATATGCTGGAAGTACTTTCTCTCTGTAAACCCGCTTGTTAAATAGTTGGAGATGATAGTCAGAACCCATAGGCGGCGCACTCCTCTCAAGATCTTCTCTCGAATAGTCTGGGGAAGAAAAGCCGGTATCACGCGCAACAGAGAATGTTGCGCAGCACCCAGCTATTAGTAGTGAAAAGGTAAGTTGAGCTTTAGAGTATGTCATTGTGATGCATCTTCCTCCACGGTACCTGTTAAGCGGCGCCATCGGTGGAGCTTCCCTGATTGCTAGGACTGGGTTTTCCTCATTGCAACCTCCTCGCGCGAACCACATTTCTAGCCCTTTGTTTGGCAGCAACCGCAAGGCCATCCACAATCTGGATGTACCCACCGGCCGCAGTGACCTCGTTGTAGATGTCCGTGCGCTCCTTCGCGTTGAGCCGCCCCCAAGCCCCCTTGTCGACTGTGAGCACTGCGACCCCCGCCCACCCTGATGCAGTGAGCGCTCTGGCCAGTCCAGTCACTTGCTTCACGCCCCTGTTGATAATGGCCTGTTCCGTGAACCCTGACTTGACCTCAAATAGCGCTGTTGAAAGGCCTTCGGGAGAGGCTTTACTCGCCGTCGCGCCCGTCCCGGGATCGACGAGAATGTTGTTGAGTTGACCCGTGACCTTCGAATCACCCACCTGACCTGTAAAGAAGACAGCGCCGACATCAGGACTTACGCCAGGCAACGGCGGCTGTGAGGTAATGACACCGAATCTCGTTCCGGACCTAAGCCTGTCGATAACTTCAGCCTCACCGGCAAGTCCCCGCAGTGTATTGCCTTGCGGTGATTTCAGGTCCCCTCGGAAAGCGCCCTGCTCGAACGCATCTTCGAACGCGCTTTGGCTGAAGTTGTTAGAGGCTTTGATCACTTCTAACAAAGTCGGGTCGGTGGCTAGAGCGGTGTTGGCCCGCGCATCTTTGGCTGGTTTGTCAGTATTGCCATCTACATCAAGGTAGACAAACGGATTGTTGCGCGCGTACTGGTAACGATTCCAGGTCTGCGGTTCCATCAACTCAGGATGACCCTTATCGATACTTACGAATCGTCCCTGCATCGATGAGTAGTAACGCGCACCGAAATAATCCAGCATTGATTCGTTATCCCTTTCTTTGGAGGTAAATTTCTGCCGTGTGTCGTCGGTGCCGCCGTAGCCTTGGCCAGTGCGGTTTCCGATTCCCGCGACGATCTCCTCGCCGAAGGGCAGGTAGTCATGCCTTGCTCTTACGTTTCCTGAGCCGTCAGTTATCAGTCGAGTGCTACCTAGATGATCAGTTATCAAATAGCTTGTGCCGCCGTCAGTGCCCTGAGGCCCGCCGTACTCGGCAACGAGTCTGCCATCAACATCATACACGAAAACCGTCGTCGATGCACCGGAGCTCTTTGTGACTCTGTGGCCGTCCGCGTCGTAGGTGTAGGTGGTCGAGCCGCTGTTAAAACTGGTCAAGTGGTTCTCGGCGTCGTAGGCATCATAAGTTTTGCCAGGTTCGGCGGTCAGATTGCCCGATGTGTCATAGGTGTATCCCTGATTGGCATCAAACCTGTTCGTCGCCGGATTGATCGTCGGGTTGTTGGGTGGAAGGACATTGGAGGTAGTATTAGCGGCGTCGAAGGTTCGGTTGCCGTATTGGTCACAAAGGAAGGTCTGTTTCCAGTTTGCACCACTGGCTTCCTGCGCTCCGGAGAGCCGATTTAAGCTATCGTATGTATAGCTCTGCGTGAATGTGGCGCTTGGAATCTTGATCGTCTGGCTCTGAAAGTTGCCGTTGTTCTTCGTTGTGTCCAGCGTACCGTTGACTAGCAAGCCGAAGGTGTAATCAAGCTCGAGCTTGCTGTAGTCGGTGCTAGAGGTTCCTGCGCCCATCTGTGTTGGCTGCAGGCGGCTGTTATATGCCGCGTTCACCCAAAGGTTGACAGTCGTGCCGCCGAACTTCATTGCAGCGATCTCGCCGTGGGGCGTGTAAGAGAACGACCCGGCATAGGTTGTGCTTACGCCCGCCAGGGAGCCCGTGACTCCACTCACTCGGGCGGTATCATCGAACGTCGTGGTGATAGTTCTGCCTGATGGGTACTGCTCCGACGTTAGGCCCCCGGCAAGGTTGAATCCATAGGTAAACGGATAACTCGTACCGGCGGTGACCTGCTGGCCACCCGCCGGCCTCCCCAGTGCGTCGTATCCCGAATAGGTATAGCCATCACCTTGGATCTGGCTGCCGATGGTCTGGTCCAGCTTGACCGAGGCGAGCCGGCCTATGCAGTTAAGTAGTGTGCTGTCGTCGTACTTGTAATCCCATACTAGCTGGACGCCGCCGACGTTGTTGAGGGTCTTTGTCTTTACCCGGTTCAGGCCGTCATAGGCAAAGGTCACGGAAGTGCCATTCGGGTTGGTCCTTCCTAGGAGGTTTCCGTTCGCGTCATAGCTATATGACGTCGCAATCTGTTGTCCCGAGCCGTTTACCTGCTCGGGGTTCTTGGCGGTGCTCAGCCTGGATAGGCTGTCATAAGCGTAGGCGCGGCTCTGCGAGCCCTGATTGACGGATGTGAGATTTCCGAGTTGGTCATACCCGTATGTCGTCAAGTAATTGTGGCCGCTTGGGTCCTCGTTAACCTGTGCCAGGCGCCCCAATCCGTCAAGCAGGCTGCTTCTGGAGTTGCCAGTCTGGTCGGTGACGGTCGTTTGGTTTGCGTTAAAGGCGGTGGTCACGCTGCCACTCCACGAGGTGTTGGTGCCGGTGGCAGGGGGCTGGGTTGCGCCCGAGAAGCTGGCTACCTCGACGACCCGGCCCATGTTGTCCCTGGTCGTTCTGGTCCAGCCATCGCTAGCAGAGCCGGCTGCCGGGTGAGCCGGGTTCGAGGCGAAGGTCATCTGGCCCATGTTCTGGTAAGCGGTCTGGGCCTTGATTGTATAGGTGGATCCGTCCTCGCTCGTCTCGACTGAGATCTGGCGGCCTAACTGATCGCTCGACGTTCTGGTCAGCATGAGCCTGTCACCTGATGAAGTCAGGTCGGCGGACTGGACAACCTGGCGTTCGACATCATAATAGCTGGTTTTGACTGTGCGCTGGCCCCCGGCGACGGAGGGATACGTAATGACGCCGACCCTGGCATAAGGGTCCTGGCCCCCGACTAGCTGATTGGTGTAATCATAGGACGTTACCTTGCTGTTAACATCGGTCTGGCTAGTCGGGACGCCAGTCGAAGCGTCGTACGCTGCGAACGAAATCTGCGTGCCAGTGCCGTTCAGCGGGTTCACCGTGACGCTGGTCGGCATCGGAGCATGAGTAGTCGCGTCGTACGTGTAGCTAGTCACGTTGCCGTTCGGGTCGGTGGTGGAGCTTATGTTGCCAAAGGAGTCGTAAACGTGAGTCGTGTTATCGTAGGCTCCTAGCGAGCTGTCCCAACGACTCTGCTTACTCAAGTTCCCTTTTACAGGTGAGACACCAAGGGCCTGATTGTCATAGTAAAGCTGGGTGACGCTCGAGTCAACATCTGCCTCTTGTAGCAGGTCTGTTATGACCGGAGCGGTCGCGTTCGCGGTCGTCGATTGCTGCGCGTATACGTTCGTGGAGGAGGGCGTTGGCGCGGAGTTGTAGTAAGTATTCGTGATGGTCCTCAATACTGTGGCCGTCGAGGGAACCCCTGTCGGGACTCCGTTCGAGTCCCTTTGCACGGAAGAGGGATTGAACCAATCATAGTCGGTTTCCTGGGTCACGTTACCGTTGAAGTCGTACTGCATTGTCTTAGCGTTCATCTTGGACGGATTTCCGCTTGAGTCCAACAAGGTCGTATATTCGGCGTCGACGACCGGGTTGAAGACCACTCCGCCTCCAGGCCCATCGGCGCGACCCGGGGTAAAGACGAGGCCGGTCCAATGCCGTTCAACCACTTGCACGCCCGGTCTAGTAGTTCTGTAGGCAAGTCCGCTCAAGGCCCCGCCAACCCACCCTGGCGTGCCGGTGTCGTGGATATAGGTCTGCTGGGCGGTGGTTTGGCTGTCGGGCGATACGACGGTTGCGCCGGTGCCGACGCTGCTTATGCTGTAAGTCCACTGATCTGAAGTGCCGTCGTGGGTCACCGTTTTAGTGGTTATCGTTTCTTGCGTAGCAGCTTCGGCAGTAAGAAGGGTCCCCTGTCCGTCCATGCTGTAGACGTAGTTGACTATGGCTCCAACTGGGATGTTGTTCTGGGTGATCTGGATTTGGCTGAGATCTCCCATTCCGTGGGACTCGGTAGTGACAGTTAGGGGCTGCGTGTTACAGGCTGCCTGATACTGAATCGATTCGGAGTCGGTCGTGTCTGAGTTGTAGCCGAATTGGTAGATCAGCGGCTGGCCAGACTCTGTCTGGGGCAGTGTGATGGATCTCAACACTTGGACCTGAGTGTTTGGCAGCAGAGTTGTGCGACTGCAGCCATTGTCCTGGATGCTATAGGTCTTGCCCTGAACCGTCGTCGTGCCGAATGCCACATTGACGCTGACCAAAGCGCCGGTTACGGTCGGGTACTGAACCTGTCCGGAATTTTGCGCAGGGTTGAATGCGTAGGTGAACTGGCGATTGCCGGTAACGTCGAGAAACGTAGAGGTGACGACGCCGTTGCTGTCAACCGTCCCCGTAAGCTTTATGCTGTTATTGTTCTGATCGAAGATGGTATTGCTCCCGTTGCCCCTTATCAGGATCTGGGTGCCATCACGCATGTTTACTATGGCTCGAGGGTTGTGGCCAGTAGGGTAAACTACGGCCCACAGGTAGCTGCCGTCGAATGAGTAATAGCGCAAAGCCTGGTTTGTTGTGTCGGGTGTGTCTTTGTAGTAGCCTTTCAAGTAGTCTCTCGTTCCGGGCCATGGTGTATAGTCAAGGGGTCTGAGTTCATGCTCGGAGCCTTCGGGCGTCCTGAGCATGAGGCGATACCATGGCGACTGGAGCAGCGCATAATCGGGATCGGACGGATCGCTAGGTACCACGTAGGCGTAATCCTCGGTCTCATTGTGAAAGGTGAGGGTATAGCCCTGGCCAATTGGCACCCAGCCTCCATTATCCGCGAGCTGCAGGCTGTCCTGAACGTAGCTGATCTGAAAACCTGTGAATTCTGTCCTGGTTACGTTCCAGAGCTTGCTATTGTAAGAGGCCTGGATTGCCCACGATAGTTTGCCGCCGGCGACAGGGGGTAGTGAAGCCAGGGGTAGCGACACGTTCACGTTACCATTGGTCAGGCTGATATTGTCGAGACTGCTGACTGAGTAAGTACCGAGAGTGCTTGTGCCGCGGTCAGGCCTTTGCGGGGCCTGGGCGACAACCACATGACGGCAGACCGCTAGTAGGACGACAGCCGTGGCTAATTGCACGAATGATTTCGTTGAGAAGTTCATAAGCTTGTTGCTCATCTGTCGCTCCATTTAATGCGCGGCACTGTATCCGATCCCAGTGACCGAAAGGCTCATTACGACTTGATTATTGATATTCCAGGCAATGTGAGTGGGGGCTTTCTCGGTCCCTTGAACCGCCCAACCAGAGAACTCGGCGAGCACGCGCTGCCCATTCTCGTCGGACATTACCTTGTCAATCAATCCCGTATCGCTGTTTACGTAGTATAAGCGCCACTCGCTTTGAGGCCTGCCGGGCGAGTCGCCTACTTCGCCGAGGCGAACCATATCCCAAACCGGACCGGCGTAGTCATCAGAAATGCCAGACGGTCTTACACCGTAGGCGATGGTGTAGTAGGCCACGGGTCTGAGCTGGGCCAGGACGAACTGGTCCGGGCTGTCGAGAGCCAGCCTTTCAATCAGCGCCCGATCGCTCCCGCCCGCCTTGTTGCCTGACGAGGTAGCGCCGCCGGTCCCATCCCAGGCCAAGTTGGCCGGGCCATTGTCTAGCGAGATCGCCACTCGCTCACCGCCGTCATCTTGAGCGCGGGTAAGGGTGACAGAATGCTCCGCTGAGCCTACTGTGAGGGTTCCCGCGATTGTGGTTATTTCGCGGCCCGGCAGGCTAAACCTCTGGCCGAGGCGGCGGCGGAGCCTATCGGCCATTGGCTGAATGGCTAGCTTCGTGTGATCCAATGGCCGGACTTGGATGGGCAATATCGAAGATAAGGTATTGATACGAGGGCCGGTGTGCCGAGACGGAGTTGTGGTAAACCGACCAATGCTTTTTGGTCCAAACGCCAGGCCGATTGCACATAGCGAAAGCATTGTCGCGATTCCAATTCCAAGTCGTTTGTGACCAATCGAGAGTCTCAACTTTGCGTTACCAATTGCGCTATTTTTCATCATCGCCTCCGCTATGATTGCTATGTCGATCGCTGATTCTGCGGTGCTTCATGGTCTTCGATTCCTCACCGATGAAGAACGAGCTCGTCTTTTGGCCCGCAGTTTGATGAACGCCATTTGCTGCTTTTCCCGTCCCGCCGACTCTTCAGGATCTGTCCAGAAGGCGGCCTAGTGCCATGTGCGAGCCGAATCCAGTTCACGCCGCCGGGTCCGAAGAAGGAGCTGATGTCAGCGTTACCGGTATGGTTCTTCGCCGTGGCAAATCCAATATCCCACTTACCCTGCTTCCGAACTAGGGTCCCTGGAATAGACTGCTAGCCGGGTTCTGGTTCATGAGGACGTTGGTGACCTCGACACGGAAGTCGACTTTGCCGCCCAGCGAGTGGGTTATCTCGAATGGCCAGAGGACGCCGTTGATGCGCTGCCACGCCGAGAAATCGACTCGCACCTGCTGAAAGTCGGCGTTGGAGCCTATGAGGCTGCCGGCTGGATCTGATTGTTCAAGCCACTGGCCCGCATTGACGATGTTGTCGGCGGCGTTGACGAGATACATCACGTTGCGCTGATCGCCCGGATTGACCGCAGCGAGCGGATTCCCAGTCTGGTCAGCTATAAGTGGCCGGTTGAATACAATGGGCTCCGCCAAGTCCAGGGCGGGGCGGCCCGGGCTTGCTGGCTGGTGGTCTTCCTGGGTAGGGCGAGTCTCGCCGTACTGCTGGCCGGCGGCTCTGGTGACGAATAATCGCTCGGGGGTGAACCTGGTCCAGGCGCGGATGTCGCGCTGCTGGGCCGATGTCAGGCTGGACGCGAGCGAATCCCAAGGTGCTACGTGGTCGAAACCGAATACTTCGGTGGAGCCCCCAGAGGTGATCTCGACGCGAACCATGTCAGGGTACCTGCGCAGGATCTTGATCGAACCCTGGCGGGTTGTGTCACCATTGCGGTTGAAGAAGTTGATGGAACCGGCGACGAGCGAGTCTTGAATCGTAGGGGTCCAGCCGTGGGCGGCGCGAGCACGCTGCTCGATGTCAGGGCCGGCTGCCGGTAAGGGCACGGACGTACCGGCGGCCGACAGGGGCTTGGGCGACAGGGGCTTGGGCGGGCCGGCCGCGGGCAGCACTCTGCTGATTGCCGATTTGCCGGGCCTGCTGAGGGCGGCAGCGGCGAGCAGGATCACGATCGCGAGCGAAATGAACACCATTCGTTTATGTTTCATGGGACCTTCCTTGCGGACCGTTATCGCTGGCTGCGGCAAACTGTTCATTGCGCCCTCCTGATGCGATCATTGGTGGAGTCAGCTATGTAGACTTCGCCGCTCGGACCGATCGCAACGCCACGGGGATTGTTGAATTGGGAAACGGTGGTACAGGCGCCATCAGCCCAACCCGCCACGCCAGTGCCCGCGTAGACCGACGATGACCCTGAAGAAATGGTCACGTTTACAATCTGCTGAGCCACACGGTTGGCGATGTACAGGACCTCTCCCGTTGCCCACACTAGGTGATACGGCTTGTTCAGGCCGGTGCTTATGATTGAAGTCTGGCCCGCGGTAGTAACCCGCCAAATTTCACCGTTGCTTTGATCCGCAACATACAATGACCCACTGTTTTGGCTGACCGTAATACCGGTGATGAAGCCCAAGCCCGAGCTGCTGTTGGCGATGGTAGTGGTATTGCCCTGCAGGTCGACGCGCCTGACCGCGCTGTTCGATGCATCCGCGACATAGATGATGCCGTCGGTACCTATGACGACATCCTGCGGCGAGTTGAACAGAGCCGTCGTCGCGTTGCCATCAGTAGAGCCCGGCGTCCCTGGTTGGCCCGATATAGTGTTGACTGTCCAATCCGTCCCTTGCGTTGCTGGCGGAATCAACTCCCTGATCATCTGGTTATCTCTATCGGCTATAATTAAGGCCGTAACGACGCCAGAGGCATTTGTGATAGCGGCGATGCCTGTGGGGTTGTTGAACTTTGCGACCGCGGCGTCAGCGCCGCCGGCGCCGTGATAGCCGGCGACGCCGGTGCCGGCTATCCAAGCCGATTGCCCGGAACTTGAGCCGTCCAGGTACAGCATCCTGATTCGCTCGTTGTCTGTATCGGCAATGAACAGAGCGTGGCTGCCGCTGACCGGATCAATAGCCATCGTCATGCCGTTCGGGTTGGCCCACTCCGCCGTTGTCGAGTTGCCCTCGAGGTAACCATAGACCCCAGTGCCCGAGGACGTTGTGACTGCACAAGAGGCGGCGCCAGCTTCGGTTACCGTGAAGGTCTGGCCGGCGATGGTCATCGTACCGATCTGACTGGATGAGCTGTTGTTTGCCGCGACCGTGTAGCTCACAGTGCCGTTGCCAGTGCCGCTACTGCCGGCGGTGATCGTGATCCATGCTGCGTTGCTCGTTGCCGTCCAACCACAGCTCGTGCCGGCCGTGACAGTAACTTGGTAAGGGCCGCCCCCACTCGGGACGCTTGAATTTCCTTGTGGATTAAGGGAATATGAGCAACCCGACGCCGGTTCTTCAGTGGCAATCAACTTAGACCCAGCATAGATATACTCCTTGGACAACGCGGGTCCTGAGGCAGGGCTTATCTGACCTCGAATGGAAGCCGCTCGGTTTTCAGAGGAATAGAAGGCACGCGCTCCGGCGATGGCTCCGGCGCTGAGGATTAGCACCGCGATAGCCGCTAGCGTCTTTCTGGTAGCCCAATGCCGAGCGTCAGGCTTTGCCTGCTGTTTTGATTTGCCTGCGCCCCTGCCACTTTTCTTCCTGGACTTCGCCATTGCCCCTCCTTATCACGGACACACACTACCCCTTCCGGGCTGGGTTAGCGGAGCGGACCAGAACGCAAGCTCCGCATGACAAAGACCGTGCACACTTCGGCCCTCAGACCGGACCCTGCCAACGCACGCGCTTCGTATGCGTAGACTGTCCATTGATCACGGCTCGGGCGACCGGACCCGGTTCATCGACGGTATTATCAAATTCGGGGTACTGCTCGGTGGGACTTACAACTTAATCGTCTTGGGACCCCTTCGAAACTGCTCCCCGCGGAAACCGCGACGCGAAGGCGTGATTGTATACCGTGAGGAGCGTGGTGTCTGTCCGGTAGCGGACATTCGCAAAACAATTTACCGAACAATTCAACGAGCTGCCGCGTGGTATGCATAGTATCCTAGTTTTACAATGCTGTAGCACTCGCAGGCTGCCCTTTCAATGCCCTCACGGCTGAGGATGCTAAGGCTGCCGCGCTTGTACAATATCAGGCGGCTCGCTTGAAGGCTGTCGATGGCTTCGTTGACCCCCTGGCGGCGAGAGCCAAGCATTTGCGAAAGAAACTCCTGTGTAAGGCTGAACCGTTCTTGCCCAGTACGGTCGCCCACGACAAGCAGCCATCGGCAAAGTCTTGCCTTTACGCTGTGGAACCGGTTGCAGATTGCCGACTGGGTGATCTCGCCCAGGAGCCAAGAGGCATATCGGAGCAGGTGGGCCCGTAAAGGGCCTCCTCGATCCAGCTCTTCTCTAAGAGCGCCGGCAGCCATCCTGAATGCTGTGCCTGCTACATGCACTGTGGCCCGGTAAGGCATCGTGTCCCGCTCAAGCGCAATGGGGATGCCCACCATACCGTCGATGCCGGCCATGGCTACCTCGACGACCTGCCCTTCCTCGGTAGATGCGAGCAAAGATACCAACCCGCCGTTCGGGAAATAAACCTGGGATATCGGGCACCCGGCTTCATAAAGGGTCACGCCGGAGCGCAGATGGAATGGCTCAAGCCGTGACCTCAGACGATAGAACTGATCCAAGGGCAGTGATCGAAGTATTCGATTTCCGATTGACGAGAATGCATCTACACCCCTTTCGTTATTCATCCTTAAATCCTATACGAAGCAGAAAGGTTAAATGAACAGACGCTTTATTCCGTGACCGTTGGACTAGCAATCACCGAACCCCAGAAGCCTATCTGCATTGAAGTTCTTCGAACCCCAACGGGTTACGTTTGCTCACCTTGCAAATCTTTGATGTCTGCGCGTGCCCGTAATCGCTACAGTCTGTACGGACGGCAATCGATGAGGCTCCCTGAGATCGATCGCAGATTCCACGAGGGCCCTACTTTCAGATTAGGGTTTTTCCTGTGGACCAGAGCATTAGAGAGACGACCGCATCGGCCCGTGATCGTGGACCCCTCACATATCCTCCATCACTGAAACATGACCTGGCCCCTCCCCTTTCAGGTGTTAGACGAGGGTAAGAATCAGACAGTCGGCTTGAAGTAGGCGCAGGAGGAATATGGAATTCAGCGCGCAAACCGCAGGCTATGGCAGCCCATTCGTGATCATCGGAATTTGTGAACCGGGCAATGGGAACTCGGATAGGTCCGCACTGTAGTGTGCAGCCGGGGGCCGTACCTCTTGAGCATCATAGCCGAGCGGGCTCCGGCGAGGTGTGGGAATAAAACTGAGGCTCAGTGCTCACTCCTCCGCCCTGCCAAAAGCCGTGGCTTATGAACTCATGGGATAGGCTTCACGCCTTATTGCGTCAGCGGCTGGGTGCTCGGGAGCGCGGCAGCTCAAAAATCTGGTCACGGCGAGGGCAAACTACGCCCAGAAGAAGTGGACGGGGCTGCATTTGCCGGCGAATCTCGATCTGAACTTCTTGAACGCGCGGTCCGTTTTGGACGAGGATTCCGCCAGAACCTGTTCACCCATACCTCGTCATATGACGAGAGTGCGCGGTCCTCGGCAAATGGGTCGCGTTTCGCACTTGACCGGCCCGGCCCGGATCTTTATGTCTATTCCCCTCGACCGCAAGACAGCAATGAGCTTTTGATAGAAATCGTCGCCGGGATCATTTTTTGCGGCATGGCGGTGCTAATCAGGATCGCAAGCAGGATGAGCAAACGCAGAACAAGGGACCGGAGCCAATGGCCAGTATGTCCTCTCGAAAATTCTTGGCATTTTCTTGGCAGAACGATTTCAGATTCATAGGGTTCTGTTGAATTTAGGCCCGTCCGGTGGCTGCGAATTTAGCTAGAATTTCAAGTGTATAGAAACACTTACGGTCTGGTTGAAAAATAACGAGTTTGATTTGTAATCAGAGGGTCGGGGGTTCAAGTCCCTTCGCCGGCTCCATACTTTCAACCAGTTACGGCCATCGTTCCTACCTTGCTACTCCTTTCTTTCCATTTTCTTGGCATTCCATTCCGAATTGCGAGAGCCTTTCGCACGTACGCTCCTGACGATCTATGGAGTCCTTTCTTGCGACGCCGACCTGGCCCGTGACCACCCGAATCTTGACAAAGGGGCTGGAATCTACGGACAACAAGTTGACTCGACATTACAAAAGCAAACGGCTATCAGTCGTACACCACCAGGCTGCGGTAGCAGCCTCCGGCACCCGGCTTAAGGATGAACTCCGCGACTTGAAGCCGCTTGTCGAGTCATATTCGGAACCGCCTGGGCCGGCCCTGCGCCAGAGCCAAGCTCGAGAATAGCAACAGCATTCCGCCACTAACGGCGAGCTTTCGCATTTGGAGAACCCTCCTTATTTGGCAGCCCGCCTCTTGCCTTTTCGCGGTAGCTGTCGCAACAGTTCAGCCATCTATCCGCCCAGACGTGCCTTCAGAGCCAGCGCTGTACCGCTTCGGCCGTATCGCTTGGATTCGTGTTGAAGCATAGCTTGGCTTGAGGAGCGTGTTTATGGACAACGTTAATCAACTTCTCAAACAGCAGGAAATTGCTTGGAGTCGCTCTTACACCTGCCCCTATAAGGACGCAATCGAACCGCTTCTGCTCGAGTTGGCTTTGAACAACTGCCTCAGCGGTTTCGCCAAAATCAGTAAAACACATTTGCACACT
>Ga0126371_10000456_pt1 | contig 33418 bp, 29 predicted proteins | sample PanSoiMetaPlot_4_FD_110145 | JGI IMG/M metagenome (GOLD analysis project Ga0126371, IMG submission 110145) | Tropical forest soil microbial communities from Panama - MetaG Plot_4 | ecosystem: Environmental > Terrestrial > Soil > Tropical forest > Bulk soil | place: Panama | collected 2016-02-17 | reverse complement strand
GTTCAGTTCCTCGAGACTTCGCAACAGTAGTCCTGCCCCGGTTAGCAGTGTCACCGCGAGCATGATCTGCACGCCCACCAGCGTCCACTGCAGCGGGTTGCGAGTGGAGACCTGCGTCCGGCTGGTTTGCGCGAGCGAATGCGCGAGTTGCCTTCGGGTTCCTCGAATCGCGGGGAACAAGCCACAGAGCATCGTCGTGGCCAGCGCACACGTCAGCGAGTAGATGACGATTCTCCAATTGAGTGTGATCTCTTCAGCCCGCGGAAGTTGATTCGAGAGCAGATGGAACCCGCGCGACGCTGCCGCCGCGAGAAGCAGTCCCAGCAGTGCTCCCACAATCGCCAGGGCGAACACTTCGGTCAGCAACTGACTGATGATCGCCCACCTGGACGCTCCCAACGAAAATCGAACAGAGATCTCGTGCTCGCGGTCGGTCGTGCGCGCAAGCAGCAACCCGGCGATGTTCGAACACGCGATCAGTAACAGCAGAGATACTGAGCCGTACAGCAGCCTGAGGGAATCCCGTATACCGCCGACGACCGTTTCTTTTAATGGCGTCGTTTGCACAACTAAGTCGGCATCCGGTTTGGGAAATTGCGTGCCTAGGCGGCTTTGGACGGTGGAGAGATCCGCCTGTGCCTGGGGCAGGGTGACGCCGGCTTTCATTCGACCGATAACCGTGAACCAGGTCGAGTCGCGGCGTTGCGCGTAGGGAGCGTCGGGAGCGCTCACCGCCCACAAGTCTGCGTCTCGACTGGGAACGGCGAACGACGGCGGCATCACCCCGATGATTGAGAAAGCGTGCGCTCCAATGTGGAGCTTCTTTTCCAGCGATGCGGGATCGCCATGAAATCGGCGCTGCCAAAAACGGTAACTGATCAGGACCGCGTCGGGCCCGCCGAACTTTTCTTCGTGGGGCGTGAAATCCCGGCCCAGCATCGGCGATATGCCCATCGTCCGCAGGAATCGAGGAGCCACCAGCGCCTCGGTCACTTTCTCCGGCAGCGGGCCTGAAGTCTCCGAGAGGTCATCGGAGTAGTAGCCGCTGATCGACTCGAATGTGGAATTCATCCGGTTCCAATCTTCCAGTCGCATCGGCGCCACAAAATGATTGGCATCGCGATTTTTCACATCGTGCTGATAGATCACGACGAGTTGGTCCCCATCGGGAAAGGGCAGCGGTTGGAGAATAACCGCATCCATCGCCGAGAACACGGCGCTGTTCGCTCCGACACCGACCGCGAGGATCAGGATCACGGCGGCGGAAAAGGATAGGCTTCGGCGTAGAAAACGAAGTGCGGACTTCAGATTGAAAGCCATGCTGTTGAGGAAAGCGGAGGTATTCACTTCGCGCAACTGCTGCTTGATCTGCTCGCGTCCTCCGAACGCGATCAGCGCCTGACGCCGCGCTTCTTCCCCGCTCATTCCTTTGGCAACGTTGGCCCTCGTCAGTTCGTCAATGTGATGCGCGATCTCGCGGTCAATTTTTTCTTCGCGTAGGTTCTTGCGAAACAGATTCTTCCACGGAGTCATTTATCCCTCCTGAGCGGCCGCGCCCAGGATCAGGCGGATTGCTTCCGCCATTCGTTCCCAGGTTGCTTCTTCCTTGCTGAGTTGGCGGCGCCCTTTGCGCGATAGCTGATAGAACTTTGCCTCGCGGCCGTTCTCAGATTCTCCCCACTCGGCCACGAGCCAGCCACGGTTTTCGAGGCGGTGAAGCGCTGGATAGAGCGAGCCCTGTTGCACATTCAAGACCTCATTCGACATCTGACGAATGCGCTGGGAAATCCCGTAGCCGTGCACCGGGCCCAACGCCACAACTTTCAGAATCAGCATGTCGAGCGTGCCCTGCAGAAGGTCGGCTTTTTCCAGAGGCGTCATGGCTCTGTCTCCTAGATGTTCTACATATTGAAAGGTTACCTGTAGAATGACAAGGAGAGAGAAACGATGAGAGAGAAACGATGCAACCTCGCCAGCGGGATCGGGACAGTGGGGAACAGTCCGATCAGGAAAATGACAAAGTCACAGCGCGAGTAGAGGTTACATCAAGCGCCGAAGCGCAATTCATTTCGACGACTTATCGGCACGAATAAATTAGTGCCACTCCCAATTCGTGCTCGACCTTGGTTCAACTTGGTGTCGGCTGCTGGCACACGTCGCTTCGCGTCGGCGGGGCGGACGAGATGCGTCCGCCCCCTACACGGGCGCTACGGGGTGATCTCGAAAATGATGCCTTGATTGTTGCTGCCTCCGACGACTGCTGTGCCGAAGACATCGCCTGTGCTGTCGACTGCCACGCCCCCGTAGGGCACGCCGCCCTCGCTGCCGCCGGGGAAGTCGTAGAGATCAGTCAATGTCCAGGTACCATCGCTTGGCGTCAGCTTGAAGATTGAGCCAAGGCCATAGGCACCTTCACTGTTGGTGAATCCGTAGAGGCTGCCTTTGCTGAAGGTTAGCTTGTTGTACGGGCCCCCGTAGCCGCCGACGAAGCTGTAGAGCACGGTGAAGGTCCAGTTGCCGTTGGAAGGCGACAATTTGTACACCGTGCCGCCGCCATTGATGCCGCCGTCGAATGTGGTGCCGTAGAGATTGCCGGCCCCGTCCAGGATCACGCCGCCGACTGGGTTCGCGCCATCAGTTGCGGAACTTGCTGGCTTCGGATGGCCGCTCCGCGGGAGATACCCGGCTCAGCGATTGGCTCACCGAAAATCATGAGACGGTCGGGAGACGATACGTGTCTGAAATCGCTCGCCACTTTTGAGCGCCGGTCGAGAGGTTTCGCTGTGGTTCAGACGTCCCTGGCGGGCAACACGCTCTCACGCGCCTGCGGCGCGGGACGGACGAATGCCTCCGTCCCTGCATTAACTGTGTTCGTTGAAAGCTGCGCTAGATGCCGAGTCGTTGCCAATAGCCCCCCCGGGGAACGACTGATCTCAGGCCGTGCGTACGTTGTGCCCTCACTTCGCGCTTCCGTTGAGTTCGTGGATCATGCGATCGAGGCAGCGGGCGGTGCGCATGTTCAGTTTCCAGATGAGGAAGAACATCAGCGCCACGATTGCGTCCAGCAATGCCAGTCCCGCCCAAGCGGCAAGATGTGGAAATCGGATCGCGTGCCCAATCGTATACACAATGAATCCCGGGACCAGGGGAGCCAGGTACCAAGACCAGACACTGGTCACCAGGTCGCGCTGACGCTCCAATTCCACGCGATAGGAATGCAGGCTGGTCACGGCATCCACACCTGTCGGCATGCTTTTGGCCGAGCCTTTGCGATGGAGTTGGACCACGATCCACATCAGGCCGAGGAAAAACAGCCCGAACGCAACGCGGGACAGCACGTCATGAGTCGTCGCAAAAGAATAAGCGAGCAGAGCCGCGGCGCCTAGTGACGCAGCGTATTCGCGGGCATTTCTCCACCAAACCTTTTTCTCGAGCTTGTTGGCGCGTTTACGAAGAACTTCGGCGGACATTTTTGTGACCTCCACGGATTGGCTTTGCCAGATTTCCAGCACGGAGTTGTTGTGTGATTCATTCATCGTTTTTTCCTCCCTGCTGAAAGCGGCGGGCTAGCAAATTTTTGATTCGGTGAATCTTGGTGGCGACGTTTGAGGCAGAGAGACCGGTGATTTCGCCGATTGCGGCGGCGTCGAGTCCTTCGAGATAGGACAGGATTACGTGACGATCGAGCGGCTTGAGTTGTTGAATGAGCAGCAACAGGCGGTCGAGGGTCTCAGTACGGTCGGGATCGATGTTCATGTCCGGAAGGTTTTCCAGTTCTTCGAGACCGACCAACGCCTGAGAGCGGCTGCGGCTCTGGCGTACGACGTGCGATGCGCCGACGTTGTGGGCGACGCGGTAGATCCAGGTTCGGGGCGAGCATCGGCCGTCGAAAGTCTTGAAGCTCCGCCAGAGTGCGATGTGGATTTCTTGCACGAGGTCGCGGCGGAGATCGGGATCGGCCTCATAGGCGCGAGCGAGACGTTCGAGGGCAGGGCCGTAAGTTAGCGCGGCGTCTTCGTAGAGTTCGTCGGGCGTGGTTGCGCGGTGCGGAATGGTCTCAATTGCGCTCACAGTTAGGTAGTCGTTGATACGGGAAGTTTCTTACAGCACGATTTCCCAGAGGCAAAGCCAGCCAAGTGCCTTGGTTGATCAATTGCTGGGATCATTATGCCGGAGGTGGGAGGGGATGGGGCCGTGGCTGGACTTCCGTCTAAGTCGAAGATTCCAATGGATGGAACAGTTGGAATGGGTCCCCCCCTTTTTCCACTAAGTCCGGGCATTGTGTAGAACGTTTCTCACTATGCCGGCACGGTGAAGGTGACTTCCGTGTTTGCCCGTTGCAATGTCGTTTTTTACCGCTGAGTTTGCGAAGGAAGGCCGCCGAGCGCGCAGAGTAACCGCCGTGTTGGAAGCATCCAAACTGATAGCTAGAATGATCTAAAGGGCGCCCGCCCATTGACTGAAAAGCATGAACCTGGTTTCGCGATTCCTGTTGTGTCTGATTGTGTTGGGCACGAGTGTGTTTGCGCAGACGGCGACGAAACCGGCTGCGATCGAAGGAATAGTTACGCGCGATCCGGATGGCCAGCCGGTGAAGAAGGCGCTGATCGAACTGATTGCCGAGAATCAGACGGAGGCTGGAAACTACACTGCGGTGACTGGGCCGGACGGTGCGTTCCGCATCGAGAATATTATTCCCGGACGCTACCACTTGTTTACTGAACGTACCGGATTGCTCGATACCGACAAGCAACGTGGCCGAACGGAAGGACGAATTCTCGCGCTGACGGCCGGACAGGAAGTGAAAGACATTCATCTTCGGCTGCTGGCAGCGGCTGTGATCCGCGGGCGCGTGACCGATGAAGACGGCGATCCGCTGGCCAGTGTGGAAGTCACGGCGATGCGGCAAACGTTCGTTGCCGGCCATGATCATTGGGAGCAGGCGGGTGCGGAACGTACCAACGATCTCGGCGAATACCGGATCGCGAATCTGCCCGCGGGTAATATCTACCTTTCGGTAAGCCCGCCGCCGGACTTCAAAACGTTGATTGAGTCGGGAGGGGCGGGAGCGCGAAATGAAAACGCGCCCGAAAAGCCGGCGCCTCCGACGTATCAGACGACGTATTATCCCGGAACCACCGACCGCAGCCAGGCGTCGCCGATCCAGTTGCATGCTGGTGACGATTTTCCCGCTGACTTTTCGCTTGTACCGCATCCGAGCGTGACGATTCGCGGTTCGGTTGTGAATGTTCCGCCGCGCGCGACCGCGTCCATCATGCTCCAGTCGCGTGATTTCAGCCTGATGATGAATGGCGCGGAGATGCACAAGGACGGCAGCTTTGTGATTCGGGATGTGTCTCCGGGGAATTACACGATCCTGGCATCGGTGGAGGGATCGGCCGTGCCAATGACGGCGCGGCAACCGTTGCAGGTCGGATCATCGAACGTGGACGGTCTGCGTTTATCGCCGCAGCCGGGAGCGGCCGTGCATGGACATCTACGCTTTGAGAGCAAGAGTCCAGTGCGCTTGGATCCACAGAGGATCTTTCTGACGCTGCAAATGGTCGATGCTGCGGAAGAAAACGAAACCTCGCCTGTGTTTCGCGAAAACTTCTCGAACATCGCGCACGTCGCGGCCGATGGAAGTTTTCAATGGACCGATGTTCCCGCGGGAAATTACTACGTGCAGATTGTGGGCGATGGCCTGGTCAGCGCCGACTGGTTCATGAAGTCTGTGCTCGGCGGCGGACGGGATGTGAACGATTCCGGCATTTCGGTGAATGGTGGCGACGTGGTGCTCGATCTGGTGGCGAGCGCGAACGGCGGAGTTGCGGAAGGAGTGGTGGTCAACGACAAGGGTGATCCTGTTCCGAATGCGATCGTAGTGGCCGTGCCGGAGATGCGCATGCGCGGGAGAATCGATCGCTATGGGAAGACGGTGAGCGACCAGACCGGGAGATTCAGCCTGCGGGCGTTGCGTCCGGGCGACTACACGCTTTTCGCATGGGAGAACGTGGAAGGCGAGGAGTATTTCAATCCGGAGTTTCTTAAGAGCTACGAAGGGCAGGGAAGTTCTCTGCATGTGTCGGAGGGCGAGCGCAAGAGTTTGCAGCTGCAGGTGATTGCCGGGCTGCAGGACTCAGCTGCGAGCGACTAGCTTCTGGCTTCGAGCTTCGAGCCATGCGTTGCGAGCTAGGAGATTACTTAGTATTCCCATCAAACTTCTTTCAGCACTACTTTAGTGAGAGCACTCTGCGAGCTTGAAGTCCCAAAATTTTTTGGTCCGCGACTCTCTATATTTTTGCCGGTGATTACATTAACTCTCCTAGTATCAATAGGTTAGCCTGCATCTTAGCCGGTTCGTGACTCATCCAATGAAGTGAGGGGATTGCAGTACAGGAGGGATGGCGTTATGGAGCTGGCGAGATGGAAAACAATTGTCGGTGCTTGTTTTCTGGCAGCGCTTCTGTCTGTGCCCGCGTGGAGTGATACGGACAACAGACAGGCGGTGCCTGGAACTCTCAATTATGTAGAGGGTCAGGCGTCAATTGGGGATCAAACACTCGACTCGAAGTCGATCGGCGTGGCGGAGTTAGGGAACGGACAGACTCTCGAGACCAAGAATGGAAAGGCGGAAATTCTATTGACGCCGGGAGTGTATCTGCGGCTCGGCAGCAACAGCTCGGCCAAGATGGTTTCGAACTCGCTGACAAATACCGAAGTGATGGTAAACAGCGGCGAGGCGATGCTCGAGGTAGATCAGCTGTATAAGGAGAACAACATACGCATCAGCCAACCCGGCGCCGATACGCGTATTGTGAAGACTGGTTTGTACGACTTTGACGCAGCGGACCACGCGGTGCGGGTGTTCGACGGAAAAGCCGTGGTGGCCGCGAGTGATCACGAGACGACGTTAAAAAAGAATCGCGAACTGGGGTTGAACAGCGCGGACAGTGGGGACGTCAAACCAACGGAGTTCAACAAGAAAGCGGTCACGCAGGGCGATGATTTGTACCGGTGGAGCAGCCTGCGCTCGCAGTATTTGTCGGAAGCCAACGTGAGTATGGCGCAGTTGTACTTCGTGAACGGATGGTACGGGCCGGGCTGGTGGGGTCCGGGATGGTATTGGAATCCGTGGTTTGCGGGATTCACGTTCCTGCCAGGCAACGGATTTTTCTATAGCCCGTTTGGCTGGGGCTTTTACTCTCCGCTGGTGGTTAGGAGTGCACCTGTAGTGATCGGCGGCGGGTACCACCACTTCGACGGAGCGCGTCCGATGGCGATCGGACATGGGTTCAACGATAACGCTGTGACGGCGATGCGTGGAGAATCCTCCGGAATGGGCGGATTCCAGGGCGGAGAGATGCCCACTCGTGGGTTACCAAGCGGCGGGTTCCACGGTGGAGGAATGCGCACTGGCGGATTCCCAGGCGGCGGGTTTCACGGCGGCAATATCGCGGGCGTTCATCGTTAGGTTGAGATGTTGTCTCACTGGAGAGGGCGTGCTTTCGAGCGCGCTCTTTCTCTGTAGCAAGACTTATTGCCACCAACGTCGGCCATTACGGCGGGGAGCCGGTGACTGGCACCGTGGTGGCTCCAAGGGTACCGAGCGCTTGATCGATGTTTGCTATCACGGATTGCGAGTTTTGACGTTGTCCTGTGCGCCAGCGTGCCCGGGTTCGCTGCAGCGGTTCGATGGCCCGCTTATCTTTCAGTGTTGCCAAGGCGAAGATCGTGCTCTGCGTTAGAGCAAAGTTGTCCTCGTTGAGCACGGCGATCAGAGGATCGATGGCACGCAAGTCCCCCAATTCACCGAGGGCCGTTGCGGCTGCTCTGCGTTGATCGGTAGTGTTAGCGGGGTTTTGCAGAATTGGCAACAATGGAGGCAGAGCGCGCGCATCGTGCGTTTTTCCCAAAACGTAAACCGCCATTGGGTCTGGAATTTTTGCAATCAGGGCATCGATGGCTTTGGGATCGTGAGAATTGGTTACCGCCTTGGTGGCGCTCATCCCCATTCCCGCATCCGGGTCAAATAAGGCTGCGATCAGTTCGAGGGGAGCCGTGAAATCGGAGAACTTGCTGAACGCCGATGCCGCTGACACTCGAACGTTATGCTTGGAGTCGCGCAATAGTTCGGCGAGGACTGGAAGCGCCCTGCGATCTCCTGAAGAGCCCAAAGCCGCTACGGCGGGCGGAGCCAGGGTCGGATGATGAGAATTCGCGAGTCTTTCCAGGATGGGAAGCGCTGCGGGATTCTTAGTGTCACCAAGAGAGCGAATCACTCGCGCACCCCTAAGTCCTCAGTGTGCTCCTCGGCATCGAGCACCGGTTGGAACACAGAAGGGTCCGGTTGTTTCTCGAGCGCACAAACTAAGCCTTGTGCCGCAGTCAAAGAGATTCCCTGTGGTGTCTCCAGGCCCTGCACAAAAATGGCGGTGCTCGACGGATCGCAGACCGCTGCCAAAGTCGAAAGAGCCTGATCTCGAATTTCAAGTGGATACTTTTGATTCTTATAAATCTCAGTCAGAACGGGAGTCGCCGACGCGTCCGGAAGGTCGGCGAGGGCTTTTGCGGCGGCGGCCACCACTAATGCTTCCGGATCGTGCAGTGCTTCGACCAGCAGAGCCGCGTCGTCGTTCGAACGGACCTTGTCGATCGAGTCGAGGGCGGCAGCGCGCACTTCCAGGGAAGGATCTTTCAAGGCGAGGCGGAGAAGGGGCAAAGCTGTTTCAGGGTCTGGTTCGCTCTCTTCGCGTGAATCGCTGAAGAAGGCGTTGAGATCTCCCAAGACCTCAACAGCTTTCGCGCGGACTCTGGCGTCGGCGTCGTGAAGGAACGGAATGACCTTTGTGTTCGAAGCCGCACCCGCCTGCAGATATTTGATCTTGTCCTCGGGCGTTTTCGGGTTCTTCGGTACAGGTGCCACAGGCCCGGGAGGGGGGAAGCGCATGAGATAGTCACCGGCTGTCGCCTGAATATCGGAGTTGGGCGAATGCACCGCGGCTCGCATGAACCGCGTCACGCGAGGCCGTTCAAAATCTGAAAGCATCTCGGCGATTTTGACCATTGTTTCCGGGGGAGCATTTGCCTGATACGCCTTGATCAACGCTTCGACCATGCCGAGGAAGTCGATCTGATCCTCTTTGCCCTTCCACGAATCGAACCATTGGCGGGCGGCATCGCGAATTCTCGCATCGGGATCGATGACTGCGTTCCCCGCCAGCTCAATATCGGCTCGAGATTCGCTGTTTCTATCGGCGTCGCCGAATTGGTCGGTCAAGCCAATGTCGCCAGCCTGGTGTTTGCATTCGTCTGCACTTTCGACCGCCTCGACTAGGAAATGAACGCCAGTATCATGCATCCAGCCGATCGTCACTCCCGCCCAGGTGGCGTAGTTCTCTCCTTCACCGGTGCAGCCATCGAGAAGCGCCTGCGCAGCTGGAGCACCTAGCTTAGCCAGCTGCCCGCCGATCTCCTGCGGCCAAGTCTTGAACTTGCTGTCCTTGGCAATTGCGATGTACACGGGAATCTTGCGCGGGTCTTCGCACTTGGCGAGGACTTCCAGGATGTCGTCACGATTGCTGCCGGTCGACGATGGCAGAGCTTCGAGCAAGGCGGGGAGCAGAGCCGGATCGGGGTGATTCAGAAGTTCGTTCTTTTCGGCACCGCGTACCGTCGAGTCAGAGCTCAATAGATTCCGGAGGCGGTTGTCTTGCCCAGAGGCGCGTCGACTGCAGAGCAAGAAGCACAAACATGCCAGAAACACAGCGAGGCGGAATGGTTTCGATGCATGGCGAGCGGTCGGCATGCGGTTAGGGTACGTCAGTATTGCGCCGAGAAATTGTTACTTGGGTTATTGAACTTCAGCCCTGTGGCCTCAATTTCTCAATCACCCTCTCGTCGAAGGCGCGAAGAAAGGTTGGGCACCCAATTGATGCTTACCTTGCAACGGGCGAGTTGGCGTCAGCTGGTTTGCCTTCTTCGGCGCGGATTTTGCCGTCATCGTCGGCGTAGAAGTAGCGATGGTCGGCGTCGGGAGTCTTTGGTGTCAGGGTGAGGGTGTAGCTGTCTTTTTTCCCTTTGTAGCTGGCGGTATAGTCGCCACGGTTGGGATCAACCATGCGCTTGGTGAAGTTTCCGGAATGGACGAGTTCACCAAGAGAGGTAGCGTAGTGCCCGTATTGCTTGTTGAATGCCTTCTCAGCGCGGTTGACGACGCGCATATAGGCAAGGGCAGCGAATTCGGAGTCGGAGCGGGCGGGATCTCCCTTGTATTTGGGAGCGTACGTCGAGGGCGGGGTGCCGGGAGCGTTCTGCTCGGGCCGGGAATAGTCGGCGGGTAGTTGTTGGCAGAAGAGCGACGTCGCGAGTGTGATGAGCAAGACGGTAAGAATCAGTGCAAGACGGTTCATTCTAGCTCCCGTGGTTTGATCTCCAAGAAGCGCGTGATTTCACCACGAAGTCACAGAGAACTTCTGTGGCTTTCTCTGTGACTCTGTGCCTCTGTGGTGAAATAGAATGCGCCAAATCATGTTACTCCCGTAATTTCCCTTCGGTCACCTTCTCTTTGCATCGTGACGAATTATTACTATGCTGAGTAAGAGAATTCTGCCCCATAGGGAAAACTATGAAAGCAGCAGTCGCCAGAAAACCAGTGATCAAAATCGCGGTTGTAGAAAGCGATCCTCTGCGCTTTGTCGGGTTTCGCGCGTTGTTCGATGCTGAGCCCGAATTCGAACTCGTCTCGGCGGCGCTGCCGGAGATCAGCACGCTGCAGGGCATCGATCTCATCCTGTTGGGGAACCGTTCGGGGCAGAACCTGTTCGATGTGATGGCCAGCCTGAAGGCGACGCGGCCGGACCTGCGCATCATCGTAACCGGATCAGGCATCGATGAAGAAACTATTCTGAAGGCGATTGCTTCCGGGGCGAAGGGATACGTGGACGAGGCGGCAACACCCGCCGAGTTCGCACAGGCAATTCGCGTGGTACATCAGGGATCAGTATGGGCTCCGCGGCGCGTGCTTTCGATGTTCATCGAACGGGTATCGTCGTCTCCGGGACGGATCTTCCCGGCGGGGCGCGTGACGTTCACCGACCGCGAGAAAGAAGTGCTGGAGATGCTGGTCGCCGGGCGCTCCAATAAAGAGATTGGCGGACAGTTGGGGATTGAAGAGCGCACCGTGAAAGCACACGTAGCGAAGCTGATGCGCAAAGTTGGGGTGCAGAACCGGATTGCGCTGTCGGTGCACGCGATCACACATTCGCTGGTGACGACGAAGTAGCTTCGAGCCGCGAGTTGCGAGCTATGGGCTTCGGGCAAACCGCTTGGAGCGTCTTCTGAGGTAGGGCAAAGCAGCTGAAATCAGGGACTCATAGCTTGTTACTCGTGGCGCGAATAGCCGTAACCGCGGTTCACTTACCTTCGTAATCTTGTTGCGAGCGGTGTTCTGCCGCATACTCGCTTCACCTACCACAGAACCTGGGAGACGGGGTTGAGAGTGGCGATTAGGGTCACTGCTTTCAGCCCCGCATTTTTTTGTCCTGGGTGTTCGTTACGCACAACAAGATCGACCATTAACCGAAAAGTCAGCGGCTGCGACCGTAAGCTGTGCTTGCGGACTTTGTGTCATGTAGCTTTTCTTTCGTCCCTTCGGGGCTTCGTTATATGCCACGCAATACCCACGGCTCGCGCCGTGGGCAGTATTCTTCCGCCGCTCCGCGGCTAAGTGAAAATCGCGTTCCACTTCTTCACGTCCGATTTGGCTACGACACCGAATCTTACGGCACCCAGAGGTTGTGCACCAACCCTGGACAGCCGATGGCGGCCGTCCCCACACCGATACGAACCTCTCTGTGCATCCTGCCGCGATGCAACTTAGATTTGGTCGTTTACAATCCAAGGAAACAGAATCCCAGTTTCATTTTGTGGTGAGGGCCATGAAAAAAATCATGTTGTTGATGCTCGTCGCGGTATTGTGCGGGGCAGGTTTTGCAGTCGACGAACAAAAGAAAGACTCGAAAGCGAACGACCGGGTACAGGCTTCGGCCGATGTGCTGAATGAGATTCAGTCGGCGCCGGACTCGGGAATCCCTGCGGAAGTTCTTGGGAAGGCGGAGTGCGTCGCCGTGGTGCCGTCGATGCTGAAGGGCGGATTCGTGTTCGGCGCTAAGTACGGACGCGGGATCGCAAGCTGCCGAACGCCGAAGGGATGGAGTTCGCCCGCGTTCTTCACGATCGAGGGCGGAAGCTTTGGATTTCAGATCGGCGGACAGGCCGTGGATCTTGTGATGCTGATCATGAACAATGACGGCATGCAGCATCTTCTGTCGAGCCAGTTTGCTCTGGGCGCGGATGCTTCGGTGGCAGCCGGGCCGGTTGGACGTCATGCTGAGGGCAACACCGATTGGAAGATGCGGGCGCAGGTGCTGACTTATTCCCGGGCGCGCGGGATATTCGCCGGCGTGAGTTTGAATGGTGCGAGGGTCAAGCAGGACAAGAATTCCACGCGCGATTTTTACGGGCACATGGTGACGTCGAAGGCGTCGCTGACCGGGGAAGTGGAGCCTCCGGCGGACGCGAATACGTTCCTGACTACGCTGGCGAAGTGGGCGCAGGAAGCGGCGAAGTAGCCGGCTTCAGGCTTCCGGCTGTCGGCTTCCGCCATTCCGACTCCGCTGTCTTACTTTTACTTGGCTAGGAATCCACCTTGGAGGCTTCGTCATGGGCTCTTCCTTGATTGCGCCGCCGTTGGCCGGGAACGTTTTAGGCTCGGTTGGGAATGACTTCGTCATCGCCGAGTGGAAGGATGCCGGCGGGCCTCCGCGATGGATTGCGCCACTTCACTTGCATCGTCACGATGACGAGGCGTGGTATGTGCTCGAGGGCAAGCTTTGCGTGCGGGTGGGGAAGGAAATCGTCGAAGCTTCTGCCGGATCGGCCGTCTTCGTGCCACGGGGGACGGCGCACACATATTGGAATCCGGGGCCGGGGTTGGTGCGCTATCTGCTGGTGATGACGTCGAATATCTATGCGCTCATCCAGGATATCCATGCGATGAAGGACCGGTCCCCGGCGTCCCTGTCTGTGGTGTTTGAGAAGCACGATTCGGAGAGGATTGAGGAATAGCGGTCCGCACTCAGTGGTCCGATTTAGATTTCCTTCCCAAAAGGTTGCTCCTCCGTCTGGATCCCTCTGTTTCGTTAGGGCTGAGTCGTTCGCATGATAGAGTGACGCTTTCCCGATGCGTCGGAAAATCGAATACTGGGCGGCCTGGCCGTTCCTCAAGATCCTGGGAATCTTGCCGCGATCTTTGTCGCGGGCGTTTGCCATTTCGATTGCGCAGACGGTGTATCTGCTGCATTTTCGCTTGCGGCAGGTTGGGATGCGCAACCTGCAAATGGTCTTTCCTGAAAAAAGTGAGGCCGAGCGGAAGGGAATTCTGCGTGGCGTATTCACCTCGCTTGGACGAGAACTTGCCGAGTTGTGCCAGTTTCCTCGCTACACTCCGAAGAATGTAGACGCCGTTGTTGTTTACGACGGCCTGGAGAATTACGAACGGGCTTACGCGCGCGGTAAGGGTGTACTGTTTCTTACGGCGCATTTTGGGGCGTGGGAGCTTTCAGCCTTCGCGCATTCGCTGCACGGGCATCCCGTGAACGTTGTGATGCGGCCGATGGACAATCCTTATCTCGACCGGTTATTGCAGCAGTACCGCACGATGCATGGAAATAAAGTCGTGCCGAAGGATGACTTCGTGCGCGGATTACTGGCGGCGATGAAGGCGGGAGAAACGGTCGGAATTCTGATGGACACGAACATGACTCCGCCGCAAGGCGTGTTTGTCGATTTCTTCGGGATCCAGGCTTGCACGGCGAGCGGGCTGGCGCGAATCGCATTGCGAACCGATGCGGCAGTTGTCCCAGGATTCACGATCTGGGACGAGGCGATGGGGAAGTACCGGCTGCGATTCGATCCGGCACTGGAATTGATTCGGACGGGCGAACTGGAAGCGGACATCGTAGCCAACACGCAGAAATTCACGAAGGTGATCGAAGACTACGTGCGCCGGTATCCGGAGCAGTGGCTCTGGGTGCATCGGCGGTGGAAGACGCGGCCAGAGGGAGAGCCGCCGCTGTACTAGATTCCCACTTTCGGCTTTCGCTTTTCGGCTTCCGGATCTCAGACCTCAGCCCTCGGACCTCAGACCCCAGACTTTTTTGCTCCAGGCTCTAGGCTTCCGACTTCGGCCGGCTTCGACATTGATCCTAATCCTTGGATCCGATGTGGGTCCGGAAGCCGAAAAGCGAGAGCCGGAAGCCCGAGGTCTGAGGTCCGGGGTCCGAGGTCGGCTTTTTTCCCGCTCACCGATTCCCTCCCATTCCGTCTGTGCAATGATGGACAGCTAGCAACGGGATTGGACGAAACGAAACATCCGGCACTAACTTCCTTTCCTGAAAACCGAATGAGTTGCCAGCGGTCTGCGTTGGAGTGAGACGTGCAGTCTCGCCTCCATATTGTTCTGGGGATACCACTGCTTCTGAGGAGGCTACTCATGGAGACTGTGCTTCAGGACTTCCGCTTCAGCCTGCGTCAGCTGTTCAAGAATCCGGGCTTCTCCCTTACTGCAATTCTCTCGCTCGCGCTCGGCATTGGGGCGACGACGGCGGTTTTCAGCGTGGTATACGCGATCCTGATGGACCCGTATCCGTACGCGGCTCCCGACCGGATGGTGCACATGCGCCTGTGGGACAGCGCGAATCAGGAACAAGGATTCGGGCTGACCGGCGCGCAGTGGCAGGAGATTCGGAAAGCGCCGGTAGTGGAGGATGCGTTTATCTCAAATGACTGGAGCCTGACGGTCACGGGGCATGATCTTCCCGAGGATGTGCAAGGCGTCTACATGACGTCGAATGGTTTCGTCTTTATGGGAGTTCCGGCGACGCTCGGTCGTGGGTTGCTACCGTCGGACGCTATTGATGGACAGGAACCGCAGCCTGTGGTCGTGCTCGGGTACAAGTTCTGGCAGCGGCATTTCAACTCAGACTCGAGTGTGCTGGGGAAGACGCTGCAACTGGTTCGCAAGAACTACACGATTGTGGGTGTGGCCGCTCCGCGTTTCACATGGGACGACGGGGATGTCTATCTTCCGTTGAAGGTAACGCATGATCCGGCCAAAGCGTACTACGTGGGACTTCGTCTGAAGCCCGGGGTCACGCATCAAATGGCGGATGCGGCGTTGCTGCCGCTGATCCAGCAGTTCGCGAAAGAGTCGCCGAAGCATTTTCCGACAGATCATTTTCAGTTCCATGTAGTCGGGCTGAATGACGACTTTATTCACCGCCTGGGCGGGACTTTATATTTGCTCTTTTGTGCTGTCGCATTGTTGTTGGCGATAGGGTGCGGGAATGTTTCGATCCTGCTGCTGGCACGGGGCACGTCGCGGCAGCATGAAATGGCGGTGCGTACGGCGATCGGCGCCAAGCGAGGACGCATCATGCGGCAGTTGCTGACAGAGGCCCTTGTCGTCTCATTCAGTGGCGCGGCGCTGGGAGTGCTGTTCGCCTATCGGGCGCTCGCGATCATGGTGGAATTGCTGCCAAAATATTCCTTTCCGCATGAGGCCGCCATCGCAATTAATGTACCGGTGCTGGTGTTTAGCGTAGCCGTCGCTTTGCTGACGGGAATCCTGTTTGGAATGTGGCCCGCGCTGCAGCTTTCGCGCCCCAGTGTGAGCCAGGTGATGCAGTCGAGCACTCGAAAGATTGTTGGGTTTGTCCACGGACGTACCACCCATAATGTGCTTATCGCTTCACAAGCGGCATTGACTCTGCTCATGCTTGCGGGAGCGGGCGCGGCGATGCAGGGGTTTCTGCACCTGATTCATACTCCGCTCGGCTATGACCCGATCAATGTGATGTCTGTGGGAATTCCTGTGCATGACGGGGCGTATCCGACATGGGATGCGCGGCTGGCGTATTTCGAGCAACTTCATGGCAAAGCCGCAACGGTGGCAGGCGTCAAGATGACGGCGATTTCGAGCAACGCCACGCCGCCTTCCAACGGATGGCAGACGGGCATCGAGATTCTGGGACAGGCGAGACGTAACGATCAGCAGGTGCGAGTGAATTTTGTGAGCCCAGGATATTTTCCGTTGTTGAAAATTCCACTGGCGCAAGGGCGAATCTGGGATGAGACCGAGAATCACCACGCAGCGCATGTTGCCGTCATCAATCAGACAATGGCGAAGCTTTATTTCCCCAATCGAGATCCGATTGGGCTATCACTCCGAGTACCCGAGATGAAAGATGAGCCTCCATATACGACGGCTGCTACGGGCAGCGACTCATGGTTGCAGATTGCTGGTGTGATTGTCGACAAGCGTGACGATGGGCTGAGAAATCCGATTGTTCCGGAAATATTCGTTCCCTACACACTGTCGATGCGGGTGTGGACGCAGATTCTGGTGCGCTCCGATAGTTCACCGCTTCGGCTGCTGCATGCAATTGGAATGCAGGTGAATTCGGTGGATCCCGATCAGCAGATCAACGGGCAGGTGCAGGATCTGGAGCACTGGATCATGGGGCAGCCGGAATACGAGCAGGAGCAGTTGGTGGCGTGGTTATTTGGGGCCTTTGCGCTGCTGGCGCTGGCATTGGCGGCGGTCGGACTTTACAGCGTGGTGTCGTACTCGGTAGCGCAGCGCACAAATGAGTTTGGCATTCGGATCGCGCTTGGGGCGCAGTCGGGACACGTTTTGAAGATTGCGTTTTCATCAGCAGCGGCAAGCGTGGGCAGCGGAATCGTGGTCGGGTTGCTGTTGACTCTGGCACTGAATCGAGTGCTGGCACGATGGGCTGAGGGGAGTTCGCACGATCCGATGGTTTTGCTGATCGTGACTGCGATCATGGGCATTGTGGCCGTGGCGGCCTGCAGCGCACCGGCAAGGAAGGCGATCGGGGTGGATCCGATGACGGCACTTCGGTACGAGTGAGGCTGAAGCAGTTCAGAAAAATCAATGCGCTAGATTTTTGCCAGTCTTGGCGGACGCGATCGTGCTTAGTCGGATGACGGCAGCGGCAGCGCTGTAGCGGACCTTGGGATTCTTATCAGAAAATCTCAACTGAACCTTCGACGAAAGTGAAGGGTCTCCGCGTTGCGCGATGGCCTCGATGGCGGCTGCGCGCACAATCCAATTTCTATCGCGCGTGGCGGTGACGAGCGCGCGCCCCGTTGCCGGATCGGGATCGTGCGCAAGATAGGTGGCGGCTACGGCTCGCACGGGATTGGGATCCTTCTTGTGCATTGTGCGATAGGCATCCCAGCCGATGCCAGCGAAGGGAACGAAGCCGATTCCTTCGGAGAAGCCGATTTTCGCCAACTCTTTTGGGTTTTTCAGTGTCTCGACTTGCGAGGCGATGAGACCGTCGCCGCTTTTGCGATTTCCCGTGAGCAGATCGAAGTAGACGGCATAGGCATCTGAATTATCTTTCAGTTGGCGCAGCGAGTGGGCGGCGGCCATTACGACAGCAACTTTGGAATCTCCAAGGGCCTTTCGCAGCTTGGGAATGGATTCGCTAGCTTGCATCTGTCCTAGCGCCGTTGCCGCGGCCGCGCGCACTTCGGGCTTAGGATCTTGAAGCGCATCTTCGGCGATCTGGCGTGCACGGGCATCGCCGTTAAGCAAGCCGAGGGCGCGGACGCCATCAGTACGATCGTCTGTTCGCTTGGAGGTGACGGCATTTTGCAACAGGTCCCAAGCCTTGTGCCTGGGTTTTTCAATGTCATCGGGTTCCTGCGCAAATGCTACGCCGATCGCACCAGACAGCATGAAAACCACGAACAGTTGTTGCAGTTGTCTCCTCATACAACCCAGTTCGTGCCCTGAAGCGTCAAGGCAACATTAAGATGCCGCGCGCGCGAGAAGCGTAAACAGCGTTTTGTGAGGGCAGCAAGTAATTCGAGTCTTCAGTTTGGTCTGGCTCATCTGTGAAGAGAACCACGCGATTTCAGTTAATCTCTGAAGTGTTTTCCGTATAGGGAGTGTTGTAAAGGCAGTAGAAAGGAAAGACATGAGCGTTGAACAGCAGGTCTCGACACACTACACTGCGGGCAATCTGGAGCAGAAGATTCTGGGAGCATTGCGGAATGCCGGAAAGGATCCTGCACACCTGAGCAGCGACGACATTGCACCGCTGGATAATTTCCATCTGGGCGGGCGGCAAGCGATCTCTGACTTGGCGAGTTTCATGCATTTGAAGCCAGGAATGCACTTGCTCGATGTCGGCTGCGGAGTGGGCGGTCCGGCGCGCTACTTCGCGGAGCAGGGCTGTCAGGTCACGGGGCTCGATCTGATGGAGGAATTCGTGCAAGTGGCGGAGAGCCTGACGGAAATGCTGAAGCTCGAAGGGAAAGCACAATTCCGCCAAGGCAGCGCGCTCGAGATGCCCTTTCCATCGGGCACGTTTGATGGCGCGTACATGATTCACGTTGGGATGAACATCGACCACAAAGCGGGAGTCTTCCGCGAGGTGGCGCGAGTGGTGAAGCGCGGCGGGCGATTTTCGATTTTTGACATCATGCAGACGGGAAATGGTCCGCTTGAGTTTCCATTGCCGTGGGCGGTAGGTCCCGAGGCAAGTTTCGTGAGGACGACGGGAGATTATCGAAACGCGCTAGAGGCCGCGGGCTTTCGCCTAGAGCACGAGCGCGGACGGCATCAGTTTGCCTTGGAGGAGATGCAGAAGAGAATGGGTCGAGGGCCATCGGGCGCACCGCCCGTGATTGGGGTTCACATTCTCATGGGAGAGAAGGCGCCCATGATGCTCAAGAATGTGAACCAGGCGATTGTCAGCGGGCAGTTAGAACCGGTGGAGATCGTGGCGGTCGCGGGGGGATGAGAACCTGGAACAGCGTGTTACTCACAACGCAGCGCGACCATGGGATCGAGCTTCGCTGCACGGCGGGCTGGGATGTAGCAGGCAACGAATGTGACAGAAATCAGTAAGCCGGCGGCGGCGGCAAAAATTGCTGGATCGTGGGAGCCCACGCCATAGAGTAAGGCGATCATCGCGCGAGTTAACATCAGCGCAACGAGTGTGCCGGAGCAGATTCCGACAGCTGCGAGCTTGGCTCCTCGGGCAACTATCATGCTTAGAACTTCTTCCTTGCCAGCGCCCAATGCCATGCGAATGCCAAGTTCCTGTGTGCGTTGGACCACCATGTGGGCTAGAACGCCGTAGAAGCCGATCGCTGCCAGCAGCAAAGTCACTCCCGCCAGAATTCCCATAAGTGCAGCGCGGAATCGCGGATGCGCGAGAAATTCGGAGTAGCGCTGGTTCATGGTTTTGATGTCGTAGATGGGAACATTTGGATCGAGAGCGGAAATCTCACGCTGCAGCAGCGGACTCAACGAAAGGGGATGGTCGGCAGCCTTTACCACCAATCCCATCGACGCGTCGGAGGTTTGCTCCACCGGCAAGTACACGAGCGAAGGCTCAATGTAGGACATCTCCTGGTAGACGGTCATGCGCTTTTCACTGCCGACAATTCCGACGATCGCGAGCCAGGGGGAGTTGTCACTCGCCTTGCCCAGCTTGATCTGTCTTCCGATGGGGTCTTCCTGCGGGAAGTAAGTGTGTACAAATTGCTCATTCACAATCGCCACAGGCAGCGAATCAGCGCGGTCGCGTGCGTCGAATTCGCGGCCGCGCAACCAAGACATGCTCAAGACACGGAAATAGTCGTTGCTAACCTCGATCGTATTGATTGCTTCGAGATTCTCAAAGGGAGGCTGCCCTTTGATGGCTAATTCGCTGGACGAGCTGTTGTACGGCCCGAGAGCCGAGCACAACGCGGCCTGCTCAACACCGGGAACAGCACCAAGATTCGTCAGGACTCTAGAGTAGAAAGCCGTTCGATCACTCTGCTTCGCATAGGAGGCAGTGGGCAGCGAAATCTGCGCTGCAAGGAGTTGCTGGGGCTGGATCCCGAGAGGGACCGTGCTGAGCTTCACGATACTCTGGATGATGAGGCCGGCGGCGACCAGCATGATCATCGAAAGCGCTGCCTGACCAATCACAAATCCCGAGGCTGTGCGGGAGCGTCCAGCCAAACCCGTGCGGGCCGTCTGCTTCAATACCTGGTTCAGGTCAACGCGCAGCACTCGCCCGGCTGGTATCCAGCCGCAGAGAAGGCCAGTCAGGAACGTGACCAGCAGAGAGAAGCTCAAGACATGCCAATTTACTGCGACAGGATTGCCCGGCGGCAGTTCGATGGGGTTCGCAGTGTTGAAATAGCGGACCGCCGTGATCGCGATGAGGATTCCCACCAACGCTCCGGCCGAGGAAATTAAAAGGCTCTCGGTGAGCACATAACGGATGAGCCGCGAGCGGCCTGAGCCGAGCGCGCTGCGCACCGCCAGTTCGCGTTGACGATGATCGCATCGCACTAAAAGCAGGTTGGCGACATTCAGGCACGCGATCAACAGCAGGAGTACGACACCTCCGCAAAGAACCAGGACCGAGGCTCGCAAATTCCGTCCGGCCATCCAGGTGAATTCTGAGCGCAGGTCGCGGACAACGGGAGTGATCTGCGCCACCCAGCTGCCCGCGGGTGATTCCTGAGTTACCGGTTGATGCAGCGCGGTCAACTCTCGTTCGGCAGCTTCGATGGTGATTCCGGGACGTAGACGGCCGAAGATGCCGACGACCGAATCGAATGGTTCCTTCGCGTATTTACTTTCGGGGGTGATCAGGGTCCAGAGGGAGGTTTGCTTGGGATAGAACTCGAATGCGGCAGGCATCACGCCGACGACCGTGCAGGGCTTATCGCTCAAGATCAACGCGCTGCCGACGATGTCCTTCGGGGCACTTAGCTCTGTCCGCCAAAAGGAATGACCGAGGACGACCGTGCATCCATGTTGAAGATCTTGAGAGCCGAAGGTACGGCCCATCTCGGCTGGAATTCCAAGCAAGGGGAAGAAGTTATCACTAGCCGGAATTGCGAGAACCTGATGGGCCGAGCCATGCCAGGTGAGGATCTCGCCGGCACGCGCCCAAGTCAGAGCCGCCAAGCTCTCGAAGCTGTGACTGCGGGCTCTGAATTCCTCGAAGTCCCGAAATGGTGCAAAGAGTTTTGTTCCCGGGTGACGGATTTCGGAACTCCAGACGGCGACCAGGCGCGAGCCATCGCGATAGGGCAATGGCCGGAGTAGGACTGCATCGAAGATGCTGAACACCGCAGCAATAGCTCCGATGCCGAGTGCCAGAGTTAACACGGCCAGCGCGCTGAACGCTGGGCTCTTACGCAATTGTCGGAGCGCGTAACGGACGTCTTGAGCCAACGAAGCGAACATCTTCGTCACCTGGATTCTTGTTGGACGAGTGTACTCCAAGGAGCGTCCAAGAAAATTGGTTTCATTCTTCCGGCGACTCAGTCGTATTTTTCGAGGGCTCTTCCACGGTGCGCCGGGGCTTCCGGTAAAATCAAATGTCCTTATGAATAACTTTGAACAGATCGCAGAGCTTGAGCGGCAGTTTCTGCTGCAGACTTACAACCGGTATCCCGTAGTGTTGCAGCGCGGCAAGGGAGTTTTTCTTTACGACATCGAGGGGAAGCGCTACCTCGATTTTGTCTCCGGACTTGGGGTGAATGCCCTGGGGCATGCGCATCCGCGGATCATGAAGACGATTCGCGAGCAGGCGGCGAAGCTAGTGCATGTCTCGAATCTCTACTACCACGAATATCAGGGGCCGCTGGCGGAGAAGCTGTGCAGGCTTTCCGGGCTGAATCGCGCGTTCTTCTCGAATAGCGGGACTGAGGCGATTGAGGGCTCGATCAAGCTCGCCCGTCTTGCGGGGCATCGTACCGGGGGCGAAGCGAAGAGCAAGTTGGTAGGCCTCGAGGGCTCTTATCACGGTCGAACGTTCGGGGCGCTCTCGCTTACCGGGCAGGACAAACATCGCAAAGGATTTGAGCCGCTGCTCGAAGATGTGACGTTCGTCAAGCAGAACGACATTGAGAGATTGCGCAATGCGGTGAACGACAACACGTCTGCGATCGTACTTGAGCCAATTTTTGGCGAAGGCGGAATTCACGAGTGCTCAGTGGAGTTTTTGAAAGAATGCCGCGCACTAGCCGACCGGCATAAGGCGGCGCTGATCTTTGACGAGATTCAGTGTGGACTCGGGCGAACGGGATCGATCTTTGCATTCCAGACGTTTGGAGTGACTCCGGACATTGTGGCAATTGCCAAGCCGATCGCGGCTGGGCTGCCGCTCGGGGCATTCCTCGCCAAGGAAGAGTTCGCCAATGCGATTTCCTTTGGTCAGCACGGAACGACATTTGGCGGCGGCCCGCTTGCCTGCCGTGTGGCGCTCGAGTATCTCGCGATTATCGAAGAAGAAAAGTTGCTGGAGAGCGTGAACAAGGTTGGTGCCTATCTGCAACAGCAATTGAAAGAAGTGGTGGAGAAGCGCTCAGCTGCGGTGGGAGTGCGCGGACGAGGCTTCATTCAGGCTATTCAGTTGGAGGTTCCGGCGCGTCCCATCGTGGATGGTGGGCTTGCCGAGGGCGTGCTGTTCAACAGTACACAGGATACGGTGGTGCGGTTTTTGCCTCCGTTTTTGCTGGAGGAGAGGCATGTGGATAAGGGGATTCGGGTGCTGAAGAAGCTGTTGGGGAAGAGGAACAAGGCAGCCGCTTAGGTTGAGAAAATCCCCACTTCTCGCGCAAACGGCGCGCGAGAAATGGGGCACCCAACGGCGTCAACTTAGTGATTCAGCCTTTACGGCTTTTTCGCTTTCGGCTTTTCGCGGGCGGGGCGCCCGCGCCACACAACACGCACACAAAAAACGGGGAGCCGAAGCTCCCCAAAAGTGAAGCGACAGAGGCGTATTTCAATTAGTAGGAAGACTGGGAATGGGAAAGAGTTGTCCGGGAGTGGGGAGAATTTGGCGGGTACGATAAGGTAATGAACGGGTCCTCAGGGGTGGCGATTCCAGCAGTAGGCGAAGGCATAGAGGATTGCAGGATGGATTTTGGTGGCGCGGCGATGCGCTACCTTCGGACTGGGTCGGGGCCGCCGCTGATCCTGTTACACGGTTTACTGGGGTACTCATTTTCCTGGCGTTACACCATGCCAGCTTTGGCGCCGTATCGGACTGTGTATGCGCCAGATATGCTGGGCGCAGGGTTTTCAGATCGGCCGCAAATTGATCACTCCATGCGGACCACTGCGCTCCGCGTTCTAAGCTTGGCAGAGAGGTTGGGGCTGTCTTCCTTCGACTTGCTAGGGACTTCTCGCGGCGGTGCGGTGGCTATGTGCGCGGCTGCGGAGTGCCTGCGCGCGGGGAGGGCGGAGGTTAGGAGCCTTGTCCTGGTCGCCCCGGTGAATCCGTATTCGCCTCACGGGCGTTGGCTGGCGGCCTTCGCCAGCTCGGAAGTTGGTTCGGTGATTATGCGGGCGGTGCTGGAGCACCTGCCGTTCTTATATCCGTACATTCACGCGCATCTGTATGGAGACCGCGCCAACATCCCTCCTGGGAGTCTGGACGGATACAGGGCTCCGCTCGCGATTCCAGGATTGTTCGACCACGCTTTTGGCATCGTGAAGACGTGGGGTGCAGATCTTCGCGAGTTGCAAGCTCTGCTGCCGAAACTGGGAGGGATTCGCACGCTGCTGATGTGGGGGAGCAAGGATCCGGCGGTTTATGTGTCGTCGATGGAATCCCTGGCTCGGCATTTTTCAAACGCAGAGCGAATCGTGTTTCCCGGGATCGGGCATTTGCCTTATGAGGAGTGCGTCGAGGAGTTTAACCGGGCGTTGATTAAATTTCTAACCAAAGGACAGGGGTCCAGGGATTAGAGGATGGGAAAAGCTAGCTCGACTTCTACATAGCCGATAGGCCGGGTGCGGATGATTCGACTGCGCGACCGGGTTGCTGTGCGCTCCCGGTCGCTTCGCTCAACATGACAGTCTAAATCTGACTCGAGGTTGAGCACGCGCCACCACATTCATGACCCAATCTATTTTCGACTTCCTTACAGATGCTGTGGTGCACTACGGGTATTGGGCCGTGGGGGTGGCGTTGCTGCTTGAGAATACCGGCATCCCGGTTCCGGGCGAAACGATTCTTCTGCTGGCCAGTTTTCTGGTCTACTCCCAGAACGAACTTCAACTTTCCTGGATCATTGCGATAGGGATCGTCGCCGCCACGATAGGTGACAACCTCGGTTTTGTCGCCGGATATTATGGCGGACGGCGGTTGCTGGATCGGTACCAAAACATCTTTCGGATTAAGAAAGCAACGCTGTTGCGGGGAGAACAGCTGTTTGCACGCTACGGCGCGGCGACGGTTTTCTTTGCACGATTCGTATTCGGGATGAGGGTTATTGCCGGCCCCATGGCCGGTGTTTTGCGGATGCCTTGGAAGAAGTTCTTGATCTTCAATTTTCTGGGCGCGACGTTGTGGGTGAGTGTGATTTCCACTGCCGGGTATTTGTTCGGAAGACATTGGGACCGGCTGCAGGACGCGATCAAGAGATTGGATTTGGCGGTGGCGATCGGCGCAGTAGTGGCGATCGTGGTCCTATGGTGGTGGAACCGGCGCAAGGCGAGAGCTGCACCTCCCGAGTAACCTCTTGGACAAAATGGTTTGGATGTGAGCCGCTATACTTGTCGGAATGTTGTGGGGTTTTCTGCAATTCTCGGGAGCGGCTCTGTGTCCGTGACACGACGGAAATCATCGGTGGCGTCCGAGCCGGAATTCGGACGAGGAGGACCTATGAAGCAGTTTTTGAGTTACTTTTCGGTGATGGCAGGAACGGCGGTAGTGACGCTGGCTTTGTCGTCAGCGATCATACAACCGAAGGCAGCAGCGGCTCCGGTTCCCGCACCCGCAGTTGCTGCAGTTCCAACTCCAGTACCCGTGGCGACGCCGGAACGGCACCCACACATCGACGAAGCGTTGGAGCATATGCGCGCTGCCAAGCATGAACTGGAAACCGCCGCGCACGACTTCGATGGACATCGAGTGAAATCTCTTGAGCATCTGAACGCATCTATTCATGAAGCGGAAATTTGCATGAACATGAGATAGTCCTTCTCTGTATCGGAAGCAAAATTCGACAGGCAGCGTCCTCGGACGCTGCCTTTTTATTGTGTGCCGAACATGTTCGACAGCTTGGGGGTGCAAGACCCCGACTCAACCTGGTGGAGGTGAAGAGTCAGAGAAGGGCAAGGGTGTCGTCGCCAGGCGAGGTCTGAAAGAAGCGCGGATCAAAAGCGCGAGCCGATGAACAAGAACCGGGTGAAGAGGCCTAGGGTGTGGGACCAGCGAGCCATCGATTAACACCGTTTCTCCAGATCGCTGTCAGCCACGCGGCTAAACAGTTCCACGTGCACCCGCTTGGGCCGAGTGAAAAAAGGCCTTTAACCGAGCATGGATGCCGCGAGGCGGTGCAGATCATGAAGGACAACCCAAAAGCTCAGCCTGAGCAAGCTAGCCACAAAGATGGCAGAGAGCGGTATCAAGCGGAGCAAGTCTTGGGTTGGCAACAAGCGGGCGGACGTGCGCCACACAGAGCTCAAGTCCAGCGCCTAGACCGTCGTCTTCCCTTATAGAGATGGAAGTGGAAGACGACAACCCCCTATGCCGATTCCAGGTTTTCGGACTGCGAGACTCAGTGGCGGCCCCAGGTGTATCCGACCGACGCTCCGAGACGGAAGAGGTTGTCGGAGTGAAACTCGTGATTGTTGGGGATGAAGTAGTAGTGAACCTCAGGGCGGATGAACACGTTGCGCCATGCGTAGTAGCGGACTCCAAAGCCCGCGTGCACGAGGAAGTGCGTGCTGTTCAGGTTAGCGCTGCAGCCTCCGGCGGGGAGAGGGCAAGATCCTACCCCATAGAAGAGTAATGTCATGAGACCGGCGCCAGCCATGAGGTCACCGTCGGTCTTGGTTGCAAGCCGGTGCGAGTAGACTCCATTCGCATCGATGATAACCGGGCGATAGAACTGGAAGTTGTTGTAAATGCCCTTGTGATAGCGGAAGACGCCTTCAATGTTAATGCCGCGGTCTTTTGCATTGAGGTACTGGAAGAAGACGCTGGGATAGGTACCACCTTTTAGCGGAGGCGGAAGGAAGGCTTCGGAGGCGGTAGTGTTCTTGGATGACCAGAGTGTGCTTCCACCTCCGGCGATGTCGACCTGCGGTTCCTGGGCCCGTGCGAAGCTGGCGAAAAGCAGAACTGTGAAGACGAACGTGAGCGAGCAAAACTTTCTCAACCCTGCCCCCTATGAGCGAGATTGGTGATCTGATCTGCCTCTGTGAACTCCATGGTGGAGGCTGTTACGTCGTCACCACAGAGGGCACAGAGGGGCACAGAGTGCGCAAAATCCAGAGCGTTTCTTAGTCCGGGCCAATCGTGTAGCCAATGGAAGCGCCGGCGCGGAACACGCTGTTGGAGGTGAAGTCGTTCGTGTTGTTATTGACGTAGTAATAGCGAACTTCCGGACGCACAAAGACGTGTCCCCAGAAGTAGTAGCGAATTCCCGCACCGGCATCGACCAGGAAATGATTCGAACTTGCATAGTTCGTGCAGCTGAAATAGCTGCAGGTGTAGTTCGCGGAGTAGAAGCGCGTGCTCTGCCAGCCCAGACCGGCGAACAGATCTCCACCGACCTTCTTGCCAATCCGCGGCTGATAGATGCCATTGAAACTGTAGAGGATCGGGCGATAGGGCAGGCCGATCCCGGCGTAGTTGCCCTGGCCACCGCGCCAGGCCACGTCGAACCCAACGCCCAGGCGCTGGTGGAAGATCACATCGGCGCCAATGTTGGGATAGAGGCCTCCCTTTTGGGGGCAAAGGCCGGTGTTGTTGTTACACGAGCCTGACGACATAAGCGTCCCGAAACCGAACATAGCGTCACCTTGCTGGGCTGAGGCGAGACTTGCGAAGGCAAGAACTGCAACGACCGTGGCAAAGAGGGCGAACTTTCTCAAGTGAAACCTCCTGTAAATGTCGGTGCTGGCGGCTAAGATGCTTCCGCCAAACCGTTGGGATGCAAGGACGTAGATTGTGCAATTCATCTTAATGGCAAGCCCGACGAACATTCAAATGACGCAAGCTCGGAAGCTACCGCGGGGCTGGCTGAATTGGGATGAATTTACGCTACGACTTCGAAACCCCTTCGGATGAAAAAAGTTGCGATGTAGGGCGAGCGCTAAGAGTGATGTCTAGCGGCTAGTTGTGCCGCCTCCTCGCAGAACGTGGTCGATCGCGATTGGTCCAGCGCCAAAGAAGATTAATGCAAAGGCAAGAGTGGCGGCCGCGAGCGGGAACTCGAACCCGGGGCGGTCGGGCGATCCCAGGAGGCCGTTATGCAGATGAACCTTCCAGATGGCTACCGCTAAGTTGATGCAGATGGCAAATGCCGCGGGACGAGTGAAGAATCCCGCGATGATCAGCAATCCCCCGAGCAGTTCTGTGAAGGCCGACACATAGCCAAGCCAAGAAGGGAGTCCCATTCCGCCGATCATGTGGGCGAAGTGTTGCAGGCCACCAAATACCTTGTGATATCCGTGAACGGTCATGATGATGCCCAAGGTGAAGCGCACGACAAGAAGTGCGAGCGGTTGCAGGCGATCGAGATAACGCAAACGGTTCCTCCGAGTGGAATGAAATAGATTAGCGCATGAATTTGTTCCTGCGGAGTACCAAGGACGCATCGCGCCGAATCCTGGGAATACCTGCTGAAACAACAGCTTGGACTGGCGGCGTAGTACCTCCGTACCGTGCCTAGTACTTCAGTTACCGGTATCGAGATGACCGGACATGGCCTTGGCCATGAACTCTACCAATAGTATCTTGCTGTTTTCTTACCACAATATATAGACATCCATCACTGCAGCCGGTCGAGGATTTCCACAAAACAGGCAAAAAACACGGAAAAACGCGGAGATTCGCTTCGAGCCGGGGCTTTTCCGGGCTGATATATGCTCGGGACACGAAAGCCCTCTGAGCCGATAGACAAGGCGAGGAAGTCTCCCAAAGGAACCCCGTGGGGCCGAGGGATTGGGACGGGAAGAAGCGGGCAGGGAGAGCAAAGAAACTATGGCCGACTCGCGAGAAGTGATGAACATTCGCCAAGCGTCGCAGTATCTGGGCGTGAGTCCGGACACTTTGTACAAGTACGTTGGCGAACAAAAGATTCCCGCTTTCAAGCTGGGCAATCGCTGGCGCTTCAAGAAATCGCGGCTGGATCAGTGGATGGAAGAGAAGTCGAGTGAGATGGAACCAGAAGCCAAGCGGAAGCCGAAGGCGGCGGGCAAGGCTGCGGGACAAGTTTAGTTTAAACATCGCGGGCGATTCGCCCGCGACCACACAAAGGTGGGCACATGTTTGGAATCGGATCGAAGTCGATTGTTGGTCTGGATGTGGGCTCTTCGAGTATTAAGGCTGTCGAACTGAAGAAGAAGGGTGGGCAGATCGAAGTCGCGCACCTCGGGCTGGAACCGCTGTCGTCCGATATCGTCGTCGACTCCATGATCGTGGATTCGGGCACGGTGTCGAGCGCGATCTCGAAGCTGTTCCTGGACAACCAGATCAAGACCAAGGCTGTGGCCACCGCAGTAAGTGGACACTCGGTGATCGTGAAGAAGATCTCTCTGCCCTCGATGAGCGATCAGGAACTGGCAGAGACGATCGAGAAAGAAGCGGCGCAACACATTCCCTTTGATCTGGCTGACGTAAGCCTCGACTACCAGATTCTCTCGGATGAAGTGGGCAGCCCACAGATGGATGTTCTTCTGGTTGCGGTAAAGAAGGACAAGATTTTGAACTACACCAACGTACTCTCGATGGCCGGCCGCACGCCCGCTATCGTCGATATCGACGCGTTGGCTCTGCAGAACTGCTACGAGTACAACTACCAGCCGTCGCCCGGCCAGGTCGTGGCCCTGCTGAACCTTGGTGCCAGCGTGATGAACATCAACATCGTGAAGGGCACGACGCCATTGTTCCCGCGCGACGTCAGCGTAGGCGGTCATCAGTACACCGATTCACTGCAGAAGGAACTGGACCTGAGCTTCGACGATGCGGAATCGCTGAAGCTGGGTAATAAAGTCGGCACGGTGAGTGAAGACGCCAAGCAGCCGATCCTGCAGCAGGTGACCGAAATCATCGTGCTCGAGATTCAGAAGACGTTTGACTTCTTCCGTGCCAGCGCGGCCGGGGAGCACATCGAGAAGATCTACCTGGCGGGTGGTTCTTCGAAAGTGCCGGGCCTGGTGGAAGCTTTGCGGCAGGAGTTCTCCATGCCAGTCGAGTTGTTGAATCCGTTCCAGCGGGTGACACCTCCGGCGGAGGGCATGGGAGCGGAGCTGGTGGAGAAAAATCCCGGCCAGATGGCAGTGGCAGTGGGTTTGGCCCTGAGGAGCTTTGAATCCCTATGATCAAAATCAACCTTCTCGAAACAGCCAGAGGCAAGGGCAAGCGCGGCGGAAGCACTCCGGCGCTGCCCACGATGGAAATGGGAGACATGGGATCTCCCAAGCTGAAGATCCTGGTGATGGTTGTGATCGTCGGCTTAGCGAACTTGATGTACTGGTATCGGCTGGATCATCAGTCGAAGGCGATCGCGGTCAAGATGGAAGAGGCCCAGAAGAAGAACCGTGAACTGGCCGATGTGAAGGCCAAGTTCCTGGAGCGCCAGAATCAGGCCACCATCTATCAGCGCCACGTGGATGTCATCAAGAAGCTTCAAGATGGCCAGACCGGTCCGGTCAACCTGATGGCGATGATGGGTGAGACGGTCAACAACACCGAAGCGGTGTGGCTGAGCAAGATGGACGATCAGGGAGCGAATGTGAACCTCGAAGGCACAGCGCTTTCGACCGACGCGGTGGCGAATCTGATCGCGAATCTGCAGAAGACCGGATTCTTCAAGAACGTCGAAATCAAAGAAACCTATCAGGACGAGCAGATCAAAGAAATGCAGGCGTTTCAGTTCACCCTGACCTGCGAGAAGGGAAAGTCGTAGAGGCGGACCTATGGCGAACTTTAGCGAACTGTCGGGTATCAAGCAGTGGGGTGTGGTGATTCTCGGTGGCGCGGTCGTCTCAGCGGCACTGTACTTCACCGTGTTCAAGAGCCAGAACGAGAAGAACACCGCTGCGCAGCATGCCCTGGAAGACAAGATTCGGGAAAACAACGAGCTTGAGTCGTATCGGCCGAAGTTGAAGCAGATCGAACAGCAATTGGCTGAACTCAAGCAACAGCTCGAGATCGAGGCGCGCATCGTTCCCGACGAGAAGCAGGTCGATGGCTTCATCACCATGATGGACGCCGAAGCCGTGAAAGCGGGTGTGGAACTGCGGCGCTATGAAGCGAAGGACAACAAGCAACAGCAGTACTACACCGAAGTTCCGTTCGAGATGGAACTGGACGGCTCCTACTACTCGGCGTTGAAGTTCTTCGACCAGGTGAGCAAACTGGAGCGCATCGTCAACATCGGCGGACTGACGGTCTCGACGACAAAGAATCCCGCAGGGGCAAAAGTGAAGCACACATACCAATACGCCCCCAACGAAAGTATCGTGGCGAAATTTACGGCAACTACGTATTTCAGTCGTGATCTGCAACCGCCTGCAGCGGCGGCCGGTGCGAAACCGGCGACGACAGCGGTGAAATAGGGATACCTATGAAGACGGCGATGAAGCTGACAACTGGCATTTTGGCAACGGCAATGATGGTGGGCGGGACTGCGGCTTTGGCTGCGGGACAAAATCCGGACGCCATCGACAACGCGCGCAGCGTAGCAAAATCGCTGCAGCAAAAGCAGGCTAACGATTCGAGCGCAGTGCTGGACGCAGCGGGAGCTGCACCGGAGAAGCCTGCGCCCGGAGCGCCCGCACCGGCGGTCAGACCCGCGGTAATTCCCGGGTCAGCAGCAGCGAATCCGATTACGCCGGCTCCGGTGGCAAAAGCGGTCGCTCCCGCAACGAAACCCGCGGCTCCGGCTGCAAAGGCAAAAGCGGTTTCGAGCCAGAACAATCAGTTACAACACGTGAACGTCGTTCCTGGCGGCAACGACATTCAGATCGAGATCAGCTCCAGCGACGCGGTGACGCCGCGAGTGACCAAGCTGAGTTCGCCGGCCCGCCTGCTGGTCGAGTTACCCGAAACGGTTGCGGCTACTTCACAGAACAAGATTCCTGTCGGTAGCGGGGGAGTGAAGGGTGTGCGGATTGGCATGGACGGCAAGAATCCGCCGACGACGAGTGTCGTGGTGGATCTCGAAAAGCCACTGACCTATGACGTGTCGTCCGGTCCGGCGGGAAAGTTTGCCCTGATCCTGCACACCTTGGAGGGATCCGCTGCGGCCCCGGCGCTAGCGAAGAGCACGGCGACAGCTCCTGCCAAAGCTGCTCCAGTCGCGGCGAAGGCTGCTCCGGCTCCTGCCAAGCCGGCTGTTCCAGCAGCCGCTCCTAAGCAAAATGCAAAGGCCGCGGCGCCGGCTAAGACTGTGACTGCTGCTGCAGTTGCTCCGGCTTCGGCAGTACTAAAGCCGACTGAGCCAGCCAAGCCGAAGGCAGAAGAGAAGAAATGGGCGATGAATGGGAAGCGAGATCCGTTCTTCAGCCCAGTAGTGCAGCAACAGGGATCAGGTTGCTCGACAGGGAAGAAATGCCTGGAGATCAACGCCATCAACCTGCGCGGCGTGGTGAAGTCGGACAATGGCTTTATCGCCGTCGTGACGAACACCATCGGCAAAGCCTATTTCTTGCACGAGAATGACCCTGTGTTCAACGGATATGTAGTGAAGATCACGGGCGATTCCATCGTGTTTGAAGAGACGGTGCAGGACAAGCTGGGCAAGACATCGACGCACGAAGTGGTGAAGAGAATCTTCACCCCTGCGGTTTAATTCCAGTTGCACGAAGGACACGCGGGCCAGGCCCGCGGGTGGGGAGAGGCGAAATGCGAAAGCAACAAGTAACCATGTTCGTATCGATGCTGCTAATGGGAGTGGTGGCCGTGGCTGCCCAGACGCCCAGCCAGCTCGATCGAGTCAACGTAATCCGAGACACGGATGCGATCCGGGTCGAGATGAAAGCTAGCGGCGCGGTGACGCCGAAGCTCAGCACTCTGGACTCACCTGCTCGCGTGGTGGTCGACCTGCCGGAGACCGTGATGGCAACCGGCCAGAGCCGCATCGCCGTGGGCGCTGAGGGTGTCAAGGGCGTGCGCATCGGCATGGATGGCCAGTCCCATCCAACGACGCGCGTTGTCGTTGACCTCGAGAAGGCCTGCACCTATGAGCTGACTCCGGGCCCGGCGGGCAAGCTGCTGTTGACATTGCATGCCAACACAGTTGCCCAAACCTCTGCCGAACCGAAGACGGTCACGGCGGATGCCAGCGCTCCGATGTCGCCGTTCTCGCCTCGCGTGATGGACGTTAGTTCGGCGCCTAAGGCAGACGTAAAGCCAGCCAGCGATCCAGTCGCGGACAACTCGGCCACTCCCAACAAGTTTGTCTTCGTTGAGCCTGCTTATCAGGCGAAGAACGAAGCAACGAACGAAACCGGGAAGGATGAGCTGGCGGAGGAGCCGACCGTACGCGCTCAGGAAGCTGCCGCTCGTTTCTCGGACAAGACGGCTGTCGAGCTTCTTCCTGTGAGCATGCATGCCACGCCGCAGGCACAGAGCTCGAGCGCGCCTTCGCAGAGTTCCACTGGCATCACGCCAGCGGTGAACTTGGCCGCAGAGCAGAAAGCGCAAATGGGCCAGCAGGGCGCCCCTTCCGGACCGCACTATACGGGCGAGCCGATTTCGGTCAACCTGAAAGACGTCGACCTGAAAGACTTCTTCCGCCTGGTCCACGAGATCAGCGGACTCAACGTTGTACTCGATCCGAACGTGCATGGCACGCTGACGATCGTGCTCGATGACGTGCCGTGGGATCAGGCACTCGACATCGTTCTGAAGAACAACGACCTGGCGCGCGAACTGGAAGGCAATGTCCTGCGCATCGCCACAGTCGAAACCTTGAAGAAGGAAGCCGACGCGCGGCGCGCTCAGATCGAATCGGAAGCGCTGGCCGTAGAAAAGGTTTCCGTCACCCGATTCCTCAGCTATGCCAAGGCGAAAGATGCCATCATTACTGTGAAGAAGTTCCTCTCACAGCGCGGTGATGTGGTTGCTGACGATCGTACCAACGCTGTCATCGTCAACGATATCCCGAAGGTGATTCCGATCATCGACCGTCTGCTGTCGCAGCTTGACCGCAAGACGCAGGAAGTCGAAATTGAAGCTCGCGTGGTCGCTGCGACGCGCCAGTTCGCCCGTGACATCGGTACGCAGATGGGCTTCGGCTGGGGCGAAGGCCACAGTGCCATCGGCGGCAACTCGACGGT
>Ga0126371_10000455_pt1 | contig 33442 bp, 37 predicted proteins | sample PanSoiMetaPlot_4_FD_110145 | JGI IMG/M metagenome (GOLD analysis project Ga0126371, IMG submission 110145) | Tropical forest soil microbial communities from Panama - MetaG Plot_4 | ecosystem: Environmental > Terrestrial > Soil > Tropical forest > Bulk soil | place: Panama | collected 2016-02-17 | reverse complement strand
GTCGCCGGAGTCATAAGTTTTTGGCTTTCATCCCGCGCGCGGGCGCGAGGTGCGCCCAAGTCCCTGGTCAAATTCCAAATCAATGCTGCTCTTTCATCCCGCGCGCGGGCGCGAGGTGCGCCCCGCACTATTGCGGTAAGCCGCCTTGTTAGTGCCCTTTCATCCCGCGCGCGGGCGCGAGGTGCGCCCCCGAAACTGCCTGATCCGATCCCGATCCTGCCGGTGGAACTACCGCGGGCCGAAGCCGATAAGCGCGGGTTCGTAGCGGCGCCGGAGGTGGTCGAGCCCGGCCAGGATGATGGCGATCTCATCGGGATCGGCGTCGATCAAAAAGCGGAGGTGCGCTTCGAGCCCGTCGAAGCTGCTGGCGGGCGTGTCGAGAATTTTCCCATAGATCTCCGACCGCACCTCCCCGATTTCTTCGGCCTCCCGCTCGAGCGCGGCGATGCCGCAGGCCTCTTCCGCTTCGGCGATAACGGCTTTGTAAGCGGCCAAATCGGCGCGGCGCGCGGCAATCCATTCCGGCGGACAATCATACTCGTCGGCGTAGGCCTCGATCTCGAGTTCGGTCAGAAACGTGGTGGCGCTGTCGTGTACGTGGGCCGGTCCGCGCAAATAGACCGGAAGAGTGCGGCGAAGCTCCTCGGCTCTGTCCTCGAGCGGCACGATGATACGCTCAAGGCGCTCGTATTCGGCGATCAACGCAGGAACGGGATCGGCTTCGATCGGCAATTGCCGTGCGGCTGCGGTAGTCATGCTGCTGTGCTCCGTTGAGAGGCGCCCCCGATGCCCGGCGGTTCAACAGCGCACAGATCGCCCTGCTGCCCTTTAGGCCTCGGCCCTGGACATTCGGCAGCAGCCGCCGGATACGGATTTTCAGCATGGGTCTGTGCAGCCTGTTGAGGGCTGCGGTCAGCTTAGCGTGAGGCCGCCTATACCGCCATCAGGATGCGGCTATTGCTGCCGTCGGCGAGTTTGACCGGCTGCGGCGTGCCGTTGCCGTCGGTGATGATGACCGCACTGGCCGCGGTGATCGTGACGGTCTGCGTATTCCCGTCGCCGACATAGATCGTCTTGCCGAAGAGCTTGGCGATCCAGCCGAGCAAGCCTTGCAATAGCGGCCGCGTCGCGCCGCCGCTGCCGTCCGGTTGCGCGCCGTCGACAATGTAGACGGTAACGCAGCCCGGCTGCTGGCCGGTCGGCCGGTAGCGCGGATCCTCGGCCGAGATGATCGTCGCGGCGCCGCGATGGCCGCTCTGATAGAGCGCGACGCCTTTGCTGCCGGGCAGCGGCACCGCCGACAGGCCGAAATGCTGATGGCGCGGCATGCCGTCGCGCAATTCGCTCTGATAGCCCTCAAATTGCGCGCGCTGCACCGGCGGCGTGTCGTCGACGCGGTGCAGGGTGACGAGCGAGCTCGTATTGTGCGCCCGCAGCCAGGTGCGGATCAGCGCGTCCATCTTATACCACCGGCATTGCGTAGGACGTCGCGACCGACGCCACGGCGGGGCCCGCCGCCTGGCGCATTTCGCCGCGGCTGCCGGGCGGCACCCCTTCCAGCCGCAGTACAAATTCGTGCTTCGTATCGAGGTCGAGAAAGCCCTGCTGGCCGGTAGCGCCGGGCGCCGGCGTCGCCGCGGTCGGCACCGGCGGTGCGACCATCGGCAGCGGCGGCGCCATCTTTGGCAAGTCGAGGGGCGGCAAGCGCGGATCGAACGGCGACGTTATCGGTGCTTCGCCGCCCGCCGCCGTGCCGCCGAGCGGCGCCGCGGCTTTGCCGGCCGGGACCGCCGAGCCAGATATCGGCTCGGCGAGCGCGCTCGCCGCGGCCGTCGGGATCCGTCCGCCATGCTCGTTCTCGATCAGCGCCTTTACGACAGCGCGCATCGTTGCCGGGTCGCCCAGATCGAGCGGCTGATCGGCGCCCTTGCCGGTCGATTTCACCGCCGCGGCGATCAGCGCCTCGGTGTCGTTTTCATTGGGCGGCGACCAACGCCCCACAATGCCGCGCAATGTGCCGATGCCGTATTTGTCCCGATAGATCCTGAGCTGGTTCTCGATCGCCGCAATGCCGGCGGCCGGGCTGTCGAATTTCTGCCAGCCAATGCCGCTTGGCATCCGCATGTTGGCAAAGTTGTTGTAGAGGTCATTGAGCGAGGCGCCGCCGGGATGTGCGGTGCCGCCGCTGCCGCCGGCGCCTGGCGCAGCCCCGCTGGGGCCGAACCACCAATCGTGCAGGTCTTTCAGGAACTCGTCGAGAAACTTGCCGACGTCGCCCGACAGGTCTTTGTGGATGTCCTTTTTCCATTCGTCCGGATTGTCGTTCTCCGTCGCGCCCTTCAATGCAAAGCCGCCGGCGATCGCCGCCAGCAATCCAGTTACCGGGTTGAACAGCAACGCCAGCCCGGGCGATGCCAACAGCGCGACGAGCCTGGTCAGTTTCGCGATAAGGCCGAGGCCGATCGCCGCGGCGAGCGCGTCGGCGGCGAGCTCGACCAACCGCAATGCGCCGGGGGTCTGCTGCAGCGTGTCGAGCCAGCTCGACATCTTCTCGTTGACCGGCCCGAGCCACGAACCGACATGTGCGCCGATCGCGCGGCCGAGACTGATCGCGCTGAGCTCGAGGTCGCCAAAGCTTTCGGTCAGCCGGCCCGCATCCTCGATCTGCTGCTTTGTCAATTGGCCGTGGTCGCGAACCTTGGTGTCGAGGCGGTCGAATTCGGCCGGGCCGCGGCGCAAGACTTCGAAATAGCTGTCGGTGCCGGTGATCAATTTCTCCAATGCCCGCGCTTTGACCGGGTCGTTGATCAGATCGGCGTCGGTCGTGATCGCGCGGGAGAGTTGCCGCATGATCGTGAAGGCGTCTTTTGTGAGATCGATGCCGTGTTTCTTGGCCGAGACGAGCGCCGCGGTGTTCATGCCGCGGCTGACCTCGAATTTGGTCTGCGCAATGCCTTCCAATGATTGCGTCGCCGCCGCGGCGTCGACGCCGACGAGGCGCGCCATGCCGCGCAAGCGCTGCAGCGCGTCGGTATTGACGCCGATCGCCGCGCTGGTACGGCCGATCTCGGCGCCGGCGGACGCAAAGCCGCGGCCGAGCTCGACGAGACCCGCGACCGACGCCGCGCCGGTCAAGGCGCCGAGCGGCTGGAAGATTTCGCGCAATTTGTCGCCGAAATCGGTGGCTTCCGAGCGCGCCTTCGAGAGCGCGTCGCGCGCCTGCAACAACCCGGTATTGCGGCCAAACCGCGTCGCGGTCTTCTCGACACTGGCGATCGACTGGTTGAGTTTTGCGAGTGGTCCGCTGGCGAGGTCGACCAGTTTTACCGAGACCGCAAAACCCGCTGCATTTGCCATCGCGCTGTCCTCAGGTCGCCGCGGCTATCGTAAAGGGCTGCACGTCGAGCGCCTTGGGCGGCATCAATGTCAATATCGTTTGCGTGCCCTCGGGCCCGCGCAGATAGGCGACCTCGGTGATGGCCCGGTCCTCCTTGATCTTCGCGTTCGGCATCAGGCACGAGACGATCGTATTGGGCCGCCACAGTTGCCCCTTGCCGTCGCGCCAGCCGGTCACCGTGACGCGCGCCTCAAACGCGCGGCCAAACCGCCGATTGGCTTCCCAGACCGCGCGGCGCAATGAAAATTCGAGATTGATGTCGGGCGTCTCGCTCGGGATGATGCGCAGCCGCTTGCCCAATATTGTGGCCTGCGGGTCGAGCTGCTGCGCCAATACATTGGCATAGACCGTTTCGGTGCGGTTCTGCCCCAAGACGATGTAGGTCGCGAAGCGCTGATCGGCGCCCTGCATCGCATAGCAGCGCTCGACATTCTGGCCTTCGACGAGCGCATTGCCGGCGCGCTCGCTCGATACTTTGGCAATGACGAGGTCGCCGTTTTCGTCCTCGTAGAGCAGCCGTCCGACGGCGCGGCAGAACTCCTCGAGGATAAAAAAGCCCTGATAGCCGGGGTGGATTGCAAAGACGCGCAATGGCTCCGGGATCGCCACGTCGCCGTCAGGCAATTGGACGTCGATGTCGAAATCCTGCACCAGCAGCTTTGCGACTTGGCTGAGGCTCGTCGCCTGGATCGCCCAGCCGGTCTCAAAGGCGTTGACCGAGCTGTCGAGAAAATCTTCACCCTTGCCGCGGCCAATCAGCCGCGTGCGGTGCTCACCCTTGTCGATCTCGACGACGTAGCGGTCGATGTAGCCGTCGAGAATTTTGTCCTGATATCTGTCGTTGCGCAGGAAGACTTGGCACGGCGCGCGCGGCGTCACGACCGACTGCGCTATCTCGCCGGGATAGCGCTCGGTTGTCTCGATCTCGAAATGGCGCGGGTAGAGCTCGGCGCCGGCGACCAGGCGCACCCGTTGCCAGCCGCCGAGCCGCTTGCCGACGGTGAGGATGACGAGCTCGTCAAACTCGGGCGGCGCCGGCGGGCCGCGGTCGGGGCGCGGCGCCGGCGCGGCGACCTCGACATTGTCGAGAGTATTGCTGGTATCGGCCATGTTAGTTCGCCCGCACGAGCACCGCCTTGACGACGCGCGGCCCGAGCCGGCGCGCCGCCGCGGTCCAGCGCGCAATCTCACTCGGCGTCAGCTGCATGATCGTCTGCGGCGTCCAGCCCCAATACCAGGCGAGATCCTCGAGCACGTCGCGCCAGTTTTCCGGCAAGCGGATCGGGCAATGGCGATAGGCGTCGAGCCAGGCGAGGTCTATTCCGCCTCGCCCTTTGTAAAACCCGAGAGGTACGCCACCGCGGCATTGAAATCGCGCAATGACATCGCACGCACCGCCGCCGGCGGGATTTTCGCGATCAGCGCGATCAGTACGATATTGGCGGTCGTCTGCGAGGCCTCTTTGAGCGCCGTCTCGATCTGCCCGGCGGTCGGCTCGCTCAATGTGATTTCGGTGAATTCCTGATCGCCGAGCCGGACCGGCTTATGGAGTGCAATAGTGGTGACGTCGTCCACAATGATATCCCTTCAATCGACGCGATCGCCGCCAATGCCGAGAGCGCCCGCAGCAGACGGTGTGCGGATCGCAATTCCTGTCGCGCCGCCAGCAACCGATCGGCGGCGCCGCGCCAATTTGTGACGTTGGACGACGGCGCCGGCATCAGTACGGCGCCTGGCCAAAGCCGGCCATGACGACCGCGGCATGGGCGCGCGCGCTTTCGCGGCGCGCCTTGCTTTCCGGATTAGCGAGCGCGTCGCGGTAATCCTGTAGCGCGCCGTCGGCGGTTTTCGTGTGGAAATGCAGATTGTTTGCCGACCCGTGCACGGCTGCCTCGTCGCCGCCGGCGATCCGGTCGACGAGCCGGTCGGCCTCGTCCTCCGCATCGTCGATCGCCGCCTTCGCGCGCGATAAGCCGTCGCCGCCGCTCGGCTCGTAAGGCAAGTTGTCATCGGTGCCGGAGCCGGGCGTTCCCGATCCGCCGCCGCGTATTACGCGCAATCGCGCGGCCCGCCCGACATTGCTGCCGAGATGATCTTCGACGGCCGCCCGCGCGCCTTTTACTGTCGAATGCAACGCCCGGATTTGCGCGTCATGGCCGTCCTGGTCGCTGTCGCGGTCGGGCAAATTGTCGGCCATATGACCGGCGGTTTTGACGTAACCGATCGCTTTGATCAGCGGCTCCAATTTCTCGAGCTCGCGCGCGACGGCGCGGCGAATTTGCTCTTGGTTCATGCTGAGATTTCTTGCCTTCATAAAAAAAACGGCCCGCGCGGCCGCCGATTGGAGGCAGCAGGCCGGCGCGGGCCGCCACTCGTCCCACCGCTGGGACAACTGAATTTTTTTACGCCGCATCGGGCGGCGTCCGGCCGAGCGGCACGACAATGGGATCGAACTCGCCGAGATCGGATTTCGGCCGACGGACGATTTCCGGCCGCGGCGCGACCAGCAGCGGCGGCTTTTCAAGCGCTGTGAGCTGCTGGATATCGCCGCGCAAAGAGCCGACCCGCCATTCGCAATTGGCGACCTCGCGCCTGGCCCGTTCGGCCGCGGCATTGGCCTTGTCACGCGCCCGCCGCTCGGCTTCGAGGCAATCAAGCAACGCTGGCGAAGCCAGGTCGGCGCCGCCCCGAGTAGCGGCCGCGCAGCGCTGTTGGAAGAGTTGGAACCGCCAGCGCGCGTCATGCGCCGTCTCGGCGGCCGCCTGCGCCGCTTGGCGCAATGCCGGCAGCTCGGCGAGCGCTGTCTCGAGCGCGGCCTCGAGCGCGCCGCGCTCGGCGCAGTAGTTGAATTCCGGCGACGCGATCATTTTAGAGGATGCCCATGGTTTCGAGCGTCTTGCGGAAGCGCCAGGCCGGGGTCATGCCGACCGCGCTCGTATGCCCGAGCAATGCCGCCCCTTCGCATTCGAGCGCCGGGAGCAGCGACGACGACGGGGTATAGCCAGCAGCGCGCAGCCGGGCCCGCACCGCCTGCGCGGCCTCCATGGCTTCGTTCAATTCGTCGAGCGCGCGCAGCTGCGCGAGCAGCGCCGCGGCATGGAGCTCGTGGAATTTGTGGCTGACGCGATAGGAAACCTCGCGCGCGACCTCGTTCAGCCGCGCCGTCGCCTCGATAATACCGGCGCGTAACACCTTTTCCTCTTCATCGGCGGCCGCCAGCTCCTCGCCCGGATTGACCGCCGGAATGGTGCCGCCTCTGGCAAGAAGTTTGGCCCGCTCGAGCGGGCTGCGGCCGGGAGGCGCCCCGCGCGCCCGGGCGCGCGCTCGCTTGCGCCGCTCTTCGACCTGCGCCAGGCGGCCTTCGAGCTGCTCGAGCTCGGCCAGCGCCGCCGCGTAGGCCGGGTCGTGATGGATTGGCTCGAGGTCGACCGCCGCGGGATCGGGCAGCCGCTTCTGTCGCGACAGCATCCGCCGGTATTGGCACAGCCGGATTGCAGGCGCCGCTACCGATTATTGCAAAGAATGTCCGCGATCCGGCGCCACCCCAATGGCCGGCCGCCATTGGCTTTGAGGATCGCAAAGTTCGCGCTATGCCGCTCGTTCGCGTCGGCGGGCAGACCCCTTTCCCGTTCCCACCGCCAACCCGCGATCGCGTAGGCGCCGAGCGCCCGCGAAAGTCTCCGCGCCGCGACAGTCCGCGGCCCCGGGAACAAGCGCCGCCGCGCGTCCCGGATCAGCGCATCGCGCGCAGCGAACCGGTGTTCTCGGCGCCGCCAGGCTGGCAACACGCGCGGCGCGACGAGCTCGCGGTCCGCCGGCGTCATGCGGTCGAGGACCGCCTCGAGCGCCGCGAGCTCGGTCAACGTCATCCGCCGAGCTTCGCATCTCGCGCGTCAGGTAAGCAGCTTACCGAGCGCCGTCACAAAAACGCGCACATTTTCCGTGCATTTCGGCTCGTAAGCCATTGACGCACCGTCGCTCACCCGGATCGCCGACGCCCACCCCAATTCCGCGGCATTGCGCGCGTTGGTGGTCCGCGGTTTGCGGCGACCCTCCCTTTTGACCGCGATACCCCTATGGGGGTTCGGCGGCATCGGAGGGCACGAGAGGCGGCGGGTCAGCCGTGCGATGGTATCCCGGTATACACACGCGCTATACTGGCGCGCATGAGCGAGGTCAGTCTCCGAAAGTGGCAGCGTCGCGAGTATCTCCGGCGGCATGCCGCAAATCGCCGCGCCATGATGAAGGCCGAAGGCGCGCGCCGCATCGACATCACATTGCAGCGCGAGATGCTCGACAATTACGCCGTCGTGCGCGGGTATCTCGAGTATCTCAATCAGCTCGGGAGCGAGCGCGGCTTCCCGAACCTGTTTCGGCTGTCAGACACAGAGGTCATCAACATGGCGCTCAAGCATGCGGCACGGTCGATCGCCGAGGAGGTCGAGCGCGACCGTCGCTTTGTCGATCAGCAGGAAGGCCAGCCGTGAGCGAAGAAGCGGGCGCAAAGCCGAAAGACACGGTCGAAAGTGAAGCCGAGGCGCCCTACGAGATGGCGAACCTGACGCCGCGCATGACCGGCCTGCCAATGGTTGTCTGGGTCTCGCATCGCGGCCGCGCTCGGCATGACGTCAGGGTCAAAGTCCAGCAAACGCACGGCCGTCGGATGGCGCCCGGCCACACCGTATCAGTCGCGGTACGGCCCACCCCACATCTTGTCGCCGGGCGGCTCTCGGCGGCCGATCTGCGCGCCGTCAGCGAATGGATCCGGCTGAACGAGGCGGTGATCGTCGGCTACTGGGACGGCACGATCGACACCGGCGAGCTGATTCAGCAGTTGCAGCCGCTCTCGCCGCCGATCCCGCCCTGACATCGACGGCGCACTGCCGCCCGGCGTGATAGGCCGCGCCATTCGTTGAAGCATTTCGGTTAAAGCATTGCCCAAGCGGCGCGCGCGCCGGTCAGCGGCGCGGCCCGGTGATATTCTTGCGCCGGCGCCGGAACGTCATCAGCATGGGCCAATCGAGCGCGTCGAGCGGGCGATCGCCGACAGCGCCGGCCGTCCGGCGCAGCCCTATCGCGCGGTCGATACGCTCGCGGTCATGCACCGGCGCGGTTCGATCACTGGCGGAATGCGCCAGGCGGGCGAGCAATTTCGAGCCCTATTCCGCATTGCCTCTTTCGACCCGCTGCACGCGGCGGCGCTGGTGCGCATCCCTACCGGCCGCAGCGATCCGGTCAACGAGCGCGTGCTCGCCGCGCGGCAAAGGGTCTGGCGGGCAATCTGCGCCGTCGGCGGCCTCGCCTCGCCCGGCGGCTCCTGCTTGTGGCACGTCATCGGCGTGGAGCGGACGTTGAAGCAATGGGCGCTCGAGCAGGGTTGGAACGGGCGAAGATTGACGGAGGAACGCAGCTCCGGGATCCTGACCAGCGCGCTAGGCACGCTTGAGCAGCACTTCTTCGGCGCGCGCTCCGAATAGCCGCGGCGCGAGCTCGCCGACGCGGCGCAACAACGCCGCCTCGTTCGGAATGACCTCGATCTCGGTCTCCCGACGGCCGCGGCGGTCGACGCACCACACCGTTTGTAGGATCACCCGGCCTTCGCGATTAGCGAGGTCGATGAGGATCAGCTGTCTGAGTTCGAGGTGGTCGGGATCCGCACGCGCGAGCGGGATGGCCGCCGCCGTCGAAGGTTGCATCGAAAGGCCTCTCCCCGGTCTTTCGGGTGGATATGGGGAGCGGATCGAGCCATTTCCTAAAAGTTGAGTAAATATCGTACGGCACAATCTGTAATACGTCCGTTTTAGAACGAGTCGCGCTTAAACCGGGTCCGACGGCCGCGCCGGCGCCGATAGGCGCGTTCACGAGCTGGGGGTTGCCGGAAGCCCTGGCAAGCGCGCGAGCGCTATCACGCGGGCCCGGCGCGCGCGAGCAAGCGCGATCGAACCCTCAGCTCCCTTTCCTGCCATGACGCGGTTTTGCGTCGAACCTGCTGTAAAATCTGCTCCAAGGCTCTGATGCGCCCCGCGACTTTCCCCCTGCGCGGGCCCGGAGCCGCGGCGGGGAGCAGCAGGGTGCTCCCCGCCGCCGGCCGGTATCCCAAGAGCAACTTACGCGCGAGGGAGTTGCACGACGAAAAACAAGCCTCTCGCACTGTTTCTGGCACGCCGTAGAGAGCCAATACACACTTCCACACCCCCTCGGTTTGTTAGTTTTCCGCCGAGTCGAGGGAGTGTGTTTTTTCGCCGATCCCCGAAACGTGTGCGAAGATGCTTGTCTCAGCGGCGTTCCGGATCGTGGTTGATTATCCTATAGGTTGAGGGTTTCTTCTTGTTCTTGGGGTCGCGTTCGACCCAGAACTCGAAGCCGCCGAGCCGCATGCCGCCTTTGCCGCTGAGCCAGCGCCGGATACTGTGCAGGCGTGGCGCGGCGCCGTCGGGATCGATCAGCCGCTTGACCTGCGGGTGGAGCTCGTCGGCGAGCATGGACGCGCTTCCGTGGTGCTCCCACCAACCTGTGAAGATCGCCAGCTCATCCTGGCGCCGCGGGTCTGCGGCCGCCAATTCTTCGAAGCGGTCGACGGGATCGCGGCAATCGAGCTCGAGCAGCGGATCGCGGCACCAGCGCGCCCAATCTGCATAGCTGCCGAGCGCGCCGCCGGCGCCCAGCCGGCCAGCGTTCTGGCGACCGAACCGCCAAATCGTCAGCACCGCACTCAGCAGCTCGGCGCGCCGGCACTCGATGTCGGCCAGAAACGCGGCGTCCGCCAACGGAAACCGGCGCAGCGCCGGGTTTTCCATCCGCGCGTCTAGGCGGCCGAACATGCCAAAGCGGCGCACCAGGTCATCGCTCGGGCTGAGCCCATTCCCGGTGACGACAATGAACGGCCGCTGTCCAGCGTTAGCATCTTCAAAGTGCCGAACGGCCGCACTTTGAAGGGCCGCTCGGTCATCGCGCCTTCCAAGGTCGGGCTCGCCAACACCGCATCGTTGACGTTGTCGATGAATAGAGCGGGACCGCCTTCGAGCAGTTCCCCGCTGATCCGCTTTTCGAGCTCAGCCTTGTCCTTCACCGGCGTAAAGGGCGCCAGCCGAAGGCCGAACGCGATCAAGCAGATGGCTCGGGCGAGCAAGCCCTTGCCGGACCCGGATCCCGACCGCTGCGGCGCGACTAGCATCAAGCCCGGCGCCAGCCGCAGGCATAGCCGGCACGTCCCCGTGAGCAAGCCGGCAAGGAAGGTGCTCTCGTCGAGACCCGGCGGCTTGCCGAGATTAACGAGCTCGAGCTGCAGCTTGCCATTCCACACCCGCTCGCTGTCGGCGAATGGGAAGGTCCGAAAGGTAGCGCGCAGGATCTGCAGCGCTGCCCTGGCCTGCCGTTCGTCCGGACGGTCGGGCATATCGAGCGCCGGCACGCTGGCGCAGTAGAGGCGGGTTTCCCGGTCAAAGCCGCTGGCGGCGCGAATGCTACCGTCCTCGCGTAATAGCGGCGCGGTCGTGATGCCGGCAAGGCGAGGCAGTTGCCACGCGCCCCTCTTCGCTAGGTACTGTCTGGCGACACGGTCGGGCAATGTGGTTTCGATCCGCTTGCCATCGGGCGTCAGCTTGATCGGACGGCGGAAGCGGTGCACTTCGTTGACTACGCCGTCAACGCTCAGCGGCACGATTACCGGCAAGCCGCCGTCATCCGCGGGTTCGACTTTGGCCGGAGTGTCCCACTGGTAATATTCGCCTTCGGCCGCAAACAGATCGCGTATCGCATCGGCCGCCGACGGCAGGTTCGCGCTCTCGACGACGAGCTCGGGCTTAGTTGCCTCGGCTAGGATCTTGTTCGGATCGGCCGTGGTGAAGCGATCACCGCCGCTGCGCACCCGCTGATCGTTGCGGGTGCGCTGCCGAGCGATCGCCTTGCGCAGCTGCGTGACGGACACGTCGTATTCGCGCGCGACGGCGCGTACTGCTAGCTCGCACTCGATCTCGTCCCAATTCGCCATATCCGAGATCTTTTCGTGCAGCGATACTCTCGCGTGCCCATTGCCCTGCATCGCGCCAATTCCCCCTCTTCATCGCGAGCCGGTCCTGAGGCCGCTGGCAATTGTTCGCCGCGCCTCCCCCTCAGGCAGTCCTGCTAGCAGCGCCGCGCCGGTGAGCACGGCGGTTGCGCATTGCTCGTCGATTCCGCCGCAGCGAATGGCCTTGCCGACGCGGCAGGCAGCCCAGAACAGCATGCTGTTACGCTGGCCCTCGGGCGTGTGGATTACCCGCCGCGCCAGACGTTCCAGCACTTGGGTGTCAGAGCTCAACAATGCGGGCGTGCCGCGCGCCGTTCTTGGCAACGGCGGCCAAATCACCTCGAGAAGCCATTGCGGCCACGGCGCCGGCGGTGCGTCACAGAGCACGAGGCAATCGGCCGCCGGCCACCAGATCGCATAGCCACCCTCACCGCGGGTGTCGACGCCTGTGGCTAAGCGGCCTTGGCTGTTCCGCACGCCGGGAACATGCCGAAAGATGAAATGCAGGCCGCCCGATCGTGTTTGATGGATCCGGGTCGTCGGTAGCCGATTTCGATGCGCCGACAGCCAAATCTCGGCCTCGGGATGCTTCGCCCTGTCTATATCGAATACGGAAAGACCGGAGGCCTCGCCGGTCCGTACGCCGACGAGTGGACCGGGATAACGCTGCCACAACGCGCGCAGTGCGGCAGGATCCGAAGTCGCATGTTTATGGCCGCCGGGCCCGGGGATCGCCGGCGTCTTCTGGGCGCTGCATGGGAGGCACGGCAGCCTGGTCGCAATCGCGGCCTCGAGCGGGCTGATCATGATCAGCCCTCTTCGAGATCGCCGGGACAACGACGGCGCACCGCTGAGACCACCCCGTTGCTGAAGCGGTCGCTGAGCGCGCGGCTATCCCACTCGAGGATGCACACATAGGCAGGCTTGCCGTTCACATCCTTCTTGTGACGGCCTTCAGCATCGATCTGCGGCTTGCCGGGAAGGGTTGCCCAGGCGCCGTTGCGCCCGACCAGCACTGGGCAATCGCGGATCGTCAGACCGATTGCCAGCCGGACCGTCGCAAAGCCCCGCAATGATCCTTTTCGGACCGGCCGCCACGAAACCAGGCGCATCGAGCGGTCTCCGTATGCGGCGTCGCTGATGTTGGCGACATCAGACATCGCGCAATCGAGAAAGCACGTCCTGGCGCGCTTTCTCCTCCTCCTCGCGTGCAAGCTGAGGAACCATGCCGGCAGCCTCGCACCAGCGCCACGGCCGCCTAAACTTATCGGATCCGATAAGTTTTCTTGCCATGCCAAGTCGCCGCTCCTGGTCTCTCTGGCGGTCGAGCCGGAGTTGTTTAGCCTGGCTGGCCATATCGTCGAGGAAGTTCTCGACACTCGCAAAGAAAAGCGGCTGATGGCGAGTGAACCCATCATCGCGGATCGCATCCATGTCGACGAGCCGCGCCCGCCGCGCCTTATTCATTAGCTCGACGAGACGCTTATAGGCTGCTTCGGATTTTTCGTATGCATAGGCGCCGACCAGCCGGTAAAAGATCTGACGGAGGGTAAGCGGCAGTTGTTCCCGATATTCCATGAGCACCGCCTGAGCTTGGTGCAAAAGCGCCAGGCTCTCTGGGCGCGGACGCCAATCGGGGATAAACCCGCGAGGTCGCGCACTCATTCCCCCTCCCTGGTTTTTGCGATACGTTAACTAAACCTCTCGATCAAGTTTGACGTTCTTCCTTTTTTGTGAGATTGTCAATACGCATTAAACACACATAAAGTACTGGAGGAGAGACACGGTGTCGGATGATGCAGGCAACGGGAAGCGGACCGGGCGCCCGCCGAAGGATGAAAGCGAGAGGCGGGTTCCACTGAGCCTGCGGATCAATCCTGACCTACGGAGCGCGCTCGAGGCGGCGGCCAAGGAAGAGAGCCGGTCGCTGACGCAGCTCTCGGAATTTGCGCTGACGAGCTTCTTGGAAGCGCGAAAGGGCGGCGATATCAGCCGAGGCGAAACTCCGACCGAGACGCTGGAGAATCGGCCGGCCCGTCCAGCGCGATGGCCAAGGCGACCGATCGACATATTTGCGCGCGCCTTTGGTCGTGGTCCGACCGCGTTGATGTTGATGATCAGCTGCCTGGTGAAGGGGATCGTCTATTGGCACCGCATTGACGAAACCACTGTGCAAACGAGTTGGTGGTCCGATCCAGAAATCTTCCGAGAACTGACCGAATCGATCACCACATTGCTGCAGTTCATCGGGCCTGACGAACATCTTGCAGTGATTGCCGGCGTAAGACAGGCGTTGTGGGGGCCTGAATCGGAGAAGGTTCCGGAGGACAGCCTCGACGTCGCGTCTATTGCGATGGAGATAGCGCTTCCCGAATACGAGCTGACAGAGTGGGTCGGGGCCTGGGGCTCGATAATCCGCGATTGGCTCGGCCATGCCGTTGTGGCTCGCATCAGGCAGAGGCTCGCCGATCCGTCGGCGGAACGGAAGGTGTGAGAGGCGAGCACCGCATGACGGACCGGCTGCTCATCCGGCAAAGCGAGGCCTGCGCGCGGCTGGGCGTGTCACGGGCGACGTTGATTGCTGAGATCGAAGCGGGCCGCCTGCGTTATGTGTTGGTCGGCAAGCGGCGGAAATTCAAGCCGACCGATTTGGAAGCGTACATTGAAAGGCAAGGGCGCGGATGCGACGGAAGCGAAGCCTCGTTACCCAACGACGTAAGGGGTCGTCGACCTATTACGCGAACTTCAGGGTCAACGGTTATCGATTTCGAGGAAGCCTTGAGACTAACGACCGGGAAACAGCCGAAATCCTCGCCGCGAAAATCCGGTCCGACGCCCTCCTCGGCAAGCTGACTGGCAAAAAACCGGAGATCACGCTGACCCAGGCGCTCGCGCGCTATTGGCTCGAGCACGGTCAATATCTGGCATCGCGGAACGACATTGAGCGTATCGGGAAGAGCCTCCAAGCCGAACCGAAAAAAGGCGAACCGAAAGAGGGCTGCCTCGGTAAACATGTGCTGCTGTCGGAGATCAGCACTGCCGATCTGACGAGCTATGCAGCACGACGCCGGGCAAAACTATCGAACCGCTCGGTCAATATCGAGCTCGAGCATTTGCGCGCGGTCATGCGGCGCGCCCGCAAATTGTGGGACGTCGCGGTCGTCGAGATCGAATGGCAAGAAATCCTGCTCGAGGAAGCCGGCGAGCGGGAGCATGTTCTGAGCGGCGATGATGAGCCTCGTCTATTCGCGGCGCTGCGTCCCGATTTTCACTCGATAGTTCGCTTTGCGCTGTTGACCGGCGTGCGCCTCGACAACGTCATCAGGCTGGAATGGCGCCACGTCGATTGGCAGGCTGAGACAATCGTTTTTCGCGTGAAGTCGAAAAAACCCGGCGGCGAGCTGCATTACGTGCCGATCACCCCTGCCGTCGCGACGATCCTGTCGCGCGAACGCGGCCATCATCCGACCCGGGTGTTCACCTATGTGTGCGCGCGCAACCGGCACGACCCCAAGCGCGGCACGTTGCAGAAAAAGGGCGAGCGCTACCCGTTTACGCACGATGGCTGGCGCCGCGCTTGGGCCGGCGCGCTGGCTGCGGCGAACATTGAGAATTTCCGCTTTCATGATTTGCGCCATACCGCGGCGACCCGGACGCAGCGCGCGGTCGGCAATTTAAAAACCGTGCAGCGCATGCTTGGCCACAAAGATATCAAGACGACGCTGCGCTACATCCGCTCCGACGTCGCCGATGTGCGAGCCGCTATGGAGGCTGTCGAAAAGGCCACGCTTGGGCCACGTAGCGTCGACACCGAGGAGAAAAAGGAAAGCGGATCAAGCGCGTAATTACGGTTGCGCGGCGGCTCCCAAAGCAGGCGCTCTACCAGGCTGAGCCACGCCCCGATACAAGGGTTTCCGCGGGTTTTAGCCGCTTAATAAATAGCACGCAACAAGCCGATGCAAACAGACAGTCACAAGCCAGATAGCCCGGTCCTTGATTTAACCAACTGGGCATCACTAACGCGTCAACGTCGGATCCCCGGCGGGCCATCCGCCGACCCTCCCACCCGGCATCGCCAAGTTGGCGCTGCTGACCAGATTGGGCTGAAGCTTGTGGCGCAGCTGACAACCGCCGTCGAGCCGGCCGCCAGCTACTCGCCGACGGGTGCTGACGGCTGCGCGTGCGCGGGGGGCACCTTGTCCCGCTCGCTCAGCTGTTCGAGCCAAAGGCTGTGGTGCTCTTTGGCCCAATTGAGATCCACGGTGCCCCTGCCCATAGCCTCGAACGCGCCTTCCATGCCAATCGTACCGATATAGATGTGGGCGAGCATGGCGGCGATGAACAGCATCGCGACAATGCCGTGGGCCATCTCGGCCTGCTGCATTGTTTCGATCGTCGTCCCGTAAAATGGGAAGATCAAGGCGTAGCCGCTCACCGCGGCGGCGCCGCCGCCGAGCACGACGATCCAGTAGATCATCTTCTGGCCGCTGTTGAAACGTTCAGCCGGCGGGTGGTCATGCCCGACGAAGCCGCCCCCGCGCTTCAGCCACTCGATATCGATGCGGTTCGGGATATTGCCGCCAACCCACATCAGGAAGATCAGGATGACACCAAGCGTGAACGGAAAGCTCAAATAATTGTGCGCGTACTTGGCCGCTTCCGACCACGCGGTGAAAGCCTCCGGGCTCATCAGCGGCAGCAATAACGGCCGGCCGAAAGTGATGTTGAGCCCGGAAAGAGCGAGAATGATGAAACAGACGGCGGTCATCCAATGGACTGACCGTTCGAAGGCGTTGAAGCGGACGATGAGATGTCCGGACCGCCCGGACACGATACGAACCATGCCGCGCGAAAGGTAGAAGACGACGAGCACCGCTAATGTGCCGAGAATGGCGATGCCGCCTATCCAACGCAGCGTCACTTCGTGGAAATGACGCCAGTCGCGGCCCGCCGGCTGTTCGAGCGTGTAGGATTTTTTATCGGGGATGCGGCTGCGGCCCTCGATCATCTTGAACTGCTGCAGGAGCTGCTGTTCGCTCACCGCGTTCTTGGTCGGATCAACCGGTTGCGTCTGTTGCGCGCCCGCCGGGCAGGCGACGGCGGCAAAGCCAAGCAATGCCAAGGCGCCGATCACGATGCGGAGCCCGGCGATGGGGGCTGGCATGCTATCCCCTCCCGGCATTTTCTTATGAGCTGACAGTCTCGCGATAGGCCGTCGCCCAGCCCCACGCACCGGAGCCGTAGCCCCGCTTCGCGACACGCTCCTTGTAGATCTCCTCGATGACTTCGCCATCGCCGGCGAGCAATGACTTGGTCGAGCACATCTCGGCGCAGAGCGGTAATTTGCCTTCAGCCAGGCGATTGGCGCCATATTTCTCGTATTCCGCCGGGCTGCCGTCCGGTTCCGGGCCGCCGGCGCAGAATGTGCATTTGTCCATCTTGCCGCGCGATCCGAAATTACCGACACGCGGATATTGCGGCGCGCCGAATGGGCAGGCGTAGAAGCAGTAGCCACAGCCGATGCAGATGTCCTTCGAATGCAGGACCACCCCATCGGCGGTGGTGTAGAAGGCGTTCACCGGACATACCGCCTGGCAGGGCGCGTCCGTGCAATGCATGCAGGCCATCGAGACCGAGCGCTCGCCCGGCTTGCCGTCATTGATCGTGACGACGCGGCGGCGGTTTATGCCCCATGGCACTTCGTGCTCGTTCTTGCAGGCCGTGACGCAGGCGTTGCATTCGATGCAGCGATCGGCGTCGCAGAGAAACTTCATCCGAGCCATTCGTCGGTCTCCTTATGCCGCCACGATCTGACACAGCGTGACCTTCGGCTCCTGCATGCCCGTTGCAGGGTCATAGCCGTAGGTCGTGATCGTGTTGGCGCTTTCGCCGAGCACCACGGGGTCGGCGTCCTTGGGATACTTGTCGCGCAGATCGGCGCCCGCGAACCATCCACCGAAATGGAACGGCATCCAGGCGACGCCTTTGCCCACGCGCTCGGTGACGAGCGCCTTCACCTTGGCCTTGGAGCCGTTCTCGGCGCCCGTCACCCAGACCCAGGCGCCGTCCTTGACGCCGCGCTCCTGCGCATCGGCGGGACTGATCTCGATGAACATTTCCTGCCGCAGCTCGGCGAGCCATTTATTGGAGCGGGTCTCCTCCCCGCCGCCTTCGTATTCGACGAGCCGGCCCGAGCTGAGGATCAGCGGAAACTGTTTCGCCATACCCTTGTCCACTGCCGCCTTCTGCACCGAAAACCCAATATTCGGCAGCCGGAACTGCTTGGCGTCCGGCAGCGTCGGGTACTGCGCCACGAGTTCGATGCGCGGCGTGTAGATCGGCTCGCGGTGCACCGGGATCGCATCCGGCAGCCCGAACGCGTTCATCCGCGCCTTGCCGTTGCCATAAGGGACGCAGCCATGCTTCAAGGCGACGCGCTGAATGCCGCCCGACAGGTCGGTCGACCACGACACCGCGTCGATTTTCTCCGCGCTCCCCGCCACGCGCGTAATGGTCGCAAGTTCGTCGGCGGTCAGGTCCTGGTCCCAGCCGAGCTTTTTCAAGACGGCCATCGTGAACTCGGGATAGCCGTCCTTGATCTCCGAGCCCAGCGAGTAGGACCCCTCCGCCAACAGGTTGACGCCGTTGCGCTCGACGCCCCAGCGGGCGCGGAACGTGCCGCCGCCATCCATGACATGGAGGTTGGTGTTGTAGAGCAGCGGCGTGCCCGGATGCTTGATCTCCGGCGAGCCCCAGCATGGCCAGGGCAGGCCGTAGTAATCACCTTTGCAGGGCCCTTCCTTTGCCCGCATCGTCAGGAAGTCGAAATCCTTCTGGTGCGCCATGTGCAGCTTGAGGCGCTCCGGCGACTGGCCGCAATAGCCGGTCGACCAGCTCCCGCGGTTCATTTCTCGCAGAATGTCCTCGGCCAGCGGCAGGTTGTTCTCGACGTTGATGTTCTTGAACATCTGGTCGGCAAAGCCGAGTTTCTTTGCGAGCAGGTACATGATTTCGAGATCGTTCTTCGATTCGAAGATCGGCTTGACGATCTGCTCGCCCCATTGCAGTGAGCGGTTGGAAGCGACGCGCGAGCCCGATGCCTCGAACTGCGTGCAAGCCGGCAACAGGTACATATAGTCCTTGCGGCCCGCCTCGAGCGCCAGCGAGGCCCAGGTCGTCGGATGTGGATCCGCGACCACCAGCAGCTCAAGCTGCTTCAGTGCCTTCAACGATTCCGGAATCCGCGTGATGCTGTTGCTGGCGTGGCCCTGCACGATCATTGCGCGCAGATTGTCCTTCTGATCCACTTGGTCCTTGGGCAGCAATGCCGCATCGAACCAGCGGGTCAGCGGGATGCCGGGGGTCTCCATGATCTTCTTGGTGTCGAACCGCGACAGCAGATCGTCGTAATCGACCTCCCATACGCGCGACCAATGCCGCCACGCGCCCTCGGCGAGGCCGTAATAAAAGGGCAAGGTCACGATATCGAGCCCGACGTCGGTCGCGCCCTGCACATTGTCGTGGCCGCGGAAGATGTTGGCGCCGGTGCCGGGCTTTCCGACATTGCCGGTCAGCAAGAGTGCAATGCAGCTCGTCCGGACATTGGCGGTGCCGACCGAATGCTGGGTCTGGCCCATACACCAGATCAACGTCGAAGGCTTCTGCGTCGCGAACATCTCTGCGACGCGCCTCAACTGCTCACCGGGAACGCCGGAAACGCGCTCGACCTCCTCAGGGGTCCATTTCTCGATTTCCTTGCGCACATCCTCGAAGCCATAGACGCGCTGCGCAATGAATTCCTTGTCCTCCCAGCCGTTCTGCAGGATGTGCCACATCATGCCGTAAAGCACCGGAATGTCGGTGCCCGGCCGCAGCCTCACATACTCGGTCGCGTGCGCCGCCGTTCGCGTCATGCGCGGATCGACGACGATGACATTGGCGTTGTTGAGTTCGGCGCCTTCGATAAGGTGCTGCAATGACACCGGATGGGCTTCGGCGGGATTGCCGCCCCAGATGATCTGCGTCTTCGCGTTGCGGATGTCATTGAAACTGTTGGTCATCGCGCCGTAGCCCCAGGTATTGGCGACGCCCGTGACCGTGGTCGAATGACAGATACGCGCCTGGTGATCGGTGTTGTTTGTGCCCCAGAAGGCGCCCAATTTGCGGAACAGATAGGCCCCCTCATTGGTGAATTTCGCCGAGCCCAGCCAATAGACCGAATCGGGGCCCGACTTCGCGCGGATCGCCTGCAGCTTGTCGCCGATCTCGTTGATCGCTTGACCCCAACTCATCCGGGTCCACTGGCCGTCGACGAGCTTCAGCGGGTATTTGAGCCGCCGCTCGCCGGAGACGAGTTCGCGCACGGCTGCTCCCTTCGCACAATGCGAGCCGCGGTTGATCGGGCTGTCCCAGCTTGGCTCCTGGCCGATCCATACACCATTGGCCACCTCGGCCGTGACGGTGCAACCCACTGCGCAATGCGTGCAGATACTCTTGCGCACTTCGACCTTTGCGCCGGCTGGGGGTGGAGGCCCAGCGTTGGCCGTCCGCACACCGGCGAGCGGTAAGCTGCCCAGCGCCGCGAGCCCGCCTGCCGCAAGGCCGGACCGCCGCAGGAAGCTGCGCCGGTCGAGCCCCCCATCCGTGGCGGTCGCGAATGCGGCAAGCATGCCGCGCCTTCCCTCGCGTTCCGTTCTTCTGATCAACACGGCCGCCTCCCTCAGCTCGGATAGCGATTAACGCGGTAGTAGGTCTTGACCTCGTCGGATTCCCGATAGCGCGCCTTACGCTTCTCATCAGCATTTTCACTATCGGCTCTCGCCTTGTTCCCGAGCGGCGCCATCGCGCCAGCCGCAGCGCTGGTACCGAGCAGGCGGAAGAACCCGCGACGCCCGAGGGTCGTTTTGTCCCGCGCCTCCATTGCCATACCCTCCCGGCGCGCTGGCCTAACCCGCCAGCGCGAATGCTTGCATTTCGATCTCGATAAAGAGACGTCCGACCGTACCGACAGCGCGATAGAAATCCGCAGCTTTGGCTGCCGCGAGGTCGGCGAAGAAGTGTCCGATCCACGGTGCGAGATGCTTATCGAAGAACTCCTGCTGCTGCTCGGGCACTGCCGGAAATTTGCCGGCGGCGAGGCCAGCCATGATTTCGCACAGGATCGCCGCGTGGTCCTCTGGCTCGCTCTGCGTTCCGGTGCGCTCGATGCCCAGCCGGGCCAAGTCGGCGCGCAAGCGCGCCAGCGGACGCTCGTGCAGGAAGCCGGTCGCGTAATAACAGCCGTAAGGCAGTAACTCACCCCGCCCGATGCCGACGAACAGCTCGAAATACTCGCGCGCTATCTGGTCCGGCGAATGCGCGGCCGCCGCTTCGGCCAGCGCGGCATGGGCACGCCCAAGCGCCGTCGCATCGCCGGTGAGCCTCGCCACCCGCTGCAGCAGCGCGGTATCGGGCGCTCGCGTCAACAACGTCGCGAGGAGCGCGTATTCTTGTGCGCGCGCCGCTTCGACCGCGTTGAACTCGGCAAGTGGCGCCGCGCCGCCTGCGGTGCCGATCACTTGTTCAACCCCGGGGCCGTTCATCGACCCTCCGAACGTGCTTTCCTAAACCGAGGTTAAGCCCGACAGACAAATGCAGTCAATAGCGCGAGGTTCGAAGCGGGACTATTTCGGTCGCACCCCGCCATGACTATGCGGCGGTGGTGGTCGATTGAGTTCTGCCTCGTCGAAGTCTTGCGGCCTTCCAACCTCGCCGGAGATCTGTTTCGCTCGATGGCAGTCGAGTTCACCCGCTGGCCCCTCGGCTACGACCTCCCCACCAGGCGCGGCCGCTTTTCTTTCCGGCTGAGGTGGTTCGGCGCTCCCTGCAGGTCCCAATGCTTGGACCAGGAGGCGGCGGGCGTCTTCGGCCGATAACGAGCCGAACCCCGGCACGCCGTCGGCCGCGGTGAAATCCCAAGCATTCTCCGACAGGCCGATGAAATCACGGATCGCAGGGTCGGCCGTCCACGCACGGCGCAACGCCTGGCGCGTCAGTTCCGCCGGCACGCCGGACGCTAGAAAAGGCGTGATGTCGGAACCGGCGTCCAGTGACTCGATCGGCGGCAATTGTTGCGGCGCGGCATCCGCCGCCGCCCGCTCCGGGGGGGCGAGCGGTATACCCACCGCCGTCGCGGGAATTGCAGGATCCGCCAGCTCACGTGCCGCAGAGAACCGTTTGCGGCGTAGCCAGCGGGCGAGGAAACTGTCAGCCTGGCCCATACCGCCTCCTTGCAAGCGGAGCGTGCCGGGCCATTGCCTGCGGGTCGGCGCGATCGCGCTTGCGCTTGACGAAGATTGGCCCGGCCGGACATTGCTTGAGAAATGCGGCGACTACTTCGCGCACCGGTTCCGGCATCTCGACCGCCTCGACGATCGCTTGGCCGGGTTCGGTCAGCCCTTCTCCTTCAGCCGGATCGGCGGTCACGACCATGATTTGGCAGGGAGGCTCGCCCCCCGTCGCTTGCAGAGCCACCCAAATCGACGGTGCTCCCGTCGCGAGATTGCGGCGGTAATTGTCGGCTTCTGAGCGATGCAGCTCGATTTCCGCCGAGCCGGCATAATAGGTCAGCGTGTCGCCGTCATGCGCGAGCGGCGTCCAGGCGGAGGCATCAGGCAGACCGGCGAGGACGGCTACCGGTCGCCACAGGAGATCGGCCCAGGGCGACTTCGCCTTGCGCCGCTCGACGACGATACCAATGGGAATGCGGAGCAACACGGCGCTCACCGTCGCGGTACTTCCATAATTGGATCGAGCCAAGACGGGCTTTCGAGCGCCGACCGCAGGTCGCGGCGCACCGCGGGCGTGCCCGGCCGCTCGATTCGCAAATCGCCATTCGCGTCGATCGCGAGGTGCACGCCGCACTCCCGCTTTTGCATCAACAGAAAGTGACGCCCGAGCGCAACAAAGTCCTCTTCGCACCAGTGATCAAGCCTTGCCATCAGATGCCGGGCAAAACCTTCGATGAACCGCTCCACGCCGATCTTGCTGAACCCCTCGTCTTGCAGCGCTGTCGCCGGTGAGTGGAGCCCCGTTTCCCCGTCACTCATCGATACCAGGCGAATGAGAGCTCCGAACACGAGCCAATGGGGTGTCGCTTCTTCTTCGGCGCCAGGTGGCCAGGTGAGGCGGCCACCCCCGACGAGCCGACCGCCGACGTGCACTGCGTCCGGCCAAGCGATCGCGATCGACGTTTCGGGTGGCGCAAGCGCGGCCAACGTATCGGCGAGGGCCAACATCCCCGCATAGAAAGCGCGCCGGGCCGCGGCGAGCGGCTCCGCCGGCTCGAGCACGACCGCGAATTCCGCAACATCGAAGCGGCCGACGAAAACCAAGGCCCCAGCGCCGAGGGCGGCGGCGTGTGCTGTGGCATATTGGTGAGCATCGTGCAGTTCGCGCAGAGCTACCGGCCGAAACCCGGGCGGCAAGTCGAGTGTTCGAACGGACGGCGGCACTTCGCGATGGCCCTGTGCTGAAATTTTGAACATTATAGAGGATATGCCGGACCGGTCCAAAATTCTGGTTTGCTCATGCGATAATACAATGCCGCTCGACGACGGCGCGTTGCGGCGCGGCTGCCAAGGGCTCGACATCGTTACCGGCCGGCAGTTTTGCCGCGCCGAACTCGAGCGGGTGCGCTCGCTTGGCCAAACCAACCCCTCGCTGACAATCGGCTGCACGCAGGAAGAGCCGGTCTTTCGCGAGATCGCCGCTGCTACCGGCGCCGAGATGCGCTTCGTCAATCTGCGCGAAAGCGCCGGCTGGTCCGCCGACGCGGCGAATGCCGGGCCGAAGATGGCGGCGCTCGCCGCGGCGGCAAACGTCCCGATGCCGGAAGTCTCGTTCGTGCGGATCGAAAGCGCGGGCGTCACTCTTGTATACGGGCGGGATGAACGAGCGATCGAGGCGGCGAGCCTGCTCAAGGATCGGCTCGATGTCACGGTGCTGATCGCGCGGCCCGGCGAGATCGTGCCGCCGCGGCGCACCGATTCCCCGATCGCCAAAGGGATCATCCGCTCGAGCAGAGGCTGGCTTGGGGCATTCGAGCTCTTGGTCGACGATTATGCCTTGCCGCTGCCGTCCTCCCGCGCCGCCCTCGTCTTCGGGCCCTCGCGCAACGGCGCCATCTCGCAGTGTGATATCGTGCTCGACCTCTCGGGCGGCGCGCCGTTGTTTCCGGCCCCCGATCTGCGCGACGGCTATCTGCGCGCCGATCCCGGCGATCCTGTCGCCGTGCTCAAGGCGGTGTTGCGCGCCGGCGATTTCGCGGGCGGTTTCGACAAGCCGCGTTACGTCGATTTCACGGCCGAACTCTGCGCGCATTCGCGCTCGGGAATCGTCGGCTGCCACCGCTGCCTCGATCTTTGTCCGACAAGCGCGATCGCACCGGTTGGCGAGCATGTAGCGATCGACGACAAGATCTGCGCCGGCTGCGGCCAATGCGCTGCCATCTGTCCGACCGGCGCGGCTAGTTACGCGTTGCCGCAGCCGGACGCTCTGCTGCGGAAGCTCCGGGCTCTGTTGACCGCTTATCGCGAGGCGGGCGGCGCGCTGCCGGTGCTGCTGCTGCACGAAGACGAGCATGGCGGAGCATTGATCGAGGCGCTGGCCCGGCATGGCGACGGCCTGCCCGCCAATGTGCTGCCATTTGCCGTCAACGAGGTGACGCAGGTCGGCCTCGAGGCGGTCGCCGCGGCCTTCGCCTACGGTGCGGCAGCGGCGCGCATTTTGGTGCGCGCTAAGCCACGCCATGACCCGGCTGGCCTGCATCACACGATCGCCATCGCAGCGCGGATACTCGCGGGTCTGGGGCTTCAAGGCGAGCGGCTGGCGGCGATCGAGACCGACGACCCCTTCGTGCTGGGCGATGCCTTGCGGTCAATTGAACCAGGCGCGCCTGTCGTTTCCCCCGCCTCGTTCGAGCCGGCCGGCGGCAAGCGGGATGTGTTGCGCTTTGCCCTCACGGAACTGCATCGCATCGCCCCGTACCGCGCTGAGCTGATTGAGTTACCGGATGGTGCGCCGTTTGGCATGGTCGAAGTCGGCGATGGCTGCACGCTGTGCCTTGCCTGTGTCTCGGCCTGCCCGACAGGCGCGCTCTCGGACGATCCCGATCGGCCCGTGCTGCGCTTTACCGAGGACGCCTGTGTGCAGTGCGGCCTATGCAAGGCAACCTGCCCGGAAAAGGTGGTGCGGCTGGTGCCGCGCCTGGCGTTCGGCGCCATTGCTCAAAGCCGCGTTCTCCGTGAGGAAGAGCCGTTCCCCTGCATCCGCTGCGGCAAGCCGTTCGGCATCAAGAGCACGATCGATCGTATCGTGGCGAAGCTCGAAGGCAGGCATTGGATGTACCAGGACGCGCCGCAACGGCTCGATCTGATCAAGATGTGCGAGGATTGCCGCGTCACCGCGATCACGCAAGAAGGCTTTGACCCGCATGCGGCGCCGGCGCGGCCGAGGGTGCGTACCACCGACGACTATCTGAGGGAGCGCGAGGCGAAGGGCGACGGTTAGCTATCGCGTCGCCCGTTCCAGGAATTTGACGAGCGCCTCGCGGTCCTCGGACGCGCCGATGCGCTGCTCCGGCATCTTCGTGCCGGGGGTGTACTGGGCGGGACCGATCTCGAACAGCTTTGCCACTGTCTCGGGGGTCCATACGATGTCGAGGTGCCGCAGCGCCTCGGAATAATTGTAGCCGGGCAGGCTCGCGATGCGCCGACCGAACAGGCCATGCAAGGAGGGGCCGGCGCGATTGCCGTCACGAAGGTTGAGTGCATGGCAGGCGATGCAGGCGCGAAATACCTGTGCACCAGGATCGCCGGCATACGCGGCGAGCGGGTCCTCCATGACACCCGCCGCAACCGGATCAATCGCTTGGCCTGTCGTCGTATCCCACCGGCGGATCATCCCGTCGACGCCGCCGGTGAGTAGTATGCGACCGTTCGGGAAAAACGCCGCCGACCAGGCCGGCATGCCCGGCCCGACGAGCCTCTGGGTGACGTTCCGCGACTTGCGATCGACGATCACGAGTGCCCCGTTTATGCTCGCCGCCGCCAGCTCGGCGCCATCGCGTGATATCGCCAGCGCAATGAGGGGTGTCGGAGACGCCGCAACCGCGTCTCGATAATCCCCTGCCGGCGACAGGAAATAGACGTGGCCGTTCGCCGCGGCGGCGGCGATCTCGCCATCCGGCGCCACCGCCACTGCGTTGAGCGGCGCGGGCAGAGTGGTCACGGTCGGCGGCTTGCGCGGGCTCAACGGCCAGATTCGTACCGTCGCGTCATAGCCGGCGCTGGCCACCGTCTTGCCGTCCGGCAGGAAAGCGACGCCGTTGACGTTTTGCGCATGTCCCTCGAGCACGACCGGCTCACCGCCGGAAAGCTGCCAGAGACGCACAGTGCCATCCCAGGAAGCGGAGGCTAGCGTCTTGCTGTCAGACGAAATGGCGACTGCGGCGATCGGTGCGGTGTGACCGGTGAGAACGACATCCGAGCCCGCCCGCCCCAGTGTCCAAACCGCGATGCGCGCATCCTCACCGGCCGTGATGGCATTTGCATCGTTCCACAGCGCGACCGCGTTGACTGCACTCTCGTGAAGGCGCAGTACCTCCCTCGCCGCGTTACGCTGCAGGTCCCAAACAATAGCGGCGCTGTCGAAACTGCCAGAAAGGGCCGTGCGGCCGTCCTTCGATATGGCAAGAGCGCGCACTGGCCCGCCATGCCCGCGCAACTGAGCAGCGACCGGCTCGACATAGAGCACCAACACTAACCAGATAACGGCAATAACCAAACCGCAACTCTTGGACGTGATGGCCGGTTTAATAGTGCAGACCATCTATCGTTCGTAAGTACATAAGGGGCTCGCGCTGCATGCGGACCTTGATTGCATGCGCAGCCGTTCCTTCTTTATATGCGGGCCGGCCCGGAGAATCGAGATGCGTGCCTTCATCGCAGCCTGTGTCTGCACCGTTGTGATAGCGGCGCTCGGTGCGCTGATGCTAAATTACATACAGGAACCTGCGAGTGTCGCATTCGCGACGGAGGAAGTTCGCCTCTAAAGATTGCACTCGCGCGGCGCTACTGCCGGGAAGGCGCCAGCCTATAGCGAGGTTTCGGCTCACAGAAAAGTAAAAGAGGAGGCGCGCGATGAAGGCCTGCGGGTCGTAACCGGCCTTCACATATTGCGTGGCCAGGTTCACCGTGTCCTTGACCGCCGGCACCGCCGCATCATGCCGAGATTGGTGACCTTGGACCAATCGGTCGTCGGTTGCGTATAGATGCTGTGCTTGATCGCGTCGAGCAATTCCGGCTGGCTGCGCGGTGGCAATGCGGCGACCGCCTTCATGTCGGGCTGCGGGTGGGGCTCCATTCGCATCGCGGTCGAGCGGATCTCCGGCCCCGACTGCCAGGTCAACAATAGCATCAATTTGTTCTTGAGGTTGCCGTCGAGCCGCAGCAGATGGCGCTGCAGATTGATGCTGGTATGCAGGTGAACGTCCATCGGGTTGCCGACGAGCGAGCGCAGGAAGAGGTCGGCCGCCGCGATCGAGAGCGCCTTACCCCCGCCTTCCAAGGAAAGTCCGAGGCCTTTGCCATCAGCACTGGGATATCGGCAAAGACATCGACGGCCGCGATCGCCTCGCCGAGCGCGCCGATCGTGGCGGTTTCATCCTCGCCGCTGCGCCGGCGGAGGATGCGCTTAAAAAGCTGGTGTTCCTCGATCAAAGACCTCGATCCGCGGCGCATCATCGCCGAGCTGCAAAAAGTCAGCAACTCTTCACATCGCCTCGGGTCATCGAAGTTTTTGTAGTTGCGCTGCGCTGCCAACTCCCGCCGCGGCCATCGGATGGTCCAGGACGGCCATCTGGGAGAGAAGCGTGGCCTGATCCCAATAGAGATGCTCATGGGCCACTTTACCGCCTTGAAACTGAATGACGGCGGCCAGGACGAACTCGGCTCTTCGACCGGTCGGTCGTAAACCGGGCAGTATCCAATCCATATCGATCGTATGAGTAAAGCGCATCACCATTTCTTCGACGATCCGATCGTCGCCGAAAGTCTGTGACACAGACGTGAGTTCCAGATCTGGCGGGATGCTGGGCAGAAATTTATTGGCGTAGAATTCATGTACAGCCGCTCGGCCTATTCGCGCCGTCCCGGACGAAATCATAAACACGTACGGGTTCTCAGTCATGGTCGCGAGAGCCGCATTGGCATCTTTGAGCACGAATTCAGCGTAGGTGTGTTGCTGCCATGTAGCCAACATATTCTGCTGGTTGGGCGTGAGATTGCTCATTGGGAGCTCCTATCCACAGTGGACGAGATCTTTCGATTGGGAAGGGGTATCGTCAGCGACCAGCCGCGAGCGTGGGCCGAAACGCACCGTCCGCTCCGGCCCAAATGCCGATGCTGCGCACCGCGCCCGCATTGACTGTAGCGCGACAGTTCGAGCCTAACGCTTGCCGCGAGTGGATTTTGCCGCTGCGACATCGGCGCTGAGCGCGTCGCCGAGTTCCAATGCCGCGCGCCGTACTGTGAATGCTCCGCGCATCATCGCGTCGCCCTCGGGGCGGTTGCCAACGATGCAGCAATATTCGAGCGACAGGCCGTTGGGATCTTTGAAGTAGATCGACTGAGCCCATTGATGGTCGACGATGTCCGTGACCTCCACGCCTTTGGCGCGCAGCTCATCGCGTTTTTCAGCCAGAGCAGCCGGTGAGCCCGCCTCGAAGGCGAAATGATAGAAGCCGGCGGGAACGCCGAGCCCGCGGTTGATGCCCGCGTCGTACTCTGCCGGCACGTCTGGAACTCCGTTTGGCTCCAGAAAGGCGATGAGCTGATCGCGCCCGACATCGAAAAAGAGGTGTCGAAGGTGCCCGCCTTCTTTGACCTTTATCGTGTCGGCGACGACGGGCTTGAACCCCAGAACTCCCTCGTAAAACTCGCGGGTCTTGTCGAGGTCGAGCGTCGAGAGACCAATGTGGGAAAATCCTCTGTGAGTCATGTTTTAATCCTCATGTTCGGATTTCTGATGACAGTGGGGGGTACGTTCCTTCTAGCGCTCAGCGCCCTTTTTTGATTTCCGTGCTCATTGGCTTTTAGCGCCAGGTTCTAAGGCGTGATCGTCCTCCCTCGCGTGCGCCGAATTTTCAGCGCGCACTGCGCAGCATGGGATAGATCGAAGGCGACGAACCCACTCGAATCGTGCCCGCGATCTCAAAACCATGCCTCTTGTAAAGAGTGGTATTTAACGGGTTCGCGGACCAAAGGTATGCTGGCAGGTGCTCCCGGTCGCATTGACGAAGGCGGTGTCGCAGTAGTGCCGCACCGCATCCGTTGTTCCGATGCAATGCTTCGACCCCGATGAGCGACAGATACCAATGCGGCTCGGCTGGCCGATAATGTTCCGTTTGCTCGAAGATCGCGGCGACTTCGGTTTGCTTCTCCCCAACGATGCTTTCTGCGATCACCGCCTCAAGCGGCCGATCTTCGCCGTGAACGCCCGGCGGTAGCCAGAGCGCGACCCCAAGGCCGTCGCTGGTGCGCTGCGCTGCGCCTGCTTCAAACGTGCTTGTTCCGAGCGCGCGGAATAGCCGAGGGATGTGCAGCAGGTATTCATGCGGATCATCATACATCCAGCGCGCTACCGGATCGGTGACAAAAGCCAGGACCAGCGTCGCGATGGCATGGTCGACTTGGGCATCACCGGCAATGGCCGCGACTCCGAGTGGCTTCATACCCATAGCGGTGTTCCATTTTGGTAATGGAGTGCTGAGACTGTGCGCCTAAAGGAACCAGCGGAGCCGTTCGAGGCCGAGCAGCGAGCGACCGGCCATCTCGTAGGTTCGCAGCGTGCCGATCACATGCTGGTTCATTGTCAGGACGTCGCGCAGGCAGCGATCCAGTGGTCCCTTCTGATAGACTGCCCCGCCGCCCGCGGCCTTGTAGACAAGCTGCACCACATCCACGCAGACGCCGACGATGTGCGGATAGGCGGTGGTGAATAGTGCGAGCTGCCTCTCAGATGGCTTTTGGCCGGCGAGCAGGGTCGCCCACAGATCGCCCATAACGTCGAAATAATAGGCGCGCGCTGCGGCGAGAAGCGTCTCTGCGCGCCCCACCGCCTCCTGCACGTAGACATCGTCGCGCAGCACTTTGGGGGCCTCAATGCGCTCACCGATTGTGTATCGCCGGGCCGGCTTGCTCGCCGCACTTTCGATCACCGCATCGATCGCGTGACGAGCGATACCTAGCGCCGGCGCAGGACCCTTCGCTATGAACATGAATGGGAATGCGTAAAGCGGTCCGGGCCGCTTGACCAGCTTCGGGTCCTGGAAGCTGAAAGCGCGCTCTTCCTCGACATACACGTCGCGCACGACGACGTCATTGCTGCCGGTGCCGCGGAGCCCCGTGGTGTGCCACGTGTCGAGGATCTCGCATTGTGACAATGACAGAACACACTGCCGGGTTTCCGGCACGCCGTTGCCATCGACCCGTGGGACCCCATTGTCCACGACAATGCAGCCCAGCCAGACCCATTCGCAGTGCTGACAGCCGCTGACGAACGGAAAACGCCCACTGACGCGGTAGCCCCCTGGTATACGCACTGCCTGCCCTGTCGTCGTTGCAGCGGCACCGGTGGCGACCAGAATGTCGGGATACATCGCTCGGGCGGCGTCCTGATCTAGAAAGGCCGTGACATAACCGCCGTCGCAGCCGATCATGGCGCACCACCCGGCCGAACCGTCGGCCATAGCCAGTGCCTCGATGACACGGAACTGCGTCAACGGATCCAGTTCCGGACCACCCCAGACACGCGGCATCGCCATACCAAACACGCCGGCATCCTTCATCGCCGCCGCTATGCCCAGCGGAATTCGGCGGCCTCGCTCGATCTCGTCGCTCGCCGCGCGGATTTGTTCGACAAGCCCGATCGCAGCATGCAGGATGGGAGAGTCGTCTGCCGTTGCTTCACCGGCCGCATGAGCCATTTTGATTGGCAGCGCCCGCCGGGGTTTGACGGTGACGCGTTGCGGCAGTGAAATTATCGCGTCCATTTTGTCCTCCAGTTGTAAGTCGGTGAGTGGGCTCACAGCGGAGCCTTTGAAAACCTCACCCTGTCCGAGACGGTGGCGACGCCACCCGGAAGGGCGGCTACCTCCGGGAAGCGGTGACGAATTACTTGCTGAAGCCGATGGTGTTCTTGCAGCCGACGGCGTCATCGCGGATGGCGGTTTCAGCAGTTGCCCTAAGTAGCGGTGGATCTTTTAGATAACCATCCGCGAGCCGCCGCCCGGCTTCGCGCATGCGCTGACGGTCCGCTGCTGGATCCGCATCCGGCGGCATGCGCACGACGGTGTCGTTGCAGTAGGTCGGGACGACTACGCCGGCGTTACGGCAGAGCCCGGCGGGATCGTGACCAGCTTGCACGACCCGGATGCCGCGTCTTGTCTGGTTGCGGAACATCGAGACGCCGCGATCGGTGATGCCGAGGTGCTCCAAACCGTGGATCGCGATGGGCCGCTGCGAGACCTGCGCCTCATAGTCGCCGGGTTGCCGCTGACCGGCCTCGTACGAGTCCGCGGGCAGCTGGCCGCCGGGGACCATATTCGTGGGATCGCCCCACCACGCGGGGGTCACGCCTTCGGTCTCGCTCACGTGGCGCAGTTCGATGAACATCGTATTGATGTCGTCCTGCGGCACGACCCAGCGGCTCATCATCGGGCCGCTGAACTCGTGCTCCCGTCGACCGTCCTCCCAGATCGGTGCCACTTGCTGCAGGTTGGGGAGAACGGCTTCGACCATCCGCGCCCAGACGTTCTGTTCCACCCGCCGCGTCGCGACATAGATCATGCCCACTGGCGTTTCGATGAACTCCAGTTCCGGCAATACGCCAAATTCGTCGGTGAACTGGGCGCCGCTGACGATGGTGTGGAGAAATGCCGTATGGGCGGGATCCATGGCGTTCTCCATCGTCTGCAGCCAATTGCACGGCCAGGAGTATTTCGGGCCCGGCACGAGCCGGTAGCCGGTCCGCAGGAAGCTGTCGTACATTGGAAACGGCGGCTGCCGATCGGGCGGACCCATATAGGCAAAGACGACGCCGCTGTATTCATGGGTCGGATAGGCGCCGTGATACAGCCCGTTTCTCGTGGGGCTGGCCGCGGGCTCAGCGGGCATCTCGATGATCGCACCGTCCGCCGCGAACAGCCAGCCATGGTAGCAGCATCGGATCCCCTTGGCGTCGATGAGCCCGTATTCCAGAGACGCGCCGCGATGCGGACAGTGCAACTCCAGCAGTCCTACGGCGTCGCTGCGGTCGCGAAACACCACCAGGTCCTCGCCGAGGATCTTGACCCGATACGGCAGATCTCTCAGCTCATCAGAGAAGCAAATCGGCTGCCAAAAGCGGCGTAGATACTCGCCGCATGATGTGCCCGGGCCGACATGGGTGAGTTCGGTGTCTTCTTCGGGCGCCTGGCGACGGAAGTAAGCGCCATATCGCATTCTTAAGAAGGGGGCTCTGGTGGTCATAAGAGTCCTCTTTTCAACAGACCGGGTGGACGGATTGGCGGTTTGCGATCAGTCGAGATGCCAGAACGGCTTAGCGAAGTCGTAGCCCACGTTATCTCGTCTGAGCCCGATATCTCTGAGAAAGTGGTCGTTAAGCTCGCGCAATTGCGGCCGCGAACGGGCGCGCTCGCGCCACCGCCGGATGGCGCTGACGATCCGTCGGATCACTGCCATCGGCGTGGCATGCCTCTCGCGGCGACGCGGCACCGGACCCGTGAACGGCAGCGCGAGAGCGACAGCAGCGGAGCCGTACCAGCGAGCCGATCGGCGGCGTTGGTCGCCGCGACGGTCGAGCAAAGACATTCGGCATTCGCCGTGCAGATTTTGGTTCATCATCGCAGTAGCTCCTTAATCAAAACGGCGGTCCAGGGCCGATGGTGCCGCCTCGTTCGCAGAGCTTGATCTGGCAAATTACCGCTTAGTTGCCATCCCGAAATCTGCGCAAGTTTTGCTCACCGTCCGCTCGAACGAGCCGCGAGTTCGCGTGTCTCGCGAGCAAGGATCGAGCGGCCTATCCAGTCCGATATTGGGAATATGGGGCACCATCCGGGCGCGTCGCTTGAGCGCTGACCCGAGGAAGACCCTCGGGCTCGGCGGGCTTCGTCAGAAGGGCCGGGAGCCGAGCGGCCTCCTAACCTTCGGGGACGCCCGCCAAGCGCAGCCCTCTGTAGAAATGCTCGCGCTGTGTGAGATACACCGGGTTGTCGCCGGCCGCTCCGGCGCGAAACCTGGCGATAGTGAAATTGGGCACCAGATGCTGGGCGACCGCACGGACTTCGGCTGCCTCTCCAAGCCGCCCGGCGAGCGCCAGCGCAGCGGCCAGGATGAACTGAGAAAGTCCCCAATTCGGATTGATCTCGACCGATTTGCGCAGGCTCTCGATCCCGTGAACCACTCGCCCGAGATACATCTCGCCGACACCGACGAAGAAGTGCCAATGAAAGAGGAGCGGATCGCGCGGGCTCAGCCGCATCGCCTCCGCGACATGAGCGCGGGTGTCGTTGGCCCGACCAAGCGAGTACTTCATCAGCCCGAGATAGGCGTGGGCTGCGGCGAGATTAGGGTCCAGGCCGACGGCGAGCTCGAACTCGCGCAATGCACGTTCGGGCGCGCGCATTGCGTATAGGACGGTCCCGTATGTCGCGTGCGCCTCGGCGCTGTCCGGGGCCAGCGCTAGCGCCTGCTTCACAGCTGTCTCGGCAGCGCCGATCTGTGCCTCGCGGTCGTCCGAGGCATACGACATGTTGACTTCCCACATGTGGGCGTTGGCGAAGCCAATCAGCGCCCCGACATTGTCATCGTCGAGTCGCAACGCCGTCTCAAAAAAACGGCGGGCCCGCCTGGCCGACTCGAGCGACAAATTCCGGTTCCAGGCGGCCCAGCCGAGAAGGGTGTGATCGACCGCGTCGAAACGGCCGGGACGCTCGCGCG